>Ga0193699_10000060_pt1 | contig 52149 bp, 62 predicted proteins | sample L3c2metaG_FD_160095 | JGI IMG/M metagenome (GOLD analysis project Ga0193699, IMG submission 160095) | Soil microbial communities from a riparian zone of the East river system, Colorado, United States - L3c2 | ecosystem: Environmental > Terrestrial > Soil > Riparian zone | place: USA: East...
CCTCCCGAGGTTGACCAAATTCTCGTCGATCAATTGCTCTTCGCGCGCCGCGAGCCAGGTGATGTCAAACGCCAGCGACGGAAAGTGCGAATACAAATCCCACAGCTTGCTGCGCGGAAACACGCACAGCGTCACCGGCGTCAACGCCTCGACCGAGTGCTCCATCTCACGCATCAGCGTGCCTTGCAGGCCGACCATGTCGGCGGGCAGCGCATAGTTGAGAATTTGCCGGCGCCCGTCGTGCAGCATCTTGTAACGAAAAGCCCAGCCGCTGAGCACGGTGTAGAGATACGCGCTGCTCGTGCCTTCGCGCAGGAAGCTCGCGCCGGCATCGACGCGCAATTCGTCGGTCTTGAATTCCTTGACGAAGGCCAATTCCGCCGGGGTGAATTCGCGCAAGCTCGGCCGCTTGCGCAGCGGGCATTTCTCACAAAGTGTGTAATGGTCGTTCGGCCGCCCATTTCCCAGGATCATGCGAGCCCCTGTAGCCCGGAATAATTACGTGCAACAGCCGGTAAAAAAATAATGCGCGGCCTATGTCTTTTTTAAATGCCGCCCGTAGCAATTCCGGGCACAAGCGAAAGTTCCATTGCTGGAACTGGAGTGCCTTCGTGCCGACTATCGAGCCGCCGATCGCCGGCAAGCACTGTCTGGTGCTGGACGACGAGTTTTTGATCGCGCTCGACATCCAGCAGATCCTGGAAGCGGCAGGTGCGGCTAGCGTAAAATGCTTCAGCACTTCGGCCGACTGCCTCGCAGCATTAGAGGCCGGCGGAAAATTCGATTTGGCAGTGCTGGATTTCAAACTAGGCGACGGTGCGCGCAACAGCTTTTCGGTCGCCGCCTTGCTGAGTGGGCAGGGCACGCCGTTCGTCTTCGTGACAGGAATGACGCAAAAAGACGTACGCTCCACGGAGTTTCCGGACGCACCGGTGGTCGAAAAGCCCTATCAGGCGCCGTTGCTGCTGGATGCCGTTATGCGGGCGCTCAAATAATTTGCGTCATTCCGGGGACCGAGCGATGCGAGGCAACCCGGAATCCAGACACGAATACGACATCTGGATTCCGGGTCCGCCGACTTTGTCCGCGTCCCGGAATGAAGTCAGAAATTACGCCGCGGTTTGCCACTGCTTCACGACATCCTGCGACGACTTGTTCAGGTGCACGTGAGCGTCCACGTGATCGACCCACGAAACCGGAATGAGATGATGCTTGCCGCCCGCCTTCGCGTCGGTCTTGGTCAGCTTGATCTTGTCCTGGCCTTCGAGGTGATCGACAACGCCGACGTGCTCGCCGTCGGAGCCGATCACTTCCATATGTTCCTTGATGTTTTGCGTTTGAGCCATGGCGTCCATCCTTGTTTGGTGGGAGGCTAACCCGCCCAGGCCGGGGGCGGTTCCTGACGCCCTGCGCATTCGACCAATTGCCAATTCGCCGATCTCTTGCTCATGTTGCAACGCAACATAAGTAAGATTCGGCGGCTCTATCGAGGCGTCCCGGAACTCGATGGACCCCATGGCCGCCGCACTTGAAGCACATACGACTAGCCGTCTCCCCCTCTTCGCGCTGGCCCTTGCCTCGTTCGGCATCGGCACGACCGAATTCGTCATCATGGGATTGCTGCCGGATGTCGCTGCCAACCTCGGGGTGACCGTCCCGACCGCCGGCCTGCTGGTGACCGGCTATGCCTTGAGCGTCGCCTTTGGCTCGCCGTTCCTTGCCGTGGCGACGGCGCAGATGGACCGGCGCAAGGCGCTGCTTCTGCTCGTCGGCGTGTTCATTATCGGCAACATCCTCTGCGCGCTGGCATCGAGCTATTGGCTGCTGATGGGCGCACGCATTGTCACCGCGCTGTGTCACGGCGCCTTCTTCGGCCTCGGATCAGTCGTCGCGGCTTCGCTGGTGCCGCAGCACAAGAAGGCGCAGGCGATCGCCATGATGTTCGCCGGTCTCACGGTCGCGAACGTGCTGGGCGTGCCGTTCGGCACCGCTCTCGGCCATGCGTTCGGCTGGCGCGTCACCTTCTGGGCCGTGGCGGTCATCGGCTGCATTGCGGCGCTGGCGCTGGCGATCTGGCTGCCGCGCGACATACCGGTGCCGAGGATGCGGCTCGCGCAGGAGGCCCGCTCGCTGGGCAGCCGGCAGGTCATCCTGGCGATGGCGATCAGCGTGCTGGCATCGGCGAGCCTGTTCAGCGTGTTCACTTACATCGCGCCGATTCTGCTCCATGTGACGCGAATTTCGCCGCACGCGGTCACGCTCATGCTGCTGCTGTTCGGCGCCGGCCTGACGCTCGGCAATTACATCGGCGGACGCCTCGGCGACTGGAAGCTGATGCCCTCGGTCATCGGCATCCTGGTCGTGCTGGTGCCGACCGTCGCGGTCTTCACCTATACGAGCGCGGGGGTCTCGAGCGCCGCCGTGACCGTCTTCATCTGGGGCATTCTCGCCTTCGCGTTGGTGTCACCGATGCAGATGCGCGTCGTCAGCGAGGCGGCCGATGCGCCCAATCTGGCCTCGACCATCAACCAGGGCGCCTTCAACCTCGGCAACGCTGCCGGGGCCTGGATCGGCGAGATCGTGCTCACCGCCGGTCTGCCTTATGCCCAATTGCCCTGGATCGGCGCCGGCATCGCCGCCGCTGCCTTGGCGCTCACCGTCGTCTCGTACCGTCTTGACGTCCGCGCGAGCGTTCCGGCACCGGTCTACGTGAGGCGTTGAGGGCCTTAGCCTTCGCCGCCCGTTGACCCCCCAGCCCCTTTCATGTCACCTCCGGCGACCCTAAAAAGAGCCGGAAATGCCCCCCGATTTGAGCAAAAACGAGCGCTATAACGCCCGCGAGGCCGAGACCCGCTGGCAGAAGCTGTGGGACGAACGCGGCATCTACGCCACCAAAAACGACGACCCGCGCCCGAAATATTACGTGCTGGAGATGTTCCCCTACCCGTCGGGGCGCATTCACATGGGCCACGTGCGCAACTACACCATGGGCGACGTGGTGGCGCGCTTCAAACGCGCCATGGGCAACGCCGTGCTGCACCCGATGGGCTGGGACGCCTTCGGCATGCCGGCGGAAAACGCCGCCATCGACCGCAAGGTGCATCCGAAAGAATGGACCTACGCCAACATCGCTTCGATGAAGAAGCAGTTGCAGTCGATGGGCCTATCGCTCGACTGGGCGCGCGAAGTCGCGACCTGCGATCCGAGCTACTACAAACATCAGCAGAAAATGTTTCTCGACTTCGTCAAGGCGGGCCTGGTCGAGCGCAAGAAATCGAAAGTGAACTGGGACCCGGTCGATAACACCGTGCTCGCCAACGAGCAGGTGATCGACGGCCGCGGCTGGCGCTCGGGTGCGCTGGTCGAGCAGCGCGAATTGATCCAGTGGTTCTTCAAGATCAGCGACTATTCGGAAGACCTGCTCAACGCGCTCGACACGCTCGACCGCTGGCCGGAGAAAGTCCGGCTGATGCAGAAGAACTGGATCGGCAAGTCGGAAGGCTTGCTGGTTCGCTTTATGCTCGATCTCGACAGCGCGCCGAACAAAGAGAATGAGCTGGAGATTTTCACGACGCGGCCGGACACTTTGTTCGGCGCGAAGTTTCTCGCATTGGCGCCGGATCATCCGCTGGCGCAAGCCGCCGCCGCGAAGAATCCGAAGCTCGCGGAATTCATCGAGCAGTGCCGCCATATGGGCACCTCGCAGGCGGCGATCGACACCGCCGAGAAGCTCGGCTTCGACACTGGCATCAAGGCCGTGCATCCTTTCGATGCCGACTGGAAGCTGCCGGTCTATGTCGCCAACTTCATCTTGATGGATTACGGCACCGGCGCGATCTTCGGCTGTCCCGCGCACGACCAGCGCGACCTCGATTTCGTCAATAAATACGGGCTCGGCAACACGCCTGTCGTGTGCCCGCCGAACCAGGATCCGAAGACGTTCGTCATCACCGACACCGCCTATGACGGCGACGGCCGCATGATCAATTCGCGCTTCCTCGACGGCATGACCATCGACGATGCCAAGAACGAAGTGGCGAAGCGGCTGGAGAAAACCACCGCGGGCAACCGCGCGGTGGCGCAGCGCCAGGTCAATTACCGCCTGCGCGATTGGGGCATTTCACGGCAGCGTTATTGGGGCTGCCCGATCCCGGTCATCCACTGCGAGAAGTGCGGCGTGGTGCCGGTGCCGGAAAAAGATTTGCCGGTGACGTTGCCGGAAGACGTCACCTTCGACAAGCCCGGCAATCCGCTCGACCGTCATCCGACGTGGAAGCACGTCAAATGCCCGCAATGCGACGGCGCGGCGCGGCGCGAGACCGACACGATGGACACCTTCGTCGACTCGTCGTGGTACTTCGCGCGCTTCACCGATCCGTGGAATACGAGCGCGCCGACGACGCCTGCCGTCGTCAACGAGTGGCTGCCGGTCGATCAATATATCGGCGGCATCGAGCACGCGATTTTACATCTGCTGTATTCGCGCTTCTTCACGCGCGCGATGCACAAGACCGGCCACACCGGCATGGACGAGCCCTTCGCCGGCCTGTTCACGCAGGGCATGGTGGTGCACGAAACCTACAAGAGCAAAAGCGGCGATTGGGTCGAGCCGGCCAACGTCAAGATCGAGGGCATGGGTGACGCGCGCAAGGCGACGCTGATGACCACCGGCGAGCCGATTGAGATCGGCTCGATCGAGAAAATGTCGAAGTCGAAGAAGAACACCATCGACCCCGACGACATCATCGAAGCCTACGGCGCCGACACCGCGCGCTGGTTCATGCTCTCCGACTCGCCGCCCGAGCGCGACGTGATCTGGACCGAGGAGGGCGTGCAGGGCGCCTGGCGCTTCGTGCAGCGGCTGTGGCGCATGGTCGGCGAAATCGCCGGCGTCACCGGACCACAAAGTCGCCCAGCGACTTTTGGTCCGGAAGCGCAAAAAGTGCGCAAGGCCGCGCACCGCGCCCTTTCCAACGTCTCGGACGACATCGCCCGGCTGCGCTTCAACCGCTGCGTCGCCCATATCTACGAGTTCGCCAATGCGCTGTCGGACGCCATCGGCGAGGTCGAGACCGCGCCGACCCCCGATATGGCCTGGGCGCTGCGCGAGGCTGGCGATATCCTGGTGCGGCTGTTCCACCCGATGATGCCGCATCTGGCCGAGGAATGCTGGGCGGCGCTAGGGCACAAGACCCTGGTCGCCACCGAGGCCTGGCCCGTCCTGGAGCCCGACCTGCTGGTCGAAAACACCATCACCTTGCCGGTCCAGGTCAACGGCAAGAAGCGGGCTGAGGTTACCGTCCCCCGGGAGGCTGGAGAGGCCGAGATTAAGGCTGCCGTTCTGGCCCTCGATGAGGTAAAAAAGGCGTTGGACGGAAAGAGCCCGAAAAAGGTCATTGTCGTCCCGCAGAGGATTGTGAATGTCGTTGCCTGAATTCCCGCGCTTTGCCCGATTGCTCATGGCGCTGGCTTTGGCCGGCCTGACTGCGGGCTGCTTCCAGCCGCTCTATGGCGACCAGACCGTCACCGGCGGTTCGGGCGTCCGTGACAAGATGAGCGCAGTCGAGGTTGCGCCGGTTGTCGCCTCCGCCGGCACCCGGCTGCCTCGCGTCGGCGGCGAAGTGCGCAACGAATTGATCTACCAGCTCACCGGTGGTGGCGAAGCCAACACCACCAGCTACAAACTCTTCATCAATATCAGCTCGACCAACTTGCAGGTGATCGTCGACGTCACCACCAATCGCCCGGACGTGCTGAATTACGGCATCGACGCCTCCTACAGACTGGTCGAGGTCGGCACCGGCAAGCAGGTCGCCACCGGCTCCACCTTCTCGCGCGTGTCCTACGACACGCCCGGAGAGGAACAGCGTTTCGCCGGTGTCCGCGGCTTGCGCGACGCCGAGAACCGCGCCGCCAAGGTGATTGCGGAAAACATCCGCTCCCGGCTGGCCTCGTATTTCACGGCGGGGACGTAGTGATCCGTCATCCTGAGGTGCGAGCCGCGTTAGCGGCGAGCCTCGAAGGATGAACGGCCCTAAAGTCCGGCCGTCGCCCTTCGAGGCTCGCCATAAGCGCGTTTACGCGCGTTTTTGACGCGCTATGGCTCGCACCTCAGGGTGACGGAACTAGGTCCGTGCAGAAATCACCATGACTGCCATCAAAGCCTTCGACATCGACAAGTTCATCGCCAAGCCCGATCCGGGTATGCCGATCGTGCTGGTCTATGGCCCCGATGCCGGCCTGGTGCGCGAACGCGTCGACGCGCTGGTCAAAGCATCCGTCGACGACCCAACCGATCCGTTTTCGTTCGTGCGCATCGAGGGCGAAGACCTCACCGCCAATCCGTCGCGGCTGGTGGAAGAAGCGCACACCGTGCCGCTGTTCGGCGGACGCCGCGCCGTGCTGGTGCGGGCCGGCTCGCGCAATATCGCCGGCGCGGTCGAAACCGTCATCAACGCGCCGTCGAAGGAATGCCGCATCATCATCGAGGCTGGCGACCTGCGCAAAACCGCGCCGCTACGAGCGCTGTGTGAAAAAGCCAAAGTCGTCGCGGCCTTGCCTTGCTATGTCGACAACGCGCGCGACCTCGAGCGGCTGATCGACGACGAAATGCGCGCCGCGAACCTGGCCATCGCGCCCGACGCGCGCGCCGCGCTGCTGGCGCTGCTCGGCGGCGACCGGCTCGCCTCGCGCGGTGAAATCCGCAAGCTCGCGCTCTATGCCGCCGGTCAGGCACGCGTCGAACTCGCCGACGTCATCGCGGTGGTTGCCGACGCCTCGGCGCTGGGATTCGACGGCGTCGTCGACGCGGCCTTTGCCGGACGCACCCCGGACGTGGAGACCGAATTCGGCAAAGCCCGCCAGGGCGGTTCGTCGCCGGCGGCGATCATCTCGGCCGCGATCCGTCAGGTCGCCAATCTGCACAAGATGAAGCTGGCGGTCGAAGCCGGGGATTCCATCGAATTCGCCATGAAACGCGGCGCGCCGCCGGTGCATTTCACCCGGGAAAAACTAGTCGGCGAGGCGTTGCGTAGCTGGGTGCCACAGCGGCTGCTGCGGGCCATGGAGCAGCTCGCCGAGGCGTCGCTCGAGATGCGCCGCAACGCCCCGCTCGCCGAAGCCATCGCGCACCGCACGCTGTTGGTGATCTCGCAGGGCGCCCGCCGCCGCCAGTCCTAATCAGTCGTAAACTAGCTAAATTTTTACCAAGTCGCTTTAGGACGTCGCAAGCTGTCGCGCCTAATCATGGCCGATGGATTCCACGGTGAAACCGACCGGTCCTCTCAAGGGCATGCGGCAACGCAGCACGCATCAAGTGCGCGAGGCGCGCGCCAAGTTCTGGCGCGTCGCCATCGTCTCCTCGTTCTTTGTCATCTTGATCGGCGGCAGCCTGCTGGCCGGCGGCGTGGCCATGGTCGGCCATATGCAGAGCCAGTCCAGGGCGGACGCCGCGGCCAAGTACAAGACCGCCAAGATCTCGCGGCCGATGCTCGACGGCGTGTTCTGCCACAATCTGATCCTCGACAATCAGACCGGGCGGATGGTCGAAGACAAGGTCGAACGTTGCGATCTCGGCAAAGCAGTGACGACACGCCCCGGACAAACGCAGTTCGTCTGGGGCGGCCGGGCTCAGTAAGCGATCACTCTACAAATTGAGCTGATAGCTGTGCGGCACCCAGCGATAGCCGCTCGCTGTCTTGTCGATCCAGCCGATGCCGGGGAACGGCATGTGGAAGCTGGCGAAGAACAGCTTTTCCGTCGACAGCATGTCAAGCATGCGCTTGCGCGTGGCCACCGCCTTGTCCTTGTCGTCGTCCATGTCGAAGGGCCACTCCGGCCGCTGCACCGCCATCACATAATGCGTGAAGGTGTCGGCGGTGATCATGAAGCGCTTGCCTTCGCTCTCGATATGGAACGCCAGCAGCCCCGGCGAATGACCGGCGACATCGACCGCGCGAATGCCCGGCACCACTTCGTCGCCGGGCTTGATGAAGGTCGAACGGTCGGCCAGCGGTTCGCAGATCGTCATGAAGAGCTTCTGGTTGAACTTGCGCGCCTCGCGCACGCCCTCGTTCTTCTTCCAGAAATCGTACTCGGCGGCGCCGAACACATAACGCGCGTTCGGATAAACCGGCTTGCCGCCTTCGACCAGACCGCCGATGTGGTCCGGGTGGCCGTGGGTCAGCACGATGACGTCGATATCTTCCGGCTTGTAGCCAGCCTGGCCGAGGCGGGCGACCAGATTGCCGGCCGGCATGCGCGCCTTGAGCTGCTCGTATTCGCGCGGCAGCGCGCCGTTGCCGACGTCGAACAACACCAGTTCCTTGCCGGTGTTGACCAGGGTCGGGATGTTTGGGTGCTCAAGCTTGTTGGAGTCGATGTTGTTGGCGCGTGCCTGCGCCTGGACTTCCTCGGCGGAAGCATTGGCGCCATACAAAGGATGCAGTCCTTCGCGGACGCCTTTGCTGTCCAGGATGGTCATGGCTTCGAAACCACCCAGCTTGAAACGATAGACGGTCGGCTGCAGTTCGCCTTGTAGGGATGCGGGCACCAGATTCCTCCGAATGTGTTTTTGGCCGGTCCGCCCGCATTTATCGCAACGCCGGAGAAAGTACCAGCGCCGCTGGCGCTGCGGCCGCCCCCTGCCTATGCTGTCCGCTGCGACAACAAAGGGGAAACGCCGATGGCCAAGAAAGCCCGGAAAAAAGCCAGCAAAAAATCGACCAAAAAGCCGACCAAGAAATCTGCCGTCAAGAGCAAGGCGAAAAAGAAGTCGCCGGCGAAAAAACGAAGCGCCGCGAAAAAACGCAAAAAACCGGCGGCGAAGGGTATCGGTGCCCGGGTGACCAGCGCCTATCGTACCGTCGTCGATACGTTCACGGGCACGGATCAGCTCCGAAATAAAATGGAGCAAAAGGGCACGTCGGAGTCGGAATAAAGTTATTCCACGCGGCGCGCTTTCTAAAACACGACACTATGTTGGGAATCGGACACTGGAACGCGGGCCGCACTGGCCTTTGCGTCCGGCGACCCTTGGCTATACGCTTTGCTTAAGGGGTAAGGCGTTGATGAAGAAACGCGAACTCGCAATCGAGGTGCGCGCGGCTGTGCGCCGGGGATTGCCGCCCGGCTCGCCCGCGGCTTTCGCCTTTGCGTTTCTCTGCGTCGCTGCCGCCACGACCCTGCGTTGGGCGGTCGATCTGATTGCTCCGGATGCCACGCCGTTTGCGACCTATTATCCCGCTGTTCTGATCGCGGCCCTGGTCGCCGACGTCTCCGCCGGCACCTTTGCCGCCCTGCTCGGCGCGTTCATGTCGTGGTGGGCCTTTATACCGCCGCGGCTGGAGTGGTCCATCGCCTCCAAAGATCATCTGACCAGCGTTATGTTGTTCCTGGCGGCGGCGGCCTTGATCATCTGGGTTGCCAGTCAGTACCGAAAGGTCGTCCGCCAACTTGATGAGGAGGAGCACTATCGTCAGGTCGTGGTCGACGAACTCGGCCACCGCGTCAAAAACAAGATCGCCACGATCTACGCCATCCTGCGCCACGAGCTGCGCGGCCATAACGAAATCTGGCACAGCGTCTCGGGCCGCCTGCACGCGCTGTCCGCCGCCGACGATTTCCTGGTCAAATCCGACGGCAAGGGTGTCGATCTGCGCCAGATCCTGGAAATGGAAATGGAGCCCTACGACTCCTCGCGCATTTCGCTGCACGGCGACCCGGTGCTGCTGTTCGCAAAAGTGCCGACCGTGCTGGCGCTGGTCTTTCATGAGCTGGCGACCAACGCCGCCAAATACGGCGCGCTGTCGGTGCCGGGCGGACGGCTGTCGATCTCCTGGCGCACCGCTGCCGATCAAACCGAGATCGAGTGGGTCGAGAGCGGCGGCCCGGAGGTGATTGTGCCGACGCGCCGCAGCTTCGGCAGCAATCTGATTGAGCGCAGTCTCGGCGGCTTCGGCGGCGCGGCAAAAATCGAATTTGTGCGCAGCGGCGTGATCTGCCGCATGACACTGCCGAAGCAGACCTCGGCCGGCAACGCGCAGGCCAAAGTCGCTTAGCCCATTTATCCGGCGCTAGCGCTTGCGCAGCCAGCCGTCGAGGCTGAGCCGACCCGGCCCGACCACCCACAGGAAAGCGAAGCCGCCGAGCATGGCGATGTTCTTCCAGAAATTGGTTTCCTGGGCGCGGCGCTGCGCCATATCTGAAAAATCCCAATAGCGGTGCGACGAGAAGGTGGCGACCAGCATGAAGCCCACCATCAGGACCACGGCGTAGCGCGTGGCCAGGCCGAACATCAGCGCCAGCCCGCCAAAGAATTCCACCGGCACCGAAATATAGGCCATGAAGGCCGGGATGCCGCGCGGCGGAAACGATGCCGCAACAGCGCCGATATCGAACAATTTGCCGTAGCCGCTGCGTACGAAAATCCAGCCCAGGAGAATACGTCCTATCAGCAGCACGATGTCGGACGTGCTGGCGGCGAGGCCGTCGGCGTGGCTGAGCGCGGGATGCGAACTGGTACCGTTGCCTAGAGTCATGGTGTTTTCCGGTCTTTTGTTGCGGCGCGGTTGGCCCGGCCGTCTGCGTCATATCAACAAGGCTTCTTGAGCCTTTATTCCCCGACTTTGCAACAATCTCCTGCGGCGTTGTGTTCCACAGGCCCGCAAACGTCTATCATCGGCCGATGAAAGAACTCTGCGTCGCCGGCAAGACTACGCAAAATCCAACGGCGGCGGACATCACGGCCGCGATCGACGCCGCGCCCCACGGCGACGACGACTGGGTCATCAATCTCGATGCCGACGACGGCTCTTATATCGAGGCCACCGCGCAGGCCGCCGGGGGCTACCTGCTTGTCTCGATGGCGCAGAAGCGCCGCTACAATGCCGGGACGCCGGTCGACGCCGCCCAGCTCAAAACCATCCTGATCAAATATCTCAACGGCGACGCGAGCTGGCGTGCCGCCTGTCCATGGAAGGCCGAGCCGTCCGGCGAGGCCGCGCCGGTAGCTGCGCGCGATTTTTCGAAACCGCCGACCTGGGCAATGGCCATCATCGTCGGCACCATCGCCTTCGTCGTACTGACGTTCAACAGCAGTTGGTTGCGATCGATCCTGCCGTTCGGAAATTCGGATTATTTCTACGTCGGCCTGATCGCGCTGCCGATCGTGATGCTGGTCGCCGTCCTGATCATCGTCAAGATGATCGAGGCACGAAGTGCTTCGCACTGGCCGCAGACCACCGCCACAATTCTCAAATCCGGCATGGAAGCGCGGCATCATCAGCGTGCCGGCGAAGCCACCACCGTCACCAACGTGCCGGCGGTCGAATACGAATTCACCGCCAACGGCCGCAAGTGGCGCGGCAACCGCATCAGCATCGGCGAAGATACCGGCGGCGCGCATAGCGAAGCGACGCTCGCGCGGTTTCGGATCGGCGCGACGGTGCCGGTCTATTACGATCCCGCCGATCCCAGCCACTGCGTGCTGGTGCGCGATATCCCGAAGGGCGCGGGCAAAGGCTGCGCCATTATTTTGCTGGTGCTCGCGGCGATCGGCGGCGGACTTTATTTCTTCGCCGGCACCGCGTTTAAATATCTCCAAGCGCATCTGCCGAATTCGGAGGCCGCGCCGGTGGTCATCTTCGCCACATGCTTTGGTTTGGCGTTGCTGTTGTTTTTCTTCAGCTTCCGCAAGATGACAAAAAAGGCCGCGAGCTGGCCTTCGGTGCGTGGCAGGATCGTCAGCAGCGGCGTCGATTCATTTCAAAAGACGGAAGACGGCCGCACCAGAACGCTTTACACCGCCGCGGTGGAATACGCCTATCAGGTTCACGGCGTCGAATATCACAGCCGGCAAATCAATCTCGGCATGACCACCTCCGGTTCCCAAGGCGGAGCGGAGAAAGTCGCGGCGCGCTATCCGCAAGGCGCGCAGGTCGACGTGCATTACGAGCCGGAAAATCCGTCCACCGCCGCGCTGGAAAACCCGACCGGCTACACTTGGCTGATACTCGGCGCCGCGGTCTTCTGCTTCGCCGTCGCGGCCTATGCCAGTGGCCTGTTCAAGTAGCGCCGATCTTTGCCTTCGATTAACCGCTGTCGCCGGTAAGGCGGTATGCCCCTAAACAAGGCATCTCACGTCAGTCTCTATTAAGCCGCGGGACGTATGACAGGAGTGGTTGCGGGCACATTGCAGCGCGACGATCAGGAGCGCGCCATGCGGAAAGCCGTGCCGGACACCATGTTCAACGACAAGGACCAGCCACGCCTGACGATGCTGCGCAATTGGGTGCTCGACCACCAGGTCACCGAGATCGAGATGAGCGAGCGCCAGTTCTGGAATTTCGCCCTGCTGCAGCCGGTCGCCGAGAAGCCCTGGGTTACGTTCATGGGACGTCAATTACGCGTACCAGCCATGCCCGTGGACGCGCAAAAGACCCTCGGTATCTTCGAGAATGACGGGACAGGCGTGATTTAAGTGCTAGCGTACCGCTAGGCGCCCGTGGAACTCAATCTCTCCACGCGGGTTGTTAGCACGGCTTAGGAGGAGCGCAATTTGTTCACCACGATGATGAATGCCTGGTTTGAAGCGGCGCGGTTCGGCGCCGACAGTCACAACGTCATGGCGTTGCGGATGATGAAGCTGTCGTCCGGCGGACCGAACGCCGCCCAGGAAGCGACCCAGATGATCTCGGAAAAGATCGCCGCCTTCAACGAAGCGCAAGGCGCTTTGATGGGCGCGTTGATGAGCGGCAGCAGCTTCGATGCCGCCGCCGCCAAGGCCTACGCGCCCTATCGCCGCGCCGTACGCGCCAACCGCAGACGGCTTGGCGCTTAACAAACTCAATTTTCAAAAATTACTTTTGATGCTGCCCGGCGTGCGCGATCACGTCGCCGATCCGCGTCTGCACTTTGTCGTCGAAAAACGGATCGTCGAGATCGTGCGCCCGTTGTGCCGCCGGATCGTGCACAACCACGGGCGGCACCTTCGGGCCGCTGGGGCCGATCAAGCGCGCCCATAAATCCCGCAATGTGTCCCTGAAGCCGGCCATGGCTGGCGTTTCCAACATCCCAGAGAGATATCGAATCCAACTCGGCCGGGCCGGTTTAAGTTCCTTGGCTAGTGCTTGGGGGTCGCCGATGCGGGCTTGAAGCCGCTGCCGCCGCAGCGCTGGCATTTCACTTTCCTGTCGCCCAGTTTGATCAGGCCTTTACCCTCGCAGTGTGCGCACTTCTCTTTTTTCTTCGGCGGCTTCTGCATGGTCCCTCGCGATCCAGACTTAAGGCCTACGCCTTGGCGATGGAGAAAGCCATTGGGCATGATACTTTAGGCCGGGCGAAGGAGACGACCATGCGGTTTGGGGGATTGGGGCTCGCGATTATTGCTGTCGCCGCCGTTACCGGCGCACCGGTGCTGGCGCAAAGCGGCCTGCTCTGCGACGCCTTCGCCAAGAACCAGGACGGCTCCTGGCAGGCCACCCGCAACGTCGCGGTCCCCGGCCCCGGCCGCGTGTTCAACGTCAATCAGGGCGCGCTGTTCAAGCCGGGCGGCTCGTTCATGGGGATGGAGCTGGCGGCCGATCTCGAGCGCGAATGCCCGGCGGCGGTGGAAGCCGCGGCGGCCGTGGCGACCCAGGTCGAGCTGCCGAAATACGCCGCGCCCAACGGCAACATCGATACCGACAAATTGACCTGCGCCCAGTTCGCCGACCTGCCGCCGGACGACGCCGACTTCCTCGGCACCTGGACCGTCGGCTGGCAGAACGGCGTCGCCAAGAATCGCGCGATCAATGTGACCAAGGTAAGAGAGACGATCCGCGGCGTTGCGGTGTATTGCAAAGCCAACAAGGACAAGCGATTTGTCCAGGCCGTCGACGTCGTCATGAAAGCGGAGAAGCGGTAGTGCGAACTTCGGAAACGGGACACTAGCTGCGATGCTGCTCGTCAAAACTTTTCTCGACCGAAGCAAGATCCACGGCCTCGGCGTGTTTGCCGGCGAATATCTCGCCAAGGGCACCAAGATCTGGCGCTTCGTCGAAGGCTACGACCGCTGCTGGACGCCGAAACAATTCGCCAAATTGCCCAAGCAGGCGCGCGATTATCTCAAGGACTACGCCTACAACGCCGACGGCGAAATCCTCTTCACTGTCGACAACGACCACTACATCAACCATTCGGAACACGCGAACACGTTCTGGAAAAACGGTTACGTGATCGCCACGCGCAACATTCCCAAGGGCGCCGAGATCACGAACGACTATCGCGAATTCGATCCGGGTCTGTGCGCTGGGTTTCTGAAGAAGAAATAGCAGCCATCGCGCTGCGCCTATCCGTCGTCATTGCCGGGCTTGACCCGGCAATCCATGAGCGAAATCGGCGTCGGCAAACTTACGTAAGACCATCGAGGCGGGGATCAAGACCATTCATCCCGTGCAGGCAAGACGCGGGCTTTCGCATTGAAAATGCGCGGCCTGCGTTACGAAGCGATTGCTGAATCCGGCAAAGCGCTCGAAGGTGCACCGAAGCGCTGGAACTCGATCCAAAGGTTGGGGTGAAGCGTAGGGCGGATCAACTGCGCAAGGTCGTGCCGAGCTAACCCCGCCAGTTGCGCAAATGATGGAGGGGGGCTGGGGAAGGGAACTACCGCTTAGTCTTTTTGCGCCGTGGCGCGCCCGTGAGCCCGCGGCGCTTCGGCCTGACGCTGGCGCGCTCCGGCTCACCGGCAATGCGCGCGGTTTGGTCGAGAAAATTGTTTCCAATCTCCGAGAGCCGCGAGAAATACCAGTCATAAGCCCATGTTGGCTTGATCTTGGGTTTGCTCAAGCGCGACACCAACGCCTCGATTTTTGGCTTCTCAAAGCCGAGAACCTCCTGTGCGTGGGCGAATTCATTGCGCACTTTGCGGATGATCTGCAAATCCGCATAGTCTTGGTCGGACAGCAGCCGGAAGGCGAAGGCAATATCGCATTTCGCCGCGAACGAGCTAATAGGCCCATAGCCGCCAAACAACCGTGACCGCATCTTCGCATTCAACGGCCGCATACAGGCCTCTAGGCATTGCTGCAGGGCATCTTCATAAATAGCGACTGTCTTGAGAACGGTGGCAGCCTGACCGCGGTCGATCCATTCCGGCACCTTGTCCAGAAACGCGCCGAGGTCACGGAGATGCTTGCGCGGAACGACGACCAATTCGTCGTCGATGCCGGTCTTTGGTGGCGACTTCAACGACTATCTCCCTGTGCGGGTTGCTGTTTCTCGATCGATTCGCGGGAAACGACCATCATGGGATCGCGCTCGCGATACTGCTTCGAGAATTCCTCGTCGGTGAGTTCGACGTCGCCGTAGTCCTTGTAATCGAGGTGCATCCAATAGCCCTCCGGCCTAAACTCCATTCCGTAGAGTGGGCCGATGAAACCGCTTTTCGGGATGAGGTAGGTACGCACGAATGGATCGGCCTCACAGGCGCGCTTGATGAACTGCGCGCCCGCCGTGCCCTCGATGTACCATGGCTGGCCACCGAAAAGTCCGAACTGCTTAGCGACGATGTCGTTCAGCCTATGGAGCGCCGCGAGCGCATCTTCGCGCAATGATTTATAAGTCTCGGGGTTAAAGTGGATGGATCGGTTGCGGAGTTCTCCGAGCGCAAGAAATGCGGCGCCGACGCCGTCGACCAGCACATTCCAATCCGTCAGCACCGAGACCACGAACGGCCAATCGTCGAAGGAATCCTTGCGATAGACCTTCTTGTAATGCTCGGACGATTTGAAGCTATCGCGCAGGTCTAGAATAAGATGATTGAGAATGCGCTCGCCGAGCGCGCACGCCGCGACAAGCGCCGGGTAGTAGTTGCCAGCCACAAACGCGCGGCGCGCCTGTTCGTGGAGCTGGTTGTGATAGGCGAGCAGGGATATCGACTTGGACCCAAGCTCCATCGCGTTATTAATGACGCTTTCGATGTGACGCTTGCCGTATTCATCTTCCAGCCGCTTGAGTTGCTTCGCGCGGTTCTCGCGATGAAGCTCTTTTACTTGCTCCTCCCATTCGTCTTTGGGTTCGGCGAGGCTTAGCGGCGTTGAGTCGAAGTCAAACGAGAACGGATGAAAGCGCCGGACGCCGCGGTCTGCGACGTCGGACACGCCCTCGTCGTAAAGGCCTCGCGGTAAGTCGGTGACAAGTTTTCGCATGGGCTAGCTAACCATCCAACGTCCGATGGCAGTATCGGGCTGTTCGCAGCCGATGCAAGCCGCTGTTGAGTCCGGCCGCGATGTAGGCGCGCCGCCTGCGGCGACCAGGCTCTCGTGAACCGAGCCGCAAGCGCGTCTCGGCCTGACGGCTTCGATCCCTCTCGCAAGATAAGAGAGTAGTGCCGCGCTCTCGCGCGTCCTTTTCTTTGGCGGAAGGCTTAGGGGCCCGCCCCGTCACGCGCGCAAGGCATCCACGCACGCGGCGCCGCCTCCACCCATCTCCCGATGACATTTCCTCCGCTGCGCTCCGGGCATCGGGTCCCTCGGGCGGACCCTCGGCGCTTTGTGCGCGGAGCCTCCTTGCGCTTGCGCACCCCACTCTCGCCGACGGGCAGAGGTGCAGCAGCAGCAGCACCTCCATTTTTGACGATGAAACCGGGTCGTGGATGCCCGGGTCAAGCCCGGGCATGACAAGGAGAATGTTGCAACAGCGTGTGCCGCCTACCCCTGCAGCACCGTCACCGTGGTGCCGGTCGGCACGCGGTTATAGAGATCGATGATGTCGTGGTTGAACAGCCGGATGCAGCCTGACGACACGGCGCTGCCGATCGTCTCCGGCTCGGTGGTGCCGTGCAGGCGGAAATACGTGTCGGCGCCGCCGCGGTAAAGATACAGCGCCCGCGCGCCGAGCGGATTGTCGATGCCGCCGGCCATGCCGCCGGCATAATGCCGGTACTGCGGAATGTGCGCGATCATGTTGGCGGTCGGCGTCCAGTGCGGCCACTTCTCCTTGCGGCCGATCGTGGCGGTGCCGCGGAAATTCATGCCCTCGGCGCGGCCGACGCCGACCGAGTAGCGCAGCGCCCGGCCGCCATCCAACACCAGATAGAGACGGCGTTGCGGGATATTGACGACGATGTTGCCGGGCTTTTCGCGGCCGGTCCAGGCGACCTGCGTGCGCAGCAGGTCGCGGTCGATCACGGTCAGATCCAGCGCCGGTACCAGGACGCCGCTGTCCTCGAACGAGCCGTAATTGCCGCCATCGAAAAAGCCGCTGGGCCCCACGCCGCAACCGGCGAGCAGCAGCGGCAGCCCTACAACCAAAGAGCGGCGGGACAAATCGACGGGAACCTTCATGGGGGACAGTCCTGGTGGGCGTTGCGGTTTTATCGCCCAACATAGCCCGCTTGCGCAACTGCCGCGTGAAGCGATGCCGCGCAAGTGATCCAGCAAGTGACCCAGCGGTCCGTTCGAAAGTTAGGACGTCTCAAATGCGCGGCAGCTGCAGTTCGACCACCAGCTGTTGCCACTGTGCGATCTCTTTCGAGATCACCTCGCCGAGCTTTTCCGGTTCGTCGACCGGCGCCAGACCGAGCTTGGTGACGAAGTCCGGCGACTTGGCCAACGTGGTCAGCTCTTTGCGCAGCTTTTCGACAACAAGCGCGGGCGTGCGCCCCGGCGCAGCGATGCCGTACCAGCTCCAGAAATAGAAGCCGGGGAACCGCTCGCTGACCGCCTGCACGTCGGGCAACTGACGCACGCGCTTCGGGCCGTTGGTAAACAGCACCTTCGCGGTGCCGGCGGCGACGTGCTGCGCGATGTCCGAGTACGGCACCAGGCCGACGTCGATCTGTCCGCCGATCAGATCGTTGGTGATCCGTCATGTTGATGCCGGTGGTCTTCATCAGATATTGCATCTGCGGCGGCGACTGGCTGCCGCAACTGATCTTGCCCGGATTGGCTTTCGTATAGGCGAGGAATTCGTCGAAATTGTTGATCGGCAGGTTCTTGCCCGCGGCGATCACCAGATCGACCGAGGCCATGTGCGCGATCGGAACGAAATCTTTCTCGAGACTGAAACCCGGCTCGCGGTAGATCGCGATGTTCTGCGCCAGCGGCGCCAGCACGACGAGCAGCGTGTAGCCGTCGGGCTCGGCCTTGGCCGCCGTCTGCGCGCCGATATTGCCCGCCGCGCCGCCTTTGTTCTCGACCAGGACGGTTTGCTTGAACGCTTCCTGCAGCGCTTTGGCCGAGGCGCGGCCGATGATGTCGGTCGGGCCGCCCGCCGCCGCCGGCGCAATGAGGGTAATGGCGCGGCTGGGATACGTGTCGGCGTGCGCCGCCGTCAGAAGCTGCGGCGACGTCAGCGCGGCGGCGCCCGCGGTCAAAGCGAATTGCCGGCGCGACATCGGCAACGACGAACGCGTGGCGCCCGTGTCCAGAGCTTTCATGATGCCTCCCCAAAAGGACTTAGTTTTGTTGTTGTTTATCGTTGCCAAATGCTGGCACGGCTCTCGCCCACCCGCAAGCGGGCGCAAGGCTACGTGTCTCGCGGTGCTCAGGTCCTGAGCGGAACCATCCGAATGACACAGCGCCGTCTTTGGCTAGTCCTTCTTGGCTTCCTTTGCCTGCAACTCGGCCTTGTTTTTCTCGTCGGCGAGCAGCCGTTGAATGGTTTGCTGCTCGGTCTCATCGACCGACGTAGCGAGCAGGTTTTGAAATCGTTTGATGTCGATGGAGTGGGAGAAGGAATGCATGAAAATCTCCGCGTCCGGGCCGATCCAAAATGTTGCGGATCAACCAAGGCCTCGGGATCGACCCAGGCCGGCGTGGCGCGAGACGCAGCGAGACACACTCATCAACGGCCGGCACTGTGGGTTTTGTGTGGTGCTAACCTGTTCAGACTCAAGCGGGTCGGGGGAGGGCTCGCAGACGCCATGCTCGGCGTCTCGGTCGCCGTCGCCATGTGGTAGCTCGCGAAAGTCATGCATCCACGCATGCCCCAATGCCTTTCTTCGGTCACGATGAGAAGGAAATGCTGGTGGATGGCGCCGTTTCCAAAGATCAGTGGTGAAACATGAATAGCGTGGGTGTGGACGCTCACTTGAGCAAAATTCCGGCGGTCACGCTCACCTTCTGGCTGATCAAGATCGCCGCCACCACGCTGGGCGAGACCGGCGGCGATACCGTGACGATGACCCTCAACTGGGGATATCTCGCCGGCACGGCGCTGTTCTCTTCCGTTCTCGTCGCGCTTGTCGTCGTTCAGATCGTCGCGAAGAAATTTCATCCTTATCTGTACTGGACGACGATCATTGCCTCGACCACCTTCGGCACCACGATGGCCGATTTCGCCGACCGCTCCCTCGGCATCGGTTACACCGGCGGCTCTTCGCTGCTGTTGCTGTGTCTGCTCGCCGTGCTGGGCCTGTGGTACCGGTCGCAAGGCACGATATCGGTCGACACCGTCAGCACGCCGAAAGTCGAAGCCTTCTACTGGGCGGCCATCACGTTCTCACAGACGCTCGGCACCGCGCTCGGCGACTGGATGGCCGACTCCACCGGGCTGGGCTACGAATACGGCGCACTGGTTTTCTCCGTCGGCCTGGCGGTGATCGCCGCGCTTTATTTCTGGACCAATGTTTCACGTGTGGCGCTGTTCTGGGCGGCCTTCATCCTGACGCGGCCCCTGGGCGCGACGGTGGGCGATTATCTCGACAAGCCCGTGAGTGATGGCGGGCTTGCACTGAGCCGCCCCATCGCCACCGCCGTCCTCGCGGCGTTTATCCTGCTGTGCCTGTTGATCTTGCCGCAGCGCGCCGGAAGGCATCCGGCCAGCGTCAAAGTCTGAAGGTGATGAATGCGGGGCGCGTTTATGACTTTTACGAAGTAAGCTTAAACAGCGAGCCGGCGAGTCCGATCAGCGAGAACGTCAGGAAGACGTATTGCATGATCATGACGGCCTGCCGCGGCACTTCGGTCGCGGTCGACAGGTCGTAGACGAGCCAAGCGGCCACCGCCGCATTGATCAGGGCCATCTTGCCCCATTTGCCGCTTTGATTGTCGCTCATCAATACCCCCGACTTGAATTGGACACTTTCATGAGTGTCTTGGGCAGCGTCGGAGGTTCAATGCTCATCAGCCGCGGGATTAAGCCAGCTTCATCAACTTGAGCGCCGCGTGTCCGTTCGGGCCGTAGGGATTGCCCAAGCTCTCGCACATTTCGAAATGGTTGAAGCTTGGCGCCTCCACTAGTTCGACCGGCTTGCCGGCGGCCTTCACCGCCGCGGCGAAATCGCGGCTCTGGCGCTGGAACTCCGGCGACTCGAACGTGCCGTAGGTGACGGTGATGGGCGCGCGCAGTTTGTCGAGCTGCCGCAGCGAGCTCATCGACTGCTCCATGTCATCGTCGAACTTGACGTAATTGCTGCGCGCGGAAAGGCGCGGCGCCTTCATGTCGTAAAGGCCGCTCATCAGCAGACCGCCGGCGATGAAATCGGCCGGCAGACCGAACTCCTTTTCCCAGTCGGTCACCAAGGCAACGCCGCAGAGATGGCCACCGGACGAATGGCCGCCGACATAAAACCGTTTGGTGTCGCCACCGAAGCTGGCGGCATTTTTATAAACCCAGGCGATGGCGCGCCGCACTTGCTCGGCCATCGGCCGCAAGTCGCCCTTCGCGGCATCGACCGCGATGAAGTCGAGCGCGATGTAATTCACGCCGGCATTGACGAACAGATCGGCCGGATAGCCGTAGTCGCGCGCCAGGCCGCGCAGCCAGCGGCCGCCGTGAATGAAAATGAAGATGGGCGCGTTGGCCGTTTTGGCCGGATAGAGATCGAGCCCTTCGACCGGCGTCGGGCCGTAGGCGAATCTCTTTGGCGTACCCAAGCGAGCGCGCGTCGTCACACTGCTGGTGCCGTAACGCTTCTGGATCTGGTCGATCATCGGCGCGTAGACATTCTGGTCGTAGGCGGCGTCGAGCTCGACCTGGTCCATGTCCATCCAGACCAGTGGGCCCTTCTCATGCTTGGGCGGCCCGATCATGCATACCTCCCCCACCGCCGGCGTTGCCGCGAGCGCGGCGGCCGTGCCAAGCACGGCACGGCGGGAGATCGGAAAAGAGTTGGCTTCTCGGTTGTCAGACATGGTCGTTCCCCCGCCACTTTTTTTGGAATTCAGCAATCGCGCGGGGAGCCTAGCACGGTGCGACCCATTCTGAGCAGTACCGACCCCATGACTCGGAGCCCCCGGCTTCGCTACAGTTGAACGCTCGACCCCGAAGGAGACGCACTTCACGATCTTTCCTTGCGACGCCGTGGACGTGATGCCGCTTCTTTCGGCCGGTCCCGACGCGTAGGCGCGCGCCATCAACCCGCCGGCGGCCCGCCAGTAAACACCGCCAATTGCGCCGCGAACGCGCGCTTGTAGGCGGGCCGCGCTTCGGCGCGGGCGACATAGGCTGCCAGGTTCGGAAATTCGTTCAGAATGCCCGACGGTTTCAGCCTCTGCAGCACATGCACCATCATCAGGTCGCCCGCGCTGAAGCCGCCATCGAGCCAGTCGGCACTGCCAAGGCGAGCCGACAGTTGCTTCAACCGGTCGCGGACGCGATCCGCGACCAGAGGCAGGCGCTCCTTACTCCAGGGCTTGTCGCTTTCCATAATCTTGGCGGTTGCGAGTTCAAGGATCGGCGGCTCCACCGTGTTGACCGCGGCAAACATCCATGTGATCGCGCGCGCCCGCGCACCGGCATCGTCCGGCAACAGGCCCGCATGGCGCTCCGCGATGTGAAACACGATCGCCCCTGTCTCGAACAGGGCGAGATCGCTTTCCTCGTAAGTCGGAATCTGCCCGAAAGGATGCAGCGCCAGATGCGCGGGTTCCTTCATCGCGCGAAACGAAACAAGACGAACTTCGTAAGGTTGGCCGACTTCTTCTAGCGCCCAGCGAACGCGCGTATCGCGCGCCAGTCCCTTCCCGCGATCGGGCGACTGTTCAAAGGCGGTAATGGTGGGGGTCATGGGAAGACTCCGGGTGATTGCGCCGCCGGTTTTTTGAAAGTCAGCAATCGCTTATCGAGCGTAGCATAATGGCCCTCTCTAAAGCGGCCCCGAGGAAAGACGGCGGACGACTGCCCCCTTTCTCTCCCCTTGCGGGAGAGGGTGAATCGCGCTGAGCGGTAGTGAAGCGCGAGCCGGGTGAGGGATCCAGCGTTTCACGTTTAACGCTGACCCCTACTCTGTCATTGCCGGGCTTGACCCGGCAATCCATGAGCGGGTGCGACATCGGTAGGCTTACGTAAGATCGCTCCTGACGCGGTATAGTCATGGATGCCCGGGTCAAGCCCGGGCATGACGAGCTAGGGCCATGTCAGCCTACTGGGTCTACATTCTGACCAACAAGCCCCGGAGCACGCTGTATGTCGGCGTCACGAACGATCTCGTACGCCGAATCTATGAACACCGCGAAGGACTCGTGAAGGGATTCACTCAGCGCTACAAGCTCGAAGATGCTGGCGCACTTCGAGCGGTTCGATTCACCGGAGGCGACGATTCAACGCGAGAAGAACATCAAGCACTGGTCTCGTGCTTGGAAGCTTGAACTCGTTGAAAGTTCGAATCCGCAGTGGCGTGATTTGTACTCCGACATCACGCGCTGACTCGTTGGCATCGGCCAAGCCGTCAATCGTAAGGCACGGCGTTCTCTGAACTGTCATTGCCGGGCTTGACCCGGCAATCCATGAGCGCACTCGTCGTCGGCAGACTTACGTAAGATTTTTGGTGCGGCACCAGGGTCATGGATGCCCGGGTCAAGCCCGGGCATGACAGCGGATGGATGTACGAGCGTGTAACTAGGCGCGCAAACCGCTACTGCCCCAACTTCCTGATCACCTCGTCCAACTGATCGAGGTCGCTGTACTTGATCATCAGCGTGCCGCTGTCGCCGCAGTGGTCGACGGTGACCTCAAGTCCGAGCACGTCGGATAATCTTTTCTCCAGCGCGCGGGTGTCGGCATCCTTGGCGCCGCTGGTGTGGCCCAAATTACGACCCTTGGCCTCGTTGCGCACGTCACGCGCCTGCGCCGCGCCGTCTTTGCGCATCTCCTGCTCGATCTGCCGCACGCTCAAGCCGCGCTTGATGATGTCTTGCGCGATCTCGAGCGCGTTCGGCTGGCCGATCAATTGCCGCGCGTGGCCGGCCGACAATTCGCCGGACTGCACCAGCGCCTTCACCGGGTCCGACAGCTTCAACAGCCGCAACAGATTGGCGACGTGCGAACGGCTCTTGCCGACGATCTGCGCGACGTCGTCTTGGCTGTGCTGGAAATCCTGCATCAGCGCCAGATAGCCGGCCGCCTCTTCGATCGGATTCAAATCGGCGCGTTGCACGTTTTCGATGATGGCGAATTCCAGCGCCTGCGCGTCGGTGGCTTCGACGATCGCGATCGGCACCTCGTGCAAGCCTGCGCGCTGCGCCGAGCGCCATCGCCGCTCGCCGGCGATGATCTCGAATTTGTTGTCGCTACCTTTGACCGCGCGCACCACGATCGGCTGGATGATGCCGCGCTCTTTGATCGAGGCGGTGAGTTCGGCGAGTTCGGTCTCGGTGAAAGCGCGGCGCGGGTTGCGCGGATTGGCGACCAAATTTTCGATCGGCGCCTTGCGCGGCTTGCGCGCGACGTCCGCCGCCGGAGATTCCTCCGCGACTTCGCCCATCAGCGAGGCCAGGCCGCGTCCCAATCGCGAGTGATCCACCATCGCCGCTCCTGAAGTTCTGCTCACGCGTACTGCCTCTTAAGTTTGTGTCGTTGCGTTTCTTTCTTATCCCTCCCCTGCAAGGAGAGGGTCGATCCGAACGGAGTGAGGATCGGGGTGGGGTTTGGTATCGACGAGAGTAATCCCCCACCCGGCTCGCTGCACTCGCCACCCTCCCCCTTCGGGGGAGGGATCAAGAAGCCTTCAATTCCTTCTCGCGCTGGATGATCTCGGTGGCGAGGCGCAGATACGCTTCGCTGCCGACGCATTTCAAATCATAGACCAGTACCGGCTTGCCGTAGGACGGCGCTTCGGAAATGCGCACGTTGCGCGGGATCACCGTGTCGTAAACCTTGCGGCCCATGAACTGGCGCACGTCGGCGACAACTTGGTTTGCGAGATTGTTGCGTGAGTCGTACATCGTCAGCACGATGCCGTGGATCGACAGGTTCGGATTGACCGTCGTCTTGACCTGCTCGATCGTCTTCAACAGTTGCGACAACCCTTCGAGCGCGAAGAACTCGCACTGCAACGGAACGAGAATCGAATCGGCCGCGGCCATCGCGTTGACCGTGATCAGATTGAGTGACGGCGGGCAGTCGACCAGCACGTAGGTGAAGTGAAACGCCGGCGAGCCGCTGTTGATGTTGTTCAGCGCGGTGCGCAGCCGGAAGGCGCGGTCTTTGCTCTGGCCGATCTCGAGTTCGAGGCCGGACAAATCCATCGTCGAGGGCGCGAGAAAAAGCTGCGGCACCGAGGTCTGCACGATGGCCTCGCGCATGTGCGCGGAGCCGGACAGCACGTCATAGGTCGAGGTGCGGCGCGCCTTGCGCTCGACGCCCAACCCGGTCGAAGCGTTGCCCTGAGGGTCGAGGTCGACGATCAGCACGTGCTCGCCGATCGCCGCCAGCGCGGTGCCGAGGTTGATGGCCGTGGTGGTCTTGCCGACGCCGCCCTTTTGATTCGCGATCGCGATCACCCGCGGCCGGCCAGGTGCGGCAACCGGCTTCGGCTCGGTGCTGGGAAAGGGCACGACTTGCGGCGCGTCGATCTCGGGCGTGTCGGTCATTGGCTTAGTCCGATGTGTTGGTCCGGGCCTTAGCGACCTCGCCGGGGGGTCAGCCCGGTCACGATCACGATGGCGCCCTCAGGGCTTGTCTTGCTCGGCGCCTTCTTGGCCTCAATTATCCAATATCTAGCGGCTTCGGTCAATTCGGCATCTACATCTTGACCCTTGGGGAATAGCCCCACCGCGCCGCGCGTGATCAGAGGAAAGGCGAGTTCGAACAGTACTTTCAATGGGGAAACCGCCCGGGCGGTCACGACATCCACGCTATCCCCATGGCTGGCGGGAAAATCTTCGGCCCGCATGTGGTGGACCTGGGCCGGAACGCCGGTCGCGGCCACCGCGTCGCGGAGGAAGGCCGCCTTTTTACCCACGCTTTCGACCAGGTGGATCATCGCGCCGGGCCGATCCTTGAGCGCGCAGGCGATCGGGATGCCGGGGAAGCCGGCGCCGGTGCCGAAGTCGACCCAGGTTTTGGCGTCCGGCGCGAGATCGAGAATCTGGAGCGAGTCGGCGACATGGCGTGTCCACACCGTCGGGATCGTCGAAGGGCCGATGAGGTTCTGATGCTCGGTGGCGAGCAACAAAGTTTCTACGAAGCTGTCCAACAGCGTCTCTGTTTCACGTGAAACAGGGGTGAGGGCCAATGCGCGGGCTTTGTCGGCGGCCAGAGCGCCCTGCCCGACGTTCATGCGACGGTCTTGCGGCGGCCGCGCTTCACATGCGCGACCAGCAATGTCAGCGCCGCCGGCGTCATGCCGTCGATCTTGCTCGCATGACCGATGGTGCGCGGCCGATGCGTCATGAGTTTTTGTTTGGCTTCGTTCGACAGCCCCGGCAGCGCCGCGTAATCGAAATCATCCGGCAGCGTGAAGCTTTCATCGCGCCGATACGATGCGATGTCGGCGTTCTGCCGCGATAGATAGACGTCGTACTTCGCATCGATCTCGATCTGCTCGGCGATCTTTGGCGCCAGCTCGCCGAAGCGCGGCCAGATCTTCGCCAGCGCGTCGATGGTGATGTTCGGATACGACAGCAATTCAAACGCCGTGCGGCGATGGCCGTCTTTGTTGAGCGTGAGACCGTGCGGCTCGCCCTCTTTCGGTGTCAACGAAACCGAGTCGGCGAATTCGCGTGCGGCTTTGAGCGCGAGAGATTTTTCGGTGAAGGCTTTCGTGCGTTCAGTACCAATGCAGCCAATCGCGATGCCACGCTGAGTCAAACGCTGATCGGCGTTGTCGGCGCGCAGCTTCAAACGATATTCGGCGCGCGAGGTGAACATGCGATACGGCTCGGCGACGCCGCGCGTCACGAGATCGTCGATCATCACACCGATATAAGCTTCGGCGCGGTCGAAGATGATGTCATCACCGCCGCCGGCTTTCGACGCGGCGTTGAGACCGGCCAGAAGCCCCTGCGCCGCAGCCTCTTCGTAGCCTGTGGTGCCGTTGATCTGACCGGCAAGATAGAGACCGCGCAGACGTTTCGTTTCCAGCGTCGGATGCAGCTCACGCGGATCGACGTAATCATATTCGATCGCATAGCCAGGCCGCACGAACGCCGCGTTTTCCAATCCGGGAATGGTCGCGACCAATGCGTGCTGCACTTCTTCCGGCAGCGATGTCGAAATGCCGTTCGGATAGACGGTGTGATCGTCGAGACCTTCCGGCTCCAGGAATATCTGATGGCCGTCACGCTCGCCGAACTTCACGATCTTGTCTTCGATCGACGGACAATAGCGCGGACCGCGGCTGGCGATCTGTCCGGAATACATCGGCGAGCGATGCACATTGGCGCGGATGATCTCATGCGTCGCCGCAACGGTGCGCGTGATGCCGCATTCGATCTGCGGCGTCGTGATGCGCTCGGTGAGCATCGAGAACGGCTCCGGCACATCGTCGCCGGGCTGCATCTCGAGCGCGGACCAATTGATGGTGCGGCCATCGAGCCGCGGCGGCGTGCCGGTCTTCAAACGGCCGAGCGTGAAGCCGAACTTCTCAAGCGTCGTCGAAAGCCCCATCGCCGGCGCTTCGCCGACGCGGCCGGCGGGGATCTGCTTCTCGCCGATGTGGATGAGGCCACGCAGGAAGGTGCCGGTGGTGAGGACTACCGCGGCGGTCGCGATCTCGCGGCCATCCTTGAACTTCACCCCAACGACACGGCCGTCCTTGATCACCAGGTCGTCGGCCTCGGCCTCGATCACCTCGAGGTTCGGAATGGCCCGAATTTCGGCCTGCATCGCCGCCGCATAGAGCTTGCGGTCGGCCTGGGCGCGCGGCCCGCGCACCGCCGGGCCCTTGCGACGGTTCAGAACACGGAATTGGATGCCGCCCCGGTCGGCGACACGGCCCATCAGGCCGTCCAGCGCATCGATCTCCCGGACCAGGTGGCCCTTGCCGAGCCCGCCGATCGCCGGATTGCAGGACATGGCGCCGATGGTGGCGAATTGATGCGTCACCAGGGCCGTCTGGGCGCCCATACGGGCGCTGGCGGCCGCGGCTTCGGAGCCGGCATGGCCGCCGCCAATCACCACCACATCGAATTGGGTGCGCATGGGCGGCGTTGTAGCGGAGGAAAAGGTCAAAAACAAAGGCTTTCACGGACAATGTTTCACGTGAAACACGGCAAAATCGGTACCAGAGCACCGATCATCTAGCGTTCGTCGGCCGCGAGCGGCCTCTTGGGGGCGATGTTCGGGGCAATCCTCGGAGTCCGAGGGTGATCCTCGCGGGTGGCTACTTGCCGATGCAGAAGTCGCGGAAGATGACGTCCAGAATATCCTCGACATCGACCCGGCCGGTCAGGCGGCCGAGCGCGCGGGCGGCGATGCGCAGCTCCTCGGCCAAAAGGTCCTCGCGGCCGGCCGTGTCCGGGGCGATTGCCCGGCCGAGGGCGGCCAGGGTCTCCTCCAGCGCGTGGCGATGGCGGGCGCGGGTCACCAAGGACGATTCGGCGCCGGCCAGGAAATCCTGGGCGTAGCGAGCCAGCCGGGCGAGCAAGAGATCGAAACCTGAGCACGAGGTTGCCGAAAGATTGAATGTCTCATCACTCTTACTGACTACCGGTTCACTCTTACCCGTTAACCGCGGGTTAACCATGTCTGTTAAAGGGTTGTTAGTTTGGGGCTTGGCTTCACTTTTATGCGGTAACTCGGAATTAACCATATCCGTCAAGGGTTTATTAAATAGACGAATAGGTTCACTTTTACCTATTTCTTGATGTGATGGTTCACTATTACTGCTATCGTATTGAATCAAATCGATTTTATTACGAATGAGCCACATCGGCGGGGCGTTAGGGGCCGCTGAAGGGGCCGGGGGCGGCAACGCCGTCGTGGGGCCAGCAGTTTCGGGCATCGTAGCGGCATCGGGCACTGACGCATCATTCGGTCCACCGAACCGGTAGCCTCGGTCGGCGAAGATGGAGCCCGCGGGCGCGGCGGAGTCTGCGTCCGTCTGCGATAGGCGCTCGTCGTTCCGGCGCCGGCCGGAGGCCGGAACCCGGAATCCAGGGGTGGGCTCCGAGGCTGCCTCTGGAGTCCGGGTTCGCCCGCCTTCGCCCGATCGGGCTTCAGCGCGGCGCCCCGGAAGGACAGGAGAGTGGTCGGCCATTGGCCCACCCGCCTCGCTCGCATCCACCACCCACAGCACCAGATCGGCGCCGGCCGCCCGGTCGCGGGCGCGGCGCACGCCTTCGAGCTCGACCGGGTCGTCGGTCTCCCGGATCCCGGCGGTGTCGAGCAAAGTCACCGGCATGCCCGAAAGCTCGAGGTGCACCTCGATGACGTCGCGCGTGGTCCCGGCATAAGGCGAGACGATCGCCGCCTCGCGCTGCGCCAGCCGGTTGAGCAGGGTCGACTTGCCGGCGTTGGGCGGCCCGGCGATCGCCACCACCAGTCCCTCGCGCAACCGTTCGCCGCGGCCGCCGTCGGCGAGCGCCGCCCCGATCTCCTCCGCCAGCTCGCGGGCGATCGCCACCGCGGGCCCGACCAGGCTCTCGGGCACGTCGCCTTCGTCGGAAAAATCAATACGGGCCTCGACCAGCGCCAGCGCCTGGATCAGCCGCTGCCGCCAGGTTTCGGCGCGGCCGCCGAGCAGGCCCTTCATCTGGCGAAACGCCTGCCGCCGCTGGCCTTGCGTCTCGGCGCCGATCAGGTCGGCGAGACCCTCGATCGCGGTGAGGTCGAGCTTGCCGTTCTCGAAGGCGCGGCGAGTGAACTCGCCGGGCTCGGCCATGCGCAGGCCGTCGACGCGGCCGAGCGCGTCGAGCACGCCGGCGATCACGGCGCGGCCGCCGTGGAGCTGCAGCTCGGCGGTGTCCTCGCCGGTCTCGCTGTTGGGCGCGGGAAACCACAGCGCCAGCGCCTCGTCGATGACCTCGTTATCGCTGTCGCGGATGCGGGCGAGCGCGGCCTTGCGCGGTTCGGGAATTTTAACGCCGAGCGCCCGGAGCGCGTCGCCGGCGCGCGGGCCGGAAATGCGGATCACGGCGATGGCCGCCGGTGGGCGACCGGAGGAGAGGGCGAAGATGGTGGGGCGGGTTGGCTCGGACATCACGGCGCACGTGAGCGCCGGGGGGAGGGTGGGTCAAGGGCTTCACGCGTCTTCCAAACGAAGGCCCTTGGCCACGCGCCCAACAACATCCCGGAGCCAGCGATTCGCGGGTTGATTGGCAAACCGCCGCGCCCAAATCATCGCGATCTCAACGGTGGGTGAAGGACACGGCAGCGGGCGGATCACAAGCTGACGATACCGCACCAACTCCTCGGCGGCGCGTCGCGGCAGCGTGGACACCATGTCCGATGTCACCAAAATCCGCGCGAGAGACAAGAACGGCGCCTGCAGCGCGACCCGGCGCGCAAGGCCATGCCGCGCGACAGCCTCGTCGATAAAAGCGGTCGCATAAGACGCCGACGTAATTTCAATATGCGGTAGAGCGGCGAACTTTTCGATCGGCATCTCCCGGGTCTTTGCCGCCGGATGATTCTTGCGCAAGACCACGACAAATTTGTCGTCCAACAAGGGCTGGCGCGAAAACCGTTCGCCTTGTTCGGCGAGCGGCCCAATCACCAAATCCAGTTCGTCCCGATCAAGCAGATCCGGCACTTCGAGCGTCCCGAGCGGGCGAAAGTCGAGCGTCACCAAGGGAGCAAGCTTGACGATGCGCGCGGCTAGCGGCGCGACCAAAACACGCGCCGCGTAATTGTCGACCGCGATCCGGATATTTCTTGTTGTGGTCGACGGATCGAACTGGGCCGGCTCAAGCGAATGCCGCAACCCGTCGAGTGCCGCCCTGACGGGCGCGGCAAGTTCCTCAGCGCGCGGCGTCGGAACCATGCCTTTGGGGCTACGGATGAAAAGATCATCCTTCACCATATGCCGTAACCGGGCCAGCGCGTGACTCATCGCCGGTTGGCTTAGGCCGAGGCGGTCGCCGGCCCGAGTCACATTTCTGTCCTGCATCAAGGCGTCGAAAACGACCAGCAGGTTCAAATCGATCGCGCTCAATTTCACACCGGATGGAACCATGGGGCTTTCCCAATTATTCGCCACAGGCATGTCGCAATGATAATAATTCATTTCCCGCATACCACATCGCCGCCTATATGCGCCGCATGAAATCTGCAGAACAACACCGAACGCTTGGGCGAAGGCTGAGACAGTCGCTGCTGGGCGGCGTCTTCGCGGCATTTATCGTGTCGCTGGCGGTCGTCGGACCGCCGCTCACCCATCAGCGCATTCCCGCCCTGCTGCAACTCAGACACCAGGTTCTGACGATCGACCGCGAGTTGGAAAGATTGGTGACGTGGAACGGCGCCCGCTCGGGCACCGCGAGCACCCTCGTCATGACAGGGATCGGGCGGGCGGGAAGCGGCCCATCGCAAGCCGGCACGCGCGGGTACGCGCTGTGATGGACGGCTGGACCCATTTCGGACCGGCGGTCACCGCGGCGTTTTTGGCGTCGCTGGTCGAGGCCGTGGAAGCGTTGACGATTGTGCTGGCCGTCGCCACCGTTCAAGGCTGGCGCCCCGCAGGCCTCGGCGCGCTTGCCGGCCTCGCACTGCTTGCCCTTATCGTCGCCGCCTTCGGTCCGCTGCTCGATCGCGTTCCGCTTCATCTGTTGCAATTCATTATTGGCGTGCTGCTTTTGCTGTTTGGCCTGCGCTGGCTGCGAAAAGCGATCCTGCGCTACGCGGGCGCTATTCCCCTGCACGACGAGGCCGCGATTTACACGGCGGAAACATCCTCGTTGCGTGAACACGCAAGCCGCCATGAAGCCCGGCTCGACTGGCTTGCCGGACTGGCCAGCTTCAAGGCTGTGCTCCTTGAAGGGCTCGAAGTCGTGTTTATCGTGATCGCGGTCGGCGCCGGCCGTGGAAAGATTGCTCCAGCCAGCGCCGGGGCCGTCGCGGCGTGTCTCCTGGTGGCGGCAGTGGGCGCCGCCGTGCACCGGCCGTTGACGCTCATCCCCGAAAACACACTCAAGTTCGCCGTCGGCGTCATCCTGTCCGCATTCGGCACCTTCTGGACCGGCGAGGGCCTCGGTGTCGCCTGGCCGGGCGCGGACCTGGCCATTCTCGGCTTTGCCGCGTTGTACTTGGCCACCGGATTGACCGGCGTTATCGTTGCGCGTCTGCCCCTCGCGGGAGTTTCGCGATGAACCTGTTGACCCACGTCATTCGCGCCTTACTGGATCTGTTCGTCGACGACCGCTCGCTGGCCTTGCAGGTGCTGGTCATCGTTGGGCTTGCCGCCGCTTCCGCGCATTTCCTTCCGGCCGTGCCTTTGGCGGCCGGCGCCATTTTATTGCTCGGGTGCCCGGGAATACTTCTCGCCAACATATGGCTGTCGCGCCTCGGTTAGGCCCGCGTCGCCGCGTTTCGCCATTTTCCGGCTTGACCGCATGTGGCCGAAACCATGACACTCCTCGACAGGGCCTGTTTTAGGAGGCAACCCAATGAGCAACGGCAGTACGTATTCGCGCGCCGAACTCGACGACCGCATCGCCATTCTTCGCGACAACATCCGGCAGTTGACCGAGCAAGCCGCCGCTTCCTCGGGCGCCGGCGATGAAGCGCGCACCGCCGACCGCATCGCGCAGCAGACCGAAGAGCTTGAGAAGCTGATCAAGCAACGCGACGCGTTGAAATAACGTGACCGTGTTTCGGCGAGGTTGGCGACAATCTCTCCACCGTCATTGCCGGGCTTGACCCGGCAATCCATGAACGGTTTCCTCGTCGGCAGGCTTACGTAAGGCCACCATCGATGCGACTAGTCATGGATGCCCGGGTCAAGCCCGGGCATGACAGCGAGGGTGCGGTTGGCGCGGCGCGCTCGCGCCGTCCCGGAATGACAGCTTAGACCGCCGCCACGCAATCGATCTCGAGGTCGAACGGCCCCGGCCACGAGTGAATGAACATGAAGATGCGCGACGGCGCGTCTTTGGGAAAATAGCGGTCATAGACCGCGTTGAACGTCGCGAAGTTCGCCGGGCCCGGCGTGCAATAGACATTACATTTGATCACGTTGCCGAGCGAGGTGCCGGCGGCCTCCAGGCATGTCTTCAACTGCGCCATCACCCGTTCGCATTGCCGCTCGAACGGCACGGGCTTGATCTCGCCGGTCTCCGGATCGAACGGCGGCAGGCCGGACAGAAAGACGAAGCCGTTGGCGATGGTCACCGGGTAGACCACGCCGCCTTTCTTGTAGCGCTCCAGATAGCTTGAGATCGGCTCGACGCGCAGGCGTTGGATCATGGCAGTCCCTTTCAATGGAGCGGCCATCTTAGGGCGCGCGCGAGAGGGGATGATACGGCCCGGGCCGAAGTGATGCTCTTCCCCTCTCCCCTTGAGGGAGAGGGGAAAGAAGAATCGTCGTGGCACGCACTGCCCCTCAGCATGATGCCGCCAAAAAACAACAATCGACATTGCTATTCGTCGTTGTCACGCCAACGGTCAGATCCAGGTAAGACAATTTCAACGCAATCAGCGTTTGCTATGGGGCATAGGAGACACCGATGCCCAATCCTGTGTCACGCGCCGTCGTCGATGAATTTTACCGCGCCTATATTTCGCGCGACCCGCAGCGCATCGGCTCCTTCCTCGACGACGACGTCGAGTGGCACGTCGCCGGCCCCGTCGCGGTGATGCAGGTCTGCGGCTTCTGGCGCGGCAAGGCCGCCGTCATCGATCGCTTCACGAGCCTCGTGCCGAAGATCGTTCAATTCAAGAGTCTGGAGATCGAGTTTTTGCTGGTCGACGGCGACAGTAGCGCCCTGTTCGGCCGCATCTCATGCCGGCAACGCGCGACCGGCCGTTCGATCAGCCACCGCGTCGCGCATATCGTGCGTTATCGCAACGGCAAGGTCATCTATCTCCGCGTCATGAATGACAGCCTGGACGCCGCCGAACAATATGTCGGCCATCGCATCGATCTGAACGCCGACGCGCCGCTGGCGCCCTGCGACGAATTCGTCGTGGTGTAACGTTCACACCCGCCGGTAGCCAGCCAGCAACTTGTCATCGATGTCCGGCAAATTGACCACGATGTTCTCCGGCGTCCGACAGGCGAGCCACCACAGTTCCTCGGTCGTGCTCATGTTGACCTCGAGATGATGGATGAAGGGCGGCACGAACATGAAGTCGCCTTCCGACAGATCGACGTATTCCTGAAAATCCTTGCCCCAGAAAATTCGCGCGCGGCCTGACAGCACATAGGCGCCGGTCTCGGCCTCGCCGTGGTGATGCGGCAGCGAGCGAAAGCCGGGCGGGTTGCTGGCCTTGCCGAACCAGATCCTGGTCGCCGGTGTGTGCTGCGGTCCCACCCCTGTCATCAGCCTCAAGCCACCGGATTGCCCGGTGTTGCCTTGCTCCTGGCCCTTCTTGGTGACGACCGGGCGATCGTTCGCAGTCATGTCTGGCTCCAGTTTCGCGTGCAATGCGGCAAACCTGTAGCCGAACGCGGGAATTGGCAAGACGATGTGCTAGACTGCTCCCAACTAAAAAACGGGAGGACACCATGACCATCAAATCCGCACTCGTCACATTCGCGTTAGCGTCGTTTGCTGTCGCCGGCGTGGCGAACGCGGCCGAGCCTTACGGCACCTGGACGCGGCCTTCGACCGGCACGCAGGTCAGCTTCTACAATTGCGGCGGCAAGCTGTGCGGCAAGATCGTCGCGGTCAAGGATCAGGCGCGCAAGAACACGGTCGGCACCGTGATCATGAAAGGCGCGGCGAAATCCGGCGACAGCACCTGGAAGGGCGACCTGCTCGACGTCGAATCCGGCAAGACCTATTCCGGCGTCGTCACACTCGAGAGCGCGAGCGCGCTCAACCTCAAAGGCTGCGTCGCCGCCGTGTTCTGCAAGGGCGAGACCTGGGTGAAGTAGCGGGCTAATGCGCCACTATGTCTTTTGCTAACTCGTCTGATTGACGGGGTTTTTCAACGAATTAAAGCCATGGCGGTTCGGAACGTCTTTGACGTTGTCTCGTTTAGTCCGAGTCACAACAGAGGATGAACCGCCATGGCCAAGAAAGAACTCAAGCAGCTCGACGAGCTGTTCCACGACACGCTCAAGGATATGTATTTCGCGGAGAAGAAAATTCTCGCCACCCTGCCGAAGATGGCTAAAGCCGCCCACGCCGGCGAGCTGAAGAAAGCCTTCGAGAAACACAAGGCCCAGACCGAAGGTCACGTCGAACGCCTAGAGAAGGTGTTCGCCATCATCGACAAGAAGCCGCAGGGCAAAACCTGCGCGGCCATCGTCGGCATCACCGAGGAAGGCGCCGAGATCTTGGACGAATACAAGGGCTCGCCCGCCCTCGACGCCGGCCTGCTCGCGGCGGCGCAGGCGGTCGAGCACTACGAGATCTCGCGCTACGGCACCATGAAGACCTGGGCCACCGAACTCGGCCTGACCGATGCCGCGCGTCTGCTCGGCCAGACCCTCGACGAGGAAAAGGAAACCGACGCCACCCTCACCGATATCGCGGAAAGCGTGGTCAACCAGGAAGCCCAACAAGTAGCGGCCTGAGGGCCGTTCTCCCCGTCATCGCCGGGACAAACCCGGCGATGACAGATAAATTGCGCCCATGACATCACCGCGCGACATTACGCACACCAACCGTCTCGCCACCGCAACCTCGCCTTATCTGCTGCAGCACCAGCACAATCCGGTGGATTGGTGGCAGTGGGGGCCCGACGCTTTGGCCGAGGCCAAGCGCTCGAACCGGCCGATCATGCTGTCGGTCGGCTATGCGGCGTGTCACTGGTGCCACGTGATGGCGCACGAGAGCTTCGAGGACGAAGCCACCGCGAAGGTGATGAACGAGCTGTTCGTCAACATCAAAGTCGACCGCGAAGAGCGTCCGGATATCGATCAAATTTATATGAACGCGCTGCATCTGCTCGGCGAGCAGGGCGGCTGGCCGCTGACCATGTTTCTGACGCCTGCCGCCGAGCCGGTGTGGGGCGGCACGTATTTCCCGAACGTCTCCAAATTCGGTCGACCTGCTTTCACCGACATCCTGCGTGAAGTATCGCGCATGTTCCGCGACGAGCCGGCCAAGATCGAGCAGAACCGCGCCGCGCTCTTGGCGCGCCTGGCCGACAAGGCGCGGCCGGCCGGCAAAGTCACGATCGGGCTCAAGGAGCTTGATGCAGCCGCGAAGCAGATCGGCAATGCGTTCGACAGCGTCAATGGCGGCTTGCGCGGCGCGCCGAAATTCCCGCAGCCGTTCATTCTGGAAATGCTGTGGCGCGCGGGTTCGCGGACCGGCGACGTGAAGTTCTTCGAGACCGTCGAGCATTCGCTTGAGAGAATGTGCGAAGGCGGCATCTACGATCACCTCGGCGGCGGCTTTTCGCGCTACTCCGTCGACGAGCGCTGGCTGGTGCCACATTTCGAGAAGATGCTCTACGACAACGCGTTGCTGCTGGAACTGCTGGCAATCGTATACCAGCGTAACGGCAACGCGCTGTTCCGCACCCGCGCGCGCGAAACGGTCGAATGGCTCAAGCGCGAGATGACGACGCCGGAGGGCGCCTTTGCCGCCTCGCTCGACGCGGACAGCGAAGGCGAGGAGGGCAAGTTCTATGTCTGGTCCGAAAACGAGATCGTCGAACTGATCGGGCCTGAGGCCGGCGCGTTCTTTGCGCGTTTTTACGACGTCAGCGCCGAAGGCAATTTCGAAGGCCACACGATCCTCAACCGGCTCAAGGCGCCGCCACGCAGCGAGGCCGACGAAGAGCGGCTGACAGCGCTGCGCAAGATTTTGCTCGACGCGCGCGCGGCCCGCGTGCGGCCCGGCCTCGACGACAAGGTGCTCGCCGACTGGAACGGCTTGATGATCTCAGGCTTGGTCAACGCCAGCATCGTGTTCGACGAGCCATCCTGGCTGGCGATGGCGCGGCGCGCGTTCGATTTCATCGCCGCGTCGATGACCAAAGGCGATCGTTTGGGTCACTCGTGGCGCGCGGGGCAACTGCTGTTTCCGGGCCTCGCGTCGGATTTCGCTGCCATGATCCGCGCCGCTTTGGCGCTGCATGAAGCGACCGGCGACCAGGCGCTGCTCGAGCAGGCTTTGATCTGGCAGCGCGCGCTCGACGCGCATTACACCGATCCCGACACCGGCGGCTATTACTGGAGCGCCGACGACGCCGGCGATCTGCTGCTGCGGCCGCATTCGACCGCCGACGACGCCACGCCGAATCCGAATTCAGTCGCGGCGCAAAATCTCGTTCGCCTCGCCGTGTTGTCGGGCGACGACAAATGGCGCGATCGCGCCGACCGCATGATCGAAAGCATTCTGTCGGCGGCGGCACAAAGCCTGTTCGGCCATGTCGCCTTGCTCAACGCGCTCGACCTCCGGCTGCGCGGCGCTGAGATCGTGGTGACCGGCGTGGACAGTGACGCGCTGGTGCAAGCCGCGCTGAAACTGCCCTTCATCGAGCGCGTGGTGTTGCGCGCGCCGACCGCCAATGCACTGCCGGTGACGCACCCGGCGCACGACAAGATCGCCGCGGCGCCCAACGCGGCGTTCGTGTGTGTCGGGGAACGGTGTTCGTTGCCGGTGACGGAGGCCGACCAGATCGCCGCCGTTGTCGCAGCGATGCAGCGCTCTTAACCCTGCTGAAAGGGAAGTACTGCGCAGCGGAGGTATTTCATGGAACTTTTGGCACAAAAAAATCTATCGTCGATAACGGCTGTTTATGCTTATAATACAGGTACTTAGTGTTGAATAGATAAGTCGGATTTTGAGCATCACGGTAGCAATACTTTAATTCAGCACGCCCTAATAGAATACCTATGGGGCACTCACATCCGGCCGCGCCATACGCGACCACTGCTTACGCGCGCTGCACCTGGTGCCTGATTGCCGCGATGGCGGCGCTGACCGTCGCAAGTTTTCTTCTCACCGGCCTTCGCGTCGACCCTCTCAGCCGTCCTCTGCTCCTGGTTCCCTTCAGCGTGCTCGGCGTGACCTGGTGGTTCTACACGTCGGTGCGGCCTGATCGCCGGCTACAAGCTTTCGCCGAAGGCTTTACGCAAGTTCTGCTGATCTTGTTGTTCGGCACGCTGTTGAGCTACGCGGCCGCGGCGGCGCCTGTACCATTTCAGGATGCCAATCTTCTCGCGATCGACAACGCGCTCGGGCTCGACCGTGACGCTTACATCAGTTTCTTCGGCCGCCGACCCTGGCTCCGCACCACGGTGACGCTGGCGTACTTCACGCTCATGCCGCAGTTCGTGGTCGTGCCGCTGGTGCTGTTCTTCAAACATCAGCCGCAACGGCTGCAACAGTTCAGCTTCGCCGTCGGCATCGGCCTACTAGTCACGGTCGCGATTTCAGTCTTCACGCCGTCGATCACGACGATCTACCTTGACCTCGGACTGCCGGTTCACGCAAAAATACCGCCCGCTTTGTACACGCCGCTGCCGACCTTCCAAGCTCTGCGCTCGGGTGCGCCTTATTGGATCGATCTCAGCGCCATCGAAGGCCTCATCAGCTTTCCGAGCTTTCACACGGTCGGCGCTCTGCTGTTCATCTGGGCGTTGTGGCCGGTGCGCCACGTTCGCTGGATCGCGCTGGCGCTCAACGCCGCGCTGATCATGGCGGCGCCATTCATCGGCGCGCACTACTTCATCGATCTCGCCGGCGGCGCCGCGGTCGCGCTGTCCGCGATTGCCGTCTCACGCTGGCTCAGCCGCCGTGCGGCCAATGCTGCCTATGCCAGCGAACAAGCGCCCGAAGCCATGGCGCCGGCGGAGTAAAGTGTTCTGCTAATCCCTCCCCTGAAAGGGGAGGGTGGTTGGCCGAAGGGGATAAAAATTACACCCCGAAAATCTTGCTGTAGCGCGCCTTGAGCTCCTCGCTTTGGCCCAGCACCAGCTTCGGATCGGCGTGCAGCAGCTTGAAGCTCGACAGCGGCGCGCGGCCCGACTTCTCCTTGGTCAGCGCGTGGAAAGAGCGATGCGCGAAGACGTCGATGAAGATCTGCTGCGCCTCGACACTGAACAGGAAGCTCTGAAACAACTTGGCGGCATTCGGATTGGGCGCACTGCGGAAAATTCCGGACGGCACCGGAATGACCGGCGAGCCTTCCGTGGCATGGACGATCTCGACCGGCTGGTTGTTCAGCTTTCCAACCTCGAGGCTGTAGTCGTTGCCGTCGGCCATGACCGCGCGCTCGCCGATGGCGATTTTTTTCGGCGGATCGGCGGCCGACTGCACCTGCATGACTTTCTGCTCCGCCAGCTTTTCTAGATAGGGCCAGCCTAACTCACGCACCCACAGATAGGTGTTGGTGAGAACCGCGCCGCTGTAGCCGGGATGGCCCTTGACGATCTTGCCGCGCCATTTCGGATCGAGCAGATCGGCATAGCTCTTCGGCGCATCTTCGCGCTTCACCAAGTTCGTGTTGTAGCCGATGACCTCGAGCCAGGCGCAGAGCGTGGCGTGCATGCCGTTCGGATCGCGCTGGTTCTCCGGGAAATGCTTGGCCATGTCCTCAGTCACGTAAGGCTCGATCCAATTCTTGTCCTTGCCGGTCCAGTCGAGGAAATGCGACGGATCGGTGCTGCACACGACGTCGACCGCGTAAATACGGCTCGCCTGCTCCTGGGCGACGCGCTGAAAGATACGCTCGGCGCCGGAGCGCTCGACGCGGATGGCGATGCCGGGATATTTCGCTTCGAAGGCGCGCGCCAAGCGCTCCGAGGTGTTGAGCTCCAGCGCGGTATAGAACATCGCCTTGCCTTCCTTGCGCGCGGCCTCGATCAGGGCCGGCGTGATCGCGCTCGGCGGCGGCGCCGCGGCTTTGAGCGGTTGTGCAAAGATGGTCGTCGCGCCCATGGTGGCGCTCATGGCCACGCCGGCCTTGAGCATATCGCGGCGCGATAGGTGCAAGAGCTTCATAGGATCCCTCCGGGTGCCGCCGCCCTCTCGTGGGGCTGGTCGGTGCGCCAAGCCTACGCCCGGTCTGCGACGCAGGGTAGGGGCTCCCGAAACGAAAAAGGCCGGGCGAAATGCCCGGCCTTTCCGAAACAGACAGCGTTACGCCGGCTTAAGTGTTCATGCTCTCGAAGAACTCGCCGTTGTTCTTGGTGTTACGGAGCTTGTCGAGCAGGAAGTCGATGGCGTCCATGGTGCCCATCGGATTAAGAATCCTGCGCAACACGTACATCTTCTTGAGCACGGCCGGATCGGTGAGCAGTTCTTCCTTGCGTGTGCCGGAGCGCGTGATGTCGATGGCCGGGAAGGTGCGCTTGTCGGCCACCTTGCGGTCGAGGATGAGCTCCGAATTGCCGGTGCCCTTGAACTCTTCGAAAATCACTTCGTCCATGCGGCTGCCGGTATCGATCAGCGCGGTGGCGATGATGGTGAGCGAGCCGCCTTCCTCGATGTTACGCGCCGCGCCGAAGAAGCGCTTCGGCCGTTGCAGCGCGTTGGCGTCGACACCGCCGGTCAGCACCTTGCCGGATGACGGCACCACGGTGTTGTAGGCGCGGCCGAGACGCGTGATCGAGTCGAGCAGGATGACGACGTCACGCTGATGCTCGACCAGGCGCTTGGCCTTTTCGATCACCATTTCGGCGACGGCAACATGCCGCGAGGCCGGTTCGTCGAAGGTTGAGGACACGACCTCGCCCTTCACCGAACGCTGCATGTCGGTGACTTCTTCCGGCCGCTCGTCGATCAGCAACACGATCAGATAGCACTCGGGATGGTTCGCGGTGATGGCGTGCGCGATGTTCTGCAGCAGCACCGTTTTACCGGTGCGCGGCGGCGACACGATCAAGGCGCGCTGGCCTTTGCCGATGGGCGCGACGATGTCGATGACGCGCGCCGAGAGATCCTTCTTGGTCGGATCCTCATGTTCCATCTTCAGCCGCTCTTCGGGATACAGCGGCGTCAGGTTGTCGAAGTTGATCTTGTGGCGCGCCTTCTCCGGGTCTTCGAAGTTGATGGTGTTGACCTTGAGCAGCGCAAAGTAGCGTTCGCCTTCTTTCGGTGAGCGGATCTGGCCTTCGACGGTGTCGCCGGTGCGCAGGCCGAAGCGGCGGATCTGCGAGGGCGAGACGTAGATGTCGTCGGGGCCGGACAGGTAGTTGGATTCCGGCGAGCGCAGGAAGCCGAAGCCGTCGGACAGAACTTCGACCACGCCTTCGCCGATGATGTCGATTTCCGCGGTCGCGAGATTTTTCAGGATCGCGAACATCAACTCCTGCTTGCGCAGGGTGCTCGCGTTTTCGACCTGATGCTCTTCAGCAAACGCGGTCAGCTCGGCCGGATTTTTGGCCTTGAGGTCTTGGAGTTTCATTTCCCGCATGGGGGGTTTAGTTCCTTGGGAGAGTGGCCGTTCGAGTCCGAAAAAATAAAAGACTCAAAGCGGGTGACTCGAGAGGGAGAGACAGAAAGATCGCAGGTCTGGGGTGACGAGGTATTTGGAAAAGAGCCCGGGACCCGATGCTGCGGCCGGCCCGATCGTTGGGACCGGAACGCGACTGGCATCCGCCTGCGTTCGGTGGGAGATCTATACATAAGGGGAACGCGCGATTTGTGCAAGAGCAGCGCGTTGCTGTGGACGAATTCGGGCTGAAATTAGAACGGTTTAACGACCGCCAAGATGACGATGGCGATCAGCAGAACCGTCGGTATCTCATTGACGATGCGAAAGAATTTCTGCGTGTGGATGTTCTTGTCGCGGGCAAAGTCAGCCACGTAGCGGCTGAAGAAACCGTGCATCGCCGACATCGCGATGACCAGGACGAACTTGGCGTGAAACCAGCCGGCGCTCATCCAACCGCCTTGAATCAGCAGCACGACGCCGAGGATCCAGGTCAGGGCCATCGCCGGGTTCATGATGAAATTTAGGAGCCGGCGTTCCATCACCTTGAAGGTTTCGGACGACTCGGAGCCGGGCGCTGTGGCCGCGTGATAGACGAACAACCGCGGCAAATAGAGCATACCGGCCATCCACGACACGACCGCGATGATGTGGAAGGCTTTGATCCAGAGGTACATGGCGTTCACCCAGCGCGGACGCGTTTCAGCATTCTTTCGACATGCGCGAGGGGCGTGGCCGGCAAAATTCCGTGGCCGAGATTGAAGATCAGCGGTTTGCCGGAAAGCTGCGTCATCACGTCATCGACTTCACGGTCGAGCGCTTCGCCGCCCGCAAGCAACGCCAGCGGATCGACATTGCCCTGCACCGTCACGCGCGGCTGCAGCATGTCGGCGGCCAAGGTGCGTGGGAACGTCCAGTCGAGCCCGATGCCGTCGACGCCGGTGGCGACGACATAAGGCAATGTCATGGCGCCGGCGCCGCGCGGAAAACCGATGATCTTTGCGTCCGGAACCTGATGCCGCACACCGGCGACGATCTTCTCCGTCGGCTGGATGCACCAGCGATCGAATTGCTCGGGCGACAAAACGCCCGCCCAGGTATCGAAAATCTGCACCACTTCGGCGCCGGCATTGAGCTGGCCGACCAAATATTCAATCGAGCCATCAACCAACCTATCAATCAACCGGCCGAACCCTTTCGGATCGCGATAGGCAAACAGCCGTGCCGGCGCCTGATCCGGCGTCGCTTCGCCCGCCACCATGTAGGTCGCGACCGTCCAGGGCGCGCCGCAAAATCCGATCAGTGTGGTTTTGGTATCGAGCTGCGCTTTGACCCGCCGCACCGTCTCGTAAATTGGCGCCAGCACAGTGCCGTCGATGGTTTCATGCAACGTCGCGACCGCCGCGGCATCGGCCAGCGGTTCCAGCTTCGGTCCTTCGCCGACCAGGAACTCAACCTTGCGGCCGAACGCCAACGGCACGATCAGAATGTCGGAAAATAAAATAGCGGCATCGAAGCCGAACCGCCGCACGGGTTGCAGCGTTACCTCGGCAGCCAATTCAGGATTGAAACAGAGGTCGAGAAACCCGCCTGCCTTCTCCCGCACCGCCCGGTATTCCGGGAGATATCGCCCCGCCTGGCGCATCATCCAAACCGGCGGCACTGCTTCGTGCTCCCTCGCGAGCACGCGCAGTATCGGCTTTATCCCCATGCTTGCAGCGTTCAAGGCTTCTTCCTCTTAAGACTCTTAAGAAATCTTGTTTGTTATTGTTAGGCCGTTGATTTGACTCATGACTTAGCGTCAACAATCTGTCCACCGCCTGTCAGGCCTGGATTCAGAATCGCGCCCAATCCCTCCTGATTCCATCCACAGCGGCAGGCCCCGTTTTATTGGGCTTTCGTGCATCTATCCCGTGCTGTCCCCAGGCGCCTGTCCACATGGGACCGCGAAGGCCTGTTTGGGCCTCCCATGTTTGTCCAACACGGCAGCCTTGTGGACGAAATTGCAGGGGTGAGGCTGTGATAGGTTGCATGGTGCGCTTTGCCGTGGCCTCCTCCCGTCCTGTCCACAATTCATACTGAAACCATACAGATGCCCGAACCCGGATATTTCCATCTGCATCTCGTCTCCGACGCCACCGGCGAAACGCTGATCACCGTCGCCCGCGCCGCAGCGGCGCAATACGCCAACGTGTCGCCGGTGGAACATTTGTACCCGATGGTGCGCTCGAAGAAGCAGCTCGATTCCGCGCTGGCCGAAATCACCGAAGCGCCGGGGCTCGTACTTTATACGCTGCTCGAGGAAGATCTGATCAAGCTCCTCGAAGATAAATGCCGGGATCTCGCTTTGCCCTGCATGTCGGTGCTGGGGCCGATTTTGCGGCTGTTCCAGTCTTATCTGGGCGCCGAGACCATCCACCGCGCCGGCGCCCAGCATGTGCTCAACGCCGAATATTTCCAGCGCATCGATGCGCTGAACTACACGATGTTCCACGACGACGGCCAGCACGTCGAAGGGCTGGAAGAGGCGGACGTCGTGCTCATCGGCGTGTCGCGCACGTCGAAGACGCCGACCTCGATCTATCTCGCCAACCGCGGCGTCAAAACCGGCAACGTGCCGCTGGTGCCGGGTGTGACGCTGGCGCCGGAAGTCGAAGCGCTGAAGCGGCCGCTGGTGGTCGGGCTCTACGCCAGCCCGGAACGCATCGTGCAGATTCGCGAGAACCGGCTGCTCGGCCTCAATGCGCACCGCGACGACAACCAATATATCGACAAGGCCGCGGTCGCCGAGGAAATAGCCTATTCGCGCAAGCTGTGCGCCAAGCACAGCTGGCCAAGCATCGACGTGACGCGGCGCTCGATCGAGGAAACCGCCGCCGGCGTCATGAAGCTGTTGGCCGAACGCCGCCGCGCACCGGCGAGGTAAGGACCGCGATGCCACTTTGGCTCGAACGTCAGTCGATGGTGCTTGCTTCGAAAAGCGAGATCCGCGGCAAGATTCTCGCCGCGGCCGGGCTGCGTTTCGAGATCTGGCCGGCGGATATCGACGAACGTGCGCTCGAGGCAAAAGCCGGCGTTTCCGACGCGGCCGCGGCGGCTCGGCTGCTGGCGCGCGCCAAGGCCGAAGCGGTGTCGGCAACACGGCCCGGCCAACTGGTGCTTGGCGCCGATCAGACGCTGGCGCGCGGCACGACGCGCTTCAGCAAGCCGGCCGATCGCGACCAGGCAAGCGAGCAATTGCGCGCCCTGCGTGGCCGGACCCATGAACTGCATTCGGCGGTGGCCTTGGTGCGTGACGGCGCGGTGCTCTTCGATTGCGTCGACACTGCGCGTCTGACGATGCGCGACGTGTCGGACCGGTTCCTCAGCGATTATCTCGACATGGCGGGCGAGGCCGCGCAGCACAGCGTCGGCGCCTATCAGCTCGAGGGCATCGGCATCCATCTGTTCGAAAAGGTCGAGGGTGACTACTTCACCATCCTTGGCCTGCCGCTGATGCCGTTGTTGGCGTTCATGCGGCAGGAAAAGTTTGTTGATGGCTAGCTGCACAAGCGGTGTGCTCCCTCTCCCCAACGGGGAGAGGGTTGGGGTGAGGGGTCTAAGTCTCTCCGTAGACCGAAACCCCTCACCCGCCGCGCTTTGCGCGTCGACCTCTCCCTATGGGAGAGGTAAAGGAAGAGAATGTTCATCCTCGGCCTCACCGGCTCGATTGGCATGGGAAAGTCGGCCACGGCGAAGATGTTCGCCGCGGAAGGGGTGCCGGTGCACGACGCCGACGCCGTCGTGCATGCGCTCTATGACGGCGAGGCCACGCCTGCGATCGAGGCGGCGTTTCCCGGCACCACCGCCAACGGCAAGGTCGATCGCGACAAGTTGGGCAAGCATGTCTTCGGCGATGCCGCGGCGATCGCGCGGCTGGAGGCCATCGTGCATCCGCTGGTGGCCAAGGCGCGCGATAAGTTCCTGAGCGAGGCCGCGCGCAGCGGCGCCAAAGTCGCGGTGCTGGATATACCGCTACTCTACGAAACCAAAGGCGACGCGCGCTGCGACGCGGTGGTGGTGGTCTCGGCGCCGGCCGACGTGCAGCGCCAGCGCGCCTTCGAGCGGCCGGGCATGACGGAACAAAAGCTCGAGACCATTCTGGCCAAACAGATGCCCGACGCCGAAAAGCGCCGCCGCGCCGACTTTATAGTGGATACGTCGCAAGGCTTGGATCACGCCCGCGACCAGGTGCGTGATATATTGGTGCGCGTTGCCACGATGCCGAATCGGAAATAGTTTTGGATTCCGGGTTCGCTCGCTTTGCGAGCGCCCCGGAATGACGAAAGCAAAGACATGCGCGAGATCGTCCTCGACACCGAAACCACCGGCCTTGATCCTAACCAGGGCCACCGCCTGGTCGAAGTCGGCTGCGTCGAATTACTCAACCGCATTCCGACCGGCGCGACGTTCCATGCTTATTTGAACCCGGACCGGGATATGCCGGCGGAGGCCTTCGCCATTCACGGCCTTTCGGCGGAGTTCCTGAAGGGCCACAAACGCTTTCATGAAGTGGTCGACGAGTTCCTCGCCTTTATCGGCGACGACACGCCGCTGGTGATTCACAATGCCAGCTTCGATCACGGCTTCCTCTGCGCCGAACTCAAGCGTGTCGAGCGTGCGCTGATCGGGCGCGAGCGGTTGGTCGACACGCTGGCCATGGCGCGCCGCAAGCATTCGGCCGGGCCCTATAACCTCGATGCGATGTGCGCGAAATACGGCATCGACAATTCGCGCCGCACCAAGCACGGCGCCCTGCTCGACGCCGAGATTCTCGCCGAGGTCTATCTGGAACTGATCGGCGGCCGTCAGGCGCAGCTTGGTCTCGCCGAAACCGCCGCCAAGCGCGTCACCGGCATTGACGGCATCGTCGTTCGCCGCGAGCGCAGCGCGCCGCTGACCCCGCGCATCACCGACGCCGACCGCGAGGCGCATCGCGCCTTTGTCGCCAGTCTGGGCGAGAACGCCATCTGGAAGAATTATCTTTGACGAACGGCGTCTCGTAGCCGTCCGCGCTTCAAGCCGGAATCGCTTGAATTTCCTCGGTCAACATTTTGACCTGTTCGCGAATGCGTCTCGTCTGATGGGTCACGCCGGTCGCGGCAGCGTTTAATTTGTTGGCCGAGCGTGACGCCTGGTCGGCGACATTTTCAATCTGGGTAATCGCGTTCCCGACTTGTCCGACGCTGGCTGCGGCGGCGTGGACATTGGCCGAGATGTTGCGGGCCGCCTCGGCCTGCTGTTCCACCGCGCGTGCGATCCGCGCCGAGAACTGGTCGAGCTCGCCGATGATGGCGGAAATGGTCTGGATCGCCTGGACCGAACGGCCGGTCACGACCTGCATTGCGGCAATACGCTGACCTATCTCCTTGGTTGCGTTCGCGGTCTGGCCGGCGAGCTCTTTCACTTCTTGCGCCACGACCGCAAAGCCGCGTCCCGACTCGCCGGCGCGCGCGGCTTCGGTGGTGGCGTTGAGCGCGAGCAGATTGGTCTGCTCGGCGATGGCGCTGATCAGCGCGGTCACGTTGCCGATCTCTTTGGCGACGGTCGCAAGCTCGTCGATTGTCTCGCTGGTTTTGATCGCTTCATCGACCGCGCTGGCGGCGAGGTGAGACGACTTGGCTGCGTTCGATCCGACCTCGGCGATGGTGGTCGCCAGCTCTTCGCCGGCGCTGGCGGCCGATTGCACTTCGTTCGCGGTTTCTTCGGCCGCGCTTGCGGCGGTCATGGATTGCGCGTTGGCATCCGCGGCGGTCTTGTCGAGGCTGTGGGCATCCGCCTGCAGGTTTTGCGCGGCCGCATGCAGGATCTCGGTGGACTCTGCGATCTCGCGCTGGAAGCGCTCGAGCAGGCCACTCATCTGGTCGGCGCGCATCGTCGTTGCCGTGAGTTCTTTTTCGCGCAGGATGGCGCCTTGCTCAAGCGCCGCCGCCGCCAACTCCGCCTCGCGGTGCGCCGCCTGCGCCTGCGCGAAGGCCGAACGAATGGCGTGGCCGAAGCCGACCAGCATCACTGTCTCGATGATAACGACGGTGGCGTGGACCATGACCCGCAGAAAATTGGTGCCGCCCGGATAAACCGCGGCAGGGAGCACCATGTTCAGGCTCAAGTGATGGACGGCGATCAAGCCGGCGGTGACCACCAGCACGCGCCAATCGCAGAAGCCGGACAGCATCGCCAGCACCGCGAAGTAATAGAAGTGCATTTCGATTTGCCACGGATGGCCGTCGAAATTGAAGACCAGCAACGACGTCTGCCCTACCAAAGCGACGGCGAGCGCGAGCGCGACGACCGTTATCGATCGCCGCCCCAGCATTGCGGCAACCGGCGCCGCGGCGAGGAGGATCGCGATGGCGGCGGTCGGCCACACGGGCCGGTCAAGCGCCCAGGCGATCAAGGTGAGGATCGGCACGTGGATCATCGCGAGTATGGTCAAGGCCCGCGCCACGGTCCGCTGGAAGGCATCGAGGCTCGTCATGTAGGCTGCCGCGTGAACGAGAGCGCGGCCGAACACGCGGCCAGAGTCCGCGGATCGACAACCAGCCAGGCGCCCGCGTCGAGCATGCGGTCCGGATAATTTGCGTTGTCGGGCATGACGACCGCGATGAACGGCAGACCGCCGAAGCGCACGAAGCGGCCACCGCCTTCGACCGATCGCGCGAGAGTCTTTTCCGCAATCGTCCACGGCGCAAAGATGACCGCCACGCCTTGCGATGGGTCGCGCGGCGTCAGCCCGACGCGCGCGCCGGCGTAGAGTGTGCCGAGTGACAGGCACACGAGCAGGCTAACGTCGATGATTTTGCGGGTCAGACCGGACGAGCGGGGCAAAAGCAATTCCGACTTTCCGACAGTCAATAATGTCGAAATAAGTACGGCGATTGCGGTTAAGGGACCCTTACCGCAGGGCGCTTGACCCGGATGGCGGTACGCAAAGCCGCGCGCGACCGCTCATCGCTGGCTCGCGGAATAGTACGGCAATGGAACTTTTTTGAGTTACTCAGCTCGGCTGCTGTTGTTCGACCGGCTGCAGCTGCTCCATCTTATTGCGATAGAGCCCGACGAAATCGACCGGGTCGAGTAGCAGCGGCGGGAAGCCGCCGTTACGCACGTTGGTGGCGACGATCTCGCGCGCGAACGGAAACAGCAGGCGCGGGCATTCGATCAGCACGACCGCGTTCAGGCTTTCCTGCGGCACGTTGCGGATGCGGAAGATGCCGGCGAATTCCAGTTCGAATTGGAACAGCAGCTTGCCGCCGTTTTCCGCCTTGCCCTCGAGTTTGAGCACGACCTCGATGTCGCTGTCGCTCAGCGGGTTGGCGCCGACATTGATCTGGATGCCGATCTGCGGCGGTTCGGTGGAAGCAGCCAGCGACCCCGGCGCGTTCGGATTCTCGAACGAGAAATCCTTCACGTATTGCATCACCACGGTAAGTTGAGGCTGCAAGTCCTCGGCCGGGCCGCCATTGGTCGTCGCCATGAATTCTCCTGAGCCGCAAGTTGTGGTGAGCGGTATTTTATTTTGCGCGTGCGCTGATCCGAAAACCGGTACCCATCCCCGATCGAGTCGAGGACATGCTTTTCGGGCGCGCGCGCTGGCTAACATAGGGTCAGGGGCCGAACAAGGATCGAGGCCCTTACGGCTTCCGCTCGCCGTCGCGCCGGTCCTGAAGCGCCGGGTCAGGCACCCGCTGCCATTGTTCCGGCTCCAGATCGACCACGCCGTCGGTCCGCCGGGGCGGCGGCCCACCGGCAAAGCGGCCGGCCAAAGCCCGCCGCAGCGGTGAAATCAGCAGCAAAACAGCCAGCACATCGGTGATAAACCCTGGAATCAGCAGCAGAATCCCGGCAAAGAGGGTGGCTACGCCTGTGCTGTCGGCCTGCAAGGCGGTGAAGCTGCCCTGATTGAGGCCCTCGTTCATGGCGACGCGGACGCGGGCAATGTGGTTGCCGCCGGCATGGCGAAGCAACAGGCCGCCCGCCAGCGAGGTCCCCAGCACCAGCAGCAGGGCCAGGGCGAAGCCGATGCTGGCGGCGACCATGATGAACACCACCAGTTCCGCGACCGGCAGCGCCAAAATCGCCAAAAGCAGCCATTTTGCCACATTCATGCGTGTTTCTCTGGGCTCTAGTTATTGGCGTCAGCGCCCTGATCGTCTAAGCTTTATGTGAGAGGCATGGTTGCGCCGAAATGGTGGCGCAGGGCCTATGGAACGGCGCGGCCACCAGCATACATAAGGATTGGTGCACCCGGCCGCTACGCCGTCTAGGGTCGCGTTCTAGACGCGTTTAGGCCGACGCCGATCTGCCGCTACGACAGCCGAAAGCATGAGCGACGTGTTCGACATCTACACCATCATATTCCTGGCCCTCGCAGTGTTCATTTTCCTGCGGCTGCGCAGCGTGCTCGGCCAACGCACCGGGCGCGAGCGCCCGCCTTACGATCCCTTTGCCGCCCGCGAACCGGCGCGCCCCGCCGAAAACGTCGTCGCGCTGCCGAACCGCAAGCCGGAGGCCTCCATGCAGGCGCCGGTCGCGCCCGTCGAACCGGCCGATCGCTGGAAAGGCGTGGCCACGCCGGGTTCTCCACTCGCGACCGGTCTTGATGCCATCGCCGCCGCGGCGCCCGATTTCGACGCCAAGCACTTCCTCACCGGCGCCCGCGCGGCCTACGAGATGATCGTCAACGCCTATGCCGAGGGTGATCGCCGCACGCTCAAGAATTTATTGTCGCGCGAAGTCTATGACGGCTTCGAGGCCGCCATCGTCGAGCGCGAGAAACGCGGCGACACCGTCGAAAGCCGCTTCGTCTCGATCGACAACGCCGAAATCACCGCCGCCGAAGTGCGCGGCCGCAATGTCCAGGTCACCGTGCGCTTCCAATCCAAGCTTGTCTCGGTAACGCGGGACAAAGACGGCGCGGTGATCGACGGCAATGCCGAGAAGGTCACCGACGTTACCGACGTGTGGACCTTCGCGCGCGACGTGACGTCGCGCGATCCGAACTGGAAACTGGTCGCTACTGAAGCCGGGCAGTGAACGAATGTCGGGGCGGAGGCCGCGTTTTCTGATCTGCACGGCGCTGGCGCTCTGCGTCGGCGCCGCGTTCAGCATTCCGGCCGACGCCAAGAAGCACAGCAAGCACCGCACCAAGATTTCGATGAAGCAGGGCGAATTGCAGCTTCGCAATGCGCAGGCCGAGACGCTGGATTTCGCGTCGCTCAACGGCTGGAAAGACGACGATCACGCCGCCGCCTACGAAGCCTTCGTGAAAAGCTGCAATGCCATCCTGCGCGGCACCAAGGCGATGCGCGCGGCGCGGCCGGTCTACGGTGCGCTGTTCAATGTCTGCGAACGCAGCAAGGCGGCAGGCAAGCTCGACCGCGAGCAGGCGCGCGCATTCTTCGAAGCCAATTTCAAACCGGTGCGCCTCGCGCCGCCGGGCCAGAGCGAAGGGTTCTACACCGGCTATTACGAGACCGAGGTCGAAGGCTCGCGCGTCAAGACTGCGGAATTCAACGTGCCGATTTACGCCGCGCCGGCGGCGACGGTGAAGCACAACAAGAGCAAGGTTTTCGCCAATCTGGACCGCGCCAAGATCGAGGACGGCGCGCTCAACGGCAAGAAGCTCGAAATCTGCTACGTGAGAAGCCCGATCGATCTGTTCTTCGCGCAGATCCAGGGCTCGACGCGGGTCAATCTCGATTCCGGCGCAAAGCTGCGGCTCAATTACGTTGCCAGCAACGGCCATCCTTACACGCCGGTCGGCCGTTTCCTGATCGACCGCGGCATCATTGCCAAGGAAGACATGTCGATGGACCGCATCCGCGACTGGATGGTGGCGAATCCGGATGAAGCCAAGGACCTGCGGCGCAAGAACCGCTCCTTCGTGTTCTTCCGCGAAACCAATCTGCGCGATCATGAGGAATGCATCGGCGCGCAGGGCATTCCGCTGACGCCCGGCCGCTCGCTCGCGGTCGATAAGAAGATCCACACCTACGGCACGCCGATCTGGGTCGACGCCGCGCTGCCGATCGAAAGCGAAAAGCCGGACACCAAATTCCAGCGCCTGCTGGTGGCGCAGGACACCGGCTCGGCGATCATCGGGCCGGCCCGCGCCGATATTTATTTCGGCACCGGCGACACACTCGGCAGCATCGCCGGACGCATCAAGCAGTACGGCCAGTTCGTCATGCTGGCGCCGCGCAACGTCGAGGTGAAGGGCACGATCGACATTCCGCTGCCAAAACCGCGGCCGACGGAAATTGTCGCCGAAGCGCTGCCGGTCGCCGCGCCCCGCCATGAGCCGTGACGGCAAACGGCGGCGCGGGCTCTCTTACGAAGACCGCGTGCTGTGGACCCACGTCACCAAGGCCATCACGCCGTTGCGGCCCGAGGCCGTAGGCCCGGCTGACGACGGTCTCGACGAAGCACTCGACGTCTCGCCACCCAAAAAACACCCGCCGAAGTTTTCCAAGCCGGCGGCGCAGCCCAAAGCCGCTGCCACGCCGTTACCGCCGAAACTACCGACGCAGACGATGGAGCCGCTGACGCGCCGCATGAAGCAGCGCGTCGCGCGCGGCAAGCATCAGATCGACGCCCGTCTCGATCTACATGGCTTCACCCAGCACGAGGCGCACGCGGCGCTGCTGCGGTTCCTACGCAGCGCCAACGCCCGCGACGCGCGCCTGGTGCTGGTGATCACGGGAAAGGGCCGCGGCGGCGAAATCGGCGTGCTGCGCCGGCAGGTGCCGCACTGGCTGGCGCTGCCGGAATTCCGCGACCTGGTGATCGGTTTCGAGGATGCGGCTATCGGGCATGGTGGCGAGGGCGCGCTCTATGTGCGGGTGCGGAGAACCCGAAGCGGTTGACCGCGTTGGTCTGCGGAGGGAAGGCGTCCATGTCAGGCAAGGCGAAGACGGATTTGCCCAAATCCAGCCCGCCAAAATCCGGCGAGAAGGAAAGGCTCGAACGCGCACTCGAGGAAGGCCTGGAAGGCACCTTCCCGGCCTCGGATCCGGTCGCGGTGACCGCGCCGGCGCCGCCCGACCATCGGCCGGCCAAGAAGCGCTAGCGGTTACGCCGCGCCGGGCGCCTGTGCCGCGGTGGCGAGGTTTGTGGCGGTCCGTTTTCAACGGTGGTCATCAGGCGCGAGGCGCCGAGCCACAACTCTAAGGCATTGACGAGAAGTTCGTCGCGCCAGGCGGCGCTCGCCGAGTCGCCGTTGACCGATCGTCTATCTTTCCGCTTTTCCTCACGCATGGCTGCAATCCCCCCAAAATCGTGGCTCTCGCCTAAATTGCCGTACGACCACTTACAATCATAAGGATACTTCCGCATCTCCGTGAGGTGTCAAGAAAATTTTATACCCGATCCGACACAACCGGGACTTTATTTCAGGTTGCGATTTCGGCGTCGGGGCTTGCGCCGAGCCGCACGATTTCGAGCGTGATCACCGCGTTTTCGGCTCGCAAC
>Ga0193699_10000061_pt1 | contig 52093 bp, 43 predicted proteins | sample L3c2metaG_FD_160095 | JGI IMG/M metagenome (GOLD analysis project Ga0193699, IMG submission 160095) | Soil microbial communities from a riparian zone of the East river system, Colorado, United States - L3c2 | ecosystem: Environmental > Terrestrial > Soil > Riparian zone | place: USA: East...
ACACACCACCTGCCGCCTCCAACACCGCAGCCTGCACGCCTACCTCATCGACGTCCTCACCGCCCGCGCCGCCGGCCATCCAGCGCCGCTGCTGACCTAACCGGCCAGCAGGACACTGAACGCCTACCGGATTTACGGCGCTTGCAGGGACTTTGTGGAGAGCCGACGCGGGGACTCGAACCCCGGACCCCTTCATTACGAGTGAAGTGCTCTACCAGCTGAGCTACGTCGGCGTAACGGCGTCAGATGGTAGCGGTGGGGTCGCTGGCGTGCGCGCGCGCTGGTGCCGTTCGACCCAGACGATCGTGGCGCGGGTACGGTCGGCAGGTGCCTCCGCCGGACGACCGCCCGACCTTCGACCTCCAGTCGCACTCGACGTGCTCCGACGGCACGCTGCCGCCCGCCGAGGTGGTGGCACGCGCGGCGGCCGCGGGGGTGCAACTCCTCGCGCTCAGCGATCACGACACGGTCGACGGCGTCGCCGAGGCGCTCGACATGGCGCGCGCCACCGGCGGCGCGATCCGGGTCGTCGCCGCCACCGAGCTCTCGACCATCGACGGCGACCACGACGATCTGCACGTCCTCGGCTACGGCGTGGACCACACCGACGCGGCCTTCCTGACGACCCTCGAGCGCTTCCGCGCCGACCGCAACGCGCGCGCCGACCGCATGGCCGACGCGCTGGAGGCATGCGGGCTAGCCCTCGACCGCGCCCCGCTGGAGGCGCGCCGCGCCGCGGGCCTGCCCATCGGCCGGCCCCACCTCGCGCAGGCCGCGTTCGACCACCCCGACAACGCCCGGCGCGTCGCGGACGAGGGGCTGGCCGACTTCGGCAGGCTGCTCGAGGCCTACCTGATCCCCGGCGCCCCGGCCTACCGCCGCCGGAGCACGCCGACCGTCGCCGAGGCCATCGCCGCGATCCACGGCGCCGGCGGCGTCGCCGTCTGGGCGCACCCGTTCTGGGACGTCGATGCGCCCGAGGAGGTCGTCGGCGCGATCGACCGCTTCGCGGCCCAGGGCCTGGACGGCGTCGAGGCCTTCTACATCACGCATACGCGCGAGGAGACGCTGCTGGTCGCCGACGCGTGCGCGCAGCGCGGTCTGCTGACCACCGGCTCGGCCGACTTCCACGGCCCCGACCACCCGCGCTTCCACGCGTTCCGGGCGTTCGCGCTGCACGGCATCGAGCCCCGGCTCGGGCCGCTCGCGCAGTCCTGAACAGAACCTGAACGCGGTTGCCCGGTCACGAGGCTTGCGCATGCGCGACCGTGCCGACCAATACTGTGCCGCGCCTATATGGACGCAATCCAGGCCATCGTCCTCGGGATCGTGCAGGGCCTCACCGAGTTCCTACCCATCTCCTCGACCGCGCACCTGCGCATCGTTCCCGCGTTCATGGGCTGGGACGACCCGGGCACGGCGTTCACCGCGGTCGTCCAGCTCGGCACGATGGCCGCCGTCCTCCTCTACTTCCGCACCGACCTGTGGAACATCGCGCGCGCGTGGGTGCGCTCGCTGCGCGACCCGGCCTACCGCGGCACGCTCGACGCGCGGCTGGGCTGGTACATCATCATCGGCACGATCCCGATCTCGATCCTCGGCCTGTTGTTCAAGGACAAGATCGAGACCGACGCCCGCCAGCTCACGCTGATCGCGATCGCCCTGATCGTCCTCGGCCTCGTGCTGGAGGCCGCCGAGCGCGTCGGGCGCAAGGAGCGCGACATCGACTCGCTGACGATGCGCGACGGCGTCATCATCGGCCTCGCGCAGGCGGCTGCGCTCGTGCCGGGCGTCAGCCGCTCGGGCTCGACGATCTCCGCGGGCCTGTTCCTCGGCTTGGAGCGCGCCGCCGCGGCGCGCTACTCGTTCCTGCTGTCGGTTCCCGCGGTCGTCCTCTCCGGGCTCTTCGAGCTCAAGGACGTGGGCAAGGGCGGCGGCGCGGGCTTCGCGCCGACGGCGCTCGCGACGATCCTCGCGTTCATCGTCGGCTACGCGTCGATCGCCTGGTTCCTGAAGTACCTGACCCGCCACCCCGTGACGATCTTCGTGGTCTACCGCGTGGTGCTCGGCGTGGTGCTGCTGGCGCTCGTCGCGACGAACACCGTCAACGGCTAGGCATTGAGCGCCCGCTCGAGCTTGGAGGCCAGCGCCTCCAGCGCGAGCTCCTCGGACGGGTTGAGGATGAAGGTCGTGCGGGTGGTCTCGACGAGGCCGACCGCGTCGCGCAGCCGGCCGGCCGTGGCGGGCGACGCCTCGGCGTCGGACCGGACCTGCTCGGCCCGGTCGCTGTGGTGGATCAGCTCGGGGACGCCGTCCTTGGCGCACGCGACGTCGCGCAGCCAGAGCGCGACGAGCTGCAGGCCGTGGTCCAGCGACGCGGCGTAGGCGCGGCGATGGGCGCGCTTGCCGGCGGTCTCGCCCTCGCGCTTGAGGCGCTTGGCCTCGCGGTCGGGGAGCAGCTCGGCGTCGCCGGCGATCTGCGCCGCCACACCGGTGGCCGCCGCGTCGCCGCGGGCGCGCGCCTGGTCGAGCAGCGTGACGTGCGGGCGCTCGGCCAGCGTGGAGTGCAGCGCCGCGCGGGCGTAGCGCTCGGCGGCGTCGCGCAGCGCCGGACCCTCGCCCAGCGCGAGCGCGAGGGCCCGCTCCGCGTCGCCCAGCGCGAGGCGCGCGCACGCGTCGGCGGTCAGCGGCGGCACGCCGTGCTTGGTCTGCAGCCGCTGCGAGAGCTCCTCGTGGGTGGCCGCCTCGAAGCGCACGAGCTGGCAGCGCGACGCGATCGTCGGGAGGATGTTGCCGGGCTTGTCGGTGAGCAGCACGAGGTGCGCGAACGGCGGCGGCTCCTCAAGCGTCTTGAGCATCTTGTTGGCGGCCTGGTCGTTCATCGTGTCGGCGCCCTCGACCACGAAGACGCGCCGGCGCGCCTCGAACGGCGTGCGGGTGATGGCGGCGACGACGGGCTCGTCGATGTCTGAGACGAGCATCTCGGCGGCGCCGCTGGGCTTGACCCAGGTGAAGTCGGGATGGACGCCCTCGACGACGCGACGCCGCGCGTTGACGGGATCGGACGCCCCCTCGGCCAGCAGCTCGGCGGCGAACGCGCGGGCGGCCTCCCGCTTGCCGGCGCCCGCTGGCCCGTGAAACAGGTAGGCGTGCGACGGCGCGCCCTCGGGCGGGACGGCCGCGCGTAGGACGGCGCGGGCGTGGGGATGGCGATCGACGACCTCGAGCATGCGCGCGCCAGGGTACTGTCACGCGCGCATGGCACCGCAGGGACGGCTCATCACGATCGAAGGGATCGACGGCGCGGGCAAGACGACGCTCGCCGAGGGCATCGCCGCCGCGTGGCCCGGGCTGACCGTCCTGCGCGAGCCAGGCGGCGTCGTCGTCTCCGAGCGCATCCGGGAGCTGGTGAAGGACCCGGCCGTGGAGGTCGACCCGCGCGCCGAGGCGCTGCTCTACGCCGCGGCCCGGGCGCAGCTGGTGCACGAGCGGCTGCTGCCGCTGCTGGAGGACGGTCGCGACGTGCTGCTGGACCGCTTCGTCGACTCGTCGCTGGCCTATCAGGGGGCCGGGCGCGGGCTCGGCGTGCCCGAGATCGCCGAGCTGAACCGGTTCGCGACGGGCGGCCTGGTCCCGGATCTCACGCTGCTGGTGCGCGTGGAGCCCGCGGTCGGCGCGCGCCGGGCCGCCGGCGACGACCGGCTCGAGCAGGCCGGTGAGGCGTTCTTCACGGCCGTCGCCGGCGCCTACGACGCGCTGGCCGCCGCCGCGCCCGACCGGATCGTCGTCCTGGACGGCGCCCGGGCGCCGGCGGACGTCCTCGCGTCGGCGCTGCACGCCATGAAGCTCCTGCAATAGCCGCACTCCCGGCTACGATCGGCGTCGCGACGCCGGGTTCTTCGCGCCTCCCATGACTCCGCGCTTCGAGGTTCAATCCTTCGAGCAGGTCCCCGCAGGTCCCGGCACCGTGCTGCTGCGGATCACGGGTCGCTGGGTCGGTCCGGCGCGCGAGCAGCTCCCGCGACCGCTCCTGCTGATCGACGACGGCCGGCGGACCCACCGGCTCTCGGCGCTGCCGGGGCCCGACGACGCGGCACCGCAGGTGGGGCCAGAAGGGCCGGAGTGGCGCGCGGCGTTCTCGGTTCCCGCCGAGATCGCGGGCGCGGCGCGGCTGGCGTTCGCCCTGGACGCCGGGCGCGGGGTGATCGTCGATCTGCCGCGCCCGACGGCGCTTGGCGGCGAGCCGCTGCCGGCGTGGATCCCGGACATCGAGGCCGCGCCCGTGGAGCCGTTCCCGGCGTCGGATCAGGGACGCGGGCGCGGGTTCCGGCGTCGCGGCGGGCGCGCCGAGGAGCGGGGCACGCCACCGGCGCCGGCTTCCCGCCCGACCTTCGACGCGACCGAGCTCGCGCGCGCGTCGGACGTCGCGGCGCTCCGCGCGCAGCTCGCCGACGAGCGCGCGGCGCGCGAGACCGCCGAGCGCCGGGCGGTCGAGGCGACGTCGATCGCGCGTCAGGCCGCCGCGGAGGCGTCCCGAGCCGCGGACGCGGCCGTCCGCGCCGAGGCCGCGCGCGCCGGCGCGGTCGACGCGCTCACCGACGAGCGGATGCGCGCCAGCGAGCGCGCCGCCGCCGAGGAGGAGCGCGCCCGCGAGCATCAGGAGCGCGCGAAGCGGGCCGCCGAGCAGGCGCGCCGGGCGGTGGACGTCGCCCACGAGGCGCGGCGGGCGCTGGAGGAGCGCGAGGGCGAGCTCGCCGGCGCGCAGGAGCAGGCCGAGCGGGCGTCGCGGGCCGCCCGCGCCGCGGAGGCACGGCTGGCGGCCGTCGAGGAGGCGCGGCAGGTCGCCGAGCGACGGGCCGCGGAGCTGGTCGACCTGAGCGAGCGGGCCGAGACGCTCGACCGCGACCGCGAGCACGCGACGCTGACCGCGGGCGCCGCCCAGCGCCGCGCCGAGCAGGCCGAGCAGCGCATGGTCGCGTTGGAGCAGAAGCTCGCCGAGACGCAGACGCTCGCCCAGCGCGCGACCGCCGCGGCGCGGCGGGCCGACGACCTCACCACGCGCGTGCGCGAGGAGCGCGCCGCGCGGCGGGCGGCCGAGGAGGCGGTCGAGCGCGCGCGCCGCGAGACCGCCGACGAGTCCGCGCAGCGCACCGCGATCCTGTCGTCGGAGCTGCGCGAGGCGCGCAAGGCGATCGAGGCCGAGCACGCGACGTGCCGCGAGGCCGAGGCCCGGGCCCACGCCGCGGGCGCCGAGCTGGCCGAGCTGCGGGTCGCCGCCGCGCAGGCGGGAGAGCGGGCGACGCTGGCCGAGCGCGCGGCGTCGGGGCTAGCGGCGCTCGAGGCGCGGGTGGCCGAGGCCGAGGCGCGCGCGGCGTCGGCCGAGGAGCTCGACGCGCGCCTGCGGTCCACCGATGAGGAACGTGACGCGGCCGAGGCGGAGGCGCAGCGGCTGCGCGCACGGCTCGAGGAGATCGAGGCGGCTCACGAGGCCGTGGCCGCGGACCTGCGGGCCGCGCTGGGCGAGGCCGAGGTCACCGCGGACGGGGCGCAGCAGGCGCTGAAGGCCGACGCGGACGACCTCCGCGCATCGCTGGCCGACGCCGAGCAGCGCGCGGGCCGGGCGGCCGCCGAGGCGGCAGCGGTCCGGGACGAGCTCGCGGCGGCCCAGGCCGCGGGCGAGGAGGAGGCCGGCCGGCTGCGGTCGCGTGTCGCGGAGGTCGAGCGGGTCGCGGCCGAGGAGGCCGAAGCCCTGCGGGCGCGCGTGGAGTCCACAGCGGCTGAGGCCGAGGCGACGGCGCGGGCGCTGCGGGCGGAGCTGGTCGAGAAGGAGCGTGCGGCGTCGGCGGAGGTGCAGCGGCTGCGGGGACGGCTGACCTCGGCGGGCGAGGCCGCGACCGCGGAGGTCGACACGCTGCGGGCCGAGGTGGCCGGCGCGCAGGCGGCGGCCGAGGCCGAGCGCGACGCGTTCGCGGCACGGCTGGCCGAGGCGCAGTCCTCGGCGGCGAGCGAGATCGAGGCGCTGCGCGCCCGGCTGGAGGACGCCGATGCGGCGGCAGAGGCGCTGCGCGCCCGGCTGGAGCACGCCGAGGCCGCGACCTCGTCGGAGGTCGCCGCGCTGCGCGAGGAGCTCGCGTCTGCGCAGGCGGCCGTAATGGCGATCGAGGAGGAGCGCGAGGCTGGGATCGCCGCGGCGCGGGCGGACGCTCGCGAGCACGTCGCCGCGCTGCAATCCCACCTGGACGCCGCCGTCTCGCAGGCCGAAGAGGCCGGCGACCTGCGCGCGCGCCTGGCGGAGGTCGTGGAGGCGCGCGCCGCCGAGCGCGCGGAGCTCGAAGCGCGCGTCGCGGCGGCGGAGCGGTCGTCGGAGGCCGACGTCGGGGCGCTGCGGGCCGATCTCGCGGAGGCCGAGCGCCGCGGCAGCGCCGACGCCCGCGCGCTGCGGGCGCAGGTCGTCGAGGCCGAGACGCAGGCGGCCGAGCAGGTCGATGCCCTCCAGACACAGATCGACGAGCTCGCCGCCGCCCGCGACGCGCTGGCCGCCCGCCTCGGCGAGGCCGAGCCGCGGGCCGCCCGGCTCGAGCAGGCGCTGGCCGGCACCCGCGCGCAGTTCGAGCGCGAGCGCGCCCGCGCCGTCGCCGCCGAGCAGCAGGCGCGGGAGTCAGCCACCGACATCGACCGCCGCGCGGCGGCCGCGGCCCAGCGCGTCGCGGAGCTGCAGGCGGGCGCGGAGGACGCGCGCCGGCGCATGGCCGCGACCCTCGCCCGCGCCGAGGCCGCCGAGCAGCGCGCGACCGACGCCGAGCGGGCCGCCACCGAGCTGCGGCATGAGCTCGACGCCACCGCCACCGCCAGGGACGAGGCACGGGCGCGCGCCGCGGAGGCGATCGACCAAGCGGCGGCGAGCGAGGAACAGGTTGTAGGTCTTGAGGCGGCGCGCGCCGACGCGCGCGCGCAGGCCGAGCGCAGCGACGCTGCCGCCGGCGCGGCGCGGGCGCAGGTCGACGGGCTCGAGGCCGAGAACGAGGCGGCGCGCGCCCGCGCCGCGGAGGCCGCCGAGCGTGCCGAAGCGCTGGAGCGCGCCCTCGCCGAGGCCCGGGAGCAGAGCGCCGCCCGCATCGCCCAGCTCGAAGAGCAGCGGCAGGCCACGGCCGCCGAGGCCGAGCGCCACGCGGCCGCGCTGCAGCGGGCGCTGAGCGAGTCGCGCGAGCACGCCGCGCGCGTCGAGGCGGCGGCCGCCGCGGCCGAGGAGGCCCGCGCCCGGGCGGACGCGATGGCCGGCGCCCGCGACGCGGCCGTGTCGCGGATCGAGGAGCTCGAGGGTGAGCTGCACGCCGTGCGCGGCGCCGCGGCCGAGGCGGGCGACCGCGCGACCGAGCTCGACACGCGCCTCGACGACACCGCCGGTCGCCTCAGCGCGCTGGGTGAGCGCCTCGCCGACGCGACGTCCACGCGCGACCAGCTACGGACGGAGCTCGCCGCTGCGACCGCGCAGACCGACGAGGTCGCGCGGCTCGGGGCGCTGCACGATGCGCTGCAGGCCGAGCTCGTCGCCGCGCGCGAGGCGGGCCGGGACCGCGAGGCCGAGTTGCAGGCTGAGGTCGCCGAGCTGCGCGACGTCGCCCAGCGCCGGGAGGCCGCGCTGCTGGCCGAGCTCGACCAGGCGCGTGCCGCCGCCGACGCCGCGCCAGCGCTCGCCTCGCTGCACGAGGCGACGCCGGCCGATGCGCTCGCGCCGGTCCTCCACGACCCCGACGACCGCAGCCTGCTGGCGCCCGAAGTCCGCCGCGAGCGCCTGGTCGTCATGGCGCTCTTCCTCGTCGCGATCGCCACCGGCCTGGCGCTCTTCGCCGGCGGGTTCACCGATCTCCTTCGCTAGGGGTGCCCTAGGCGGCCAGCGAGGCCGAGGCCCACGACGGCCAGCCGTCGCCGCCGGAGGTGGGTCCCCAGTCGCGATAGCGACACAGTCTCCTAGCCCGTGAAATCAGGCGGTCCGGCCGCAGCTGGCCGCAGCGACCTTCTAGGCTCTTGCCCGGGATGCGTCGCCGCCTGATCACGGTCCTGCTGACCTGCGCCGCCACCGCGGTGGCCGCGCCCGTGCCCGCGGGCGCCCAGGATCCGGCATCGACGGCCGCACCGAGCGCCGCCGCCGGGGCCTCGACGGCCACCCCGGGCTCGTCCGCGCTGCCCGCGCCGGCCGCCAGCTCGGCCGCGCCGGCGACCACGCCGCCACCGGCGCCGACCTCGGCCTCCCCCGCGACGTCCGCGGTCCCCGGCGGGGCGTCCGCGCAGAGCGCAGGCCAGGCGAAGGACGACTCGTCGCTGCCGCTTCTCCTCCTGGCGCTCGTCGGCGCGCTGCTGCTGGCGGCGGCCGCCGTCTGGGCCTTCGCGCGATGGTGGGCGTGGGAGCCGCGCTGGTGGATCCGCTCGCGGCACGCGACCGCCGAGGCGGGCTGGCGCACGAGCGCCGCGTGGGCCGAGTTCCGCGACTGGCTGCGCCTCGGGCGCTAGTGGGTCCCTAACCCGCCGCGGGTTTCGCCCCCTGGGCGAAGACCCGCAAGGGAACCTGGCCCTCTGGGCCAGTGTTCCCCTAGCGCCTCTACTCGGCCAGCAGCCGGCGCGGCGCCTTCCGGCTCCACGCGGCGAACAGCAGCTCCTCGACCTGGTCGGCGTCCGCTGCAGGCAGCGCGACCTGCACGGCCGACAGGCGCTTGCCCCAGTAGACCTCCGTGCACGAGTCCCACCGCTCGACGGCCGTGAGGATCACGTCGTCGGCCGCCATGACGTTCAGCGCCGTGGGCGTCCAGAGCGTCGCGAAGATCTTCTCCCCCACCCGGAACGACGGCCTGCCGTGGTGGTCCTTCTCGACCGCCTCGGGCAGCTCGAGGGCGATCCGCCGGACCTCGTCGACGTCGAGCATGGAGCCACGCTAGCCGACGTTCTGCTCCTACACTGGAGGGGATCCCCGCAACGAGCGGGGCGAACGTCGCGCCGCACGTTGTTCCGACCGACCCATGCGCCACCCTCATCGACCCCACCAACAGGTTTTCGAGGACGCCGCGGGCCGGCGGCGAGGAGGAAGAAGCGCATGGAGACAGCACCACAGGCGGTAATGGGGACGGACGTCCAGGCAGGTCGAGCGCTGCGGATCGAGCGCTATTTCACGACGCCCGGCGTCCATCCGTTCGAGACCGTCCAGTGGGAGTCGAGGACCGCCGCCGTCGGCTCCTTCCGTCAGGACGACGTCGAGTTCCCGACGACCTGGTCGCAGAACGCGACCAACATCGTCTCGCAAAAGTACTTCCGCGGACAGATGGACTCGCCCGCGCGCGAGCGCTCGGTCAAGCAGATGATCAGCCGCGTCTCCGGCACGATCGCCGACTGGGGCCGCCAGCGTGGCTACTTCGCCACCGCCGAGGACGGCGACGCCTTCCAGGACGAGCTCACCTACATCCTGCTTCACCAGCTTGCGGCGTTCAACTCGCCGGTCTGGTTCAACGTCGGCTTCGAAGAGCAGCCGCAGTGCTCGGCCTGCTTCATCCTGTCGGTCGAAGACACGATGGACTCGATCCTCGACTGGAACACGCGCGAGGGCCGGATCTTCCGCGGCGGCTCCGGGTCGGGCATCAACCTCTCCAACATCCGTGGATCGATGGAGCCGCTGAGCAAGGGCGGCACGGCTTCTGGCCCCGTCTCCTTCATGCGCGGCGCCGACTCCTGGGCCGGCACGATCAAGTCCGGCGGCAAGACCCGCCGCGCGGCCAAGATGGTCGTCCTGGACGTCGACCACCCCGACATCGTCGAGTTCATCGAGTGCAAGGCCAAGGAGGAGGACAAGGCCGAGGCGCTGCGCAACGCGGGCTTCGACATGTCCATCGACGGCGACGGCTTCAAGTCGATCCAGTACCAGAACGCCAACAACTCGGTCCGCGTCACCGACGAGTTCATGAACGCCGTCGAGGCCGACGCCGAGTGGCGCACGATCGGCCGCCAGACCGGCAAGCCGATCGGCGAGCCGATGCAGGCGCGCGACCTGATGCGCAAGATCGGCGAGGCCGCCTGGCGCTGCGCCGACCCGGGCGTCCAGTACGACACGATCATCAACGAGTGGCACACGTGCCCGGCCTCGGGCCGCATCAACGCGTCCAACCCGTGCTCGGAGTACATGCACGTCGACGACTCGGCCTGCAACCTGGCCTCGCTGAACCTCATGAAGTTCCGCCGCGCCGACGGCACGCTGGACGTCGAGCGCTTCGAGCGCGCGACCGACGTCGTGTTCCTCGCGCAGGAGATCGTCGTCGGGCCCTCCAGCTACCCGACCGAGGAGATCGGCGTCAACGCCCGCGCCTTCCGCCAGCTCGGCCTGGGCTACGCCAACCTCGGCGCCTACCTGATGGCCAACGGCATGCCGTACGACTCGGACGCCGGCCGCGCGACGGCTGCTGCCATCACGGCGCTGATGACCGGTCGCGCCTACCTGCAGTCGGCGAAGGTCGCTGCAGCCATCGGCCCGTACGAGCGCTACGCCGAGAACCGCGCGGAGCACAACGCGGTCATGCGCATGCACCGCGACGCCACGGCGCACATCCCGGCCGGCACCGGCCGCGACGACACGCTGCTGGCCGCCGCCCGTCAGGTGTGGGACGAGGCGGTCGACGCCGGCGAGAAGTTCGGCTACCGCAACGCCCAGGCGACGGTGCTCGCGCCCACCGGCACGATCTCGTTCCTGATGGACTGCGACACCACGGGCGTCGAGCCCGACTTCTCCCTGGTCAAGCACAAGGAGCTCGTCGGCGGCGGCTCGATGATCATCGTCAACAAGACGGTGGGCCTCGCGCTGCAGACGCTCGGCTACACGCCCGAGCAGGTCGATCAGATCGTCGCGCACGTCGATCAGTACGGCACGATCGTCGAGGCGCCCGGCATCCTGGACGAGCACCTCGAGGTGTTCGACGTCGCCGTCGGCTCGCGGGCGATCAGCCACATGGGCCACATCAAGATGATGGGCGCCGTCCAGCCGTTCATCTCCGGCGCCATCTCCAAGACGGTCAACCTGCCGCAGACGGCGACGGTCGAGGACATCGTCGACGCCTACACGCAGGCCTGGCGCCTTGGCGTCAAGGCCCTGGCCATCTACCGTGACGGGTCGAAGACCGCGCAGGCGCTGCGCACCGACGCCCAGACCGAGGAGGCCCACGTGCCGTCGCTCGACTCCGAGGAGTTCGCGCAGGCCGTCAAGGACGAGGTCGCCAAGCAGCTCGACTCCATCGGGCCGCGCCGCAACAAGATGCCGCGTGAGCGCCAGTCGATCACGCACAAGTTCAACATCGGCGGCCACGAGGGCTACATCACGGCCGGCATGTACGAGGACGGCCAGGTTGGCGAGATCTTCATCACCGACGTCGGCAAGGAGGGCTCGACCCTTCGCGGCATGATGAACTCGTTCGCGACCGCGATCTCGATCGCGCTGCAGTACGGCGTGCCGCTCGAGACGCTCGTCTCGAAGTTCGCCTACATGCGCTTCGAGCCGGAAGGGATCACCCAGAACCCGGAGATCCCGTTCGCGAAGTCGATGCCCGACTACATCATGCGCTGGCTCGCGTCGCGCTTCCTGGACGCCGAGATCCAGGAGGAGCTCGGGATCCTGACCGCCGAGGTGCGGGCCAAGAAGGCAGCCGAGGAGGCCGTGACCTTCTCGTCCGACACCGCAGGCCCCGCGACGCCGCAGGCGACGCCGTCCCGCGGCGCCGGCAACGGCAACGGCGGCTCGAAGCCGCCGACGGCGAAGCTCACCGAGACGCCGCCGGTCCGTCCGGCGCGGCTCGTCGGCCTCGACCTCGGCCCAGCCTGCAACCAGTGCGGCGGCATGATGCAGCGGACCGGCTCCTGCTACACGTGCTCGTCCTGCGGCAACAACACCGGCTGCGGCTGAGCCGACGCTCCAACGCCAGTTGCGGCTCCGGCCCGCCGGCAGCTGTTCGAAGGGGCGCCCTCCGGGGCGCCCCTTCGTCGTTCTGCGACGTGACGAACGAAGGTCGTCGACGCCATGGCGAAGGAGGAACGACGCGTCACCCTCGCCTTGCGGCGGCGCTCCTAGACAGCGGCGAGACGGAGCCCGAGCCTCGCGATGTCGTCAGCTGCCCGCGCGGCGGCGGGCCGAGGCGCGCCGGACCGAGAGGCGGACGCGCAGGCCGTTGCGGCGCTTGGACGGCTCGTCGCCGTGGCGGGGCGGGCTCAGCGTCTCACCCTCGGCGAGCGAGCAGAGCGCGGGCTCGTAGCGAAACGCATGCCGGGAGGAGGAGGTGGCCATGTTCGACGTGCTCGGCTCGTCGCGTGCCAGATCCATCCGATGACCGCGGGATCGTCCCCGCCGGTCCGAGTACGGACCGAACGCCGACCGGCACGTCGCGTCGCGTGGCGTCACCTGCCTGACCGCTTCTGCCCGCGAAGGTTCCGACCCGGCACCGATGGGCATAGGGCTCGGCGGGAGTCGCCGCTGGGAGGGGCTGACTCGGAACTTCTGGAGGGGACAGGGCCATGGACATGGGTCAGAGGTCGACGCGACGCCGAAGCGCATGGGGGTGCGCTGCGGCCGCCGCGACGGCCCTGGCTCTGGCCCTCGGTGCGGCGCCGGCCGGAGCGGCCGCCGGCGGCCACGGGGGCTCCAGCGGCGACGGCGCTCCCGACCTGCAGCGCTACGCGGCCGGCACCTGGCGCTCGTTCGAGGCCATGACCGACCCGGCGTCCGGCCTCCCCGCCGACGTCCTGAACGCCGACGGCACCACGAGCGTCCAGACCTCGACCACCAACATCGGCGCCTACCTGTGGAGCGCGTACGTCGCGCAGCGGCTCGGGTTCCTCGACCGGCCCGAGATGGTCGCGCGCATGAGCAAGACCATCGCCTCGCTCGAGCACATGGAGCGCCACACCGCCAGCGGCCAGTTCTACAACTGGTACGACCACCACACCGGCGCAAAGCTCACCACGTGGCCGCCGACGGGCGCCCCGCTGACGCCGATCCTCTCCTCGGTCGACAACGCGTGGCTGGCCACCGGTCTGCGGATCGTCCGCGGCGGCGTCCCCGAGCTGGCCCGCCGCGCCGGCGCCCTGTACGACAGCATGAACTTCGGCTTCTACTACCGGCCCGGCGTCAACCGCGTGCTGTTTCACTACGTGCCCGACACCGGCGAGGCGGTCTGCTGCTACGACACGGTGGTCAGCGAGAGCCGGATCGTCGACTACCTCGGCATCGCCAAGGGCGAGATCCCCCAGCGTGCGTACTTCGGCCGCTGGCGCACCTTCCCCGACGCCCCGTGCGACCGGTACGGCTTCCAGGAGACCAAGCCGATCGGCGAGTGGAAGCGGTACTTCGGGGTGGACGTCTTCGAGGGGTCCTATCCCTACAACAACTCGCGCATCGTCCCGTCCTGGGGCGGCAGCATGTTCGAGGCCCTGATGCCGGCGCTGTTCCTGCCCGAGGAGCGCTGGGGACCTCGCAGCTGGGGCATCAACCACCCGCTCACCGTCCAGGCCCAGATCCACCACGGGCTGACCGAGGCCGGCTACGGCTACTGGGGCTTCTCGCCGTCCAACACGCCTGAGGGCGGCTACGCGGCCTACGGCGTCGACGGCATCGGCATGGATCCCAACGGCAACCCCTCCAACGAGGACCGCACGCTGATCGACCACGGCTTCGCCGGCTGCCCGGGCCGCGATCCGCAGCCCGACCCACCCCCGGCGGCCTACACCAACGGCGTCGTCACCCCCCACGCCGCGTTCCTCGGCCTGCGCTACGCACCGCGCGAGACCCGCGACGACCTCGCCCGACTCGCCCGCGACTTCCCCGGCCTCTACGGCCCCTACGGCTTCCGCGACAGCGTCAACGTCGACACCGGCCACCCGTCCGACGCCTACCTCTCCCTCGACCAGGGCATGATCATGGCGTCGCTCGGCAACGCGCTCGGCGGCGACGTCCTTCGCGACGCGTTCGCCGGCCAGGACCTTCAGCGCTCGGTCCGCCCCGTGCTGCAGGCCGAGGAGTTCGTCGCGTCGCCGCGGCCCTGACCCGCAGCACGACCGCCCCGCGCGGACGGCGCGGGACGGTCGAGACGCTCGTCGATGCGATCCCTTACCGCGCCAGGCTCATCGCGCGGTCGTAGACGCGCTGGTTGCCGGCCCAGTCGTGGACCGTCAGGTGGACGACGACCTTGCGGTGGTGGGCGGCGGCGGAGCGCAGCAGCGGGGTCGCGCCCTTGCGGGGGACGAGCTGGAGCGCACCGCGGCCGGCCTCGTACTTCGACAGCAGGCCGAACCCGACCACCTTGCCGCCGAGGCGCAGCGACGCGACCGTCTGCCCGCCCTCGCTGACCTTCAGCCCGAGGCCCGTGTAGTACGCGGTCCCGCGTGAGACGTGGCGATGCAGCGTCCGGCCGGAGAACGTCGCGGTGGGCTTCGTCGTGTCGTCGGGCACGGCGCCGACGGAGGCGATGGCGTCGAAGCGCTGCCCGGGATAGACGCCGTTCTGGCCGGAGATGCGCCCGGTCGCCGGGTCGAACCGCACCATCCGCGACTGCGGCGGCGCGGACTTCCGGCCGACGTGCAGGTCCGACACGGTGTAGGCCGCGCCGTCGGAGCCGACGGTCGTGCGCACCGGCTGCGCGATCGGGAACGGCGTCGCGGCCAGCGTGGACAGCGCGCCGCTCCCCGGCGCGGTCTCGCGCACGAACGCGCCCCGCGCCGTCGACACGCCGACCAGCCGGCCGTCGGTGCCGAAGTCCACGGCGGCCCCGGGATCGCCGCCGGCGTTCGGATCGCCGGGCGCGAAGCCGAGGGCGGGCGCGGTCGGCGCGGCGGCGCCCGTGGCCAGCGTGACGGTCTCGTCGCGCCCGCCGGCGATGATCCGCGCGGTCGCCCCGTCGGGCGCGACCGCGAACGACACCGCGGCGGCCGGGTCGATCGCCGACGTGACCGGCGCCGGGAACTTCATGGTGGCCTTGCCCGTCGCCGCGTCCAGCGTCGCGATGCTCCCACGCGACGTCAGCGCGAGCAGCTCACCGGCGGGCGCCCGGTCGAGGCCGACGATCTTCGCGCCGGAGGGCAGGCCCGACACGTCGACTCGGGACTCCAGGCCGGGGATCGAGTCGCTCTGGAACGTGGCGACCTGGCCGGCGCTGGTGACGCCGGTGAAGCCCTCTGCCGCATGGGCGGCCGAGGGAGCGATGAGCGCCGCGCCGAGCGCGGCGGGGACCAGGAGGGAGCGAGGGGAGGGCATGGACCCAGAACGAGGCCGGCGGCGGCAGGTCACGCGCGCCTGTCCGACGACGCGCCGGCCGCCCCTTGCGATATACCCGCTCGCCAATGCCCGCCGACGTCGAGCTCTATCAGCGCACCTACTCGACCCTGCTGCGGTCGCGGGGTGAGACCAAGCTGCGGATCCTCGAGTCGACGCATCGCGCCATCGAGTCCTCGCTGCATCCGCTCGCGGCCGCCGACGATCTCGACCTGGGCGCGTTCCTGTACGCCACCCAGCGGCTGCCGGCGAAGATCTACGCCGGCCGCGTCGTGATCATGGGCCAGGAGGAGGAGCAGTTCGCCGCCGCCGGCCTCGCGCTCGACGTGTGGCCCACCACCGAGGCGCCCGCGCGCCGGCGCCAGTGGCACGAGGGACCCGACGGCCAGTGGGGCGTGCTGCTCTCGTCCACCTCCGACGTCGACGACCTCGTCCCGACGCTGGTCGCCTACCAGATCGAGTGGAACAAGCTCCGGCGCAAGCTCAACGCGATCGGGTGGCCGCGACCGCAGGGCCTGCCGGGGGCCGCTGAGTGCTCGCGTGCGCTCGGCGGTTCGATCGACGACTGGGAGCGCCTGCAGGAGGCGTGGGGCACCGCGTTCGCGCGGCGCCTCGGCGAGGTCTCCGAGACGAACCTCTCGCTGCGCGTGCAGATGCTCGGCGGATCGCAGGTCAGCTACGCGCGCATGACGCGCCGCTGGTGGGCGCCGGTCGCCCAGCAGGTCGACGCCGACGGCCTCGGCGCCAGGGAGCTGTACTTCGTCTCCTCCAACACGCACTCCCTGGTCAACCTGCTCTCCGGCGACGCCCGCGCCCGCGAGGCGGCGCTCGTCGAATGGGTCGAGCGCGCGGGTCCGAAGGACCTGCGCGAGGAGCTCAACGCGTTCCGCGAGGAGCGCACGGCCGGCTCGTGGGACAACTTCCTGTACTTCCTGGCCCGCGAGCAGTTCAACCTGGACCCCGACGCGCAGCCGCGCCGCCGCCAGACCGAGAGCGCCAGCGGGATCGTGCACCTCAACTCGGAGTCGGGGCTCCGCGTCGCGGCGCAGGTGATGCCGCTCGCCAAGCTCGACCCTGCGCAGCTGGATCCCCGCCTCGGCGAGGTCGACGCCGAGGCCCTGCGCAACAGCGGCGCGGCGATCGTCAACATCGACTACCCGCTCGGCCTCGCGGCCTACAACATCCTGCGCGAGATCACCGAGGACCGCGACACGCTGCGCGGCGTCTACGTCCTCGGCAAGGCCGCCACGCTGAACGCCGACGTCGGCGACGTGATGATCTCCAACACGATCTTCGACGAGCACTCGGGCACGACCTACTGGCTCGACAACGCGTTCGGGTTCGACGACATCAGCCCGTACCTCCGCTTCGGCTCGGGGCTCGACAACCAGCGCGCGGTGACCGTCCGCTCGACGTTCCTGCAGAACCGCGACTACCTCGACCGCTACTACCGCGAGGCGTTCACGGTGGTCGAGATGGAGGCCGGTCCGTACTGCGACGCGGTCTACGAGATCGCCGAGCCCGACCGCTACCCAGCCGGCGAGCAGGTCAACTTCTCCAAGCTGCCGATCGACTTCGGGATCGTCCACTACGCCTCGGACACGCCGTTCACGCAGGCCCGCACGCTGGGCGCCCGCGGCATGAGCTACTACGGCATGGACTCCACCTACGCGACGTCGATCGCGATCCTGCGCCGCATCTTCACGCAGGTCGGCGCCCTCGGCTAGGGGTGCCGCAGGCGGCCAGCGAGGCCGAGGCCCACGACGGCCAGCCGTCGCCGCCGCCGTGATCGTGCCGATTCGGGGCGATCGGCGCAAGCGCTCAGGTGAGATGCATCACGTGCCGATCACCGGGGAACAACCTCGAATCGGGGCGGGCGTCCTGCAACCCCGCTAGCGTGAACGCCACGATGGTCAACGAAGAGATCCGCACGCTGCACGATGCCGACGGAAATCCCGTCTGCAACGTGTCGTTCGACCTCTCGGCCGCACAGCTGGCCGCGGCGGCCCGCGCCGTCGAGGCGGTCCGCATCGCTCGCCACCGCCATCAGGAGCTGAGCACCGACGACGTGCTGGCGCTTCGCGAGCTCACCGGGCTCTCCGACGAGCTGCACCGGCTCGCCGAGCCGGGCGCCAACGCGACGGTCGTCCTGCCGCTCGCCCGCTTCGTCGCGCTGCACGACGCGCTGGCCGAGTGGCTGCACGCGATGCGGGAGCAGGGCTGGATGCGCGAGGAGGACGAGGCGATCCATCCGCTCATCGGCGCCCTCGTCGACCCGATGGCCTCGCTGCGCGCCGACGCGCTGCATGCCGTCCTCGGCGCCGGCGCCGAAGCCCCCGGCGCCTGAAGCGCTCCCCGCGCCTAGGCACCCTTCCCGGGCAGCTTGACCCACCCCCGGCGGCGGGCGTACCGTCGCGGCGGGAGGTGCCTCGACATATCAGGAGGGGCCCATGGCCCGCAAGTACATCGACTGCCGCGAGATGCCCAGCGAGAGTGGGTGCGACCTCGCGATGTCCGGCAGCGAAGAGCACATCCTCAACGCGGCGGTGACCCACGCCGTCACGGCCCATGGCCACGAGGACACACCGGAGCTGCGCGAGCAGCTCCGCGGCGCGCTGCGCGACGAGGTGCCAAGCGCACTGGCGTGACCGACGCACCGACACCTGCGGACGGCCGGCGCTGAACCCGGCGCCGGCGTTCGCACAGAACGCGGTCGTCGATGGGCCGCTCAGCCCGTGTTCCGCAGCCCGAAGGCGATGCCGGTGACCGTGCCGAGCAGCGCCTGGCGGTCGAGCGACGGGTCCTCGCGGGTGCGGCGCAGCAGCTCGACCTGGAGGTGCGACAGCGGGTCGACCCACGGGTCGCGGTGGGCCAGGCGCTCCTGCAGCTGCGGCGCGCCGGCGAGCAGCCGGTCGTTGCCGGTGATCGCCAGCACGCCGCGGCGCACGCGGTCGTGCTCGGCCACGATCTGCGGCCAGAAGTGCTCGCGCAGGGCCGGGTCGACGAGCTCGAGGTACCGCTCGGCGACGCCGAGGTCGGTCTTGAAGAGCGCCATCTCCAGCGTGGAGATCAGCGTGGCGACGAACGGCCAGTCGGCGTGCATGGCGCGATGGAGCTCGAGGTCACCCTCGGCCAGCGCGGTGCCCGCGCCGTACCAGGACGGCAGCAGGATGCGGTTCTGCGTCCACGCGAACACCCACGGGATCGCCCGCAGCGACTCGATCGATCCGTCGCCGCCGCGCGACGGCGGGCGCGAGCCGATGTTGAGCTCGCTCAGCGCCTCGATCGGCGTGATCTGGAAGAAGAAGCGCGCGAAGTCGGGATCGTCGTAGACCAGGGCGCGGTAGGTCTCGCGCGAGCGGCGCGCCATGCGGTCGATCTCGGCGCGCCAGTCCTCCGGCGCGGGCGGCCGGGCGACGTTCGAGGCCAGCAGCACCGCGCTCAGCGTCTGCTCCAGCGAGCGCTCGGCCAGCTCCGGGTGCCCGTAGCGCGCGGAGATCGTCTCGCCCTGCTCGGTGATGCGGATGCGGCCGTGCAGCGAGCCGGTCGGCTGCGCGACGATCGCGCGGTAGGTCGGCCCGCCGCCGCGCGAGGTCGAGCCGCCGCGGCCGTGGAAGAGCTCGAGCTCGAGGCCGTTGTCGGCGGCCTGGCGGGCGAGCTCCTGCTGGGCGCCGCGCAACGCCCACTGGCTGGCGACGAAGGACCCGTCCTTGCCCGAGTCCGAGTACCCCAACATGATCACCTGGCGGTCGCCCTGCTCGCGCAGCAGCGCGCGGTAGGGCGCCGAGGCGTAGAGCGCGGCCATCGTCTCGGGGGCGCGCCCGAGGTCGTCGAGGGTCTCGAAGAGCGGGACGAAGCGCAGGTCGAGCGCGTCCTGGTTGCCGGGCGTGCGGCGCGCCGCACGCTCCGCCAGCCAGCGGGCGCCGAGGACGTGCGATGGCTTCTCGGTCATCGAGACGATCAGGCAGCGGACCACCTCCGGGCCGTAGGCCTCGGCCGCCAGCGCCGCGGCGTCCAGCGCGGCGACCAGCTCGCCGGCGGTGCCGGGCGGGCGGCGCTCCAGGCCGATGCGGCCCGCGGCGATGGCGTCGGCCAGGAGCGCCTGGCGCTCGGCCTCGGCGGCGTTGGCGTAGCCGGGCAGCAGCGCCTCGACCGCGGCGTCGATGACCGTCGCGTTCTGGCGCAGGTCGAGCCCCGCGAGGTGGAAGCCGAAGATGTCGACCTGGCGCAGCAGGCGCCGGATCGCGCCGGCGGCGACGTGCGCGGAGCCCAGCGAGCCGGCGACGAGCTCGAGGTCGGCCCGCAGCTGGGCCGGGTTGTCGTAGCCGGGCTCGCCGCCGCGGGCCGCGAGCGTGTTGCGCAGCCGGTGCTCGATGAACCCCAACTTGGTTCGCAGCGGCTCCCACGCCTGGTGCGGCCGGCCGAGGACGTCGGCGGTCGGCAGCTCCGCCGCGTCGCGGTCCAGCGACGCCTGGAGCTCCGGGCTGACCTCGAGCCGCCGCTCGGAGTGCGCGAAGCGGCCCGCCAGCCGGGCGACGCGGCGGCGCAGGAGCCCGAGCGCGGCGCGGCGGTGCAGCTCGATCGTCCGGGTGACGGTGTCGGCGCCGACCTCGGGATGGCCGTCCATGTCGCCGCCCGGCCACGAGGCGAACTCCAGCACGGGGGCCGCGGGCAGCGGCGCGAGGTCCCGCTCCAGCTCGTCGAGCACGGCGGGCACCGCGTCGTAGAGCACCGACTCGAAGACGTAGAGCGTGCGGCGCACCTCGTCCTCGACGTGGGGCCGCGCGCGGCGGACCTCGTCGGTCTGCCACCACACCGTCAGGACCTCGCGCAGCTCCGAGAGCAGCACCTGACGCCGGGACTGGCCGGTGCGCGGGTCCTCCACGCGGTCCAGCAGCTCGGAGATCTCCCACTGGTGGTCGAGCACCGAGCGGCGGGCGGCCTCGGTCGGGTGGGCGGTGAGGACGAGCTCGACGTGCAGGTCCTGGAGCGCGCGGGCGTTGTCGACGTCGTGGTCGGCCAGCAGCTGGGCGGTCTCGGCGAGCGACTCGCGCTGCCGCGCCCCCTCGACGTCGTACCCGCGCCGGCGGCGCAGCCGCTCGCGCTCCTCGGCGATGTTGGCGAGCTGGAGCTGCAGCGAGCAGGCGCGGATGATCGGCTCCAGCCCGTCCTCGGGCAGCTCGTGGAGGCGGTCGAAGAGCGCGCTCGCCGCCCCCTCGTCGCCCTGGCGGACCCGGGCCGCCGTGGCGTGGAGCCACTGGACGGCGTCGGCGAACTCGGTGCCGCACTGCTCGCTGAGCACGTCGTGGACGAGCCCTTCCAGGAGCTGGACGTCGGTGGCGGCCATGCGCCTCACGCTAGTGGGCCTCCGACGGCCCTTCCGCCGAACGCCGGTCAGAATGCACCGCAATGGACCTGCGACAGCTCGAGTACTTCGCCGCCGTTGCGCGCCACCGGCACTTCCGCCGCGCCGCCGAGGACCTCTACGTCACGCAGTCGGCGGTCTCGCAGCAGGTGCGACGGCTGGAGGCCGAGCTGGGGCTCGCGCTGCTGCGGAGAACGCCGCGCGGCGTCGAGGTGACCCCCGCGGGCGAGGAGCTCCTGGCGCGCGCCGAGGCGATCCTCGCCGACGTCGCCGGCGCCCGGGCGGCGATGGACGAGCACGCAGGCACGCTGCGCGGTGGCGTTCGGGCCGCGGCGACGACGGGCGACGCGTTGCGCCTGGCGCCCGCGCTGGCGCGGTTCGGCGCCGAGCATCCGGGCGTGCGGATCGCGCTGCGCCAGGGCGCGCCGGGCGAGGTCGTCGAGCTGGTGGCCAAGGGCTCGGTCGACGTGGCGGTCGCGGCGCTGCCGGGCGGCGCGGCGGGCGCCGGCGCGCTCGGCGACGAGCTCGACGCCGTGGCGCTGGGAGACGAGCCGCTGGTCCTGCTGGTCGCGCCCGACGACCCGCTGGCCGGCGCGACCGGCGTCCGGCTCTGGGACGTGCGGGACCGCTCGTTCGTGCTCGGCGAGCCGGGGACCGCGCTGCGCGAGTCGGTCCTCGCCGCATGCGCGGAGCAGGGCTTCGGCCCGGTCCCGCTCTTCGAGGTGGGCGAGCCGACGGCGGTGCGCTTCCTCGTCGGCGCCGGCCTGGGCGTGAGCCTCGTGCCCGCGTCGTGGCTGGCGGTGCCGGGGCCGGAGGTCGGGGTCGCGGCGCCCGCCGCCCCGCTGGCCCGCCACGCGCTGTCGCTGCTGAGCCGCCGCGCCGGGCTGGCGCCGGTCGCGCGCCTGCTCCACGAGCACCTGCGCGCGACCCTGGGCGCCGGCGGGGTCTAGAGGACCGCGGCCAACTCCTGCTCCAACCGCCGCCGTGGGCGCGAGCCGACGAGCTGGAGGATCGGCTCGCCGTGGCGGAAGACGAGGAACGTCGGCATCGAGAGCACGCCGTAGCGGGCCGCGGTCACCTGATGGGCCTCGACGTCGAGGCCGACGACGCGCAGGTCGTCGCGCTCGGCGGCGAGCTGGTCGAGGATCGGGTGCATGGCGCGGCATGGGCCGCACCAGGCGGCCCAGAAGTCGACGAGGACGGGAACGTCGGACTCGAGGACCTCCGCGGCGAACGTGTCGTCGCCGACCTGGAGGACGGAGGAGGAGGAGGTGGTCATGCGAACCATCGTGCAGGGCCGGCCGCGATTGGTCGACGCAAGTTCGCGATCGGCGTGAGTAGCGATCGTGCACGCCCGTGCAGCACGACGCGCGGCCAACCGGCTCAAGACCATGTTCTCGCTTGCGAGGACCTACCGGACGTCCGGCGTGCAGCGGATCTACATCGGGCCGGTTGGCTCTGGCCTCGACGGCTGTCGCCGGTCAGGCTGCGCGGCGATCCATGTCTCCCTTCGGTGGGGGCGTCGTGGCCTTTCGATCGGCCCCGTCATGGCGCACGCCACCGAACCGTCCTCAGCCGTCCCAGAAGCCGTCGCCGCCGGCACGGGCGATCGCCGCTTCGGCGCCTGGCTCGGCCGACCCTCCGCCGTGGCGACGCTCTACGCCGTGGCAGTCGGGCTCTACCTCGTGCTCGGACGGCAGGTGGAGGTCCCGTTCATCTTCCCGGACGAGGCCCGGTACTCCCAGCTCGCTCGGTCGCTGGTGCACGGGCACGGGTTCGTCTGGCGCGGGACGGGCCATAGCCAACACGTCGACCAGACCGCCGCGCTCTACGTGTACTTCATCGCCCCGGCCTGGTGGCTGTTTCACTCCGCCGTCCAGGCGCGCGAGGCATCGACGATCCTCGGCACGCTGGCGCTCTGCAGCCAGGTCGTCCCGGTGTGGTTGCTCGCCCGGACCCTCGTCGGCCCGCGTCGCGCCCTGGCGCCGGCAGCGCTGTCGGTCGCCGGAACCTGGATGCTGACCAGCGCCTTCACACTCACCGAGGCCCTCGCCCTCCCGCTCTCGACCGCCGCTCTCTGCTGCACGGTCGCCGCGCTGCGCAGACCCGGAAGCCGGCTATGGCGGGGCGCGCTGGGCTTCACGCTGCTCGCCATATGGGCGCGCCCGCAGCTGATCGTGCTCATACCGGTCATGCCACTGGCCATCGCGCTCGACGCCCTCAGATCGTCGGGGCACCGGCGACAGCGGCTGGCCGCCCACCGCCGGTTCTTGGTCGCCTCGGGGTCCGTGACGCTCATGCTGCTGCTCGCCGTGTTTGCCCTGCCGTCGGCGGCCGGGGACTACGGCCCTCTGTTCGGCCACTCGGTGCCACCGCGGGAGCTCGTGCTGAGCAAGACCGGCCTTCAGCTGACGGAGCTCGTCATCCTTTCGGGGTTCCTGCCGGCATTGTTGACTGGGACGTTCGCCCTTTCCCGACCGGCCTGGCGCCATGACGACATCGGTCCGCTGTTGACCATGTCCTGCCTCGTCACAGGCGCCTTGGCCCTGCAAAGCGGGGCGTATCTGGCCGCAGCCCCCTCGGTTGGGAATGGGATCGAGCGGTACGTCGACTACGTCCTCCCGCTCATGTTCACCCTGATGGTTGTCGCCGTTTCGCGGCAACGGATCTCACGTGCAGCTGCGCTGACCGTCGGCGGAATGCTCGCCGTCGTGCTCCTTCAGATGCCTGAGCATCAGCTCGTCGTGATCGAAGCGGCAACATGGTCCACGACCGAGGCAGTCAGAACCGTGACGCACCTCGGGCCTTCGGTGGCTCTCGCGAGCGCGGTCGCGGTCGCGGTGGTCGGCCTGTGGGCCGCAGCACGCACCCCCACGACCGCCGCGTCCTGGGCGTCGACCGTCGTGATCACGTTCGCTGTGCTGGTCGTCCAAGACGTCCTGTCCTGGCGTCACGTGATCACCACGTCAGCCCGCATCCGCTCATATCTTCCCGAGGACAAGGCCTGGCTGGACCGCGCCAATGGGCCTGTGGCCTTCCTCGCCGGTAGCCGCAGCGCGCGCGGGCTCTCGCTCCTTGACTACTACAGCCCGCATATCGCGCAGCAGTTCTGGCTGACTGGGATCCCGGCTCAGGGCCAGCAACTGCTGGGCAATGCCTGTGAGTATCACGTCCAGGCCGGTGGCACGATCTCGTTCGGGGTCGCCTGCGGCGCGACTCCTCATCGACTGCTCCTGCTCGACACGGTCGATCGGTGGCGCTTTTACGGGGAGCACACGGTGGCACAGGACACACTGGGCGGTCGGGTGGTCGAGACCGAGCCCACCAGCTCGCCTCGACTCGTGTCGCGGCTCGAGCTGCCGTGCGATCGTCCAGCGCCGCCCGATTTCGCCATCGTCGATGGCATCGTGAGGCGATCGACGTCCGCGGCACGCCGCTGCACCCCGGCGCTGCAGATGGCCTTCTGGCTCGATCAACCGGGGAGGGTCCGCCTCTTTTTCCACGGGACCGCGCGGAAACAGCATGCGACGATCGGAGCGCTCCGCTACGGGCTCCGTCCCAACCGGGTCACCCTCGTCGAAGGTGATGTGCCAGCCGGAGACTCGCAGCTCACGCTGCACCTCGACTGGGCGCGCAGCGATGGCCCCAATCTGGTCAAGGCGCAGCTTCGCACGGGAGGACGCACGATCTCGCTGATCTACTAGCGCTATCGCGACTGGGGACCCACCTCCGGCGGCGACGGCTGGCCGTCGTGGGCCTCGGCCTCGCTGGCCGCCTACGGCACCCCTCCAGGTCGTCGGGAGCCTGCGGCCGCACACGCGGCAGAATAGAGGGGCATGGCCGACCTCGAGACAGGCAGCGAGTTCGCCGGCTGCCGCATCGAGGGCGTCCTCGGACGCGGCGGGATGGGCGTCATCTACCGGGCGACCGAGCTGCGGCTCGGGCGTCCCGTCGCGCTCAAGCTGATCGCCACCGAGCAGGCGTCGGACCCCGACGTGCGCGAGCGGTTCGAGCGCGAGGCGCGGATGACGGCGTCCATCGAGCACCCCAACGTCGTGCCGGTGTACGCCGCGGGCGAGGAGGACGGCCACCTCTACCTCGTCATGCGCTACGTGCCGGGGACGGACCTGCACGCGCTGCTGCGCCGCGAGGGCCGCCTGGCGCCCGCGCGCGCCGCGTCGGTCGTCGCCCAGGTCGGCGACGCCCTGGACGCCGCGCACGCCGCCGGGCTCGTGCACCGCGACGTCAAGCCCGCCAACATCCTCATCGCCGGCGATCACGCGTACCTGAGCGACTTCGGGATCACGCGCGTCCAGTCCTCCGAGACGCGGATCACCGACAGCGGCAACTGGATCGGCACCGTCGACTTCATGGCGCCCGAGCACCTGTGCGGCGAGCCGACCGACGCGCGGGCTGACGTCTACGCGCTCGGCTGCGTGCTCTTCACCGCGCTGACCGGCACGCCGCCGTTCCGGCGCGACACCGTCCCGGTCACGATCACGGCGCACCTGCACGACCCGCCGCCGCGGCCGTCCGACACGCTCGGCGTCCCGGCGGCGTTCGACTCGGTGCTGGCCCGGGCGCTGGCCAAGGAGCCGGCCGGTCGCTTCCCGTCGGCGGGCGACCTGGGTCGCGCGGCGCGCGCGGCCGCGGCGGGCGAGCACGTCTCGACGGGCCGCGGCAGCGTCGCCACCGGCGCCGCCACGCCCGAGCAGGCCGAGCCGACCCGCATCGCCCCGGCGGCCGCCGCGACCGCGATCGTCGCGGCGGGCGCGACGGCCACCGCGCTGGCGCCCGCGGGGCCCGCGACCGAGCACGCGGGCGCGCACGGGCTGCGCGCCAACGGCGCGGCGCAGGCCCGGCCTACGACCGGTCCCACGCGCCCGGCGGCGGTCAAGGTCCAGCGAGGCCGGGGCCGCAAGCTCGCGCTCGGCGCCACCGTGGTCGTGCTCGCCCTGCCGGCGATCCTGGTCGTGCGCTGGGCCGGTGGTGGCGACGGCACGCCCACCGGTCCGCTGGGCGGCGGCGAGGTCCGGTCGGTCGCGGAATCCTTCGCCGACGCCTACACCAACGAGGACGACACGGCCCTGCGCCGCCTCCTCACGCCGGCCGTGCGCCGCTTCAGCCCGAGCGACGTCCAGAGCGGGCGCCCGCAGGTGGTGGGCGAGTACCACCGCCAGTTCGCCGCCGACAAGGTCAAGGAGTACGCCTTGAGCGACCTGACGGTCACCGGTGGACGCGTCGGCCGCGCGGAGGGTCGCTACACCGTGACCCGTGACGGCGCCGCGCCCATCACGGGCCGGATCGTCCTCGGCGTCGTGCGCCGCAACGGCAAGCCGGCGATCGACCTGATCGCCACCGAGCCGCGCGCGTAGGAGACTGTGTTGCTATCGCGACTGGGACCCACCTCCGGCGGCGACGGCTGGCCGTCGCCTACGGCACCCCTAGGAGCGCGGGTCGCTAACCGCCGCGGGTTTCGCCCCCTGGGCGAAGACCCGCAAGGGAACCTGGCCCTCTGGGCCAGTGTTCCCCTAGCTCATCAGCAACGCCGCGCGACCGTCACCTGCACGGTCGCGCCGGGGTCGACCTGGGCGCCGGCGGCCGGGTCGGTCGCGCAGACCTTCGGCTTGCCGCCCAGCAGCTCGTCGAAGAAGCCGCCACCGGACTGCTGGAACTCACCCTTCAGCCCGCGGTCGCCGAGCTGCCCGCGGGCCTCGTCGACCGTGTCCCCGACGAGGTCGGGCACCTGGACCTCGATCAGGCGGCGCACGCGAACCACGGTCAGCGCGGGCTTGGCGCGGCCCGCGCTGGCCAGCACGTCGACGAGGTTGACGCCCGGCTCGAGGTCGACGTCCGCGGTCCACGCTCCGCCCGACACGCTCGCGCGCGCGCCGCGGACCGTCACCGTGGCCGTCGCCGGGCGCACGGTCCCGCGCACCCGGACGCTGGCGTCGCGTACGGCGCCCAGGTCGCCCGGCTCGGTCACGGCGACGCGGACGGCCGCCGGCGTCGCGGCGGGGCGGTCGCCGCCGCCGCAGGCGCCGAGCAGGAGGGCGCAGGCGGCGCCGGAAAGGAGGAGGGGACGCATCGTGGCGGGCCGGCACGGTCGCACGCGGGCCCCCATCAGTATGCGACAGGCGCCGCGTTCAGGCCGCGGCGGTCGCGGCGTCCCGTCCCTCCAGCTGCTCCTTGAGCCGCGCGAGCGCCCTGGCGTTCTGCTTGGTCAGCCACGGCCGCACCAGCGGCGCGGCCAAGCGCTCGACGGCCGGCGCGTCGACGGTCACGAGCTCGAACGTGACGAGCGTGGAGCGCCGGTCGGGACCCGCGTCGGCGAGGCGGTAGGTCCCGCGCAGGCGGCGGCGACCGCGGGCGCCGACGGTGTCCTCGGCGACGCTGACGCCGGGCTCGACGGCGGCCACCGTCGACTCCATCCACTCGCTGCGCCCCGGCGAGAGCGCCCGGAAGCGCACGTGCGCGCCGACACCCGAAGGCGGGCCGCTCAGCTGTGCGTCGACCATGAAGTGGTCGAGGAACGGAAGGTGGTTGGCGAGGACGTCGAGGTGCTCGAACACCTCCTGGCGCGGGCGGTCGACGGTGGTGCTGACGGAGATGGGCTTCATGGTGTGGGCGTGTGGGGAGCAGGGTTGCGACGCCGTGTCGCAACAGCGACGGTGCCATACTTGCGACACCGTGTCAACACCGGCGACCATGGGCGGCCGCGCCGCGCGCATCCCCAAGGCGCAGGCGCGCGACCGCATCCGCGACGCCGCCGCGCGCCTGCTGGTCGCCGGCAGCTACCGCGACCTCAGCGTGGACGCGGTCATGGCCGAGGCCGGCCTGGCGCGCACGCTCTTCTACCGCCACTTCGACAGCCTCGGCGCGCTGGTGCTCAGCCTGCTGGAGGACCTGCGGTCCGGGCTGGTGGACTCCGGCGACCCGGCCGAGCCGGAGTACCTGCGCCGCGTGCTGGAGCACACCGTGGAGGTCTTCCGCCGCCACGGTCCCATCCTGCGCGCGATCGACGACGCCGCGCGCCACGACGCCGAGGTCGAGCGCGCCTACCGCGGCTTCCAGGACTGGTCGATCGACCTGACGGCGGCGATCTTCGAAGAGGCGATCGCCGCCGGGCGCGTCCGCCCGGTGCCGGACGTGCGCGCCACCACGCGGGCGCTCAACCTCATGAACGGCGTGTTCCTGATGGACATGCTCGGCCGCGACCCCGACGCGGACCCGGCGGCCTGCGTGGACGTGCTCTGGACGATCTGGGCGCGAACGCTCGGGCTCGACTGAGATCGTTCCGTCACCCGTCCCGAGCGCGAACGCTCGGGCTCGATTGAGATCGTTCCGTCACCCATCCCGAGCGCGAACGCTCGGGCTCGACTGAGATCGTTCCGTCACCCGTCCCGAGCGCGAACGCTCGGGCTCGACTGACTAGGCCCCACGCCGCCGGGGCACCCTGCGCGCCGTGGACGGGAGGCTCGCGCTCCGGCTGGCCGCCGCGCCCGTGCTGGCGGGGGCCGTCGTCGCGTTCGTGCTCGACGCCCGGGCCCGCGACGCGGCCGGCCAGGCCCAGGGCCCCTTCCTGCTGGTCACGGGCCTGCTGCTGCTCGGGCTGGTCGCCGACGTCGACGGCCTCTTCCGCTGGGCCAGCGCGCGGCTGCTCGGCGTGACGACCGCCCCGCGGCGACTGCTGCTCGTGGCGCTGCTGCTGGTCGCGATCGTCACGGCCCTGCTGAACCTCGACACGGCCGTCGTGTTCCTCACGCCGATCCTGATCGGCGCCGCCCGCGGCGCGCGCCTCGACGAGGAGCCGTTCCTGTACGGGTCGATTCTTATGGCCAACGCGTCGTCGCTGCTGCTGCCCGGAGCCAACCTCACCAACCTGCTCGTGCTCGCCGACGAGCCGGTGGGCGGGGCGACGTTCGCGGGGCGGATCCTGCCGGCGGCGCTCGCGGCGGCGGCGGTGACGGCGGCGGGGTTGGTGGTGGTGCAGGGGTGGCGGGCAGCGCGGTCTGGGGTTGCGTGTGGAGTTGAGGGCGTCGCGGCGTGGCCGGGGTCTGACCCAACCACCCCGGTCGACGGACCACCGCCGGCGCGACGCGCTCGGGGTCTGACCCCACACGCAACCCCAGACCCAGGCCATCGTGCTTCCCCCGGCGTTCGCGGCCCGCGTCGGCTCGGCGCCATCGCCTGCGGGATCGCGGCCGTGCTCGTCCTCGTGCTGCCGCATCCGGGCGTCCCGGTCCTGGTGGTCGGCCTCGTCGCCGTCGCGATCCGCATCCGGGAGGGCCGGCTCGGCACGGCGGGCGCCGTCGCGGCCGTGGGGCCGCTCGTGCTCGCGACGCTGTTCGCGCTCAGCGTCCTGCTCGGCCTGCTCGGGCGGGCGTGGTCGGCACCGACCGACCTGCTGGCCGGTGCCTCGGCGTGGGAGACCACCGTCGTCGGCGCGGTCTCGGCGGTCGGGCTCAACAACCTGCCGGCGGCGGTGCTGCTGTCGGCCGCTCCGCCACCGCATCCGCGCGCGCTGCTGCTCGGCCTCAACCTCGGGCCGAACCTCGCCGTCACCGGCTCGCTGTCGGCGTACCTGTGGTTCAGGGCCGCCCAGGCGTCCGGCATCCGGCCGTCGATCCGGCGGTTCTCCGCCATCGGCGTGCCGCTGGGCATCGCCGCGATGGCCGCGGGCCTGCTGACGATCCGGCTGATCGGCCCGTCGTGAGCGGCTCCAGCCGGCGTTAAACGCCGAAGCCCCCTGCTGGCACAGGGGGCTCCGGTGAGGAAGGTCACGAGGGCGAGGAGGAGGAACGCCGACGCTTCTCCGGTGATCGGCCAGTACCCGCGGAACTTGAGCGCGAAACCGGACGTGGGCGCGCCACGTCGCGGCGGCCGCTCAGGCGGGGTCGGGCGCGGCGACCAGCCGGACGGTCCGCCGGCCGCCGGCGAGCGCCTTCTGCCAGGGCCCGTCGCCGTCGAGGTCGGCGCCCATGTCGAGCAGGAGCGCGGCGAGCGTGAGCGCGTCGCCGCGCGGCTGTGCCGGCGACACATAGTTGCGATCGTGCCGACCCGTGAGGCCCGCGCTGAAGCGGTCCTCGACCTCCACGGAGAAGTACGGGCCGAGCGTGAGCGAGAGCTGGTCGGGCGGGGTCACCGCGCGGAAGCGTCGCACGACGGCGACGCTTCCGCTGCAACGGTGGTTGTCGGCCAAGAGACTCTGTCGCTGTCGCGACCGGGGACCCACCTCCGGCGGCGACGGCTGGCCGTCGTGGGCCTCGGCCTCGCTGGCCTAGGCGCCGCCGCCGCAGACCGGCCAGGGCGACGTGCCCTGCGCGGCCAGCAGCGCGGCGGCGAGGCGATCCTGCTCGGCTTCGGGCGCCGCGGCCGGATCGCCGCTGCCGCCCATCTGCTTCCAGGTCGAGCGGGTGAACTGGTACTTGCCGCGGTAGTGCCCGTCGGCGGAGACCGCGGTCGGGTCGCCGCCGGACTCGCACTGGGCGATCTTGGCCAGGGTGGAGCTCGCGTCGCCGGAGGCGCCGGAGCCCGACGTCGCCGTCGAGGCGGCGGTTGCGCCGGCCGACGGCGCCGACGGCAGCCCGAGCGCCGCGGCGGTCTGCGGGCCGACGATGCCGTCGACCGTCAGGCCGTGCGCGCGCTGGAACTTCCGCACGGCACGCGCCGTGGCGGTGCCGAAGCGGCCGGTCTGCGACACGCCGAGGGCGGCCTGCAGGGCGGTTACGGAGGAGCCGGACGAGCCGGCGGCGAGCGTGGTGGGCGCGGGCGCCTGCGCGCTGGTCTGCGCCAGCGCGAGCGGCCCGCCGAGGGCCAGCACGGCACCGATGACGGCGACCGAGGTGCTGCTCGAGCGTCGGCGGCGGCGGCGCACGACGGCCAGCCGCTGCGCCATGGCGCGCCGGCGCAGGCGCGAGCGCTCCAGGGACGCCTGGCAGGCGCGTTCGAGGTCGTGGATCACGAAGGGTGCTTCCTTTGCTCTTCACGCCTACGGGGTTAGCTGACGGGCTCGCGCTCAAGAGCTGCGCTACGCCGTGCGATGACGGCGATTCGCCCCGGGGCCCGATCGCTCGGACCCAATGGTTCCCCCGCTCCCTGCGGCCGGTGCCGCCGGGATTCGGCTGGTTGCGTTTCAGCGCCAAAGACAAGCACATCTGGACGACGTCCGCAGTGCCGGGTGACCGTTCGGGAGCGAGCGAATCCGGAGCCGACCCCTGCGCTTCGTAGACTCCGGCTGGAGCACGATGCCTCCAGAGCCCGAATCACCCCGCCGCAGGGACGACCGCCAGCCGACGCCGTGGCGCGTCGAGGGCGCGCCCGAGCCCAAGAAGCGGGGGCCGATGGGCATGCCAAGCCCTCCCGGAGGCCGGCGCTTCCTCTACTTCGTCGTCGCCCTGCTGGCGCTGAACTTCCTGTTCGCCTCGCTGGTCCCGAGCAAGCCGGACCGCATCGAGGTGCCCTACACGCAGTTCCTCGCGCAGGTCGACCGCAACAACGTCAAGGACGTCTTCGCCAAGGGCGACAGCCTGCAGGGCACGTTCAAGACGAAGGTCGACCCGCAGGAGTCAGACCACAAGCCGGACACCAAGTTCACGACCTTCCGGCCGGCGTTCGCGCCGTCCGACGACACCCTGCTCACCCAGCTGCAGCAGAAGGGCGTCGTCGTCACCGCCAAGGCGCTGGACCAGGGCCGCTCGCTCTGGGCCGACGTGCTGCTCTTCTTCGGGCCGACGCTGCTGCTGGTCGGCATCTTCGTCTTCGCCGCCCGCCGTGCCGCCGCCAGCGGTGGCATGGGCGGCCTCGGCGGCCTCGGCCGGTCGCGCGCCAAGCGCTACGACGTCGGCGAGGTGTCGCGCACGACGTTCGCCGACGTCGCCGGCATCGACGACGCCGAGGACGAGCTGGAGGAGATCGTCGACTTCCTCAAGAACCCCGACAAGTACCGGGCGCTCGGCGCGATGATCCCCAAGGGCGTGCTGCTCTCCGGCCAGCCGGGCACCGGCAAGACGCTGCTGGCCCGCGCGGTGGCGGGCGAGGCCGACGTGCCGTTCTTCTCGATGTCGGCGTCGGAGTTCATCGAGATGGTCGTCGGCGTCGGCGCCAGCCGCGTGCGCGACCTGTTCACGCAGGCCAAGGCCGCGGCGCCGTCCATCATCTTCATCGACGAGCTCGACGCCATCGGCCGCCAGCGCGGCGGCGGCGCGGGGCTCGGCGGCCATGACGAGCGCGAGCAGACGCTGAACCAGATCCTCACGGAGATGGACGGCTTCACCGGCTCGGAGGGCGTCATCGTCCTGGCGGCGACCAACCGCCCCGACGTCCTCGACGCCGCGCTGCTGCGCCCCGGCCGCTTCGACCGGCGCATCGCGGTCAGCCCGCCCGACGTGCAGGGCCGCGAGAAGATCCTCGAGGTCCACACGCGGTCGGTGCCGCTGGCCGAGGACGTCGACCTCAAGTCCATCGCCGCGACGACCCCGGGCATGGTCGGCGCCGACCTGCGCAACCTCGTCAACGAGGCCGCGCTGCTGGCCGCCAAGCGCGGCCACCCGGCAGTCGAGTCGTCGGACTTCTACAACTCGTTCGAGAAGATCGTCCTCGGCACCGAGCGGCGCATCACGCTCAGCCGCGAGGAGCGCGAGCGCACCGCCTACCACGAGGGCGGCCACGCGCTGCTGGGCATGCTCGAGCCGGGCGCCGACCCCGTGCGCAAGGTCTCGATCGTGCCGCGCGGGCGCGCCCTGGGCGTGACGTTCCAGTCGCCCGAGAGCGACCGCTACGGCTACGACACCGCCTACCTGCTGGGCCGCATCACCGGCGCGCTGGGCGGCCGCGCGGCCGAGGAGATCGTGTACGGCACGGTCACCACCGGCGCCGAGTCCGACCTGGAGCAGGTCACGCGCATCGCCCGGTCGATGGTCGGACGCTGGGGCATGTCGGACGAGATCGGCCTCGTGTCGGTCATCTCCGACGAGCCGCAGTACCCGGCCGCCGACCCGGCCTCCGAGGCCACCCGCGAGCTCATCGACCGCGAGGTCCGGCGCATCGTCGAGGAGTGCTACGTCCGCGCGGTCGACACGCTGCGCGAGCACCGCGAGCGGCTCGACAGCCTCGCGCACGAGCTGCTGGAGCGCGAGACGCTCGACGAGGGCGAGGCCTACCGCGCCGCCGGCTTCGAGCGCGGCCGCGCCCCCGGCGACCGCCCGCCGCAGGGGCTCCTCAAGGAGCCCTCCTCGGCCGCGCCCGAGCTGCCATAGCTAGGAGCGTGGGTCCCTGACCCGCCGCGGGTTTCGCCCCCTGGGCGAGGACCCGCAAGGGAACCTGGTCCTCTGGGCCAGTGTTCGCTAGGCCAGCACGAACGCGCGCACCGTCAGGTACGCGCCGCCGAGCAGGCCGGCGATCGCGCCGCCGAGCAGGATGAGCACGCCCAGCGGCCCGAGGTGCAGCGGCAGCGCCTGCCCGTCGACCGCCGACCAGACGACCACCGCCACCACCGCCGGCAACGGGCCGACGGCCGCGATCCAGAGGTCGCGCCGCGTCCACGCGTGCGACTGGTGGACCATCGCCAGCCCGGTGAGCCAGCCGACGACCGGCAGGCCGACGCCGGCGACGACGAGCACCAGCAGCGAGATCAGCTCCCACCAGCCGGCGGAGCCGTCCTCCTCGGCGTAGCGCGGCTCGTCCTCGTAGTCCTCGTAGGGCAGTCCGTGCGCGTGGGTGGCCACGTCCCGGTGTTCGCGTCGCCGGCCCGCGCCCCTGCTCTGCGCAACTTCCTCGCCGCGAGGGCCGTTCTCCTCACACGGCCCCGGCGCACCAGTCCTCCCGATGAAGCGGCGCCGGGGCCGCTCCTCCTCATGCTCCGAGACGCCCTCACCCGGGTGGCGCTGGCCGCTGCCCTCCTGCTCGCCTGCGCCGCCGGCCCGTCGCCCGCCGCCCAGGCCGCCACCCGCGCGCCGATGTACTTCGACGCCGGGACCGCCGCCGTGGCCGACGGCACGCGCGAGGCCACGCTGCGCCGCCTCGACGCGATCGGCGTCCGCGCCCTGCGGGTCACGCTCGTGTGGGCCGCCGTGGCGCCGGACGCGGGCAACACGCGGCGCCCGGCCTTCGACGCGACCGACCCCACCAACTACGACTGGGGCGCCTACGGGCGACTGGTCGACGCGGCGCAGGCGCGCGGCTGGCGCGTACTGGTGACCTTCAGCGCTCCGGCGCCGCGGTGGGCGAGCGCGAACGCCGATCGCGTCACGCGCCCTAACACTGTGGAGTTCGGTGCATTCGCGACCGCCGCTGGACGGCGCTTCGGCGCGGCGGTCGACGCGTGGGGCCTGTGGAACGAGCCCAACCACCCGCGCTTCCTCAGGCCGCAGTACGTCAACGGCAAGCCAGCGGCACCAGCGCTCTATCGCGCGCTGCACCTCGCCGGCGTGCGCGGCCTGGAGGCCGCGGGGCAGGCCGCTGACACCATGCTCGCCGGCGAGACCGCGCCGGGCGGCGACCGCAAGCGCTCCGTCCCGCCGCTGCAGTTCCTGCGGGGCGTGCTCTGCAACCGCTGCGCGAAGCTGCGCATCGACGGCTGGGCACACCATCCCTACGCCAACCGCCGCGGCCCGTTCTACGTGCCGGCCGACCGCGACAACGTGACGATCGGCGTGATGAAGCGCCTGGAGACGGCGCTGGACCGCGCCGGGCGGCGAACGCTGCCGGTGTGGGTCACCGAGTACGGCGTGCAGAGCTCGCCCGACACGCTGCTCGGCGTGCCGCTGGCTCAGCAGGCGGAGTTCCGCTCGATCTCCGAGCGCCTGCTGCGCACCGACCCGCGCGTCGCGGCGACCGCGCAGTACCTGCTGACCGACGACACGGCGCTGTCGGGCTTCCAGTCGGGCCTGATGACCGCCGGCGGCAAGGCGAAGCCGAGCCTCGACGAGTTCCGCCTGCCGCTGACCGTGCGCCGCCAGGGCGCGACCGCACTGCTCTGGGGGCTCGTGCGCCCGGCCGGCGGTGCGACCCGCGTCGAGGTCCTCGTCCGCGATCGCGGCGCCGCGCGCTCAGCGGTCAGCACCACGCGCCCGACCGACGGCGCCGGCACCTGGACGGCGCGGCTGCGCTGGCGTGCGGGCCGCACGTGGCGCGTGCGCTGGACCGCGGCCGACGGCGCGACGTACGTGGGACCCCCCGTACGGGCGTACGGCTAGCCCGACGCCGAAACACGAGCCCTCCCCAGCCCAGGCAGGGATCTGATGCGGTTGGATGAACGTAGCTCCCGAGGTGAGACGTTCGTCTCCCGGGGTAGACCCCACACCGATCCTCATGCCCACTGACATCACGACCATGTACGCCAGCGAAGTCCGTCAGCACCTCATGCTGCTGGGCGAGGAGCGCGTCCTCGCCCACGAGGCCGGGCTGGACCACGATCGCTCCTACATGGCCGACCTCGACGACGAGATCGCGACCTACCGCTCCGCCTACATGGGCGCCGTCGTCACCGAGATCGCGATGCTCCGCGCGCGGATCGACGGACCGAATCAGGGCTAGGGGTGCCGTAGGCGGCCAGCGAGGCCGAGGCCCACGATGGCCAGCCGTCGCCGCCGGAGGTGGGTCCCCAGTCGCGATAGCGACACAGTCTCCTAGGGGAACGCTGGCCCAGGGGGCCAGGTTCCCTTGCGGCTACTCGCCCAGGGGCTCGTACCCGCGGTCCGGTAGGGACCCGGGTCACTAGTGATCCGCGATCGCGGCGACCCACCCGAACGGTGAGGGTCGCACACGACCATTCCTGCGAGAGTTGGCCGCGTGCACCGCAGGACCTTGACCTTCATGCTGGCCGCCGCGCTGCTGGCGCCTCCGGCGGCGAGCGCCGCGGTGCCGGCGCAGTCCGCGCCACCGGCGATCGCGTGCGCCGACGCCGGCCGGCGCCCCACCGCGTCGACGGAGGCCGCGGCCCGCGCCGCCGTCCTGTGCCTCATCAACGTCGCGCGGGCCGAGCGCGACCTGCCGGCGCTGCGCGCCGAGATCCACGCCCGCCGGGCCGCGCAGCGCTACGCCGACGCGCTCGACCCACGGCGCCCGCTGAGCCATGCCGGCCGGAGCGGCAGCACGGTGCAGGACCGGCTGGCCGCCGCCGGCTACGCCCGCGGCTCGCGCAGCGCGTTCGACGCCGGCGAGGCGCTCGGCCGCTCGATCGGGCGCTCGTCGCGGCCGGCCGCACGCGTCACGGCGTGGCTGGCCGACGGCCCCACTCGGCGGATCCTGCTCTCGCGCCGCTACCGCGACGCGGGCGTCGGCGTGACGGTCGCGCGCGGCAAGGTGACCTTCGTGGTCGACGTCGCCGCTCCGCGCGGCACGGTCAGCCCGTAGGCGCGATCGACACCCTGAGCGCGAGGGCGAGCTCGAAGCGCGCGTCGGCGTCGTCGAGCCGGTCGCCGAACAGCTCGCGCAGCTGGGCCATCCGGTAGCGCACCGTCTGGGGGTGCACACGCAGGCGCTCCGCGACGCGCGAGACCTGCCCGGGCTCGTCGAGCCAGGCGGCCAGCGTCTCGGTCAGCCGGGCTCGGGTGCCGTCGCGCACGTCGTCCAGCGGCGCCAGCGCGCGGGCGGCGAGGTCGGCGGCCAGCGCGCCGTCGCCGTGCAGCAGCAGCGTCGGCAGGTGCTCGTCGCAGACGAGCGGGCACGAGGGCGGCAGCACGCCGCCCTCCTGCAAGCCGAACGCCGCGCGGGCCCGAGCGAGCGACCCGGCGGCGCGCTCGAGCGGCACGGTCGGCCCCAGCGCGGCGGGCACGCCCTCGAGCGCCGTGGTGAGCTCGGCGTGGCGCCCGGGCGCGTCCGGATCGGGGACGAAGGCGAGCGCCAGGCCCTGCTCGGCGACGACGATCGCCTCGCCGCCCAGGCGCGACGCGAGCCGGTCGCCGTCCTCGGCGCGCACGACGAAGCCGGCGACCGTCGCGGGGCGCGGCCACACGGCCAGCTGCGCGAGGTCGCGCACCTCCTCGGCGCCGGCGTCCTCGCGGGCGAGCACGCGCACCAGCGCGCGGCGGCGGCGCTGGCGCTCGGCCAGCGCGGCGGACTGCTCGGTCGCGTAGCCCTCGACCGACTCGGCCGAGATGCGGTCGATGTAGGAGAAGATCGCGCTGGCCAGGAGGTACAGCGTCGCCGGCTCGTGGCCCGCGGTCTGGCCGGCCTCGACGCAGCGCTCCCACGCGATGCGCGCGCCGAGGCGGTACGCGCTCAGGAGCGCGTCGAGCGACCGGCCGGCGCGCATCTCGCCGCGGCCGAGCGCGACGTAGATCTCGCGCGTCTCGCCGTCGTCGGCGGCCGGGTCGACCAGCGTCTCGACGAACCGCCCCAGCGCCCGCTCGACGCCCGCGCGCAGGCCGCGGCCGAACGGCCCCTCCAGCGGGCGCGCGTACTCGGGCACCTCCCGCCCGATGGCCGTGATGATCTCCTCGGCCAGGCCCGGGAGGACGGGACGCAGGGCGTCGGCGAGATCGGACGGCAGACGCGGGGGCACTTGTCACGAGGCTACAGATTCGCGCTCGGTTGTTGTCATCCGCCGCCTACCCGAGGCGTTCGTTGAGCAATAGCCTCTAGTCATGACGCGGGCTCAGCGCTACACCAACCTCGCGGCGGTCGTCCTCCCGCTGCTGGCCTTCCTCGCCGCCGTCGTCCTGCTGTGGAACCGGATCGTCGGCTGGCACGACCTCGCGCTGCTGGGCGTGATGTACGTGCTGACCGGGCTCGGCATCACGGTCGGCTTCCATCGGATGCTCACGCACCGGTCGTTCCAGACCTCGACGGCGGTGGAGCGGACGTTCGCCATCCTCGGGTCGCTGGCCGTGCAGGGCTCGGTCATCCAGTGGGTCTCCGACCACCGCAAGCACCACGCGCACACCGACGAGGAGGGCGATCCGCACTCGCCGCACGCCGGGTTCGCCGGCGGCGGGATCGGCGGGACGCTGCGCGGCCTCTTCCACGCCCACGTCGGCTGGATCCTGACCGAGCAGGGCGGCGAGAACCGCGCCCGGTACGCCAAGGACCTGGTCGAGGACCGCGGCATGAAGCGCATCAGCGACAACTTCCACTGGCTCGTGCTCGTGTCGCTGGCGCTCCCGGCCGCGGCCGGCTTCGCGCTGACCGGCGGCGAGCTGAAGGGCGCGCTGACCGGCCTGCTGTGGGGCGGCTTCGTCCGGATCTTCCTGCTGCATCACGTGACCTGGTCGATCAACTCGATCTGCCACTTCCTCGGCACCCGGCGCTTCGACGTCGACGACCACTCGACCAACGTCTTCTGGCTGGCGCTGCCCTCGTTCGGCGAGGCCTGGCACCACAACCACCACACCTTCCCCCGCTCGGCCCAACACGGGCTGAAGGCCTGGGAGCGGGCGATGGACCCGAGCGCGCTGGTGATCGCGGGCCTCGAGAAGCTCGGGCTGGCCTGGAACGTCGTGCGCATCACGCCGGAGCGGCAGCGGGAGAAGACGCTGGTGTCGTAGCGGGGCCGGCGGCGCGGTTTGCCGTGGCGCGGGCGGGGTTGGCTGGGCGGCACTCCGCGACGCTCGCCACCGGTCGTGCGCCCGCGTGGTCGGTCTCCGCGAGCGCTGCGGGCCGGGGTGGGCCTGTTGGGCGCGGGGTGGCCGCGGCATCCGGGCCCACCGCGGGCTCGGGCTGTTCGGACTGCCGGGTGGGCCTGTTGGGCGCGGGGTGGCCGCGGCATCCGGGCCCACGTCGGCCCCGACGCCGATCGGGAGTCGCGACGCGACGCCGGCGCCGCGCGCGGGGATCGTTCGGGCCTGAATTGCCGGCGCCGCGCAATGCATGCTGGATAGACCCCGTGTATCGGGGTCTATCCGACGCGGATCCCCGCCGCCCGCTCCGCGGACGACCGGCGAGGCCAGGGGCGGCGCCGGCTCACGACGCCCGCGCCACGACGGCGCTTTCCACGACGCCCACGGGCGACCCGGCGCCCTCCTCCGCCACCGCGGAGCGACGCGTCGGCCGAGACGTGTGGACGTGGCGGGGGTGCGTGATGTCGGCACTCGCGCGCAGCGGCTAAGCGCGGGATCGATGCCACGGCAGCCCGCGCCGCCCGCGCCGCGATACGAGCATTCAACGCCCGCGCCCCCACGAGGCGAGCGCGCAGCGGAGTCGCGATGACGACGTCACGCGGGCCCGCCGACCACCAACGCCGCGAAGATCTGCGCCCCACGCGCTAAGATCACTTGCTACTGTTGCATCCGCAACGGTTGGCGGACTCAAGGATCTTCACGCATGACCTCTCTCCTCCTCATCCCCCTCGACGACACCGTCGTCTTCCCCACGATGGACGTGACGCTGCCGGTCGACACCGGCACCGACGAGCGCGTCCTGCTCGTCCCCCGGCACGAGGGCGAGTACGCCTCGGTCGGCACCATCGCCAAGGTCGTCCAACACGTCCGCCTTCCCGGCGGCGGCCACGGCGCGATGCTCGAGGGCATCTCGCGCGGCATCGCCGGCGCGGCCCACACCGATCACGCCGGGCGCCTGCGCGTCGAGGTCGAGGAGCGCGTCGACGACGTGCCCGTCGACGGACGCACGCGCGACATCGAGCGCGAGTACCGCGCCACGATCGAGGAGATCCTCGAGCTGCGCGGCGACGACGGCCGCATCTCCTCCTGGGTGCGCGCCATCACCGAGCCCGGCGCCCTGGCCGACACGTCCGGCTACTCCCCCGACCTGACCTTCGAGCAGAAGGTCGAGCTGCTGGAGTCCGTCGACGTCACCGCGCGCCTGGAGCTGGCCCTGACCCGCCAGCGCGAGCGCCTGGCCGAGCTGCAGGTGCGCGCCAAGATCCGCGACGACGTCGAGTCGGGCGCGGCCAAGCAGCAGCGCGAGTACGTCCTGCGCAAGCAGATGGAGTCGATCCGCCGCGAGCTCGGCGAGGACGACGCCACCGTCGGCGAGGACTACCGCACCAAGATCGCCGAGGCGGGCATGCCCGACGAGGTGCGCGAGCAGGCCGAGCGCGAGCTCAACCGCCTGGAGCGCTCCGGCGAGCAGTCCGGCGAGGCCCAGACCATCCGGACCTACCTCGACTGGCTCATCTCCGTGCCGTGGTCGCAGCGGTCCGAGGACCAGCTCGACCCCGTCCACACCCGTGAGGTGCTCGACGCCGACCACGCCGGCCTGTCCGACGTCAAGGACCGCATCGTCGAGTACGTCGCCGTCAAGAAACTGCGGGAGGATCGCGGGATGGGTGACGTCGCCGGGAGAGACGAGCCTGCGAGTCGCGGACGGCGAAACGCCAATTCCGGCGCCATCCTCACGCTGATCGGCCCTCCCGGCACCGGCAAGACGTCGATCGGCGAGTCGATCGCGCGCGCCATGGGCCGTGAGTTCGTCCGCATGTCGCTCGGCGGCGTCCGCGACGAGGCCGAGATCCGCGGCCACCGCCGCACGTACATCGGCGCACTGCCGGGCCGCATGGTGCGCGCGCTGCGCGACGCGAAGACGATGAACCCGGTGATCCTGCTCGACGAGGTCGACAAGGTCGGCGCCGACTGGCGCGGCGACCCGAGCGCGGCCCTGCTCGAAGTCCTGGACCCGGCGCAGAACTCGACGTTCCGCGATCACTACCTCGACGTGGAGCTCGACCTGTCCGAGGTCGTCTTCATCGCCACGGCCAACCAGGCCGAGACGATCCCCGGCCCGCTGCTGGACCGCATGGAGGTCATCCGCTTCGACGGCTACACCGTCGAGGAGAAGGTCTCCATCGCCCGCGACTACCTGTTCCCGCGCCAGCGCGAGCGCAACGGGCTGCGCGAGGACGAGGTCAGCGCCGACGACGGGATCCTGCGCACGGTCGTGGGCGAGTACACCCGCGAGGCGGGCGTCCGCCAGCTCGAGCGCGAGCTCGGGACGCTGCTGCGCAAGACCGCGACGCGGATCGCGAGCGAGACCGTCACCCCGCCCGTGGCGATCGACCTCGACGCCGTCCGCGACGCCCTCGGGCGCCAGAAGGTGTTCCACGACGTGGCCCAGCGCACCGCCGTCCCCGGCGTGGCGACCGGCCTGAGCGTCACGGGCACCGGCGGCGACGTGCTGTTCATCGAGGCCAGCGCCACGAAGTCCAGCAAGCCCGGGCTGCAGCTCACCGGCCAGCTGGGTGACGTCATGAAGGAGTCGACGCGCATCGCGCTGACCTTCGTGCGCGCCCACGCCGAGGAGCTCGGCATCGACCCGGACCTGTTCGAGGAGCGCGAGTTCCACGTGCACGTCCCGGCGGGCGCGATCCCGAAGGACGGCCCGAGCGCCGGCATCACGATGACGACCGCGCTCGCGTCGCTGCTCACCGGCCGCGCCGTCAAGCACACGGTCGGCATGACCGGCGAGGTGACCCTCCAGGGTCGCGTGCTGCCGATCGGCGGGCTCAAGCAGAAGGTGCTGGCCGCGCACGCGGCGGGGCTCACCGACGTGATCCTGCCCGAGCGCAACCGCGGCGACCTCGACGACGTCCCGGCCGACGTCCGCGAGGCGATGACGTTCCACCCGGTCATGACGGTCGGCGAGGTGCTCGAGCTGGCGCTCGAGCCCGCCCCGACGTCCACCGAGGCCGTCACCGGCTGATTCGCCCTCGCGCGTCGCGCCGGACCGCCAGCGCATGGCGGATCCGGCGCGACGCGCATAGCATCGGCTCCGTGGAGTCCGCTGCACCCTCGACGGCCGCGCGGTCGCGCTCGCTGCCCCTGGCCCTCGGCCTGATCGTCGGCGGCGCGCTCGGCGTCGGCGTCGGCATGGCCCGCGCGCAGCGCTTGCTCGCCGTGGAGGCTGCGGAGCGCGGCGAGGAGCTCGCCGTCGAACGGCTCGAGCGCCGGCGCGCCGCGATGCTCGGCCGCCTCGCCGACCTCTTCGAGGCGCCGCTGGAGCCCGACGCCATGCTCCCGCGCATCACCGACCTGTTCGTGCCCGAGATGGCCGACGTCGCGATCGTCGACCTCCTACAGCCCGACGGGACGCTGCGCGGCGCGGTGACCAGCGCGGTCGACCAGGAGATCGCCGACGATCTCGCCCGCCTGCGCCGCGAGCATCCGCTGGACCCCGAGAGCGACCACCCGGTGGCGGTGGCGCTGCGTACCCGCGAGGCGCAGGTCCTGACCGACGCGTCCCACGACGTCGCGTCCTACGCCGACAACGCCGATCACGTGCGGCACGTCGTCGGGTCCGGCTACGAGTCGGTGCTGACCCTGCCGCTCGTCGCGCGCGGCCGCGCCGCCGGGACCCTCTCGTTCATCCGCCGCACCGGCCGCGCGGCGTTCGCCGACGACGAGATCCAGCTCGGGCGCGACCTCGCGCCGCGCGCAGCGCTGGCGCTCGACAACGCGCGGCTGTTCAAGGAGCTGCGGACCGCCGAGGGCCGCATGGAGGCGATCGTGGCCAACCTCGGCGAGTCGGTCAGCGCGTTCGCCCCCGACGGCACGCTGCTGTTCGCCAACCCGGCGGCCGCCCAGCTGGCCGGCCACGCGTCGACCGACGCGCTCGCGGTCGGCGAGCTGTCGGAGGCGCTTCACTGCTGGGCGATGTTCGACGAGGACGGCCGCGAGCTGACGCGCCGCGACCTCCCGGTCGCGGCGGCGCTGGCGGGCGGGGAGCCCGCGCCACGCCTGGTCCGCAGCGTCGACCGCGTGACCGGGCGTGATCTCTGGGTCCTCTGGCGCGCCGCGTCGGTGCTCGACGCCCAGGGCGAGCTGGAGTTCGTCGTCAGCGTCGGCGAGGACCTCACCGCGGTCAAGCGCCAGGAGCTGCGCGAGCGGCTGCTGTCCAACGCCAGCAAGCTGCTGGGCTCGTCGCTGGACGCCGACGCGACGATCGACAAGGCGGCCTGGGCGGTCGTGCCCGAGCTGGCCGACTGGGCCCGCGTCGACCTGACCGACGAGCGCGGCGACCTGCGCCAGATGGCGGTCGCCCACCGCGACCTCGACCAGGTCGACCTGCTGCACGAGTGGCGCCGCGACTACCCACCGGACACGTCCGACGACCGCGGTCCCGCCGAGGTCCTGCGGACCGGCCGGCCGGTCGTGTGGGACCGCGTCGATCCGGAGGACGTCGCCCGCTACGCGCAGGCCCCGCGGCACGCCGAGCTGATGCGGCTGATCGACACGCGCTCGATGCTCATCGTGCCCATGGCGGTCGGCGACCGGGTGATCGGGACGATGCAGCTGGCCACCACGTCGGCCAGCGGGCGGCTGCTGGGGCGCGGCGACCTGGACGTCGCCGAGGAGCTGGCCCGCCGCGCCGCGATCGCGGTCGAGAACGCCCGCGTGCACGCCGCCCGCACGCACATCGCCACCACGCTGCAGCGCTCGCTGCTGCCGCCGCGCCTGCCGGTGATCCCCGGCCTCTCCATCGCCGCGCGCTTCCGCGCCGCGGGCACCGCGACCGAGGTCGGCGGCGACTTCTACGACCTGTTCGAGGGGCGCGACCGCTGGATGGTGATGATGGGCGACGTCACCGGCAAGGGCCCGGGCGCCGCGGCGATCACCTCGCTGGCGCGGTACACGATGCGCACCGTCGCGCAGTACGAGGACGACGTGCCGCGCATGCTGCAGCGGCTCAACCACACGCTCGGCGGAGATCCGGACCGCCGCCAGATCTGCACCGCCGTCTGCGTCGGCGTGCGCGCGCGCCCCGACGGCGTCGGCGCCCGCCTGGACATCGTGTGCGCCGGCCATCCTTCGCCGCTGCTGATCGGCGCCGACGGCACGGTCCGCGCGGTCGGGTCCCCGGGCACGCTCCTGGGCGCGTTCCCCGAGGGGGCGTGGACGCTGACCGAGCTGGAGCTCGGCGCCAGCGACACGCTCGTCCTCTACACCGACGGCGTCACCGACACCCGCGGCCCCGACGACCGCTTCGGGACCGAGCGGCTCGAAGCGCTGCTGCGCGCCATCGGCCCCGAGGAGCCCGACGTGGTCGCCGCCTGCATCGACGAGACGCTGCTGGCGTTCGGCGAGCAGCGCGACGACGTCGCGATGCTGGTGCTCCAGGGGACCGCCCGCGAGGCTCCGCGGGCGGCGGCGCTGAACGCCGTGGACGTGCCCGCGGCCTGAGCGCGACCACGCGCCACGCGGATTCGTCCGCAACGTGCGGCATGCTCGCGCACGCAGCCGTTGACCCGCCGGGCCATCCGACGTGGCATGCCTGCTGCAGGAGAGCTCATGGAGAGGTCGCTTCCGATCTACGCGAGCACCGCCACCCGCCGCGGGCGCGGCCGTGGCTGGTCGTCGCGACGGCGACGGCGGTGGCTGCGCAGGCTGCGCCCCGCGCTGCTGAGCGTGACGGTCAGCGCGCTCGCCCTGCTGGCGCTCGGCACCGAGCGGGCGCTGGGCTAGGAGTGTGGGTCCCTAACCCGCGCGGGTTTCGCCCCCTGGGCGAACACCCGCAAGGGAACCTGGCCCTCTGGGCCAGCGTTCCCCCTAGACCGCGGCGCGCTCGCGCGTGCCGCTGCGGGGCGGCGCGGGCGGCGTCGCGGGCTCTACCGCGGACTGCGGCCGCCCGGCGGCCAGCAGCGACCAGACGAGCGCGTTCCACAGGCCCGTCGCGACCGTGACGTGGCACCAGATCAGCGCGGCCGGGTAGTCGAGCTGGTGGTACTGGAGGTTCCCGATGATCCCCGCGAGGGCGACCATCAGGCAGACCGCCGTGAGCGGGCGCATGAGGTCCCGCCCGGCGCCGGCACGGCGCGCGACGAACCACAGCGCGACCGCGAGCACGCCGAAGACGCCCGCGACGCGCGCGTGGATGGCGATGACGTCCTGGAACGTGTCGTAGCCGAAGATCGTGAGCCGGTGCACGTCGTCGCCGGTGCCCTCCCCGCCGGCGAACGGGCCCGAGGCGGTGACCGCGGTGCCGACGAGCACGACGAGGCCCCCGAGGACGACGAGCCCGCGCACCGCCCACACCAGGCGCGGATCGCGCTCGGGGCGCTCGGGCAGGCCGCGGCGCTCCCGCTCGACCCGCCAGACCAGCGAGACGGTCAGCACGATCGTGACCATCGACAGCAGGAAGTGGCTCATGACGGTGACGGGGTTCAGCCCGGTCAGGACGGTGATGCCGCCGAGGATCGCCTGGGCGAGGACGCCGAGGCAGAGCCCGGCGCCGATCCACGCGAAGTCGCGGCGGTACGGCCGGCGCAGCACGGCGAACACCAGGCAGCAGATCGCGGCGATCGCGACCGGCGTCGTGACCATGCGGTTGCCGAACTCGATGAAGCCGTGGCCGTCCTGCGGCGTGAGCGACTGGTCGCTGCAGCGCGGCCAATCGTGGCAGCCCAGGCCGGAGCCCGTCAGGCGCACGCCGGCGCCGGTGACGATGATGAGCGTGAAGAGGACCAGCGCCGACCAGGCGGCGTAGGCGTGCACGCGGGGGGAGACGGGCCACCGTCCGCGCAGGCGATCCAGGCGGGACATGCGCGCTACAGGATGACAAGTCGGGGACGGCGGCGGTTCCGCGTGCCGCCCGAGCCCCGGCCGCGCCGTGGCGGTGCCGGTCACCGGCCCGGGAACGTCGCGTCCAGCCAGCGGGCGAAGGCGCCGCCGTCGAGGTCGCCGACCGCCAGCCGCGGCAGTGCATAGCGGTCGGTTCCCGGGCGGACGAGGCCCGGCGCGTTGACGGTGGCGTACGCGTACCCGGCGGCGCGGGCGGCCTCCCTGGTCGCCTCGTCGACGTCCACGCCCGGCACGCCGAAGGGATAGGAGAACGCGGTCGGGCGAGCACCGAGCCACGCCTCGAGGTCGTCGGCGCTGCCGCGCAGCTCGTCGTCGCGCGCGGCCGCCGGGGCGTGGGCGAGGCTGCGGTGCGTGCGCCCGTGGGCCTGCACCGAGAACGGCCCGGCGGCGGCGAGCGCGCGCAGCTCCGCGACCGTCATCGGTCGATCGCGCTCGGGCGGCGGGCCAGCCGCCGCCGCTGGGGACCGTCGAGGAGCGGGGGCGGTGGCGGTGGCCCAGGCGTCCAGCTGCGCCAGCGCGGTCGCGATCGTCTCGCGGTCGCGGGTGCGCAGCGCGGCATGGGCGTGGGCGCGGACGGCGGCACGGTGCGCGTCGTCGCGCGGGGCCCAGGCGCGGCGGCCCTCGGGGAGGTCGAGCTCCAGGATCCCCGCGCCCCCGGCGCTCAACGCCGCGGTCACCGCGTCCCACCAGAAGGCCTCGCCGGTCGCGACGTGCCCGGTCGAGCAGAAGAGCGTCGCCGGAACCCCGGCCGAGGTCAGCGCGGGAAGGGCGTGGAGCAGGTTGTCGTGGTAGCCGTCGTCGAAGGTCAGCGCGACGGCGTGGTCGCCGGCCTCGCCGCGGACGACGGCCTCCAGCGAGACGACCGTCCAGCGCTCGCGCAGCACGGCGAGCTGCTGGGCGAAGTGCTCCGGCGTGACCGCGAGCCCCAGGCCGCCGAGGCAACAAACACGACAAGTCGCCGTGCTCCTGGACCGCCGCTTGCTGCCAGCGATCCCAGGCCGACTTGACCGTCGTCGGCGAACAGGCCATCGACCGAGCGATCTGACGAAACGACTCGCCGCTCTCGCGCCGACGGATCATCTCGATCTTGGCCGCGGGTCCGAAGCGGCATCTGCGGTCTGTCATGTGTCCGACCTCCAGGTGGGCGTTGAGGTGGCTCGCACCCCTCAGCCTCCGCCAGGGGCCGGACACATTCACTTCACCAGCAGACCTGTTCAGCACGTCCGCAGACCAGGCGTCTAGCGCTTGACCGCCCGCGCGCAGATGACCATCTCGTAGTCGGGGTCGTGCGGATCCAGGTCGGCCGGGTCGAGCTCGGACGCCGGGATCCCGTAGAGGAACGCTGCGCTGGCGGCGACCGTGCCCTCGGCCTGGACCTCGACGTTGTCGGCGCCGAAGCGCTCGGACAGCAGCCGGTCGATCGCGCGCCAGGTGAAGCGCCAGTGGTCGGGGTAGCGCTCGCCGTCGGGCTCGGCCTGGTGGGAGATCCCCGGCACGGTGAGCAGCAGGACGCCGCCGGGCGCCAGCAGGTTGAACGCCGTCTTGACCGCGCCCGAGAAGTCGTAGGTGATCGAGATGGTCTGCGTGCAGACGAAGCAGTCGAAGGCCCCGGCCGGGATGCCCTCGGCGGTCTGGAGGTCGCCGCGCACCGTGGCTCGCTCGTTGTCGGGATCGAGGTCGAGCACGTCGGCGCGCTGCACGGCGTCGCCGCCGAAGCGCCGCGTGTACACGGCGTCGAGCACCTCCAGCGTCTCCCCGCGGATGTCGCCGGCGTGCCGCTCCAGGAAGCGCTCGATGTAGAAGCGGTCCACCGGCCGGCCGGCGCGGAGCCCGTAGCGGCGGTGCACGGGCTCGGCCGGCAGCCGCGGCAGCGACCGCGCGCGGCGCACCGATCCGGGCGCCAGCCGCGCCAGCGCGCCGTCGGCGCTCCGCCACAGCGCGGCGTAGGCGCGGCCGAGGGTGAAGCGAAGCCGGCGAGGCAGGGCGGCCATCGGGGCACCCTACGTCGAACGGCTCCTGGAGCGGGATGTTGCCGCTCCGTCACTGGCTCACGTCGCCGGCACGGTGCCGCTTCTGTACGTTGCCGAACAATGAGCTTCGCGGCCATGTACCTGGAGGAGGTCGCCGAGATCGCGGCGAGCATCCCGCGCCAGGACATGGAGCGCATGGCCGAGGGCATCGCGGCGATCCGGGAGCGTGGCGGGCGCCTGTTCATCGTCGGCGTCGGCGGCGGCGCGGGCCACGCCTCGCACGCGGTCAACGACTTCCGCAAGATCGCGCACATCGAGAGCTACACGCCCTCCGACAACGTCAGCGAGCTGACGGCGCGCGTCAACGACGAGGGCTGGAGCACGAGCTACAGCGCCTGGCTGCGCACGTCGCGCATGAACGAGAAGGACGGCATGCTCGTCTTCTCGGTCGGCGGCGGCTCGCGCGCGCACGACATCTCCATGAACCTCGTGCAGGCGATGGAGCTCGCCACCGAGGTCGGCGCGCCGATCTACGCGATCGTCGGCAAGGCCGACGGCCACGCCGCCCAGGCCGCCGAGGTCGCGATCGTCGTGGCCTCGCCCGCCGCCCGCCGCACCCCGCACGTCGAGAGCTTCCAGGCCGTGCTCTGGCACCTCCTCGTATCCCATCCCGCCGTCGAGGCCCAGCCGGGCAAGTGGGAGGCGGTCGAGGGCGTGGGAGCGCCCGCGGCCTAAGCAGCCACCGGAGATCCCGTGAGCGCACCATCGACCAAGTGGCCGAAGCCCTTCCCCGAGCTGACCGAGGAGCAGCTCGCCATCCGGGAGGACTTCATGAAGTACTGGCACGAGGTGTACCCGGACACCTACGGCGCGGTGGCGAAGTGGAGCCACACCTACCCGCTGAAGTCGGCGCGCCCCGCGATCCGCACGCTGGAGATCGGCGCCGGGCTCGGCGAGCACCTGGCCTACGAGGACGCGGCCACCCAGGACTACGTCGCGCTCGAGCTCCGCGACGAGATGGCCGCCGTCATCCGCGAGAAGCATCCCGCCGCATCGACCCACGTGGGCGACGTCGAGGCGGGGCTCGACGTCCCCGACGCGGCGTTCGACCGCGCCATCGCCCTCCACGTGCTCGAGCACCTGCGCAACCTCCCGGCCGCGCTGGACGAGGTGCGCCGCGTGCTGCGGCCCGGCGGGATCTTCGAGATCGTCATCCCCTGCGAGGGCGGCCTCGGCTACTCGCTCGGCCGCCGCGTCACCTCGCGCCGCATGTTCGAGAAGCGCTATGACTCGGACTTCGACTGGTACATCAAGAGCGAGCACGTCAACGTGCCGAGCGAGATCCTCGACGAGCTCGACGCGCGGTTCACCCGCGACCGGCGGTCGTGGTGGCCGCTGAAGGTGCCCAGCGTCAACCTGAACCTCTGCCTCGGGCTGACGTACCGCCGGCCGTGAGCGAGCCGCGCGTCCTGGTGGTCGGCCACGGGCTGATCGGCCGCCAGCGCGCCCAGGCCGTGCTGGAGCACGGGGCGACGCTGGCCGGCACGGTCGACCCCGTGGCGCCGGGACGGCCCGACGCGCCCCACTTCGCTGCCGTCGCCGACGTCCCGGCCGGCGACTACGACGCGGCGATCGTCGCCCTGCCCCACGACGTCGCCGTCGCGGCCGCCCACACGATCCTGCGCGGCGGCCGGCCGGTGCTGATCGAGAAGCCGCTCGGGCTGCGGGCGCAGCAGGCCCAGCGCCTCGTCGCCGCGGCCGCGACGCTCGGCGCGCCGAGCTTCGTCGGCTACAACTACCGCTTCCTGCCCGGCATCCGCGCGATCCTCGACGCGGCGGCGCAGGGGCGGCTGGGAACGCTGCGCACGATCGACCTGCTCATCGGCCACGGCGGCCATCCCGGCAGCGCCGACGGCTGGAAGCTCCAGCCCGACCGCGCGGGCGGCGGCGTCGTGCTCGACCCCGGCGTGCACCTCCTGGACCTGCTCCTGCTGCTCGAGCCGCGGCTCGCGCTCGAGCACGCCGCCGCCACGCGCGGGTTCTGGAAGACGGGCATCGAGGAGGACGTCGTCCTGACGTTCGCCCACGAGCGGCTCATCGCCACCGTGCGGGTCAGCCACGTCCGCTGGGTCAACACGCTCCGCGTCGAGGTCGTCGGCGAGGACGGCTACGGCATCGCCGAGGGACGGGGCGGCAACTACGGCGACCAGACGCTGCGGCTCGGCCGGCGCTGGGCGTGGGCCCAGCCGGGGGCGCCGGGCCAGCGCGACACCGAGGAGCGCCGCGACTTCGGACCCGGCAACGCGTCGCTCACCGACGAGGTCGGCGCCGTGCTGGCGCGCTGGCGCGGCGCCCCGCCGGCGCCCGGGCCGGCGCCCGCGACGTTCCGGCAGGCGCTGGCCGTCACGGCGCTCGTCGACGCCGTGTACGACCGTATCGGCCGCGCCTAGGCGAAGCCTCGCCCAAGGGGCTCGTTTCGCTGCGGGTACTCGCCCAGGGGCTCGTACCCGCGGTCCAGGAGGGACCCACGCGCCTAGGCGTGCCGGCGGTACCAGGACGCCAGGTCCGCGCCGAGGCCCGCGCGCTCCCAGGCGTCGCACTGCTCGCGGCCGACGAAGCCGGCCAGCAGGTGGGAGATCGAGCCCAGCGCCGCCGGCTCCAGGCCCGCGCGCGCCGCGCACGCGGTGAGCGACTCGCCCGAGAAGAACTGCAGGTGCTCGCGCTTGAGCGAGTGGTACCAGGGGCCGAACACGCCGGCCTCGGGGCAGGAGATGTTGGGGGTCTTGATCCCCACGACCCCGCCGGGCCGCAGGCAGGCGCGCACCTGCTCCATGAAGCGGTCCGGGTCCTCCAGGTGCTCGACGAGGTCGAACAGCACGATGCCGTCGAAGCGCCCGCGCCAGCCCGCGCTGTGGTCCTCGAGCACCCCGCCGCAGGTCGCGAAGCCGTAGCTCTCGTGCGCCACGGCCCGCGCGAACGCCGACACCTCGAGGCCCTCGTGCTCGTAGCCGGCCTCCTCGAGCGCCACGCGGAAGTACCCGTAGCCGCAGCCGATGTCGAGCACGCGGCCGCCGGCCAGCCCGGTCAGCGCGAGCATCTCGCGCACCTGGCGACGCGACTTCTCAAGCCGCCAGCCGGCCTGCTCGGTGTAGTCGCCGTACCCGCCGGCCGAGAGCTTGTCGCCCTCGAAGTACGCCTCCTCGTAGGTCGGCGGCTGCCGCTCGCAGACGAACGCCGCGCCGTCGTGGCGCACCAGCCAGCCGTGGCCGGCCGCGTCCGAAAGCGCGACGCCCCAGCCCGGAGACTCGGCGATGGCCGGATGCAGCAGCCGCCCCTCGATCCCGCCCGGACCGGGCCCGACGGCGCCGCCGGCGGGCACGCCCGGCGGTGGCGCCAGCGGCCGCAGCGCGGCCCAGCCCAGCCCGAGCCGTTCGAGCAGCGACGGCGCCGAGGCCTCCTCGGCGAGCGCGAGCCACCGTGCGAACTCGTCGTCGTCGAGGTTGAGCAGCCGCAGCAGCCCGTTGCGGAAGTGGTCTTCGCCGTCGGCGTACTCGATCTCGCCGCGCGGCGAGCGGAGCCGGATCTGCGTCTGGGTCGGCGTCATGCCGGCGGGTCGACGTGGCGGCGCCCGATGATGTGGACCAGCAGGGTGAAGGCGAAGGTCTGGAAGCCGAGCACCAGCAGGAACAGGCCGAAGACAGCGGGATGGTCGATCTGTACCAGCGCCAGCCCGTCGCGCAGCCAGCTCACCAGCAGCGCGACGTTCGGCACGAGCCCGGCGAGCAGGAGCGTCGCCGCGACGGCCATCCCGCGGTTGTAGGTCAGCACGCCGAACACCCGTCTGGTGAACCCCGGGTCGAAGTCGTAGTGCACACGGGCCAGCACGGCGAGCTGCACGGCGCTGTAGCCGAGGATGGCCAGCACGAGCCCCAGCAGCATCCAGTGCAGGTCGAAGCCGACGCCGAGCGCATCGACGTCTCCGGGCGCCAGCGCGCCGCTGAGCAGCAGGCCCAGCGTGAGCATCACGATGCCGGGCCAGAGCAGGAAGTAGTCAGGGGCGTAGAGGAACATAATCCGCAGGCTGTTCCAGCCGGCCTTCCACGGCTCGCGCCAGCCGGAGCGCACGAGATGGCTCTCTCGCCCGGGCGGATCCCTGTAGAACCGCACCGGCACCTCGGTGGTGCTCAGGCGGCGCTTGCGCGCCTTGAGGATCATCTCCGACGCGTACTCCCAGCCCTGGGACTCGAGCTCCATCCGCGTCAGCGCGTCGCGCGTCATGGCGCGCATCCCGCAGTGGATGTCGCTGAACCGCGTGCCGTAGATGCGGTTGAAGATCCAGGTGGTCGCCGGCGAGCCGAAGTAGCGGTGCAGCCGCGGCATGGCGTCGGGCTCGATATAGCCCTTGGTCCGCGTCCCCATGACGAACTGGTGGCCCGTCCGGACCGCCGCGACGAAGCCCGACAGCTCGCGGAAGTCGTAGGTCAGGTCGCAGTCGCCCATGATCACGATGTCGCCGCGCAGGTGGGGGATCGCGTCGATGTAGGCCCGGCCCAGCCCGCGCAGGGGCACGCGCAGGACCCGAGCGCCATGGGCCTCGGCGATCTCGGGAGAGCGATCCGACGACGAGTCGACGATCAGCACCTCGCCCGTGACGCCGGCCTGGTCCAGGCCCTCGAAGCACCAGTCGACGAACGCGCCGACCGTGAGCTCCTCGTCGAGGCAGGGCACGAGGATCGAGACGTCGGGCCGCACCTCCGCCGGCTCGGGCACGGCGACCGAGCGACCGGGGCCACGGGCCAGCGCGCGGTGCTCGACGGTGCTCACGGCGGCGACTGTAGAGCCGGGCGGCGGGCAGGAAAAGAGCCAAAAGCCGTTCTGGCAGGGACTCGTCGGCCCGGGCTTGCCTAGATGAGTTGTTCCACGGGTTCGGTGCCGCCGCTGACCGGCCCGGCCGGCGCCTGAGGCCACCCGATCCCTTGCCGATCCGACCAGGATCGGCTGC
>Ga0193699_10000062_pt1 | contig 52084 bp, 38 predicted proteins | sample L3c2metaG_FD_160095 | JGI IMG/M metagenome (GOLD analysis project Ga0193699, IMG submission 160095) | Soil microbial communities from a riparian zone of the East river system, Colorado, United States - L3c2 | ecosystem: Environmental > Terrestrial > Soil > Riparian zone | place: USA: East...
TTGTAGTACACCTTCTTCAGCACCGAGTCGGGCAGCCCGAGTCCGTACATCCCCCAGAAGGCGTGGCGGCGGCGATACCAGGGGAAGTACTCGTCGTTCGTCTCGAAAATGCGGAAGTACACGGCGTATTCGTCCTCGCCGCCGAACGTATCCTTGCCCATCAGGATGCGGTCCTGGTACTTCACGAAGAAGGCGCGCCCGGCGCGCGGCTGACGGCCGATCTCGTAGAGCGCCGCCGCCACTTCGACGTTCATGTTCGGGATCGTGTCCAGCGTGCGTCCGAGCCGCCCGAGATCCTGGCCGAGCCACGACAGGTGCGCGCTGATGAACGTCGTCTTCGGATGCCGCTTGAACATCCGGTGCTGCTCGGCGATCAGCGAGTCGAACGGCGGATACTTGTCGGGCGGCCGCGTGCGACCGGGGAACTGCGTGAGCTCCAGATAGCGCTCGTTGGACTTGTCCACCGGCAGGAAGAAGGCGGGGGGCTCGGCGGTGTGGATGAGCACCGGAATGCCGAGCGTGCCGGCGCGCTCCCAGATCGGCGCGAGGCGCGGATCGTCGGTGCGCACGCGTGACCCGTCGGCCCAGTACGTGTCCATGCCGAGGTTCTTGAAGATCTTGAGGCCCACGGCGCCTCCCTCCTTCACGTCGCGCTCCAGCTGAGCCGCCGCATTCTGCGCGAAGTTCGGCTCGTTGATCTTCGACCAGTCCACGTTGGCGAACACGGTGAAGCGTCCCGGATACTTCGTGCGCGCGTTACGGACCTGGGACGCGAGCGCCTCGCCCGATCCGCCGCTCAGGTTGTTCATCGTGCGCAGTCCCATGTGGTCCATCTGCGCCACCAGCGCGGCGAGCGCGGCATCGTTCATCGCCAGGTTCTGGTGCCCGTGAATGTCGACGAAGGGAAACTTCGCCTTCCGCACCAGATGCTCGTCGACGACGAGCATCGACTTCGGTTCGTAGTCCTCCAGCGTCATCGACGGGGGACGCTGCTGCTCGTTGCGGCGCACCTGCGCCGCCACGGAATGGGTCAGGGTGAGCACGGCGCCGAACAGGGAGGCCGCGACATGCCGGAATTGAATCGGCATCGTGAGTGCGAGAAGAGAGAGGGGGGCGGTGCGGACGCGTTCGAGTTACGCCGGCGCGTGACGAAGAGCAAGAGCCGGCGTCATGCGCGGGTCGCTGGCGCGCCCGGAGTCGATCGGATTAGACTCACGAAGGAGGACTGGGCGCTCAGGACGACCTGATCCCACGCCATTCCCTCGAAGAGCCGACTCCCTTCATGTCTCGATTCTCTCTCGCACTCCTTGCGCTGGCGGTGGCACTCGCCGGTGCCGCACCGCTCCGCGCGCAGTCGGTCGACAGTGCGGGCAGCGTCCTTCCCACGCCGAACTGTCCGAGCTGCGAATCCTGGAACGAACCCCAGCGCCCGTTTCGTGTCTTCGGCAGCATGTACTACGTGGGCACCCACGGCCTTGCCGCCGTCCTGATCACCTCGAGCGAGGGTCACGTGCTCATCGACGGAGGCCTTCCGGAGTCGGCGCCGCGCATCGTCGCCGCCATCCGGGAGCTTGGCTTCCGGATCGAGGACGTGAAGCTCCTCCTCAACTCGCACGTGCACTTCGATCACGCCGGCGGACTCGCCCGCCTGCAGCGTCTGTCCGGTGCGTCCGTCGCCGCCAGCCCGTCGAGCGCGGAGGTCCTGAGGCGTGGGACCTCGGGGCGGGACGATCCGCAGTTCGGAATTCTCGAGCGGATCGCGCCGCTCACCCGCGTCCAGGTCGTCGCGGATGGGGCGGTGCTGCACGTCGGCCCCGTGGCCGTCACGGCGCATTTCACGGCGGGGCATACGCCGGGCGGCACGAGCTGGTCGTGGCGATCCTGCGAGGGTGCGCGCTGCGTCGACGTCGTCTACGCCGACAGCCAGACTCCGGTGTCCGCCGATGCCTTCCTGTTCACGCGCAGCGACGCCTACCCCACGGCGCTGCGCGACTTCGAGCACGGCTTCATGACGCTCGAGGGCTTGCGGTGCGACATTCTCCTCACGCCGCATCCCGACGCGTCGAATCTCTGGACGCGGCTGGCCCAGCGCGACAGCGGGAACGCCGACGCGTTGATCGACCCCTCGGCTTGCGGGCGATACGCCAAGGGCGCGCGCGAGCGGCTCGCGCGACGCGTGGCCGAGGAGAAGGCCCGGTCCTGATCATTGCCGGCGTTCGACCCCTGTAACCGGCGGGCGCGCAACTGCAAGCGCTCGCCGGCCGGGACACCGGCCGGCATATTGACGGACACTCCAATCCGAACTCTCCGATGATCCAGTCGCGCGTCATTGCCGCCGTTGCTCTCCTCCTGACCGCCGCGAGCGCTGCGTGCGCGCAGAGCACCCCCAGCGCCTGCACGCCGCTCGAGACCCGCTCGCCGAACGGCAAGAACCAGCAGCCGGCATTCGCGGGCCAGACGCGCACCTGCGGCGTGAGGTCGAACGTCGCGTACGACGTCGGCGTCGTGACGAAGGGCCTGACCAGGCCGTGGTCCGTGGAGCCGCTTCCCGGCGGCGACTTCCTCGTGACCGAGAAGCCGGGACGGCTGCGCATCGTGTCGCGCAGCGGCATCATCGGCGATCCGATTGCCGGCCTCCCCGCCGTGGACGGGCGCGGGCAGGGCGGGCTGCTCGACGTCGCGCTCAGCCCGAGCTTCGCGACCGATCGCACCATCTTCTGGAGCTTCACGGAGCCGCGCGAGGGCGGCAACGGCACGAGCATCGCGCGCGGCACCCTCGCCCCGGACCGCAAGAGCCTGAACGACGTGCGCGTGATCTTCCGCGTGCTGCCGACCTACAACAACAACATGCACTTCGGTTCGCGCGTGGTGTTCGGACAGGATGGGATGCTCTACGCCACCTTCGGCGAGCGCTCGTCCAACGCGACGCGTCCGTACGCACAGGACCTCGGGAGCCACCTCGGCAAGGTCGTTCGCATCCGACCGGACGGCTCGGTGCCGCAGGACAATCCGTTCGTCGGCAAGGCCGGCGCGCAGCCGGAGATCTGGTCGGTCGGCCACCGGAACATCCAGGCCGCCGCCTTCGACCCGCGCGGGCAACTGTGGACGATCGAGCACGGCACCAACGGCGGCGACGAGCTGAATCGGATCGAGAGGGGGAAGAACTACGGATGGGCGGACGTCGGCTACGGCGTGGAGTATACGGGGCAGCCGCTGCCCGGCCCCACGGCGAAGCAGGGGACGGAACAGCCGACCTACTACTGGGATCCGGTGATCGCGCCGTCCGGCGCGCAGTTCTATACCGGCGATCTCTTTCCCGCCTGGAAGAACAGCCTGTTCATCGGCGCGCTCAAGGAGAAGCGGCTCGTCCGGCTGACGATCCAGAACGGTCGCGTGACGGGTGAGGAGCATCTGCTCACCGATGGCGGTCATCGCATCCGCGACGTACGTCAGGGGCCCGACGGCGCGCTGTACGTCGTGACGGACGACGAGAACGGGGAGCTGTGGCGGATCGCGCCGAAACGGTGAGCGTTACGGTCCTGTAAGGCTGCTGACAGCTTTCCGCGTCTACACTTCAGGTCTGCCACTCAACCGCTCGGCATCCTCCTGAGGTCCCCATGATTCGACCCTCTCTCAGTGCTGCAGTGCTGCTGCTCACCGTCGTCGCCGTCACGCCGGCGACCGCGGCAGCGCAGTCGTTCAAGGTCGCCAAGTACGACATCGGCGGCGATGGCGGAACGGACTACGTGACCGCCGAGCCGGGCACGGGCCGCGTGTTCGTCTCGCGCCAGACGCACGTCATGGTCGTCGACGGCGCCACGGGCAAGGTGCTCGCCGACATTCCCGACACGCCGCGCATGCACGGCGTCGGCCTCGCATCCAAGTGGAACCACGGCTTCACCACGAATGGCGGCGACTCCACCCTCACGATGTTCGATCTGAAGACGCTCGGCACGATCAGGAAGGTCAAGATCCCGACGGGTGGACTCGACGGCATCATGTACGACGACTTCTCCGACCGGATCATCCTGACGAATCACAGCCGTCCGATCGGCACTGCGGTGGCCGTGGATCCGAACACGGGCGCCATCGTCGGCACGGGCGAGCTCGAGGACAACTCCCCCGAGGGCGCCGCGAGCGACGGAAAGGGCCGGCTCTTCGTGAACAACGAAGGGAAGAACACGATCCAGGTGCTCGATGCGAAGTCGATGAAGGTCCTGCAGTCGTGGCCGCTCGCGCCGTGTGACGGACCGACCGGAATCGCGTACGACAAGGCGTCGAACCGCATCTTCTCCGGCTGCGGCAAGACGTCGGTGGTCGTGGACGCGGCCACCGGCAAGGTTGTCGCGACGATCGCCAACGGCGACGGCGTCGATGCGCTGGCGTGGGACCCGGCGCAGAAGCTCATCTACATCCCCGCCGGTCGCGATGGCAACGTGACCGTGGTCCACCAGGACTCGCCCGACAAGTACACCGTCGTCGCGACGGTGCCGACGATGCGCGGCGCCAAGACGATCGCGGTGGATCCGGTGAGCCACGTGGCGTATCTCTTCCAGCCCGAGTACGGGCCGCTGCCCGCCGGCACGCCCGCGCCGGCACCAGGCGCCCGCGCCCCGCGCGGGCCGGTGATCGCCTCCTGGTTCTTCGCCGTCAGCCACTGACCCGCGGCAGCCCCTGGACACGAGAGCGGCCGGACCTGATGGTCCGGCCGCTCTCGTGCGTCATGTGATTCGGGAGCGTGCCCCCCTTACGAGCCGGCGATGCCGCGGACGACCTCCGCCAGCTTCCGTATCCGCGCCGCGTCGGACGAGCCCTGCGAGTCGGCATCGAGCTGATTCGCCAGACCCGTGAGCGCGGTCTGTCGGGCCGGCCCGGCCGCCGCCTCGGCGCTCGCGAGCGCGGCCCGAAGAGCGGAGACCCGCGATCCTGACAGCCCGTTGCCGCGCGCGAGCTGATCGACGTAGGCGCGGGCGACCACGAAGCTCGCCGGCCATGACGCCTTCGGCTGGCTCTGCGCGTTCAGGTAGTCGAGGTGCACCGTCTTCGCCGCGTCGATCTCGTTCTGCGTGAGCAGACCGCTCGGCTTGAGGGCGAACACGTCGAGACCGCGCGACATCTCCGACGAGTAGATGTTGCCGTTGTACCAGTACGCCGACCAGGTGCCGCCGCTCACCATCTTCGTCGAGTCCATCGGACCACGGTCGTGATAGGCGATCTCCTTCGGGTGTGCCGGATCGGTCCAGTCGAAGATCGAGATGCCGCCCTGGTACCACGACTGCACCATGATGTCGCGGCCCGGCACCGGGATCAGCGAGCCGTTGTGCGCCACGCAGTTCTCGTTCGACGTCTGTGGCGCCGCCAGCTTGTAGTAGCTCACGAAGTTCATCTTGCCGTTCGCGAGCGTGAAGATCGCATCGGCGCCCCATTCCTTCTTGTCGGTCACGCGGCACCGCGGCTGGGAGCCACCGCCCCACTCGTCGGTGAACAGGACCTTGGTGCCGTCGTTGTTGAAGGTGGCGGAGTGCCAGAACGAGAAGTTCGGGTCCGCCACTTCGCCGATGCGCTTCGGGTTGGCCGGATCGCGGATGTCGAGCAGCAGGCCGTAGCCCGCGCAGGCGCCGCCGGCGAGGCCGATGGCCGGGTACACCGTGATGTCGTGGCACTGCGTGACGGTGCGGCCCGGCCGGAGTCCCGCCGCGCCGGTGTCCGTGTGCGTCATCACCGGCGCGAGGCCGGTGAAGATGCGCGGCGAGGTGACGATCCGCGCCTGCTCGGGATTCGCGAGCGGCACCTTGATGACTTCGATCCGGAACAGGGCGGTGGTCGTATCCTGCTCCAGCGGCTGCGCCGAGCAGCCCGCGAGCTCGTTCGGCGAGCGCACGGGTGCCGAGCCGGAGATGTACACGTAGACGTTGGCGTTGTCGTTCGGATCGGTCACCACCGTGTGCGTGTGCGAGCCGCGGCAGGTCTGCACCGTCGTCAGCAGCCTGGGCTTGGCCATGTTGCTGATGTCGAAGATGCGGATGCCGCGCAGCCGCTCCTTGCTCACCGTGTCGGGCACGCCCTGCATCCCGCAGTCGTTCCGGCCGCGCTGGTCTTCGGCCGACATGAACATCAGGCTGTGGTAGACGGAGACGTCGCCCTGCGAGCCGGGGCACACGTACGCCGTGACGAGGGCGGGATTCGCCGGGTTGGCGATGTCCCACACCTGGTAGCCGCTGTAGTTGCCCTGGATGACGTAGTTGCGCGTGAACGCGAGGTCGGAGTTGATGAGCCGCCGGTCGCCCGGGGTGCTCGCGTTGATGAACGCCTCCGAGGGCTGGCGCTTCGCGACGACGTCGATGTTCCACGCGGCCTCGCCGGCGTCCATCCAGCCGGCGCGCAGGCCGACGCGCGGATCGGGGCTCGGCGCCGACGTCGACATGTCGACGGTCCCTCCTCCACCCGCCGACGACATGGAGGCGCACGCCGCGCCGGACGCCAGCAGTCCGGTGGCGAGCACGCGGTGAGCGATCCGGAACGATGCGAATCTCATGGCTGATTGCGTTGAAGGGTGGACAGCATGCCGCGCATGCGGTCGATCTCGGTCGTCTGGTCGACGTTCACGTCGGCGACGAAACGGAACACGTCGTCGTCCTGCCCCGCGCCCGGCACGGCGAGGAGCTGCTTCACCATCGTCACGGCGCCCTGGTGGTGCCCGATCATGAAGGTGAGGAAGAGCCGGTCGAACTCCGCGCCGCGCGCGGCGTCGAGCTGGGCGAACTGCTCCGCGGTGAGCATCCCCGGCATCATCGGGGGCATCCCCGGCATGTCCATGCCGGCGTGCTCGTGGTGGGCGTCGGCGTCGGGCACCGTCTGGCGACGGTCGCCCAGCCAGCGCTGCATCATCGCGATCTCGTCCGTCTGCGCGACGACGATTCGCTCGGCGAGAATCCGCACGTCGGCGCGCGCGTCATGGCTGACCGCCCAACCGGCCATGACGATGGCCTGCGCATGGTGGCCGATCATCCCCTGCATGAACTTCACGTCGGCCGACGTGTACGGCGGGCGGCCGCTGTCGGCCCTCGCCTGCTCGGCAGGGGTTGGGCCGCTCGTGATGGGGCGGACGGAGTGGGAAGGCGACTGCTGGGTGGCGGCGCTGCATCCAGTGATGGATGCCAGCGTGAATGCCAGGAGGGCTAGCCTCATACGATTCCTCGGGGTCGAACTGACAACGTACGGGCGGGCCGGAACGTTGGTAAGCGTACCGCAGCGTACGGCGGGAATACGGACGTGGTCCAGCGTACGAAGCAGGAAGGGGACTCTCCCCGTCGCCCATCCCACGTCCCATCTTTCACCCTTCCTCTCGCCCTCATCGCCCGATGCCCAAGCTCGTCCTCCTGCTCTGCGCCGTCGCCGGTCTCGCCTGCGCCAACGCCGATGCCGCCGGAACCGCCGCCGAATCCGACGCCGCTCGCTGGGCGCGCCAGGCGCGCAACGTCACCATCACGCGCGACGACTGGGGCATCGCGCACGTACGCGGCAAGTCCGACGCCGACGCGGTGTTCGGCCTGATGTACGCGCAGGCCGAGGACGACTTCAATCGCATCGAGACCAACTACCTGAACTCCCTGGGCCGGCTGGCCGAGGCGGAGGGAGCCAGCGCGATCTACCGCGACCTCCGGATGAAGCTGTTCGTGCAGCCGGACAGCATGAAGGCGCAGTACGCCGTCAGCCCGCCGTGGCTCAAGGCCCTGATGGTCGCCTGGGCTGATGGGCTGAACTACTACCTCGCGACACACAAGCAGGTGAAGCCCCGCGTCCTCACGCGGTTCGAGCCCTGGATGGCGCTCACCTTCAGCGAGGGCAGCATCGGCGGCGACATCGAGTCCGTGTCCCTCCGCGAGCTCGAGGCCTTCTACGGCAAGCGCACGATGAGCCGGGCCCTTCCCGAGAACGGTGGCTTCCCGAAGGAGCCCTCGGGATCGAACGGCTTCGCCATCGCGCCGTCGAACACGGCCACCCGCCACGCGCTCCTCCTCATCAATCCGCACACCTCGTTCTTCTTCCGCTCCGAAGTGCAGGTGACGAGCGACGAGGGGCTGAACGCGTACGGCGCGGTGACGTGGGGGCAGTTCTTCGTCTACCAGGGCTTCAACGAGCGCGCCGGCTGGATGCACACGTCCAGTGGCGCCGACGCGATCGACGAGTATGCCGAGTCGGTGGAGAAGAAGGGCGACAGCTACGTCTATCGCTACGGCAGCGCCGAGCGACCGCTGACGGCGACGCGCGTCGTCGTGCCCTTCCGCACGAACGCCGGGATGGCGCGGAAGGAGTTCATCGTCTACCGCACCCACCACGGCCCGATTGTGCGCGAGGCGGACGGAAAGTGGGTGAGCGTGAAGCTGATGCAGGAGCCCCTGAAAGCGCTCACGCAGTCGTACACGCGCACCAAGGCGCGCGGCCTCGCCGCCTTCCGCAAGACGATGGAGCTGCACACCAACTCGTCGAACAACACCATCTTCGCCGACGCCGACGGCAACATCGCGTACTTCCACGCCAACTTCGTCCCGCGGCGCGATCCGCGTTTCGACTGGAGGAAGCCGGTGGACGGCAGCGATCCGGCCACCGAGTGGCGCGGCATCCACTCCGTGGACGAGAGCCCGCTCGTCGTCAATCCGCCCAATGGCTGGCTCTACAACACCAACAACTGGCCGTACTCGGCGGCGGGCCCCGACAGCCCGAAGCGCGATCGCTTCCCTGCGTACATGGACAGCTACGAGGAGAACCCGCGCGGCATCCACGCCATCCGGGTCCTCCAGGCGCGCAAGGACTTCACCCTGCCGACGCTCATCGACGCGGCGTATGACAGCTGGCTACCCGCCTTCACCGACCTCGTCCCCGCGCTGGTGAAGTCGTACGACGACGTGGCGCCCTCCGATCCGCTCAAGGCGAAGCTGGCGGACCAGATCGCGCAGTTGCGCGGCTGGGACTACCGCTGGTCGGAGAGCTCGGTACCGACGTCGCTCGCCGTGTACTGGGGCGAGGAGCTGTGGCGGGCCGTGAGCGCGGACGCCGACTCGGAGGACATGTCGGTGTACGCGTACATGACCACGAAGACGACGTCGACGCAGCGACTGGCGGCGCTCGCCACCGCATCAGACCGACTCGCACACGACTTCGGGCGCTGGAACATCCCGTGGGGCGAGATCAACCGGTTCCAGCGGCTCACCGGCGATATCGTGCAGCCGTTCGACGATGCGCGGCCCAGCATCCCGGTCGGCTTCACCTCGTCGCGCTGGGGCTCGCTCGCCTCGTTCGGCGCGCGCACCTGGCCGGGCACGAAGAAGCTCTACGGCACCAGCGGCAACAGCTTCGTCGCCGTCGTGGAGTTCGGGGACAGTGTCCGGGCCCGGGCGGTCTCGGCCGGCGGCGAGAGCGGGCATCCGTCGTCGCCGCACTTCAACGACCAGGCGCTGCGCTACAGCAAGGGACAGCTTCGGGACGTCTACTTCTATCCGTCGCAGCTGCAGGGCCACATCGAGCGGCGGTATCGTCCAGGGCAGTGAGCGACGCCGAACTCCTCGCCACCGTGACCGAAGCGCTGTTCGCGCGGTGGGATCCGATTGGCGCCCAGGCCATGGATCCCACGTGGCCGCGCGACGAGTACGAGGGATACTCGGCGAGCGTCCTCGCGCTGCTGCTCGCCAACGCGAGCGACGACGTGGTCGCGGAACTCCTCGCGCGCATCGAGGATCACTGGATGGGCCTCACCCCGTCGCCCCTGGCCAGCCGGCTCGACGTCGCGTCGCACCTGCGCCTCACCATCCGCACCCTCCGCGAACGTCATGGGTAAGTCACGGGTCGAAGCGTTCAGCGATGGCGTGCTCGCCATCATCATCACGATCATGGTGCTCGAGCTGAAGGTGCCCCACGAGCCCAGCCTCGCCGCCCTCGGCCAGCTCTGGCCCGTGTTCACGAGCTACGTCCTGAGCTTCGTCTACCTCGGCATCTACTGGAACAATCACCACCACATGTTCTCTGCCGTGCGGCGTGTGGACGGCAGCGTGCTCTGGGCCAACCTGCACCTGCTGTTCTGGCTATCGCTCGTGCCGTTCGTCACGGCGTGGATGGGGGAGAACCACTTTGCGGCCGTGCCGTTGGCGGCGTACGGGGTCGTGCTGCTGATGGCGGGCATCGCGTACTGGGTGCTTCAGCGCGCGCTCATCCGCTGCGACCGGAGCGAGTCGCTGCTGGCGGTAGCCATCGGCAGCGACTTCAAGGGGAAGCTCTCGCCGCTCTTCTATCTCTTCGCCATCCCGCTCGCCTTCGTGAGCCGGTGGCTCGCCGGCGCGTTGTACGTCGCCGTCGCCCTGCTCTGGTTCGTCCCCGACCGGCGCATCGAGCGAGCCATCGAGCACGAGGCCTGACGGGCGCGGGCTGGCGCAACCGGCGGGCGAGGAAGAGCTTCATCCACCGCTGATCCCGCTCCTCTCCCCTGGAGATCGAGATGACAAGCCTCGTGTTGCTGTTGCCGGCGATCCTCGCCTCCGCCGCGCTGGTGTTCCTCATGAGCTCCGCGATCCACATGGCGTCGCCCTGGCACAAGAGCGACTATCCGCGGCACGCGCGTGAGGGCGACGTCCTCGACGCGCTCCGCCCGATCGCGATCCCGCCCGGCGACTACTTCATGCCGCGTCCGTCGAGCATGGCCGAGATGAAGTCGCCCGAGTTCATCGAGACGCTGAACCGCGGACCCGTCGTGCTGATGACGGTGTTCCCGAACGGGGTGACGCCGATGGGCCGCACCCTGGCCAACTGGTTCCTCTACCTGGTCGTGGTCGGCCTCGTCACCGCGTACGTGGCCGCCACCGCGCTGCCGGCCGCGGCACCCAACGGACAGGTCGCGCGCATCGTGTTCACCACCGCGTTCGCCGGCTACGCGCTCGGGCTCTGGCAGCTGTCCATCTGGTATCGTCGAGCGTGGAGCATCACCCTCAAGTCCACCGTCGATGCCGTAATCTACGCGGCCATCACGGCGGCGGTGTTCGTGCTGCTGTGGCCGAAGTAGGGGCGTCGGCGTCGACTGCGCTCGGCGCGACGGAACGGCTCCAGTCCGCGCGCGAGGAGCTCGCCAACGCGATCAGCCACGGCGCGGGCTTCGTCATGGGCCTCGTCGCGCTGCCGCTGCTGGTCGTCACGGCCGCGCGGCGCGACGATCCCTGGCAGGTGGTCGCCGGCGCGATCTACGCCTCGACGCTGGTGCTGCTCTACTCGGCGTCCACGCTGTACCATGCCCTGCCGTCGCACTTTCCCGCCAAGCGCGTGTTTCGCGGTCTGGATCACGGCGCCATCTACCTGCTCATCGCCGGCACGTACACGCCGTTCGCCCTCGGTGCGTTGCGCGGCCCGTGGGGCTGGTCCATCCTCGCCGTCATCTGGGGGCTCGCCTTCGGCGGCATCATCCTCAAGATGGGGCTGGGCTTCCGCTATCCGCGCGTGTCCACGGTCATCTACCTGCTCATGGGATGGCTCATACTCGTCGCGGTGCGACCACTGTGGCGCTCGCTCGGTCCCGCCGGCATGGCCTGGATCGCGGCCGGCGGCGCGAGCTACACCGTGGGCGTCTATTTCTACTCGCGCGACCACCGGCGCTACCACCACTTCGTCTGGCACCTGTTCGTGCTCGCCGGCAGCGCGTTCCACCTGGTGGCAGTGGCACTGTACGCCAACGGCATTCGAGCCCAATAGTAGCGCCTGGAGACGTTCGCTCTGGCGTGGCCGGCCTGGCATCTCGAGTCTGCACGTGGCCGCGACGTGCGGGTCCTTCGCTGCGCTCAGGACGACAGCGTTCGAGGGCGTTGAGCGACGGTCATCAGAGCGCCACGACGGACTGCCGTCGCACCACCGCCGACGCGCGGCGAAACGCGGCGATCAGCGTCGACACCATCTCGCGATCCTCGCCCGCACGCCACAGCAGCTCCATGCCCCACGGGACGAGCAGCCCGTCCACCGCGATCGCCACCGTTCCCCTGGGCGGGTGCGCGCGCTGTGAACGGAAGCCGAGGCACCACCCTTTGCCTTCCGCGGCGCGCGACCAGCGCAGGTGCAGCGACTGGTACGTCGCATCCACGGGAGAGCACAGGTCCAGACGCCCCAGCAGCTGCATGACCTGATCGTGAAAGGCCGGATGCGAGTCGCGCGACGAGAAGAGCAGGGGCAGCGACGCCAGCTCGGCCAGACGCACCCGATCGCGCATCGCGAGCGGATGGTCCGCGGCGATGAGGACGCAGTCGAGCGGATCGTCGAGCATGTGCTCGCGGACGATCGACGAGTCCATCTCCGCGCTCAGCGATACCGCGCTGAAGCCGAGGTCCACCGTCGCACTCATGAGCGCCGTGCGCTGTGAGATGCTGGGCACCTCGAGGATCTCGATCGCCAGTCGTGGATCGGAGCGCGTGCACTCGGCGAGCACGCTGGCGACGACGTGGATCCCCATCGGCGTGCTGATCGTCGCGAGCATGCACTGCCCCAGCGCGCCGCGGTAGGCCCGGTGGGCCGCCTGGATCGCGTCGGTGAGATTGGCGGCGACCTCGCTCGTCTCTCGCACGAGCAGGTCGCCCGCCGCGGTGGCGCGCACGCCGCGTCCGCCGCGCTGCAGCAGCTCCACGCCGAGCGTCCGCTCGAGGTCCCGCAGCTGTCGGGACAGGGCGGGCTGCGTGACGCCCAGCGCCTGCGCCGCGCCGCCGATGCTCGCCGCCGCCACCGCCGAGCGGAGATAGTCGAGATGGCGCAGCTCGAGGGCGCGCGGCAGTCCGAAGGCATCGCTGCTCTCCGTGCCCACGCCGTCCGTCGACGCCGGCGTCTCCGGATCGCGCTCACCGGCACACACGGCGCGCAGCACCTGGCGCACGACGGCGACGACGCCGCGATCGTCCTCCCGCCGCCACTGCGCCGCGTACGCCACGTCGACGGAAAAGTCGTCCAGCTCCACGACGGCCGTGCCGGTGGGCGGCTGCTCCAGATAGGCGTCCGACACCAGCGTCCAGCCGTGTCCCGCCGCCACGAGCGTGCGCACTCCGCTCATGCTGCGCGCGGTGCGCACCTGGTCGCGCGCGATGCCGGCACGATCGAGCGCGCGCTGCATCGCGCCCCATGGATCGGGGATCAGCGCCGGCTCCATCGTCAGGAACGCCTCGCCGCGGAGCTCGGCCAGGCGGAGCGAGGCGCGATGGGCGAGCGGGTGGCCCGCCGGCAGCAGGGCGCAGCGCACCGTGTCGTGCCAGAGCGGCTCGACGGCGATCCCCGCCGTCTCCTCGGGTGCACAGATCCCCACGAGCAGATCCGCGTCACCCGTTCGAAGCATCTCCCATTGATCGGGGACGTCCGCTTCGGTGAGCGTCAGCTCGATGCCGGGATAGCGCTCGGCGACGCGCTCGGCGGCGCGCGAGAGGTGGCCGACGGCCAGCGCCGGACGAGGTGCGGCGATCACGCAGCGTCCGACATGGCCCACGCTCGCCAGGCGGGCGCGGCGAACGCTCCGGGCCACGTCGTGCAGCACGGCGCGCGCGCCTCGCAGGAAGGCATCGCCGGCCGGCGTGAGCGCGATTCGCCGGCTGCCGCGATCCACCAGTCCGAGCCCGAGCTCGGCCTCCATTCCCTGGATCTGCCGTGAGAGCGCCGGCTGGGCGACATGCAGCCGCGCGGCGGCCTGTCGAAATCCACCCTCGTCCACGATGGCGACGAAGTATTGAAGCTGTCTCAGGTTCATGCAGCCACGCGCCAGTGATGCCGGAGGACCTTCGCGGACATACCTGGTCGGCATCGCCGACGGACGAACCGTCCGGGAGTGCCGCCGCGGCGCATGCCAATCGCATCGAAGAAGTATTGGCCCCATCCGCCCGGTATGCGCTACCATGACGTCCGCAGAGATCGAAGGTCACTGCCGCGGGCTCGTCGTCGCCCCTGAGTCCGCGTCGCGGGACAATGGCAGGCACACCTCTGCTATGGCGACGAGGCTATGGCCCACCCGATGACCCGTCAGGGCAACCTGACGCCGCGCTCGACCGCGGCCCTCGTCATGCAGGCCGAACTGGCCGAGCTGCACGCGGAGCGCGCGCGCCTCAGGGGTGAGGTCGTCCGCCTCGAGCGGCACGTCAGCACGCTCTCCACTGAGGTCGCGAACGCCGATCAGAAGGCGGGCGACCTCGAGAAGCTGCTGACCGCCGTCCGCCGCTTCGAGTCGTGCGCCGATCGCGCCGCCGTGCTGGCCGCGCTCCAGGAGCTCCTCGTCACCGTCATCGGTGCCGATGACTTCGTCGTCCTCGCGCTCGACGACGAGGGCCGGACGCTGTGGCCCCTCCTCGGCGTCGGCGCGGCCGGCTCGGCGTGTGGTCCACTCCTCGTCAGCGACGCGCTGGTGTCGTCCGCGCTCGAGACGGGCAAGTGCCAGGTCGCTGGTCCGCGAGCTGCCGGAGACTTGCCGCGCAGCGGACCGATCGCCTCCGTGCCCCTCATGGCGTGGCCCCACACCGTCGGCGCGCTCGTCGTCTTCGCGCTGCTCGCGCACCGATCGGCGCTTCGTCCGCTGGACCTCGAGCTGCTCGAGCTCCTGTCGTCGCACGCCGCAACGGCCATCCAGCTCGCCGACCTGCGCTCCGCGGAGACGCGGCGTCCTCCGTCGCTCCTGTGAGCGGCTCCTCCACGGACCGGACGCTATCGCGACTCACGCAGCAGGTCTATCTTCACCCCGGCCAGCTATTTGCCGCAGCGCATCGCTGCGCGATCACCACCGCGTCGATATGGGTGAAGGAGATCTGATTGCTTCATCCGGAACGGGTCGGCACCATCCGCGCGCTCGCCCTGAGCCTCTCCCTCCTCGCCCTCACCACACGACCCGTCGTCGCGCAGCGCTCCGCCGCGGCGCGTGACTCCGCCGAGCTCGCGCGGCAGGCGAGGCTGATCGCGCGGCTCGACAGCCAGCTCACCGCCCTGCGTCGCGAGCTTCGCGCCGCGAGCGCCGACAGCGCGCGTGCGGCCGGCGACGATGGAGGCTCGGCGCCGATGCCCGGCGTCGTCGGCATTCGGGCTGGAGGCCTCATCCAGGTGTGGTACGCGCAGGGCGACGGCGGATTCACGAGCACCTTTCGCGTGCGCCGTGCGGAGCTCAAGCTCGCCGGCGACGTGAGCAGCCGCGCCCGATGGGCCCTCACTCTCGACGCCGCGCGCGCGCTCACCACCACCAGCGCCACGACCGACGTGAACGGGACCCCGGTGGTCACGGCCACCTCCGTGAACCAGAGCAGCCGGCTGCTGGTGGACGCCTTCATCGCGCTCACCCTGCCGGCGCACCTCCAGCTCGACGTCGGACAGCTGAAGATTCCCGTCGGTCTCGAAGGCGGGGTACAGTCGCCGGCCGTGCTCGAGACCGTGGAGCGCGCGATGTTCACCAGCGACCGGGCGCGCGGCGGCATCTACGGCGACTCCCGCGACGTCGGCGTGCTGCTGCGCGCGCCGCCGGGCCACGACGTCGACCTGAGTGTCGGCGTCTTCAACGGCGTGGGCGAGGGCCAGAACGACATCGACCGCAACCAGCAGAAGGCCATCGTCGGACGCGCGGTAGCGCGCATGCCCTTTCTCCGCCAGCTCGCCCTCGGCGCGTCTGGAGCGTGGAGCACGAAGAGTGAGCCCGACTCGCTCATGCGGCGGCGCGGTGGTGCGGAAGCGAAGCTCGTGGCCGGCCCACTCATGCTGAAGGCAGAATACATGGCCGGTCGCGACGGACAGCGGCATGGGGCGGGCTGGTACGGACACGGCGGGTTCTCGCCCACGCCGCGGCTCAACCTCATCGCCCGCTACGATGTGTTCGATCCCGACGTGCGCGCCGAGACGACGCTGTCCACTGCGCGCGAGCGCGACCTGATCGGGGGCTTCACCTACGACGTCCCCGCGGCGAACGCTCGCTTCCAGATGAACTTCCTGCGCAAGACGTTCCAGACGAGCATCGCGCCGGCACGCGATCTTCTGCTGACGAACTTCCAGGTCGCCTTCTAGCGACTACCGCCGCATCCGCACGGCGAGCGCCTCGAAGCGCGGATGGGCGCGCAGTGGATCGAGCAGCGGATTCACGTCCAGATACGCCAGCCACCCTCGCCGCTCCTCGTGCGCCCGCTCCGCCCAGTCGAGCGCGGACTCCACCTGCCCGAGTCCGATGTGCAGCGTCGCCAGCGCGACCGGCGAGACGTAGTCGCGTTGCCGCCGAGCGTCGAGATCGGCCAACAACCCTTCCGCCTCGCGCCGCCTGCCCGCGCGCGCCAGCGCGTAGCCGAGCGTCGCGACCGTGTACGTCCCCGCGCCGGGCATCGTGACCGCGTCGCGCAGGACGCGCACCGCTTCGTCGACCTGTCCCTCGATGGCCAGGGCGAGCCCCAGCACCCGATAGGTCTCCTCCGCCGCGGGATTCATCGCCACCGCGCGCCCCAGGTGATAGCGCGCCTGTTCGAATCGGCGCGCGTAGAAGTACAGCCACCCCAGCGTGCGGCGCACTGACACCGAGGTGGAATCGAGCTCCTGGGCCGTGTGACCCTCCACCAGCGCTTCGTCGAGGCGCCGCCGCGACGCGAGCAGGAAGGCGAACCACTGGTGAGCGGTGGCGTACTGCGGATCGAGCGCGATCGACCGCAGGAACTCGTGACGCGCGTCATCCCAGCGCCAGTCGTAGACGAACAGCACCCACGCCAGCGAGGCATGCGCCTCGGGCAGCGTCTCGTCGAGCTCGAGCGCTTTCCGCGCGTAGTGCTTGGCGCGCGCGAATCCCTCCGCCACCGGCACGCTGCGGTAGTCCAGCTGCAGCGCATAGGCATCCGATAGCCCCGTGTAGGCCAGGGCGTACTGCGGGTCCTCGGCGATCGCCCGCTCGAAGAACTGGATCGCCTGGAGCACGCCCTCCTGCGAGCGCTTGTTCCAGGCGAAGCGGCCCTGCAGGTAGAGGCCGTACGCGGCGACGCTCGTGGTGTAGCGTCGCGCGGGTTGGGCGGCCAGGTCGGCGAACGACGTCACGCGCAGGGTGTCGACGATCGTGCGCGCGAGCTCGTCCTGGATGGCGAACACGTCGTGCAGCGTCCGGTCGTACCGCTGCGACCAGAGGAGCCGGCCATCGGCGGCCGATGAGAGCTGCGCCGTGATCCGCAGGCGGTCGCCCGCCTTTCGCACCGTACCCTCCAGCACCTCGCTCGCGCCGAGCAGGGCGCCCGTGGCGCGGACGTCCTGTGGCTTCCCCTTCAGCGCGAACACCGAGCTCCTGGAAGCGACGCGCAGCCCCTCCACCTTGGCCAGCGCGTCGATCAGCTCGTCCGTGATGCCGTCGCTGAGATATTCATTGTCGGGGTCGGGGCTCGCGTTGACGAAGGGGAGCACGGCAATCGTGCGCGACACGGCCATGTGCAGGTGCATTCCATCGTACCCCTCGCGCTGGAGCTCTTCGGCGAATTCGGCGACGCTCGCCTGCCGCTCCTCCGGCGCCTTGGACAGTGCCTTCGCCAATGCCTGCTCCGTCCCCGGAGGTACCTCGGGGCGCAGGACGCGGATCGGCCGGGGCGTCTCGGTGACCTGCTTGGCGATCGTCGCGCGTGCGGAGACGCCCAGGAGCGGCGGCTCGCCGGCCAGCATCTCGTACACGACGCACGCCAGGCTGTACACGTCGCTCGGGGTGCCGAGCTCGCGGTCGCCGCTCGCCTGCTCCGGGCTCATGTACGCCGGCGTGCCGAGCGCCATCCCCGCCTCGGTCACCGTCTCCGCGTCGGGATCCGCGTCGCGTGCGCCGTACGCGCGCGCGACGCCGAAGTCGGCGAGCACGGCCTGGCCGTCGGCGAACAGGATGTTCTCGGGCTTCACGTCGCGGTGAACGAAGCCGTTGCGGTGCGCGTAGTCGAGCGCCGTGCCCACTTCCTGAGCAATCCGCAGCGCGTCGCGCACCGGCAGTTGCCGCTCGCGCGTCATCCGGTCGCGTAGCGAGCCGCCCGTCACGTAGGGCGAGACGTAGTACAGGACGCCACCCGCGTCCCCCGAGTCGATCAGCGGCACGATGTGCGGATGGCTCAGCCGCGCCACGATGCCGATCTCGCGCAGGAAGCGCTCGGCCCCCAGCGACACGGCGAGCTCGGCGTGGAGCACCTTGATCGCCACCTGCCGCGCATGCTTGTGCTCCGCGGCGAGATAGACCGTCGCCATCCCGCCATGACCGAGCTCGCGCTCGATCGCATAGCGGTCGGCGAGCGCAGCGGTCAGGTCGGAGGACGGCGCGCGCATCACGCGGAGAAGTATGGTGCGCGGGCCGACTCGCAGCTACCCGACGCCTCCTTCCCGGTTGTCCGACGGCATACCGCGTGCGGCGACTTCAGCTTTCGCGCGTCGTCCATCCGATGACCGCGCGCCGAAGGAATCGATGTCGGAGCATCTGCTGCATGCGCACCGGCGAAACGACAGGCAAGCCTGACCACGCGCCGACGATGGCGCGCCATCCACGGAGAGCACATGGGTAACCGAAAGCCCCGTCAGCCAGGTCCCCAGGACCACGCCGAAGGCGACCACGGTGAGAAGACGCGCCGGCACATCGCCGAACAGCTCCAGTCGCGTCCGCCGGAGGAGCCGGAGGCGCAGGTGATCGAGAAGAAGCGCCATCGCGCCGCCTACGAAGGGAAGCGACGGCTCGTCGAGGATCGCCAGCAGCACGACGAGGCCGAAAAGAACAGCGAGCGCGAACGCCTGTACAAGGACGTCGTGCGAGGACGCGCCGACGGGCCGAGCGACAACCGCGAAAACCTGCATGGAGTGCTCGGCAGCCGCGAGCATCGCGCGGACTACAAGGAGCGAGGACCCGACGGCTTGAGGCGAAAGGAGTGAGGGGTCGGCTCGGGCCGGCCCCTTCCCACCGCAATTCACCGCCTCTACCTTAGCCCGACTTCCTCCCTGGAGAGGCGGGCTCGATGGCTCAAGCAGTCGTTCAGCTCACGCGTCGTCGCTTTGGCGAGACGATGCGCCGCGACGCCTGGTGGCTTCCGCCGCTCGGCGCCTTCATCGTCTTGGGCTCGTTCCTCGTCTACGCGACGTGGGCGGCGTTCCAGAACGCGCACTACGAGTACGGTCCGTATCTCTCGCCCTTCTATTCGCCGCTCCTCTTCGGCGAGTCGCCGCACGCCTGGTTCCGCTCGGCGCCGAGCTGGCTACCCGCCGTGTCGCCAGCGCTGCTGATCCTGCCCTTTCCGGCCGGCTTCCGCTTCACCTGCTACTACTATCGCGGCACGTACTACAAGGCGTTCTGGGCCGATCCGCCCGCGTGCGCCGTGGGTGAGCCGCGCACGACGTATCGCGGCGAGCGCACGCTGCCGCTCGTGATCCAGAACGTGCACCGCTACTTCCTGTACTTCGCCATCGCCTTCCTGTTCGTCCTCGCGAGCGACGCGTGGAAGGGATACTGGTTCGCCGACGCGTCCGGGGTGAAGCACGTCGGCATCGGCATCGGCTCGCTCGTGCTCACGATCAACGTGATTCTCCTGGGCGGGTACACGCTCGGCTGCCATTCACTCCGCCATCTCGTCGGCGGCTACCTCGACCGGCTGGCGGGACGTCCCGTGCGGCGTAAGGCATACGACTGCGTGAGCTGCCTGAACCGTGGCCATATGAACTGGGCGTGGGCGAGCTTGTTCTGGGTCGCGTTCACGGACGTCTACGTTCGCCTGTGCTCGATGGGGATCTGGCACGACTGGCGGATGCTGTGATGCTCGAATATCAGGCGGTGGACCACGACGTTCTCGTCATCGGCGCCGGCGGTGCCGGCCTGCGCGCCGCCATTGAAGCGGCGGCGAGCGGCGTGTCCGTCGGCGTGGTGTGCAAGTCGCTGCTCGGCAAGGCCCACACGGTGATGGCGGAAGGGGGCGTCGCCGCCGCCCTCGGGAACGTCGACGACCGCGACAGCTGGCGCGTCCATTTCGCCGACACGATGCGCGGCGGCCAGTACGTCAACAACTGGCGCATGGCCGAGCTGCACGCCAAGGAGGCACCGGCGCGGGTCCGTGAGCTCGAGGCGTGGGGTGCGCTGTTCGATCGCACAGCCGACGGGCGCATCCTCCAGCGCAACTTCGGTGGTCATCGCTATCCCCGGCTGGCTCATGTCGGCGATCGGACGGGACTCGAGATGATCCGGACCCTCCAGGATCACGGCATCCATCGCGGGATCGACGTGCACATGGAGTGCACGGTGCTCACACTGCTGCGCGACGGCGACCGCATCGCCGGCGCGTTTGCCTACGACCGCGAGCGCGGCCGCTTCCGGCTCTTTCGCGCCAGAGCCGTCATCGTCGCCACGGGCGGCATCGGCCGCGCCTACAGCATCACGAGCAACAGCTGGGAGTACACCGGCGACGGCCACGCCCTCGCCTATCTCGCCGGCGCGGCGCTCCAGGACATGGAGTTCGTGCAGTTCCATCCCACCGGGATGATCTGGCCGCCCAGCGTGCGCGGCATCCTCGTCACCGAAGGGGTGCGCGGCGAAGGGGGCGTGCTGCGGAACCGCGATGGCAAGCGGTTCATGTTCGACAACGTTCCCGACAACTACAAGCCGCAGACGGCCGACAGCGAGGAAGAGGGCTGGCGCTACACCCAGGGCGACAAGGACGCGCGCCGGCCACCCGAGCTCCTCACCCGCGACCACGTGGCGCGCATGATCGTGCGCGAGGTCAAGGAAGGCCGCGGCTCGCCACACGGCGGCGTGTATCTCGACATCTCCTGGATCAAGGAGCGCCTCCCGAACGCCGCGGAGCACATCCGCCGCAAGTTGCCGAGCATGTACCATCAGTTCATGCAGCTCGCCGGCATCGACATCACGAAGGAGGCGATGGAGATCGGCCCGACGACGCACTACATCATGGGTGGCATCCGTGTCGACGGCGACTCCCAGATGTCCACCGTCGCCGGCCTCTTCGCCTGCGGCGAGTGCGCGGCCGGCCTGCACGGCGCCAACCGCCTGGGGGGCAACTCACTGTCGGACCTCCTCGTGTTCGGCCAGCGTGCCGGCGCCTATGCGGCACGCTATGCCCGGGAGCAGCCTCCTGTGCACGTGGACGCCGGCGAGGTCGACGACGCGGCGCGGCGCGCCCTGGCGCCGTTCGAGAACCCCGCTGGCGGCGAGGGGCCGTACCAGGTGCAGGAGTCGCTCCAGACGACGATGCAGAACCACGTCGGCATCGTGCGCACCCAGCACGAGATGGAGCGCGCCCTCACCGAGCTGGAAGCGCTCAGGCGGCGCGCCGAGCGCGTGGTCGTGCCCGGCAACCGCGAGTTCAATCCTGGCTGGCACACCGCCCTCGACCTGCGGCATTTGCTCATCGTGTCCGAGGCCATCACCCGCTCCGCGCTGGCGCGTCGCGAGAGCAGGGGCGGGCACTTCCGCGACGACTATCCGGAGAAGGATCCCGCCTTCGGGACGATCAATTTCGTCACGCGGCGCGGCGCCGGCGGCGCGATGGAGCTGGAGCCCGCGCCCATTCCGCCCGTGCCGGCGGAGCTCGAGTCCATCATCAAGGAGATGCAGACGTGAGCGCTCCCGACATTCGCGACGGGGGCGCCGTCGATGCCTACACCGCGGCGCAGACGGCGCAGGACGCCGCCGTCGGCCACCAGTCGCGCAACTTCCGTCTCTGGCGCGGCGCCGACGGCGTGGGCGAGCTCCGGGACTACACGACCGAGACCAACGACGGCATGGTCGTGCTCGACGCCGTGCAGCAGATCCAGGCGGAGCAGGCCAACGATCTCGCCGTCCGCTGGAACTGCAAGGCCGGCAAGTGCGGCTCCTGCTCGGCCGAGATCAACGGCAAGCCGAAGCTCATGTGCATGACTCGCCTCGACGACCTGCCCCTCGGCGAGCCGGTGACGGTGGAGCCGATGCGCGCCTTCCCGCACGTACGCGACCTCGTCACCGACGTGTCGTGGAACTTCCGCGTGAAGCCGCGCATCACGCCCTTCACGCCGCGCGCGCCCGACGCCCCCGACGGCACCTGGCGCATCGACCAGCACGACGTCGACCGCGTGCAGGAGTTCCGGAAGTGCATCGAGTGCTTCCTCTGCCAGGACGTCTGTCACGTGCTGCGCGACCATCACCTGCACGAGGAGTTCGTCGGCCCGCGCTACCTCGTGTACGCCGCCGCGCTCGAGATGCACCCGCTCGACACCGCCGACCGGACGACCGAGCTCAAGGAGCAGTTCGGGATCGGATACTGCAATATCACCAAGTGCTGCACCGCCGTGTGTCCCGAGCACATCACCATCACCGACAACGCCATCATCCCGCTCAAGGAGCGAGTGGTGGACCGGTACTACGACCCGCTGGCGGCCCTCGTGCGCCTGGTGCGGGGGCCGAGAAGGAAGACTGGTGACGGCAACGGGTGACGGGTGACGGGTGACGAGTCACTCGCAACCCGAAACTCGCAACCCGCAACTCGCAACCCCGCGCGTATCGAGGCTCGTCGCCGTTCACGTATCCTGGAGGAGCGATGCCGGAGCTCAAGAAGATCTCACGCGAGGCCATCCCCCGCGCCGTGCAGAAGGCCGAGCGCTACCGCCTCCTCAACCAGTCGTGGGCCACCGAGAGCATCTGCCTCGACATCCTCGAGATCGACCCGGGGAACCAGCAGGTCCTCGTCATGCTGCTGCTGGCGCTCACCGACCAGTTCACGACGGAGACCTTCGAGCTCACCCGCCGTGCCCAGGCGCTGCTCGAGCGCCTCACCGATCCCTACCAGCGCGCCTACTACGAGGGCATCATCCACGAGCGCCTCGCGCACGCGAAGCTCACCCATACGGCGCTCCAGGCCGAAGCCATGGCGTTCGCGTCGCTGCACTCGGCCATGGAGGCGTACGAGCGGGCCGAGACCCTGCGGCCGCCCGGCAACGACGACGCCATCCTGCGCTGGAACACCTGCGCTCGCACGGTCGAACGGCTGCGGATGGTGGAGCAAGCGGAGGGACACTATGAGCCGAGCTTCGGGGAGTAGGGCTCTGCGGGGCGGGCTGCTGCTCGCCCTCGTCGTCGCCTGCACGCGAGGCGACGAGTCGCGCACGAAGGCGACGGCTGGGCCGGGCACCACCGTCGCCGGCACGCGCATCGCCGCGCCCCGCACCGGTCCGGCCGGCGAGTGGGCGCATCCCGCGGGGGACTACGCCAACTCGCGCTTCAGCGAGCTCGATCAGATCACCGCGGCGAACGTGAAGAGCCTTCACCCCGCGTGGACCTTCTCCACCGGCGTGCTGCGCGGCCACGAAGGGCAGCCGCTGGTCGTGCAGAACACGATGTATCTCGTCACGCCGTATCCCAACGTGTCGTACGCGCTGGACCTGACGCAGGAGGGCGCGCCGCTCAAGTGGAAGGCGCGTCCGCCCAATGCGCAGGCCGCCGTTGGCATCGCCTGCTGCGACGTCGTGAATCGTGGCGCCGCGTTCGCCGACGGGAGGATCTTCTACAATCTGCTCGACGGGCACACCGTCGCCATCGACGCCGCCAGCGGCACGCTCCTCTGGCAGACGAAGATGGGGAACCTCTCCCGCGGCGAGACGATGACGATGGCGCCCATCGTCGTGAAGGGAAAAGTCATCGTCGGCTCGAGCGGCGGCGAGATGGGCGTGCGCGGCTGGATCGCCGCGCTCGATGTCGCGTCCGGGACGGAAGTCTGGCGCGCCTACAACGTCGGCCCGGATCGGGACATCAAGGTCGGCCCGCGCTTCAAGCCGTTTTACGGCAAAGCCGACACCTCGCCGAATCAGGGTGCGACGAGCTGGCCCGGCAACACCTGGCAGCAGGGTGGGGCCACCGTGTGGGGCTGGCTCTCCTACGACCCGGCGCTCAACCTCGTCTACCACGGCACGTCCAATCCGGGCCCGTGGAACGGCAGCCAGCGTCCGGGCGACAACAAGTGGAGCGCGGCCATCATCGCGCGCGACGCCGACACCGGGGAGATGGTGTGGGCCTTCCAGCCCACGCCGCACGACGTGTGGGACTACGACGCCGTCAACGAGAACATCCTCGTCGACCTTCCGATCGGTGGGCGCACCCGCACCGCGCTCGTGCACTTCGATCGCAACGGCTTCGCCTACACGATGGATCGCGCCACCGGCGAAGTCATACTCGCCAGGCCGTTCGTGCCGATGAACTGGTCCTCCGGCGTGGACCTCGCGACAGGACGTCCCACCGTGGTGGCCGAGAAATCACCGGAGCAGGGGAAGAAGGTGTCGTACATCTGTCCGAGCCTCGAGGGCGGGAAGAACCAGCAGCCCGCCGCGTTCTCCCCGGTCACCGGCCTGTTCTACGTGCCGACGAACAACCTCTGCATGGACTTCGAGGCGCGGCACGTCGCCTACATCGCCGGCACGCCGTACATCGGCGGCAGCGCGCCAGAGGTGGCGGGCCCCGGCGGCTATCGCGGTGAGTTCATGGCCTGGGACGCCACGACGGGGAGGAAGGTGTGGGGGATCAAGGAGCCGTATCCGGTGTGGGGCGGCGCGCTGGCGACGAAGGGCGACGTCGTCTTCTACGGCACGCTCGACGGCTGGTTCAAGGCGGCGAACGCGCGCACGGGTGAGATCCTCTGGAAGTTCAAGGTCGGCTCGGGTGTCGTCGGCAACCCGATGACGTACCTGGGCCCCGACGGCAAGCAGTACGTCGCCGTGTACTCCGGCATCGGCGGCGACATGGGCCTCCTCATCGCCGGCGACGTCGCCGCGAATCTCCCGTTCGACGTCCGCGAGCGCGGCTCGACGCTGCCGGACCTGGCGCGCTGGACGAGCTGGGGTGGGATGCTGTTCGTGTTCGCCCTGTAGGGTTGGCTCGCCCCGTGCACCATTGGGATCGCATTCCGGGAGGTACAGGATGAGACGAAGCAGCGGCGTATCGACCAGCGGCGCGCTCGCGCTCGTGATCCTCGTCGCCACCGCCGCCCTGCTCACGCAGGGCAGCGCGCGCGCCTCGCGCGCGCAGGGGGCCGCGCGGGCCGTCCAGGTGCCAGTCGGGCTGACAGGCGGCGATCTCGCCGGCCGGTTCGTCACGCACGCGGAGTACATCCATCCCGGGCTGGTGACGCCTCCGGCCGGTCTCGTGCTGCGCAATCCGTACGAGGGCGATGCGAATGCCGTCGCCACGGGTGCGAAGCTGTTCGTCGCGTACAACTGTCTCGACTGCCATGGCGCGGACGGGAGCGGCGCGATGGGACCGAGCCTCGCCGACGGTCGCTGGCATTTCGGTGGCGCTCCCGCCGACGTGTTCGAGTCGATCTACCAGGGGCGCCCGGACGGGATGCCCGCCTGGGGCAGCCTCATCTCCGCCGATCAGATCTGGCTGCTCGTCACGTACGTGCGCTCGCTCGAGGCGGGCAAGAACGTGACGACGGAGAATTTCACGGGAAAGACGGTGGAGCGGACGGGCCACTGATGCCCTAGAAGCGCCACTCCCGGATCACGAACGCCCCGAACTGCCCCGTCCCCGAGGCCCGCTGGCCGTCGAGCGTCGGCGGGTCGAGGATGTAGCGCGGGCTGTAGCCCGTCTCGAACCGGTACCCCTTCGACGTCCGGTGCGTGAGGTTCAGGCCGGGCGGCACGCAGTTGCTCCCGCCCGCGTCGCTCCGGCTGCTGCCCGACAGGCAGGAAAAATTGCCCGGCGAGCCGATGAACGTCGCGAACGTGCGCGGGTTCAGGTAGCGCCCGACCTCGAGCTCCGTCCCCGTGATGAACTGCTGGAGTCCGGTCTGACCCGGGTTCGCCGGCACGTCGCCCGGCGAGATGCTGAACACGTCCACGCCCAGCTGCCGCGCCGCGTCACCCTCGAGCTGGTTGAGCGCCTCGCCGATCGCCACGCCGGCCAGCCGCGCGCCGGCGACGTTCACGAGGTTCCCGGTGTTGAGCGACGTCTGGTTGATCTGCAGCAGCGAGTTGGTGCCCTCGCCAAACGCCAGGTAGCTCAGCAGGTCGCTCTGCGACACCGGGGGCTGCGCGTCGCTCTCGAGCGAGATGCGAGGCTGATTGAGCGTCCCGCCGACGAGGACGCGGATGTTCATGTTCCCCGTCAGCTGCTTGACCACGTACTCCGCTGTGATCTGGAGCGTCGGATTGAGCTCCGGCGAGCCGATGAACACGGCCGAGCCGCGCTTGATCTGGAAGCGCTTGCTCAGGAAGGTGTACTCGCCGCGATCCGCGTCGATCGCCCCGGTGAGTGTCAGCGCGTCGCCCACCACCGAGACGCGCAGCGGTCCATCGGTGAACACCTCCACGTTCGCGTCGCGCGATCGCACCCAGCTGTTCCGCTCCACGGCGAGGTCCACGTCCACGCGCAGGTTCTTGAACATCGGCGACTGGCCCGGGAAGATCTCGCGCGCCGACGCCACAGCCGTGTCCAGCACGTTGAACAGCGCTGGATCCCCGGCGCCCACCAGCTGCTTCCCGCTCGACTGCGGGATGTACAGCACCCCGTGCACGATCGTCACCTGCCCGGTCACGTACGGTGCGGTGACCGTTCCCGACAGCCGCAGCCCCGCGTCGGCGTAGATCTGCCCGCGGTCGTTGTTCAGCAGCTCGGCACCGTTCGCGGTGAGGGTCAGGTTGAACGCCGGGGTCCGCCAATCGCCCACGGCGATCGTCCCGGTGACCCGCACCGGACCGACCGCGTTCGCCGCGATCGAGTCCACGTACACGGTGTCGCCCGTCATGCGCACCGAGCCGTTCACCTGCCTGAAGAACGCCCCCGTCGCCGCGAGCTTGAACTGCGCGTTGCTGAGAGTGAGCGCGCCGTTCAGCACCGGTCGCTTGAGCGTGCCACCCACCGTCACCCGTCCGATCGCGCGCCCCTGCACGTCGGTCAGCGCATCGGTGAACTGCGGGATCAGGGTGATCGGCAAACTGTCCGACGCGAGCGTGACGTTGATCGGCAGGTCGAGCAGGCGCCCGCCCGTCACACCGCTCAGCGCCAGGTTGATCGGGATCGTGCCGTTGACCGTCGCCAGCGTGCGCCCCGTCGAATCGACAGCCGTGGCATTGGTGGTGAGCTGCCGATTGGCGTACGCGAAGGTGCCGTGCACCGCGGGCACGGGCGTGTCATTGTATGTCGCGTTCACCAGATCGAGCTTGCCGCTCGCCCGCGGGTCGGCGGCCGTCCCCTCGACGTGCGCGTCCAGGCTCGCGCGGCCCGTCACGTCCAGGTCGCTCTGCAACAGCTCGGCGACGTTCTCCACCGCGAAGTTCTCGACCTCCAGGTCGAAGTTCGCCCGGCCCTCGGTGGGCAGCAGGCCATTCGCCCAGATGCGCTGGCCGGGCCCGCTGCGCAGCTCGAGGTTCACCACCTCGATGCCCGGCGTGCCCCAGCGTATCGTCGTCGGATGCGTCGTCCGCCAGATCGACGTGGTGTCGAAGCGCAGCGTCACGTCCGCGAGATGGATCTCGTTGTGATCCGGGTGCAGTGTGAAATCGCCGCGCAGCGAGTAGTCCCGTTCGCTCCCCTGCCGGATGCGCAGCGCCACCGTGCCGCTCGGGTCGAGATATGACAGCTCACCGGCCAGGCTGTCGAACGCGAAGCCGAACGCGCTGATCGTGTCCCCGGAGAGTGCCACGTTGAGCTTCGACTGCGCGGTGCGCGCATTCTCCCAGCCGTACGTGGCGGCGATGTGGCGCGCGGCGTTGCCGCGCACGATCAGTCCCGTGCCGCTCGCCGAGCCCTGGAGCGAGAAGCGGCTCACCGAGCCGGTGATCGTCCCAGCGGCCCGCACCGAGCCGGCGAGCACGCTGCGCGGAATGGCCCGCGGCGTGTCCACCGGAATCCGCATCGGCGCCGGCCGCGCGCCGCTGATAGCGCGCTGCACTTCGGTCTCGCGCTCGATCCGTGCCGAATCGGCCCGCGCGATCCTCAACAGCTCGGCGGTGATGCGTGGTCGCGGCCGCATGATCCCCGTGTCGGGACCCAATCCGGGCAGGTAGCGCGCGATCGTGCCCAGGGAGTCCACGGCGACGGAATATGTCAGCGTCCCCTCATGCCGCGCGTCGAGCCCGAACTGCCCGGCAACGTCGATCTGCGCGCCCGAGGCGAGCACCTGCGCGCGCTCCACGTCGACGAGTCCGTTGGCGAGACGCGCGCGTACGATGAGCGAGTCGACGCCGATCGTGTCGACCACCGACGGGCCGAAGACGAACGCGAGGTCGGAGTACATCGTCGCCGGCTTGAAGCCACGGCCACGCGCCGTCCCGCCGCCCGTCAGCGCGGTCGACGGCGCGCCGATCAGGACGCGGCTGAGATCGAGCGCCGTCGCGTCGGCCACGACGTCGTAGCCGAGCTCTTTCGACAGGAAGTCCACCGTGCCGCGCAGGGCGAACAGCGCGCCGCCGGGCAGGGTGAGCCGCGTGTCCACCCGCACGGCGTCGATCGGGCCGTGCGCGTGCACCGGCCCGTACGCCAGCCCCTTGAACGGTATCGAGGGCGCGAACTTCGTCACCTCCGCCAGGGCCAGCGGCCGAGCGATGACGTCCAGGTCCATCGTCTGGCGGCCCGTCGTGTGCACCGCGCCGCGTCCCACCGCGTGCGAGCGATTCGGGCCGTCCTGATGCACGATGTCGAGGTTCGTCGCCACGAGCTCCGTTGCCCCGTTGCCGTTCAGCGTCAACGAGCCGGTGAGCGTGCCGCCCACCGGCAGCGTCGGGAACAGCAGCTGCACGATATCGATCTGCAGCGGCAGCAGACGCAGTCGCAGGTCGCGCGCGCTCACGACGTACTTCGGCCCGGAGAAGCCGACGATCCCGCGCGCCTGCGCGCGATTCGTGCCGCGGCCGTACGCCAGGAAGGTCACGTCGGCGTCGCCGATGGCGAGCCGCCGCAGGTTGCCGTTGAACTTCGCCCGCCCCGAGAGCACCCCCTGCCGCGGCGAGCGCAGCGTCGGATCGATCTCGACGATCTGCTTCGTCGTCACCCCGGTGAAGCGCAGGTTCGCGTCGTGGAAGAACGTGGTGTCGGCCACCGTCACCCCCACGTCGCCCAGCACGTGCCCGCTGCCGCTGCGTACGTCGGCGTCGCGAATGACGTAGTCCTGCGTCGCTCCCTTCCACTGGAGCGTGAGGCCCAGGTTGCCCCCGCCTTCCTCGGGAAATCGCTGATACAGCCACTTGAAATCGTTGAACGCCGCCGGGGTCGCCGCCAGCGACAGCCGCATGTCGCCGTTGTTGATGTCGTACATCCCGTCGCCCCTCAGGTGCGACGCCGGCAGCCGGGCCACGGCGCCCTTCCACCACAGCGAGTCGTCGGTGAACTCGAAGTTCCCCCTGAGCGCCTTCACCTCGGCCGGCGGCGGACGGAACGGATAGGCGAGCATCTGCAGCGCCGCCACCTGAGCGAGGCGGTTCTTGAACGCCGGGTCGGCGATGCGCACGAGGGGCAGCTTCGCATCCATCCTCGCGAGCTCGATCACCTTCTGGTGACCACCCGGCACGGCGATGATCTTCAGCCGCGAGCCGTCGCTCAGCGCGTCCTTCACCACGCTGTCGCGCACTCGCGCCGACAGCCCCGTGCGCGGCGACCAGGGCGACCGCACCACGACGTCGCCGCTGATCACCGTGGCGTTCGTGAAGCGTATCCACGATCCCCAGCCGGGCAGCGTGTCCACCGGGCCCGTTGGCTTCGTCTGCGGCCACAGCCGGCGGTAGTTCCATTCACCCCCCGGCGGCTTCTCCACCACGATCTGCGGACGATAAAGCACGAGGTCGTCGATGTAGATCCGCTTCGAGACCAGGCGGCGGATCACGTACTGGCCGGTGAACGAGTCCGCCTTGAAGAACGGCCGCCCGGCGCTGTCGGTGATCGACACGCCGACGAACGTCGCACCGCTCAGCAGGTTGCCGTGCACGGCGTCGATCCTCACGATGCCATGCGTCACGCCGCCCAGCGTCGACAGCACCAGCCGCCGCACCCGCTCCCGCCCGAAGTCCGTGTTGGTCATGATCCACGTCGCGATCACGGCGAGCACCACGATCACGCTCAGGACGACCAGCAGCCGGTACAGGCGGCGCAGCATCAGAACGCTTCTCCGATCGACAGGTGGAGGACCAGTCGACTGAGCAGGTTCCGGAGCGCGCCATTGTCCGTCCCGGTGGCCGAGAAGAGCCTCGGGATGTCGAGTGGCACGATCACTCGCTTGCCGTTCATGATCACTTCGCTGACGACCGCGAGCTCCTCCGCGCGCGAGGTATTGATCCCGACGTCGATGCGGATCGGGCCGACCGGCGAGTAGTAGCGAACGCCGATACCCGGGGTGATGGCCGCCTTGCCGCGCACGAGGTTGGCGAGCGTGCTCAGGCCGGCCCCCAGCGGATCGATCACCTGCTCGCCGACGGCGGCGCCGTCCACGAACACCGCGCCGACCAGGTTCGACAGGAAGGGAAGGGGGAGGCGGTATTCCACGCTCCCTTCGAGGATCGACGTGCCACCGAGCGGGCGCGGGGTGAACTTGTCCACCCCTACCCGATTGAATGGAGCCGTCGAGTCGGCGGCCGTGTTCGGATCGCAGAACCGGATCGCCTGCGAGAATGCGTCGCACGGATTGCCGTTCGCGTCCGTCGCGTGGATCAGGTAGCCGTGGGGCAGGGTGAGGATGCGTGGACCGAGCTGGTTCTCGCCGTAGCCGCGCACCGACATCGCCCCGCCGGCGTAGAAGCGCTTCCGGGGATGCACCACGCCGTCGGTGTTGCCCAGGAGGGGGCGCACGAAGCCGACGCGGACGTGCGCCGCGAGCACGCGGCGGTTGCCAAGCGGCGTGTACAGCGCGTACTCGCCGTGCGCGCGAGTGTATGCGTAGTCCGACACCGTCGGCTGCGAGGCGTGCTCGATCTCGGCCCGGGCGCGGTAGCCGCGGGTCGGCCCGAGTGGTGAATCGGAACGATCCGATTGCACCAGGAGTCCCACCGGCGAGAGGCGATGGTGCAGCTGCAGGGTGGCGATGGAGGTCGAGTCGCAGACGCCGTAGTCCACGCAGAAGTACGGGCCCCCCGCCTCGACGCGCGTCACCTCGAACCGGTAGTTGGCGCTGGCCGATGCGCGCAGCGCGAGCTGGCGCGTGAAGGTGACGTCGCCGCCGTACCCGCGGTCGATCACGACGGCGGGCACGGTGCGCCGATGGCCGAATGCGCTGAACGACAGCGCGTTCCTCGGCCGCTGGAGGAACGCCGGCTGCGTGAGCGTGGCGCTCGCCTGCCACCCAGGTTGGAGGAAGATGCTGGCGTCGCCGGTGATGGTCGTGTCCGCGGGGATCTGGTGGAAGATCCCTCGTCCGTTCAACGCCGACGCGAACAGATTGCCGACGGTCGCCGACAGCTCGAGCCGGCGCGCGCCACCGAGCAGGTTGTACGCCGTGTAGCGCGCTTCGGTCTGGAAATAGTCCACCGTGTTGAACCCGGCGCTCAACCGCGCGTCGTGCAGCGGCGCTTCGCGAAGCACCACATTCACCGTCTTGGCGCTGTCGAACGTCGGCGGCACCTCGAGCGTGGCGAGCTTGAATAGGCTCGACTGGTAGAGGTTCCGCTGGCTCTCGAGCACCTCGCTGCGCTTGAACAGGTCGCCCCGCCTGAAGCTGAGCGCGTTGAGCACGACCGTCGGCGACACCTTGTCCGCCCCGGTGATCACGATCTGGCTGACCGTCGTGAGGTGGTTGTGGACGAGCCGGAAATGCACCTGCGCCGTCCGCATGTCCGCGCTCACGATCGATGAGGTGTCCACCAGCGCGTCGGCGTAGCCGAGCTCCCACAGCTCGTTCTGAAATGCCACGCGCGTGGAGTCGAGCTTGAACAGGTCGAGCGGTTCGCCGACCTTCAGCAGGGTGAGTTCGCGGACTTTCTTCGGCGAGAGCAGCGTCGAGTCGTACGCCACGACGACGTCGGTCACGGTCGTCGGCGGACCCTCGACGATGTCGAAGCGCACGGCGACGGTCTTCTCGCTGAGCGGCGTGACCAGGGTGTCGACCTGGGTCTCGCGGAATCCACGCTTGTAGTAGAACACCCGGATGCGCAGGACGTCGCGCTGGAGCTCCTTGTGGTCGAGGTAGTGGCGCTCCTCGAAGCCGCGGAAGCGGGCGAACCGGCAGATCGGGCTGAGGATGACGCTGATGCAGCGGGTCGCCGTGGTGGAGATGACCGTTTCCAGCTCCTTGGCGTCGACGCTCTTCACGCCGACGAACTCCAGCTTGCGCACCTCTGGCGTCGGGGAGACGTCGGCGGGGCGCTGCGCGGTCAGGGAGGGCGCAGCAACGGCGCTCGCGAGACAGACGAGCGCCGTGCGCCCGATACGGCGGCAATAGGGCATGGCGGCCCTATCCATAGCAAAGGGTGGGCCCCGGACCCGGAAAGGCCGGTGGACGGGACGCCAGGAAGACGGGACGCCAGAAGGACGGGGCGCCAGGAGCACGGGATGACGGGCGGACGGGAGGACCCGCTCGCCGCTGCGCGGCTGCTCGGATGACGGGAAGGGCACACCGGACTGAGTCTGGTGTGCCCTTTTTGTCCTCCCGTCCTCCCGTCCTACAGTCCTACAGTCCTTCCAGCAGTTGATCGTTCCCCGGCGTGTTCGCGATGCGCTTGATCAGCCACTCCATGCCCGCCTGCGGGGGCATCTGGCCCAGGCCGCGCCGGAGCGTATAGACGTGCTCGAGCTGGTCGGGGCGGAAGAGCTTTTCCTCGCGTCGCGTCCCGCTCGTCGCGATGTCGATCGCCGGATAGATGCGCTTCTCGGCCAGCGAGCGATCGAGCTTGATTTCGCAGTTGCCCGTGCCCTTGAACTCCTCGAAGATGATGTCGTCCATCCGCGAGCCGGTCTCGACGAGCGCCGTCGCGATGATCGTCAGCGATCCGCCGCCCGAGGTTGGGGCAACCGAGCGCGCCGACCCGAAGAATGCCTTCGGCTTCGCCATCGCCTGTGCGTCGAGACCACCCGACATCGTGCGACCCGTGCCGCGCTCCGCCGTGTTGTGCGCGCGCGCCATGCGCGTGAGCGAGTCGAGCACGATGATCACGTCCTTGCCCACCTCGACGAGGCGCCGGGCGCGCTCGAGCACCATCTCGGTGACCTCGACGTGCCGCGCCGCCGGCTGGTCGAAGCTTGACGCGACGACCTCACCGACCCCCCAGGAGATCGCCTCGCTCACTTCCTCCGGTCGCTCGTCCACGAGCAGGATGAGGAGGTGCGCGCTGGGATGATTGAGGGCGATGCCCTCGGTGATGGCGTGCAGCAGCGTCGTCTTGCCGGCCCGTGCCGGCGCCACGATCAGCGCACGCTGCCCGTACCCGATCGGCGCGATGAGGTCGATCGCGCGCCGTGTCAGCTCGTGACCGCTCTTGGCGGGACGGCCCGTCTCGAGGAACAGCTTTCGCTCGGGGTACGTGGCGATGAGCGTGTTGAACTCGGCGCGCCGCGAGGCGTCGGCCGGCGGCTCGCCATTGATCGCCGTGATCTCGATCAGCGCCGTGCGGCCGCGCGGATCCCGTCCGGTGGTGCCGCTGATCTCGTCGCTCTTGCGGAGATTGTGCTGCCGGACGAGATGGGGCGGAACGTAGGCATCGCCGGCGTCGGCGAGGTAGCTCGCCTGGGCGCGGCGGACGAAGCCGCCGTCACGGGCGGGATCGAACCAACCCCGCGTCTCGCCGGTGGGGACCAGCACGACCGGCGCAGGAGGCCCGGGCTGCGGTCGCTCACCGCCGCCTCCGCTGCCTCCTTGCTGTCGACCGCGTCCGCGATTGCGGCGGCCGCGGCGGCCGTTCTGCTCGTGTGGGGCCCGGGGCCCGCGGGGTTCGCGCGCCTCCCGGACCGGCGCCACCGCTGGCGCACCGAGCGAGCTATCGCCGGTCGGTGCCGGTGACGCGGGCGCGGCGCTCGGCGCCGTGAGCTCTCCGCCGGCTGGCGGCGGCGCCTCCGTCACGCGCGGCGCGGTCTCCACGGGCGTGGCGGGACCGCCACCCTCGGCGGGTCCCTCGCGATACGGATTGTCTTCCCCGGCCTGGTCGGTGCTGGCGGAGGTGGCTGGGCGGGGTCCACGGCCTCGACGGGGAGGACGCCGGCGTTCGTTCATGCAGTGCTGAAGGTCAGGGTGAATGCTCGCGGAGTCTCGCCATGGCGGATCCGCGTCCTACGTCGGACGATGGTGCTCGTAGCTGTTACGCCGCCTAACGAACGGCTGTGGCGTTCGGGCCGCACGGCGGATGGCCGCGCGGTTCACGCGCTGTGACGGTGTGGTGCGACGCGACTCGGTGCTCTGCCTCGATCGTCTGCCGGCGCGGATCAAACACGCGGGGCCGGGCGATAGTCTTACAAGGGGCGCGGCGCTTCATCTCGCCTCGTGCACCCGTCACAGACGGGCCACTGGGATTGCCACGCATCGTTGCTCGGCCAGTCGGACGCGAAACGCGGTCGGACCGCCGGACAACACGAGTATCGCCAATGCACCCGATCCGCGCAACCCACCCGCCCCGGGTGCTATCTTCGTGCCCGGCTCGCGACGGCGGCGCCCGCCAGCGCCACTACCCTCCCCGGCCGGCGGCGGCCAGCCGCGGCGACATCCCGATGCGGCGGCGTCCGAGTAGCTTTTGCGCATGCATTCCTCTCCCCTCGATCCCTCCTCGGCCCTGGCCGCCGCGGTCCGTGAATACCATCAGCAGGGCGACATGGGCGCCCTCCTCGACCGTGTGAAGGCGCTGTCGCGCGTCGCCGATCCCGAGTCGCTGCTCGCCGCGGCAGCCCCCTTCGGCGACCTCCCCGAAGTCGTGATACCCGTCTACGAGCGCATCGTTGCCGCGCGCCCCGACGACGCCCAGGCGATGGTCGTGCTGGCGAACGCCTACTGGCTCACCGGCCGCGGCGCCGACGTCGTCGGGGACCTCGCCCGCAGGGCGATTGCCGCGGACGACGCCAACCGGGGCGCCTGGCACCTCTGGGCCCTGGCCGAGTCGAATCCGCGCGCGCGCATGGAGCGCTGGGAGCTCGTCGCGCAGCGCTTCCCCGCCGACCAGCTGGCGCGGGCCGCGCTCGCCGACAACGCCGCCAGCGTGGCCGGTGCGGAGCATGACCCGCTCGCGCTCGATCTCGCCGTGCGCACGTACGAAGGGCTGTGGGCCGAAGCGAGCCGTGACGAGGAGCGCCGCGCCCTCGAGGAGACCATCGCGAAGCTCAAGGGGTGGAAGCTCTGACGGGAGGATGGCCCGACCGTCCGACCGTCCGACCGTCCGACTGTCCGACTGTCCGACTGTCCGACTGTCCGACTGTCCGACTGTCCGACTGTCCGACTGTCCGACTGTCCGACTGTCCGACAGTCCGACCGCAGTTATGCGCTCTGCCCGCGCGCGTCCCGGCGCTGCTGGGGCACCAGACCATCGACCGCCGACAGCATCTCGCGTAGCTCGAACGGCTTCTTGATCATCGGGCACTTGCAGGACGTCACCAGGCGGGCGGCGCGCTCGGAGATGTCGCCCGTCATGAAGAGCGTCTGATGACGCAGGTGCGGGTGCGTGGCCGCCGCGAGCTCGAACACCACGTCGCCGCGGGTGTCGGGGATCCGGAGGTCGATCAGGAGGACATCGACGTGCTCGTTGGCGAGCAGCGCGAGCGCGCTGTCGCCCGACTGCGCCGATAGCGTGTCGTAGCCTGCACGCTGCAGCGCGATCGTCAGCGCTTTGCAGATCGCCGGTTCGTCGTCCACGACCAGAACCCGTACTCGCTCCAGCGGCATCGCTTCCTCGTCGGCGTCGTCGTCACTCATCATCTCTTCCTCGCGTGCCGCCGCATCGCGACACGAAAATCACACCGGCTCGACCTCGCCTTCCTCCACGGCTCCGATGCGCCGAAGGTGGCCGGCAATCCGCCGCACGTACTCCTCCGGGGTCAGCGTCCGCCGGATGTCCTTCGGCGACAGCCCCGACCAGCTCTTCAACTGCTCGCTGAGGGACGCGGGATCCGCGTACCCGAGCTTGAGCGCGACCTCCTTGAGCCGATGCTCCGGCCCGCGCAGAAAGATGTACGCCCTGAGCAGTCGCGCACTCACGATCAGATGTCGCGGCTGCAGTCCCATCGGCGTCAGATGCCGGTAGAGGGTCCGCAGCGTCATCCCGGCCATCGTCGCCAGGTCCTGCGTGTTCCTCACGCGCGATGGTGAGCGCATCAACTGCTCGACCGCCCGCGCCAGCACCACCGGCATCAACCGCAACGCGTCCGCGAGCTCCCGCAACATCAGTTCGGCGACCGGATGGGCCGGGACGCGCTCGATCAGCTCGAGGAAGCGTCGCGGTTCGTCGTCGAACCTGTTCAGTACCACGTGCTGCACGCCCAATCGAGCCAGGCGCACCACCGACCGCATCGTCGCCGGAGCGAGCGTCGTGTACACGATCACCGGCAAGGACGGATGCCGCGCGATGATCTCCTCGATCGTCTCCGCCAGCAGCCCACCATTCACGGACGGATCCACGATCATAAGGTCGGCGTCGCCGACTCTGAGCATGGAGTGTAGCTCCGCCGTGTCTGCGGCCATTGCCAGGGCATGAGAATCCCCGAGCACGATCCGGAGGTGCGCTGAGAGGTTAGGTGGGAGACAGGCGACGACGTGCAATGCGGGGCGCGTGAGATGAGTGTCGCAAATGCCCGGTTTTTTGTCACAAAATGCCGGTTTACGCGCCGCACCGCGACCCTACGTTCGGAGCTGTGGCCGTCGCCACCCGTTTGTCCCCTCTCCGGAGTCGCCCATGTCCCGCCGCCAACTGTCCCTCGTCGTCGTTGCGATTGCCTCCCTGGTTGTCAGTGCCTGCAGTTCTTCGCCGACTGGCCCGCGGCCGACGACGACCTCGTCGCACGACGAGATCGCCGCCCCTTGCATCGGTACCACGGGCAGCAACGGTCGTTGCTGACCCCGGTCACCCCGGCCGGCTCATTCACCCCGGAATGAGCCGGCGCATCTCCCCGATCGTCGTTGCGATCAACTTCAGTGAGTCCGGAATCGTGGCTTCGGGTCGTCGGGTACTACCTTCCGCCCCGATCTGCACGCGCACCGCGAGATTCTCGGCCGCGAACACCACCTGGTTGAAGCCGAATCGCTCCGCAACCGCGCGCGCGCGCTCAGCGGCCGCGACGGCCTCATCGGGCTGCGCGAGCGCCTCGTAGCTCTCGGCGGTCTGGAGATGAAACTGCGCCTCCATGGCCGGCGGAAACGGCATCGTGGCCAGCGACCGGCGGTAGCGCTCGAATAGCGGCATCGAGCCATCGCGTGCCGCGATTTCCATGAGGTTGATCGAGGCCGACCAGCGCAGATACTCTTCCTGCGTCGTCGCCTCGATGATCAGGTAAGCGTCGCGCGCCGCGCTCCGCACGCCCAGCATGTAGAACGCGCCGGCGATGCCGCCCAGCAGTCGATCCCGGTTGACCGGATCGGCCGTCAGCTCCAGCGATTTGTACGCCAGCGCGACGGAGAGGTCATACCGGCCGCGATGATACGCTACGTCAGCGCGGTCCTGCAGCGCCATGGCGTGCACGTCGGTCAGCTCATCGCGCGCGGCCGCACGCTCGATTGTATCGTCGAGCAGCCGCTCCGCGCGCGGCATGTTGCCGCGCGCCAGCGCGATCTTCGCTGCGCCGATCTGCGCCCGCAGGATGCCGAACATGTCGTCCACGTCACGGGCAATGGCGCTCGCGGCATCGTAGCTCCGGGCCGCCTCGTCGAGCGCGCCCATGCTGCGCTGGCAGTAGCCGAGCCGCAGATGCGCCGCGATGGCGACGTCCGCCTCCTCCACCGGATGCACGTGCGCGATGATCGCCTCGTATACATCCGCCGCAAGCTCCCACTTCGCGTCCAGATCGAGCGCCCGCGCGTATGCCATTAGCCGCGGCGCAATCGCATGCATGTCGCTCGCCGGCGACGTCCGCACCGCGTCCAGGATGCTCCGCAACACCGCTCGCGCCGGCTCGCCGGACGGCATCTCCTCGACTGCCGCCTCGACGGATCGAACGCCCCACCCATCGGCCGTCACCGCCGCCGCGCCCTCCTCGATCCACGCGTCCACGAGACGAAGCACGACGAGCCCGGCGCTCACCGAGCGCCAGTTCGCGTCGCCATCCTCCATCGACGCCAACTCAGCAAAGAACGGCAGATGCCGCGCGCCTTCCGTGTGATCGAACACCGCTGACGCTCCGGGACGATGGGCGACGGAACTGATGCCTATCATTTCTCGGATGAAGATTCGGGGATTGCGCGCAACCACTCAATGGGGGTTTCGTGACAGAAACACCCCGCTTTCGTGACATTATCCACATTCGCATTCGGCGGTCACGGCGCCAGCGCTTGCCGTAATTCTCACATTCCGACGCGCGCGCGCGTTCGGGACGACTAGCCGCGGCTCGTGACGAACGGCGCGCGGCCACGCACGCTCGGCATCGACGCGAGCGCGCCTCCCAACGGAAGCCCGACACGAAAGACGCTTCCCTTGCCCACCACGCTGGACACGGTGAGCTCGCAGTGCAGCAGCTGGCAGAGCGCGCGCGAGATGGAGAGACCCAGGCCGGTGCCACCGTACTCGCGTCCCACGCCGACGTCGCCCTGCTCGAACGCGTCGAAGATCATCGCGAGCCGATCGGGCGCGATGCCGACGCCGGTGTCGCGCACTTCGAGCGCCACCGCAGTCGTGGGCGTGCGGGAGCCCGTCTCCACGCGCACCACGACCTGCCCACCGGCGCGCGTGAACTTCACCGCGTTCGCGACGAGGTTGATCAACACTCGCCGCAGCTTCTCGGTATCGGTGACGACTGCCGCCAGCGGCGATGGAATCTCGGCCGACAGGCGGACCTGTCCCGCCGCTGCCTGGGGCTCGAGCTGGGCCAGCACGCCCCGCACGAGCGTATCCAGCGACACCATCTCCAGCTCCACGCTCTCCTCTTCCGCTTCGATCTTCGACAGGTCGAGGATACTGTTGATGGTGTGGAGGAGCTGCCGGCCGTTCTCGGCGATGCGGTCGAGGTAGGTGAGCTCCGATGCGCTCAGCGCGCCGCGTGGATTGCGACGCACGATGTTGGCGAAGCCGATCACCGAGTTGAGCGGCGTGCGCAGCTCGTGGCTCATCTGCGCGAGGAACATGCTCTTCGCGTGGTTGGCCCCATCCGCCTGATCCATCGCCGCCTTCAGCGCCTCGCCCTGGGCGATCAGCTCCTCGTTCTGCGCTTCCACTTCCGCCGTGCGCAGCGCGAGGGCCTCGGCATTCTCGTCGCGCTCCCGCTCGGCGCGTTCGCGGACGGCCAGCGCCGAGCGGATGCGGAGCGCGGCCGCCACGGCGAGCACGAAGAAGGCGAGCGCGCCGATCAGCACGGCGCCCCGCGCCGCGCGGCGCTCGCGCACCTGCTGTGCGGTCCGCCGCGCGAGCAGCGCACGCTCGTCCGCCGCCATGCGGGCGCCCAGGGCCCGGAGCTCTGCCAGGGCGACCTCGCTCCGCGCATCCGCCATCGCACCGTGCGCCGCCTCGCGCCCGCGTGCGTCAACCAGCGCCGTGAGCGCGTGCAGCTCGTTGATCAGTTGGTGCGTCAACGCCTCCATCGTGTCGACGCGACGCCGCTGCACCACGTTGTCGCGGGTGAGGATCCGCAGCGTCGCGAGGGAGCTGTCGACGCCGCGCCCGGCGGCGCGATACGGGGCGAGGTATTTCGGCTCACCCGTCAGCAGATAGCCGCGCTGGTCGGCCTGGGCCTCGCCGAGCTGCGTCTTCACCGCGACGATCCCCGCGAGCACGTTGTTGGTGTGGCTCACCCACTCCGTCGCCGTGTCCAGCGCATTCACCCGCGCGCGCGCGTACAGCATCACTCCCACGAGGATGCTCAACGCCATGGCGAAGCCGAGCGTGACCTGCCGATCGATCGAGCGGAAGGACGATCGCGTCACTGGAGTGGGAAAGGGTCGCGGGGCGAGGTACTGTGAGTCGGCCCGCCGGGCGGATCGCGCCGGCGGGCCACCTCGCCCGAACTGGGAGTATCGTCAGCCACGCGGCACGGCTGCAGTCTCCCTCATTTTCCCCCGACGACCATTCGCGTGTTGTTCTGCTGAAGCCTCGTCAGCGTCTTCGGAATGTCGTCGCCGATGGCCTCGATGCGATTGACGCTCTTCGGGTTGAACTGCGGATCGTATGGGCTGCGAGTCGGGCCACCCGCCACTTCGAGCACCGCGTCGAACTTGTAGCTGTGGGCCTGGCCGGTCTTCGGGTCGGTCCAGGTGCCCTGCCACGCGAGCGGCCGGTTCTTCGGCCACAGCCCGTACGGCAGCGCGAGCGTGCGGAGCTTGTAGCCCGGAACCGCCGAGTCGATGCCCATCACGTTCCGCGCGATCTGCTCCTGCACCACGTTGTCAGGGTACTGGCTCAGCTTCGCGTGCCAGAGCGTATGGCCGCAGAGCTCGTAACCCTGGTCGGCCAGGTACTTCACCTTCTGGAAGCGCCATTCCTTCTTCTGGCCATTGTACTTCGCATTGTCGCCGAAGAAGTTGTGCCCCGCGGCGCCGCCGTTCAGCATGCAGAACACCGCGCGATTCTTCCAACCGGGATGGCTCTTCGCGAAGTCCTCCCAGATACCGAGCGCGCTCGTGGGATCGACGACCAGCTTGCCGTCCTTCTCCAGGTAGCGGAACTGCGAGTCGGAGGCGTCGTCGAACACCACCACCACCGGCGACATGCCCGCCGGCACGTCGCGGAAGTCCTTGTCGAGCATCTGCGCGACGGTGATCGGGCGGTACCCGAGCTTGTACGCCGTATCGAGGTCGTTGCGATAGGCGGCGGCCGTGCGCGTGTAGAGCGTGTTCTTGTCGCCGCCGATCACATGGTACTCGAGGACCGGGATGCGCCCCTGGAGATTGGGTGCTGCGGCGCCCGTCGTGCCACCTGCCGCCGATGGCGCGGCCGGCGTGGCGGCGGCCGAAGCGCGCGCGCCCGGTGCGCCAGCCACCGCGCCGGCGGCGGAATCGGCCGCCACGGCACCGGTTTGGCTTGCGGGAGCCTCGCCCTTGGAGCAGGCAACGGCGAGGAGGGTACCGAGGAGGAGACGGCGATCCATTTCGGGCCTTCGGGGTGACAAGGACTGGGAGCGGGGTACGGGCTGAACCCCTGATGGAAGGATAATCACGCCGCGCCCGCCTCCCCACACCGGGGGCGCGCTACGGCCGGAAACCTGCTTCCGCACCACCCGTACCAATAAGTGAGATCCCCCGCACCCACACCGTGCCAGACTTCTCCCACTGGTTCTCTGAGCGACGCGAGCGGTTCCGTCAGCGCATGCATGCGCCGGCCGAGCCTGCCCGCGTCTGGATGCGCCGCCACCGGCGGTCGCTCGTCGCGCTCGGTGCCGCGTGTGCCTTCCTCGTGTCGTTCGACGCGTGGTTGGGGACGTGCGGCTTCGCGGGGTGTCCATCACGCTCCGAGATCCGCGCCTTCCGTCCCGGTGAAGGAGGCCGCATCGTCGATCAGAACGATCGCTACCTCGGTCGTATCGCGATCGTGCGGCGAGTCAACGTGCCGCTCTCGGACATCCCGCCCTTCGTGCGCGAAGCGTTCCTGGCCACCGAGGACCGGCGCTTCTACCAGCACAATGGGCTCGATTGGCGCGGCGTCTTCCGCGCGGCGGTGGCGAACGTCCGCCACGTCGGCGTGCGCGAGGGGTTCAGCACGATCACCATGCAGGTCGCGCGGAACTCCTTCCTCGTCAACCAGCGCGGCCGCTCGCTGCGCCGCAAGCTCATCGAGCTGCGCCTCACGCAACTCATCGAGAGCGAGCTGACGAAGGACCAGATCCTCGAGCTCTACCTCAACGTCATCTATCTGGGCAACGGGATGCACGGGGTGGAGGCGGCCAGCCGCGACCTGTTCGGGAAGCGCGTCGGCCAGCTCTCGGTGAGCGAGGGAGCGATGCTGGCGGCGCTGCCCAAGGGGCCGAGCGCCTACACGCCGCGCGACCACTACGATCGCGGTCTGAAGCGCCGCAACCTCGTGCTCTCCCTGATGGCGGAGAGCGGCTACATCACGCGGGAGCAGGCGGCGCGTGCGGCGAGCACGCCGCTCCGGATCGCCGAAAACGAGTGGCGTCCGGACACGAAGGATGAGCCGCTCGCCCTGGATGCGGTGCGCGTGTTCATCGACTCCATCCTGCCCGATGCGCTGAAGGACGGCGACGTGACCGTCTACACGACGCTCGACCTGGAGGCGCAGCGCGCGGCGGACCGGGCCGTGCTGCGCGGGACCACGACCGTCACGCGCGAGACCCAGTACGCGGGCGGCCGCGTGCGCGACGCGGCGCAGGGCGCGCTCGTCGCGCTCGATCCGCGAACGGGCGACATCAGGGCCCTCGTCGGCGGCCGGCGCAGCAAGAAGGGATTCAACCGCGCGTTCAACGCGAAGCGCCAGCCGGGGTCCGCCTTCAAGCCGTTCGTCTACGCCGCCGCGCTCCGCTCCGGCATGACACCGGCCACGCTGGTGGACGACGAGCCCGTGGAGATCGCGCAGGGGCGCAAGATCTGGCGCCCGGCGAACTACGACGACAGCTACATCGGCACGATCACCCTCGCCAAGGCGCTGGCGGTGTCGTCGAACGCCGCCGCGGTGCGCGTCAGCCAGAGCGTCGGCATCCCCAGCGTGATCGACGCGGCGCGCCGCAGCGGGATCCGGAGCGCGCTGCCGAACTATCCCGCGATGGCGCTCGGCGCCGTCGAGGTGACGCCGCTCGAGCTGGTGGCCGCCTACGCGACGTTCGCCAACGGCGGCCTGCGCGTGCACCCGCGGCTCGTGCGGCGCATCGAGGCCGCCGACGGCACCGTGCTGTGGAGCGCGGAGATCGCGCCACCCGACACGATGATGGACCCGCGCGACGCCTTCCAGCTCACGTCCATGCTCCAGGGCGTCGTCGACAATGGCACCGCCCGCGTCGTCCGCGAGATGGGGGTCACCGGGCCCGTCGCCGGGAAGACGGGAACGACCAACAACGCCGCCGACGTCTGGTTCGTGGGGTATACGCCCTCGCTCGTCGCCGGCGTATGGTTCGGCTACGACACGCCCCGCACCATCGCCCCGCATGCGACGGGCGGCCACCTCGCCGCGCCGATGTGGGCCGAGTTCTACCTGAACGGCTGGCGTGAGCCGGCGTCGTCCGCCAATGGCTGGCTTCCGCCACCGGGCATGACGATGCGTGTCATCGATCCGACGACCGGGATGCTCGCCGGCGAGTACTGTCCGGTGAGACAGCGCCAGTGGTTCAAGCCCGGTACCGAGCCGACCGAGATCTGCAACGCGCACTATGAGCAGCCCGCGGACGACTTCCCGTTCCCGGACACGCTCGACCCGCGGATCCCGGAGCCGGTGCAGAAGGGAGTCGAAGGAATCGGGAAAGTGCTGCGCCGAATCTTTCGGTTCTAGAGCACGCCGAGCCAGCTCTCTCTTCCCGCCTTGAACCCAGGGAACAGCGTGTCGAGTCGTGCGGCACCCAGGTGCTTCGCGGCGACTTCGGAGAATACGGAGCGAAAGTCCGTCGTCAGCGCGAGATCCCGCCCTTCGTACAGCTGTTCGGGCTCCAGCCCCGGCCACGTGCCGTGGACCTTCCGGCCCTTCACGCCGCCGCCGATCACGAACAGCGCGCTCGCATGTCCATGGTCGGTGCCGCCGTTGCCATTCTGCCGCACCGTGCGGCCGAACTCGGACATCGTCATGATCGTCACGTCGGCCATCCGGTCGCCGAGGTCGGCGACGAGCGCGGCGATGGAGCGCGCGAAGTCGTCGAGTCGCTGGGCGAGCTGGCCGGTGGAGCCGCCCTGGTTCACATGGGTGTCCCATCCACCGACATCGGCGAATGCCACCTCGAGTCCGACATCAGCCTTCACGAGCTGCGCGATCTGCCGCAGTCGCTGGCCGAACTGCGAGTTGGGATACTCGGCACCGTTCTGCGGCAGGTACTTCTGCGGGTTCGCTGCCTTGAGGATCCTGACCGCCTCGAACATCTCGCCCCCCGCGGCGTGCACGACGTCGGCGGTGCCGGTGCGGTACAGCGCCTCGAGCCGCTCCGCCGCCGGACCGGTCGCCCGCACGCTGAACTCGTTGAGCGAGTTCATGGCGATCGTCGGCGCGGGTCCCTCGAGCATCCGCGGCGTCTGCTGCGTCATCGCCACCGCGCGGAAGGGCGACGGCTGGGCCGCGTGCGCACACCCCGCCTCGCACGTGCCCTTCAGCGCGAGGTACCGGTTGAGCCACCCGTCGCGCGTCCCTTTCTGGTCGGGCGTCCCCGTCTCCATGTAGTCCTGCGCGTCGAAGTGCGAGCGGGTGCTGCTCGGGCTTCCCACGGCGTGGACCGGCGCGAGGATGCCCATGTCCCACAGTGGCTTCAGCGGCGCCAGCGCGGGGTGCAGGCCGAAGAAGCCATCGAGCTCCAGCGCGCCGGCGGGGCCGGTGGCGACGTTCGGGCGTGGGATGGCGATGTTCGGACGCAGGCGGTAGTACGCTGCGTCGCCGTGCGGCACGACGACGTTGAGCGCGTCGGCCGCACCGCGCTGGAAGAGACAGATCAGCGTCTTGCCGCGCGCGCTGCCCTCGAGCGCGGCGCCGCTCAGCAGGTCGGCGCCGAACGTCGTGCGGCGGAGAAAGCTCGGGCTCAGCCCCATCGTCACCAGGGCGAGCGCGCCGGACTTCATGAAGACTCGACGGTCCATGAGTTGATCCCGAGGAACGAGTGAGTGTGCGCGGTCAGCGCCGCTGGAACTCCGGCGCGCCGATCGCCAGCCCGACCACCTGTGCCAGTCCCGCGAGCTGCTCCGGTTGGCCGAGAGCCAGCTTAGCCGCGAGCGGATTCTCGCCGTCGAGCAGGATCTGCCGCGTGTCGGGCGACGCGTGGCCGCCGAGGAACGCCGCCACCACCGCGTCCACCTGCTCCTCGCGGGGCGCGGCGCGCAGCCGCTCCGCCTCCGACCAGTGCGCCACGCTCGCGTTGGGCAACCGGCCCGCGGCGAGCGCCAGGCCGAAGTTGATGCGGTTGAGAATGGCGCCGGTGTTCATCCATGCCTCACCGGTCTCCGGCCATCCGTTCGGCGCCTGGTGGCCATAGATCGGCTGTCCGAGGAACGCGACGAACTGCGCCGAGCGCATCGTGGTGTCCGCCTGCGCACCCACGGCGCGGAGCGCCGACGCCACCAGCTCGAACGGACTTTTCACCTTGCTGCGGTACGCCGCGCGGCTGAAGAACTCGGGACTCGTGACGATCGTGCGTACGACTTCGCGGATGTCGCCGTCCGTTCGCAGGAACGTCCCGGCCGCGCGTTCCACCAGCGCCGCGGGCGGATCGTCGCGCACGAAGCGAACGGCCAGCTTGCGTGCGATGAAACGGGCGGTGCGCGGGTCGCGGGCCAGTATGTCGAGCACCTCCTCGCCATCCTCGATCCCGCGGCCTGCGGGGAGCGTGTGTCCGAGCACCGACTTCCGCCCCGCGTCGTGGATCTCGGCGCGGAACACGAACTCCGCGCTCTGGCGCGGATTCATCGTCCACCCGGTGAGCGCGCGCGCCACCTCGATCACATCCTGCTGCGTATAGCCGGCATCGACGCCGAGCGTGTGCAGCTCGAGCAGCTCACGCGCGTAGTTCTCGTTGAGCCCGCGCCCGCGCTGTCGCGGCCGGCGCATGCCGGCGAGCGTCGGATGCATCGAATCGGCCGCGCTCTGCCACTGATCCAGATAGAAGAGCATCGCCGGGCTCTGTGCCACGCCGCCCAGCAGGTCGCGGAATCTGCCGAGGGCGTTCGGGCGAATGACGTCGCGCTCGTACGCCGGAAGGAAGAGACGCGTCGGTCCCTTGCCGGCGAACACGGTGAAGTGATTCGCCCAGAAGTCGGTCATCACCTCCTGGAGCTGACGCTCGCTCGCCACGGCCCGGGCGAGCTTCGCCGACTGCACGTCGCCCACGACGCGCCGGGTCTGCCGCAGTCGCTCGCGCAGCCGCGGGTCCTCGCGGAGCGCCTCCGCGCGCATGTCCTTCCTGTCGGCCGAGTCACCGCGCTGGGCGGCCGTGCGCTGGACCTGCCGGATTGCCTGCTGGCCCTCGACGTACATCGCTACGAGCTCGCTTGTCGGCCGGCGCAGCCCTTCATATGTAGCGATCACCGCGTCCGCCCCCCGGTCGTCGATTCGATCGGGGCCGAGCTGGAGGGCGATCCACTGGTCGACCCCCATCGCGCGCACCCGCGCAGCGTCGCCGGGCCGCGCGCCGAATCCCAGCCGGTTCAGCACCTGCTGGACCTGCTGGTCGGCGGTCTGCTCGCGTGGCTCCGTCGCGGGGACGACGACGAGGGGCGCCTGGCCGGGCGCCGACGCGCGCGACCCGTTCGGGGACGACGCGCAGGCGGACAGGAGGAGGAGAAGGGCCGACCGTAGCAGCGGAGTCGATCGCATGAGGGGCGTCCGGGGAGCGGGTACCTGAGGAAGACGCCGGCGAGGAGAAATGGTTAATTCCCGGGAAGATTGCCGTGCCAGCTTGCGTCCGGCGCGCGAATTCGTCTAGGTAGTGGAGGGCGTCGACCGCCCCGTCCTGCACACGTCGCCGCCTGGCTGTCCACCTCTCCGCCCGCCGTTGATCAGTCCGACCCTCCTCGCCGACGACTTCGCGCGGCAGCTCACGCACGACGACCTCGTCGCGGCCACGCGCGCCGCGCTGCCGACGGGCCGCGTCGTTGTCTGGTCGCTCGTGCCCGACGGCATGGAGGCGATCCGCCGCGAGCTGGGCGACACGCGCGCCGACGCGCTGCTGCGCGAGCTCACGCTGTTCGTCCGCCGCAATCTTCGTGGCACCGATGCGGTGGCCAGCGCCGCCGACGAGCTGATCGTCCTGCTCGACGCCGTCGGCCCTGTGGCCGAAGCGGTCGCGCACCGGCTCCTCGCGGCGACCCGTACTCACGTCTTCTCGGGCGGCGCCTCCGACCGCTCGCTCCGACTCACGCTCTCGATCGGTCTCGCGTTCGCCCCCGACGACGGTCGGACCGTGGAGGAACTGCTGGCCGCGGCGCGTGCGGGCCGGCAGCGGACCGGGCGCGACGGACTCGCCTTCGCGAGTGCCGGCCGCCGCTCCATTCTCGAGGTCGGACGCTTCGTCGGACGCACCGAGCAGCTCGCCCAGCTCACCGACTACCTGGACGATATGGTGCGCGGTGTCGGACACGTCGTGGCGGTGATCGGCGAGACGGGCGTCGGCACGAGCGCACTGGTCCGGACGCTCGAACCGGAGGTCCGCATGCGGGGTGGCTCACTGGTGCTCGCCACCTGCCGCGAGAGCACACACACGGGGCCCTACGCCCTCTGGCGTGACGTGCTGCGCGCGGTGCGCCGCCTCCCGGTGAAGAGCACCCGCGTCTGGCGCGAGCTCCCGTCACTTGATCCGTCGCTCGAGCGCGCCGAAGATGATACGCCGCGCGGCCGGAGCAAGATCCGACTGCTCGAGGAGCTCGCCGACTTCCTGCGGCTCGGTGCGCAGCAGCGGCCGCTCGTCCTGCACCTCGAAGACGCGCAGTGGATCGACGCGGCGTCATGGGACGCGCTCGAGTATCTCATCCCGCAGCTCGAAAGCGAGCGGATCCTGATCTCGCTCAGCTTCCGCACCGGCGAGGACTACGACGACACGATGGAGCGGTGGACGCGGCTCGTCACGCGGCCGCGCCACCACGAGCTCCGCCTCACCCGCCTCACCCGCGACGACGTGAAGCGGTGGATCGAGGCGGCCATGCACGGCGAAGAGGTGGGACGCGACCTGCTGGCGTACGCCTATCGCCACACCGAGGGAAGTCCGCTGCTGCTCACCCATCTCCTGCGCGACCTGGAGGAGAGCGGTCACCTCTTTCGGGAGGGCACGCACTGGCAATGGAGCGCCGCGAGCGCGCTGCCGCCGCAGGCGACGCTGGAGGAGCTGCTCGCACGGCGCATCGAACGGCTGCCACCCGCGGCGCGCCTCGTGCTGGAGGCAGGCGCGGTGCTGGGGCGCGACTGCGACGAGGAGATCCTCGTGCAGCTCACCGAGCTGCCGCAGCGTGTCGTCGCCGAGGGGCTGACACGGCTCACGGCCGCGGAGCTGCTCACGCCGACGTTCGAGCGCGTGCGCGGGACGCTCGCCTTCTCCCACGAGGAGCTGGCGCGCGTCGTCCGCTCACTGCTCGACGAGTCGCGCCGTGCCGCGCTGCACCTCCGCGCGGCCGAAATCCTGACGGCGCAGCCGGGGATCTCCGCGAGCGAGGTGGCGGCACACTACGAGGCCGCCGGCGCGACCTCCAAGTCGCACGAGTTCGCGCTGCTCGCCGCGGACGTCGCGGTGGCCCTGTACGAGAACACCGCCGCGTCCGCGCTGCTCGCGTCGGCGGAGCGCACCGCGCCCTCGCCCGGCCAGCTGGCCGAGGTGCGCGTACGCATGGCGTCGCTCGCAGAAGAGTCGGGGCGCTACGAGGAGGCCGAGGCGCTGTGCGAGCTGGCCCTGGCATGGTACGAGAGTCGCGGCGAGCAGCTCCAGGCATTGCGCGTGAAGCGCACGCGCGTGCTGGGTCGCATGAAGCGCGGGCTGTCGGCACGGGCCACCCTCGACGCCCTGCTGGATCTCGAAGCGGAGGCGCGCACGGTGGGCGAGGACGCCGAACGCTGCGCGATTCTCCTCCTCGTCTCGCAGTCTCACTGGCGGTTGGGCGATCCGGCGGCGGCGCGGCGCGTCGCCGCTGACGCCCTCGTCATCGCAGAGGCGGTCGGCGAGCCGGTGTCGATGGCGGACGCATGCATCCGCGCCGCGATCACGATCCAGCCCGAAGAGCCGGCGCGTGCGCGCGCGCTCTTCCGGCGCGCGCTCGAGATCTCGACGGAGCTCGGGGAGAACGTGCGCCGCGTGCGCTGCTTCATCAATATCGGCGTGCTGGAGATGTACGAGAATGACTGGGACGCGGCGCGCAGCGCGTTCGGGTCGGCCGTGGACGAAGCGCGCGCCGCCGGCCTGACGGAGCTGTGGGGACTGGGCTCGCTCAACCTCGGTGTCACCGCCGCGCGCGTCGGTGAGTTCGACATGGCGGCCCAATACCTGGGCGAAGCGCTGCGTCTCTGCGCTGTGGTCCAGAACACAGAGTATCAGTTGTACGCCACCTACAACCTCGCCCACCTGGATCGGGACCGCGGCAACCTCAAGGAAGCGGCGGACACCTACGAGCTGGTGATGGCACTGGCCGAGCGTATCGGACAGGCGGAAGTGCTCGAGGGCGCGCGCGCGGCGTTCGGGCTCCTTCGGCTCGCGGGGGGGCGCGAACGCGATGCGCGCGAGGCGGCGGGCCGCGTCGGTCCCTTCCTCGCAAGCCGCTCCGACTGGTTCCAGGGGCGCGAGCTGGCCGAGGCGCTGCTGCTCCGCTTGTTGCTGCTGGACCAGCAGCACGAGCAGGCAGTGGCGGCGTTCAGCCGAGCGCTCGAACTCGCGCATCCCACGGATATCTTCGGCGCGTCGTGGTTGACGGCGGAGTTCGGGGACGAGCTCCGCCCGCATGCCCCGGCAGTCGTGGAAGCGGCGATCGAACGGTACGCCTCGCGACCAGAGGCTTTAGGCAATCCGAAGATCAGAGACCGCCTGGCCGTCATGTTTATTGACAGTAAATCCACTATTGACCGATCCTGACGGGTCCGGTAGACTCTATGGACCAAGGGGAGCGGAGTTGGGTCGTCGCTGTAGGCGACCTGCTTCACGCTCGCCACCACAGCGTTCGGAGTGCTTGCCGCCAGAAATCGGCGGGTGCCCTCGAGCGATTACCGCGTCTCGCGGGGTAGCTCATGCGTCGCAATTATTGGGTCGTCGTTGCCAGTATGGTCGTGATGACCGTTCTCGCCGGCTGCTCCGACACTCCTGTCGCGCCGGCCGTTGCGCCGAGCACGTCGACATCGATGATGCAGGCGCCGGATGGTCATCCGACCCTCAGCCTCTCGCACGATCGCAAGGACAACGAAGAAAGCCACTTCACCATCAGTCCAGCGGGCGGTGTGTATCGCGTCGGCAACCATGCGGTTGTCTTCCCGGCGCGCAGCGTTTGCGATCCGGCCACGGACAATTACGAAGCCGCGCAGTGGGATACCCCCTGCACCGCGGCCAAGCGCGCGATCAAGGTGCACGCGGTCGTGAAGAAGGACGGCAATCGCACGTGGGTGGACTTCTCGCCCGAGCTGCGCTTCGTGCCGTCGGCCAATCCGTCGCGCTGGGTGTGGCTGTTCATCAACACGCCGGAGGCACGTAACGCCCGCGGCGACCTGTCGCGCTTCAATATCCTCTACGCCAGCAGCATCGGCGGCGTGACGGTCAACGACGCGGCGACCGACGCCTCGCTCCGCACCTACGTCGACACCCGGTCCGGCGCGACCTTCCGCCGCATCGAGCACTTCAGCGGATACCTCGGCACCGCCGGCTATGCCTGTGACGGGGCGCTGGAGGGTTGCGCCGGCATCGAGAACGCGCTCACGGGCGCACCGACGCCGTAATTCTCGAGGTGTACGATCAACGTGAACGCGCCCGCCCTCAAAGCGGGCGCGTTCATTGTGTGGGCACCCCACTTCCGCCAGCGGTGGCGCGCCGATTCCTTTCGCGCGTGATGTCCTCGTCGTGCCGCCTCCCGTGATCGACCCCCACCGCGCGCCCGTTCGACAGCCGTCCCTCACGCAGCGTGGGCTCATCTCGGGCACCGTAGCGGCCGCCGCCGTCCTCGGGTTCCTGATCGGCATCGGGCGCCGCAGCGGGACGACGTGGCGCCCCCTCAACGCCGCCGCACACTCCGTCCTCGGCAGCCAGGCCGACGGCGTGTGGAGTTATCACGGAAGTGTGACGCCGATGGGGGGTCTGGTGGTTCTTGTTGTGAGCGTGGCGGCGGGACTCGTCGTCGCGCGAATCGCCCCATCGTTTCGCACTTTGCACGTCGTTGCGGCGGCCGCCGCAGTGGCGATCTCGAGCTACCTCCTGCACGTCCACATCGTCGCCAGAGTCCCTGGCGGCCTCGCAGCGCTGCTCACGGTCGGAGAACTGCGAGGGCTGTACGTCATCCTGGGTCTCGCGCTCGCAGTTGGTATGCGCTTTGCCTTTTTCCAGGTCGCAGATGCGTCCGATCGATAGGCAGGGCGTCCCGGACCCGACGTATCGTCATTGGGACGCAGGCGTCATTCGTGTGTGACATGCGGCGAGGAACTTTGTCGGAGCGGTCGTGTTCTCTGGGGAGCGCGTTCAGCGTCGCTGAGCGGCAGCCGTTTCCCACCGAACCCGCCCGTCGGGGGACAGGCGAAAGCAGGGCAGGACATCTTTCAGGAGGGGGCATGGACATCCTCGTGATGCTCGAGGAAAACCCCGATCACTCGCCAGTGCTCGCGCACGTCAATTCCGTGCCGTCACCTCTCGCGACCGAGCGTCCGGCCCGCGACATCGTGACGCTCTACGGAGTGCCGAGCGCGGAGACACTGGCGCTGGCGCTGGCGGCGGCGGTGGAATCACGCCGGACGGGGGAAGGCCACAACAACATGGACGCGATCCGACACCTCGGCGTGTCCAGCGACCGAGGCGCCATCGGCGACGCGGCATGGCGCGACGCGAGCACGGGTGAGCTGGTGACCCGCGATCTCGAGATCCCGCTGGAGATTCTCCAGAGCACGGCCACCCAGCTGCTGAGCGAGTGCGGTCAGCTGATCCGGCGGCTGGTCGCCGGCCTCTCGATGCCCGACTGGCCGGAGGGAGCGCGTCGCAACATCACCATTTCGCTCGGACCTGTGGTCGGGCTGGCCGCTCCGGTGCTCGCGCCTCTCGAGTCGGTCCTCGACCGCCTGCGCGAAGGCGATTCGATGGCGTACGATTACGAGGGCGACTGACACGACACTTCCACGTCAGAGTCTTGGAGGCCCGTCCAAGTGGACGGGCCTCTCCTTTTTTGCCCTCGCGTCTGGCGGGACCGGCCGACCCTGCTTGACACTCCGCGCCGCCGGGCGCATCTCTGAGGTGACCGCAGGAGGTGGGGCCATGCCACGGCTCTTCACTCGCCACTCGCCGTCC
>Ga0193699_10000063_pt1 | contig 51998 bp, 46 predicted proteins | sample L3c2metaG_FD_160095 | JGI IMG/M metagenome (GOLD analysis project Ga0193699, IMG submission 160095) | Soil microbial communities from a riparian zone of the East river system, Colorado, United States - L3c2 | ecosystem: Environmental > Terrestrial > Soil > Riparian zone | place: USA: East...
GAGCGGCAGCGCGTCCTCGTGCTTCGAGCGAACGTGGACGAAGTGGATGTCGAGCCCGTCGATCTCGGTGATGAAGTTGGACACCGAGTTGAGCTTGGCCTCGCACTTGCGCCAGTCGTGCTCGGTCTCCCAGTAGCGCGCGACCGCCTGGATCGTCGCCAGCTGCACGCCCTGCGACGCATCGTCGACGCCTTCCTTCTCAGGCCAGCGCGTGGCCGCGATGCGGGCGCGCAGGTCTTCGAGGTCCGCCTCGGGGAACTTGACCGTGAACGGCCGGACTGCCGTGGCCTCCGCTGACCTGCCAGTGGTGGCAGACATGCGGGATCCTCCTTGCTTGCAGGCACCGGCCCGTCGCACGAAGCCTGATCGTGTTAATGCACTGCGCGCCCGTGGATGGCCCTGGGGTGTGCTGCGTGGGCTCAAGTCGAGCGCTGACTGGGAGCGCAAACCAACTCTACGCGCGCCAACGCCGCGACGCCAAAGAACCCGAATGCGCAGTGTTGTGGCACTGCACTGCCCTCGGCGGCAGAGCGACGAAATGGCAGGCGCGCCGGTTGGAGTCGGCAGCCAGGTCGGCGCGGCGCCGCGAGGGACACGGCATGGGCGCTGCTGCTGAGGCAGCATCTCGCCGGCGCGCGACTCCGTCCCTCAGCGGCGGGCTTGACCGGCCACCACTCTCGCTTTCCATGCGCAGGAGCACTGACCAACAGGCGACAGGCGACCGCAGCTTTCGCGGAATCGCAGAGTGCTGCTCGTCGTCCATTGCGACAGTGAGGGTGCCTCAGGCGCGGCTATCGCGTCTGCCTCTAAGGAGCAGCCCGGCTACCTCTGGTCCGGCTGCTCGCCGCGCTGCCGCTGATCGTCTCAGCGGGCACGGTGCCGGCTCTTCGAGACGCTGCTCGTCGGACGCCAGGCCGTAGCGGCCGGATCGCGCTGGGTCGGCGAACGTCGCGGCGAGCTGAACGGCTGCGCCGGCGGTCACGGCCGCGCGCACCACCGGCGACTAGGCGCCGTTCAGGTTGCTCGGCGAGACCGGCGCCGACGTCCGGGTCCAGCCGCAATAGGGGTCCGGTGGCGGTATTCCAATCTTTGCGGCGTTGCGTCCTCGGGACTATGCGAGTCATAATCGAGGCGAGCCAGCCGGAACGCAGCTTGGAAGTCCGATCCCAGAGGAGGAAGCGCGCAGCGACGTGGGACGCGACCCGCCCTCGGTGCCGCAGTCGGAGAGCGAGCTGGAGGGGCTCTTCGATCTGTCGCTCGACCTGCTCTGCATCGCCGGTTTCGACGGCTACTTCAAGCGGGTGAACCCGTCGCTGGCGCGCACGTTCGGCTATCGGAGACAGGAGCTGCTGTCCCGGCCGTGGCTGGACTTCGTGCACCCGGATGACGTTCAGTCGTCGCGCGACGTGCTCGCCTATCTCGTGCGCGGGAACGACGTGATCGGATTCGAGCACCGCATCATCTGCGCCGACGGCTCGGTCCGCTGGCTCCAGTGGAACACGCGGACCATGCCCGAGCGAGGCTTCGTGTACGGCGCTGCCAGGGACGTGACCGACCGCCGCCGCGCCGACGCCGAATTGCACGAGGCGCAGCGGATGGTCGAGGCGAGCCGCGATGAGCTGCGCGTGCTCGCGGAGGAACAGGCTGCGCTGCGGCGCGTGGCGACGCTGGTCGCGCGCGAGTCCTCACCCACGCAGGTCTTCGCGGCGGTCGCCGAAGAGGTGGGACGGCTGTTGCGCGTCGATCACACGGCAATGGTCCGCTACGAGCCCGACGGAACCGCCACCCTCGTCGGGGCCTTGGGTGAGCCTGACCCCGGCACCCCGGTCGGCACCCGGCGCACCTTGGAACGGGAGAGGGTGGAAGGGCACGTCGTTGCGCTCGTGCTCGACACGGGGCGGCCCGCCCGCATCGACGACTTCGCGAAGGCGCCCGGCGCTCTGGCGGCTTACACGCGCACGCTGGGCATTCGGTCGGCGGTCGGCACCCCGATCGTCGTCGAGGGACGGCTCTGGGGCGTCATGTTCGCCCTCTCGCGGCGGGCCGAGCCGCTGCCGGCCGACACGGAGGCGCGGATCGGGGAGTTCACCGAACTGGTCGCGACGGCGATCTCGAACATCCAGGCGCGGTCGGAGCTCGCCGCGTCCCGGGCGCGGATCGTGGCGGCGACCGACGAGGAGCGCCGGCGCGTGGTCCGCGATCTGCACGACGGAGCGCAGCAGCGCCTCGTCCACACGGTCATCACGCTGAAGCTGGCGCGCCGGGCGCTCCAGAGCCAGGAGGATGCCGCCCCCGCGCTCGTGACCGAGGCGCTCGACCACGCGCAGCAAGCCACCACCGAACTCCGCGAGCTCGCGCACGGCATCCTCCCGACGGTCCTCACCCGCGGCGGGCTGCGCGCTGGAGTGGAAGAGCTGGCATCGCGGATGTCGCTGCCCGTCGAGAACGGCGTGGCCGTGGGCCGGCTCCCCGCGGCAGTCGAGTCAACCGCCTACTTCGTGGTCTCCGAGGCGCTGACCAACGTCGCCAAACACGCTCGCGCCAAACACGCCAAGGTGACGGCGCGGATCGAGGACGACTCGCTGGCAGTCCACGTGCGCGACGACGGTATGGGAGGCGCCCGGCCTGACGGGAGCGGCCTCGTCGGGCTCGCGGACCGGCTCGCCACCCTCGACGGCCGGCTCCAGGTCGAGAGCCCGGCCGACGGCGGCACGCTGATCGCGGCCGCCATCCCCCTCGCCGGCTGGGCCCCGGACTTGGGCAGGTAGGCCAAGACGGCGAGAACGGTCCAAGACGGCGCGCCGCGCGTCCACGTCGCCAACACTTCCGATTGACCACGGCCGCGCGCCCCACGAGCTCGACCAGCGCGGCCGCACCCAGGGCGGCAAGCGCGCACGCACGATCCACTTACCCGATCCTTCCCTGGTACGCGCCCCCCATGGGGTACGACGACGAGCGTCTGGCTCGCGACGCCAGACGCTCACTCCGGACGAGAAGCGGGCGGCCGCCTCCGCGCGACCGGAGCCGTGCCACTTCCGCGTCCGTGGGACAGGCAGCAGCGACGGGCTGACTGCTCCTATCCATGCCGGCGTCGCGTGGGCCGGATGAACCAACACGCTGCTGCTTTCGCCTGCGCGCGAAAGCACAAGACGGCGCCGGCGGCGCGGCCATGTCGCGCGTGCACGCACGACTGATGTCACGGATGCGCAGGCGTTGGTGTGGGCTCTTTCGCGCTAACCGATCCAACCTGCGGATTAGAAAGGACTTGCTCACCATGTTCGGTGACGTCCGGTGGCGTCAGATTTGGCTCTGACTAACCAGATTCTACATCTCGTGACGTTCGACGGCGTGGCACAAGAGCGGGGACATACGCCCTTCAGGGAGCATTCCCGACACGTCAATCAAGCCCTGGGTGCCGCGCGTGGGTACCGCATGCCACCGCGATCGTTCGAGCTGCAGACTTCCGCGAGCTGGCGCTGCGGTGCAAGTTTACGGAGGTTGTCCCGTCCGTCGTGGATCTTCGTGACGGCGGTCCCGGTCTGATAGTCAGGCGTGGGCGAGCGTAGCGGCCTCCTTGAGCGGCTGCGAGTTGTCGTTGTTGGTGGTGCGGGAGGTGAGGTCTGCTTCGACGGCGATCGCGAGCTTGGCGAGGTCGGGGTAGCCGACGATCCGGCGGAACTGGGCCTCGGCCTCGAGCATCCCGGCGGCGGTCCAGCGCAGGCACATGTCGCCGGACTGCCAGCGCTTGACGTTGCGCGACGTGCGGCGGACGGTCTCGATCATCGACTCGATCGGGTTCGTCGACTGCAGGGTGCGCTTCAAGTTGCCCGTGATGCCCAGGCGGGTCAGCGTGAGCGTCTCCTCGAGGCCTTCGCGCAGCGAGCTCGCGGCGCCGGGATGCGGCCGCTCGAGCTCTGAGGCGAGGGCGCGCAGCCCGTCCAGCGCGAGCGCATGGTTCTCCGACGCCCAGGCCCTGCGCAGCCTGGCCTTGACCGCGGGGCGGTCGCGCTCGGGCAGGTGGTCCAGCACATTGCGCTCCTTGTGGCGAACGCAGCGCTGCACCGGCACCGGCCCGAACACCTCAGCCACCGCGGCGCGCAGCGCCTTGCCGCCGTCGAGGCAGACGAGCACGCCCTGCTCGACGTCCAGGCCCCGCTGCACGAGTCTGAGAGCAGGTGCACGGTGACGGTCTTGTTCTCGGTGCTGCCGTCCCACAGCCCGAGCGGGCCATTGGTCCCGTCGGTGGTGATGCCCAGCGCGACGACGCAGCAGCGGCCCTTGAGCTCGATCCCATCGAGCATCAGCACGGCCAGCCGGACGTCGGCCAGCGAGCGCGCCATTAGCGCGTCGAGATGCTCGCGGGTGCGGCCGACGAACTCGCGCGAGACCGCCGACTTCGAGGTCGACCGCTCGGCCTCGACGATCTCCCGGCCGACCGGCTCCCTGGTGCGCGCGAACCTGCGGGTCGAGACGCCAGCCAGCATCTGCTCGAGCACCGTCCGCGTCAGGGGGTCGCGATCGGCGAAGTGCGCATAGGTCACCAACGGCACCTCGCGCTCGCCGTCGGCGCTCCGAGCCCGCGGCCGGTCGACGGGCACGCGCCGGCCGCCGAGCGTGACCTCGCCCGCCTCGTGGCCGTGGCGCACCGCGACGCGGTCGGGGTTGCGCTTGCCCTTCGGACCAACAACATCATCAACTTCCTCTTCCATCAGCTCGGTCAGCACGCCGAGCCCGACGCCGACGCTGAGCGCCAGCAGCCCCTCCTTCGCTGCCCCGACCAACTCGCCCAACGCCTCCTGCACCCGCGCGGGCAGGACGGCCTCCTGCGCGATCGCGGCCTGCGCGACCGATACGGTCTCCCTCACGGCGGTTCCTCCTTCGATCTTGGTGGATCACCGCGAACGCTCCCAACCGGAGCGGACGCGGCGGAGGGACCGCCGTCTTCAAGTTCTACGAACTACGGGACAACCTCTTCACGTGCTGGCATAACACCAGTCGCTCCCATCGGACACCACACCGCAGGCCTCTTGACCGGCCCCGCCTGGAGGCATGGCATGCAGGAGGTCGTCGGTTCGAGCCCGTCTGGCTCCACTGGTACGAAAGGCCCGCAGACGCGGCTTTTCCTGCCTTTCGTCGTTTGTGAAGGGGTTGAACCGGCACCAAATCCGGTGGTTGAGCTCTCGTGGGTACCGGGCGTGGGTACCGCGTATCTCGTTGCCGACGGCCTGGCAGTCCGCCGCGAGCCGTTCGAGCTGGCCGACGACCGGACCGGCATCAGCCCGTCCGACGAAACTCGCGAGGACGTCGGCGTCCTCCATGAAGTGATGCACCGTCTGTTGCGGCGCCGAATGACCTCGGTGGTGCGGCCAGCCAACTCCGGCTCAAGGCCGCACTGCTTCAGCGGTGCGAGTAGACGACCAGCGGCGAGCTTTGAGGAACACCTAGCGGTCGTGGTTTGCCTCCTCGAGCTCGATTCGGTTCAGCACCAGCTCGACGTCACGGCTTGGGTCCGCGTCCAACGGCCGCGGCGGTCGCTGTGACCAAGGAGTACGAATTTGTGGAGCTTGGGATCAGGAATCGCTTAGTCATAGCTCACCGGGGAAACTATCGGAGACAGGTCTGTACCATGACTGGCGACGTCTAAGTGCTTCGAGGTACCTAGTGGCGAGCACTAGCGCCTCGCTCTATTCATTGACCCATGGGAGGACCCGTATGGCTAGTCGTTCCTGCTTCGGCGGGCTGTCGCTGTCGTTCGCCCGTATCGGCGCTCTGTTGACCGCGGCCGTGATGGTCGCGACGCTGGCGAGCGTCTGCGCGAGTACGTTCTCGCCCTCGACGGCACACGCGTCGTTCTTCACGTTTTGCTCGGCGGCGTCCCTTGGCGCCTACCCGAACGACCGGTGCGCCCATTCCGTGTCCCGGCAGTACGCGTGGACGCGGAGCTCCGTCGCCGTCACGTCGGGCGTGTGCGCCATCGTGAAGACCGACGCGGGCGGATTCGGTGGCAACGCCACGGCTCCGGCATGTGACTATACGGACCAGTGGGTGTACTCCTACTGCGGCTCGCCATACTCGTGCAACGGCTATCCAACCGTCACGAATAACGGCCAGTCGAGTCCGTATCAGTTCTACGCCGCGGCCAACTTCTAGGGAGACCTGCAGATGCTCAAAAGAATTGCTGTTGCCGCGGCGATCGTCGCCGCCGCCGCCGGAGTCGGCACTGCGGTGTCCGCGAACGGCGACTCGACATCGCGTTCTGGGCCGCCGGCGGCTGCCGACTTCCCGTCTGCGCCGGGGAACCTCGCGCGGTTCTCCGCGTTGAAGTCCGCACGGACCAGCGCGGACGCGTTGCCTGACGCGCTGCACCCAGAATCGCTCGAGGTCGACACGTCGACATCGCGTAAGATCACGTCGCGGCCTGCCGGTTCGGCGTGGATCACGGCCGACGACAAGCTGACGTGCCTATCTGTCCAGCCCTCCGGGGGGGGCGGGACGGCCAGCTGCCACTCGACGTACTCCGTTCCCCACGGCTTCGGCTACACCACCGGCGACGCCTCGGAAGGCGCCGTCACCGTCGCGGGTGTCGTTCCCGACGCAGTCGACCAGGTTGTCGTGCATATCAAGGGCGCCGCCGACCAGAAGGTGCCCGTGTCGAGGAATGGCTACATCGCCGAGGTCAAGGGCTCGCCCACGAGCGTCTCCTACACCGACGCATCCGGCGAGCACTCCTGGCCACTCGCCGCGTTCAACGGCTAGGCAACTCGGCGACACCTTCGCTGACGGGGCGGTCCGGCGATGCCGGCCGCCCCGTAGTCGTTCGTGCAGCGGCCTTCTTGGACGGCCGTGTCGCCGCCTCGTGGCGACGGTGGCGCATGAGACGGGTGCCAACGTTGCTTTGGACGTTTTCTGCCCGTCGCTGTCAGGTGCGTCGTGCTCTTGGCGACTGGCCCACGGGCAATGGGTCTACCGGTCCGTCGACGTCCCGACCACGACCTTGGGCTTCACGCCGAACCACTGCGACAGGATCAGGCGCGCGGCGGGCGCGGCGGCCTCGGCGCCGAAGCCGCCCTTCTCCACGGTGCAGACGACGACGATCGGCTTGGCGTCGGGGTTGGCCTTGTCGTAGGAGTAGGCGACGTACCAGGACTGGTCTTGCTCGATCTGCTGCGGGCCGTAGAAGCGCTCGGCGGTGCCGGTCTTGCCGTAGATCGGGAAGCGGCTGCGCGGCCAGCCCTGGTCGAAGACCTGCTTGGAAGTGCCACCGTTCTGGTTTGCCGCGCCATACAGGCCCTGCATGATCGCGTCCCGCCACGCCGCCGGGATCTTGACCCGGCGCCGGGACGGCGCGTCGAGCTTCTGCACCAACCCCCGCCCGTCTTCGACCTGTTCGCCGAGATGCGGCGTCGGCACCCGCCCGCCGTTGATGATCGTTGAGTACGCGATCGCCATCTGCAGAGGCGTGGCTTGCAGGCCGCCCTGGCCGACGGCGAAGTTGGTGTTGTCACCGGGGTTCCACTCCACGTTGCCGAACCCGATGCCGCACGAGCTGACCTTCCGCTTCTTGCGGCACGCCGCCTCAAGGCGGTTGATCCGGCGCACCTGCGCGGGGCTGGGGATCGAGCCGGTGGCCTCGCCTGGCAGGTCTATGCCCGTCCTACGGGCGACGCCAAGGTCGTGGGCCCACTTCTGCAGCGGCAGCGACGGCTGCTTGAGGTACATCTGCTTGCCGACGTTGTAGAAGTACGTGTCAGAGGAGACGCGCAGCGCATCGATGAGGTTGATCGTGCCGTACGCCTTGTGGCCAGCATTGCAGGAGACGTCGATGTTCTTGCGCGCGCCCGTCTGGAAGCAGCCGGTGTCGTTGAACGTCTTCGTCGTCGTGGTGACGCCCGAGTCCAGCGCCGCCAGCGCCGTGATCGGCTTGAAGATCGAGCCGGTGGGATAGGCGCTCTCGTCGGCGCGGTCGACCAGCGGAGAGCCGGCTGCAGCGCCGAGGTGCACATTCAGTGCTGCTTCAGTCGAGTATCGACCCGGCGCGGCGTCCAGCGGGTCGTAGCTCGGGCTGGAGCCCATCGCGTACACGGCGCCGGTCTTCGGGTTGAGCGCCACGAACGCCCCGGGCAGGCCGTGCCCGGCGGTGGCGAGCGCGTGCTCGGCCTTCTGCTGGAGGTCGAGACGCAGCGTCAGCTTGAGCTGGCGGCCCGCCTTGGGCTGGACGGCGGTCAGCGCGCCGCGGCGCTCGCCGGCGGCGTTGACCTCGATGCGCGTCGTGCCGTCGGTCCCGCGCAGGAACTTGTCGTACTCGGCCTCGAGGCCGTTCTGGCCGATGTCGGTCCCGCCGGCGATCCCCTTGAAGTTCTTCTTGTCGTCGATCTGGTTCTGGGTGATCTGCCCCACCGTGCCCAGCACCTGCGCGGCCAGCGTTCGGTTCGGGTAAGACCGGACGTAGAGCTGGTCGACGGTCACGCCCGGGAACTGGTCACGCCGCTCCTCGATGTAGTTGCGCTGGGAGGCCGGGACGTTCGTCTTGATGCGGACGTTGACGTAGGGCACCTGGACGATCGCGTCGACCACGCGCCCGTTGATCGTCGCGGCCGAGAGCCGCAGGACGCTCCCCAGGCGCTCGTAGCGCTTCAGCAGCTCGCCCGTCGCCTGCGGGAACGGCGGCTTGGGGCCCTGCTGGCCCTTGGGCTTGCTCGCGCGGATCGCCGACTGCTGCCCGTAGGCGGCGATCGCGCTGCGCATCTGGACAGGGACGGTCGACGGATCGAGCGACACGACGGTGGCCCGCCGGTTGTCGACCAGCGTGAGGCTGTTGGCGTCGACGATCTGCCCGCGCGGCGCCGCGATGCGCTCGGTCCGCACGCGGTTCTCACGGGCCTGGGCCAGGTATTTGTCGCCGTCGAGGACCTGCAGGTACCAGAGCCGGAAGAAGACGATCCCGAACAGGACGAACGCGACGACGCCGGCACCCGCGACCCGCAGCGCCAGCTGCTGTGTGATCGGGGGTCGGCGATCGTCGGCGGGATCGAACGGCATCAGGGCGTAAGTTAGCTCTCAATGGGGTCGATCGCTCATTGCCGATCAGGCGATGAGCGAACGCAGCATGAGCCCTGGACACTACGTTATCTACACGACTGCAAACTCACTCTGCGCGACTGCCTCACCTCAGCTTGGTGCAGAACGACAGGCCGCTGGGTCGCTCGCACAGCCATGGTGTGATGGCAACCGCACGCGCAGAGACGCTTTAGAACATGTCGGACTCGCCGTGCTCGCAGCCCTTCCGGTCGACGTCGAGGGGGAACGTATCGATGACCCTTTTGGACCGGCGTACTGAAGCAACGCATCGCATCGAAGGTGCGGTGCACTCGAGGGGTTGTGCATCGGACTGATCGCCTAAGCCCGTTGCATCCCATGCCGCCAGCGCATGGGACATTGCCGAGCTCCACATTCCTGCGGGAGGTGACGGTGGAGTTCGCTCTGCACGCCACCAGACAGTCGAGCGTGGAGTTCCGAACGCTGACGCTGCTGCTGCCGCCGCCACAGTGGCCCAGGAAGATTCCGGCGACGTGGCACTGGACGCCGCCGCCCGCGGTCGACCGTATGAAACATCAGTCTGTTGATGTGCCGACGCCGCCCCGTGGCGACGACCATCGAGGCACGGAGCGGTCGCCTAAGCTAAGCCCACCACAGCCACATCGAGCGGCGCTCGGTCAGGCCGACGCGATCACGGCCTCGGCGCGCGAAGCGCGCCCGAGTCGATGACGAGTCGAGCGGCGACGCGGAGGTCGTCGAGTGCTGGGCGGTGCTCGAGCTGGCCGCTGGCGGCTACGTGATGGGGCAGGCCCGACTGCGCAACTTCAAGGTGTTCATCGCCGGGGTCACCCCACGCTCGCTGGCCTCCAGCGTGGCGGTCGCCGACGCCGGACGGCAACTCGCGCTCGTGCTCGCTGGCGACCAGCCGCCCTACGAGGCATCCGACCTACGGGCACTGAGAGCGCGAACCACGGGATGGATCACGCAAGCCGGGCATGTGGCCGATCCGCCCGACGAAGCCCACTAGATCGCGTCGGTGCGGTCCGCCCGTCCGACGCTCGATAACCCGCTTTTACGTCGCCGCGCGGAGGGGGCCTTCGGACGACGGGCGCCGTCGGGCGCGGCGGCTCCCGGCGTCGGCGCCGGCGTGCGGTCGGTTCCAGCGCAGGTTGTTGAAGAAGCATCACACCGACGGCCCCGAAACGGCCCCACCTCGGCTTGCCGACGCTGCGGATCGCCACTCAAGTTGTAGGAGTCTGTATGTAGGGGACGCCCACCCCCACCCCATTTCCCCCTAGCCCAGCAGCGAATGGCGCTAGGCCCGGATGTACCCCTATGTAGCTGGGTTAGGACGTGCCACGCCCGTCAACCGGCGGTTGTCGGTTCCACCGGCTTGCGGACTACCGTGTAGTCCTTGCAGCCGGGAGAACGATTCAGCCTCATCCAGCGCATCTACGCAGCGCTCATGGACGAGTACGGCGACTGGTCATGGCCGATGATCGACGCACTCCTGGCGGAGTTCGGAGCCGGTTGGTCGGGCACCGAGGATCGTGTGGAACGGTTGCTCGAGCGTCTCCGCACGTTGGACGATGGACCTCTCGCAGCGCTTCACGCGCACCTCCATCCCGGCGAAGCGGATCCGAGCGCTCCCCTCCCTGGTGTCGACGATGCCGGACCCTGGTCCGAGGGCACCCTGCGGGTCTTCGTGAGCCATACGACGGCTAACAAGGAGGTCGCTGGCAAGCTCCGCGACTGGATGGCCCGCGTGGGGATCGAGTGCTTCGTGGCGCACACCGACATCGAGCCGACGCGCGAGTGGCAGGACGTGATCGAGTCGGCGCTTCGCACGTGCCACGTCGTCGTCGCTCTTCTGACGGACGACTTCAGCAAGAGCAGATGGTGCGACCAGGAGGTGGGCTTCGCCGTGGGTCGCGGGATCCTCATCGTGCCCGTGCGCTTGGGCGTCGACCCATACGGCTTCATCGGCAAGGTGCAGGGTCTGACTCTGCCTGCCGACCTCGACCCGAAATGGCTCGGCCCGAAGCTCGGCGACGAGGTCTTCGGCCTCTTGGCGCGCAACCCGCTGACGGCCGCTCGCATGGCGGACCCGATCGTTCGTCGCTTCGCCACGAGCTGGTCGTGGGACAACACCCGCGCTGCGTGGCCGTACCTCGTGGGCCTGCCGCGGACGGCATGGACCGAGGATCGCCTTGCGATGGTCCGGGAGGCGGCGAAGTCCAACGTCGATGTCACGCAAGGAGTTCTGTTGGACGGGACGGGCATGACGTTCCCCGTCCATCTGGAGAACCACCTTCGGTCACTCGGCATCGAGCTAGATCCGCCGTCAACGAGCGACTCCGCTCAGCGCTCGTCGAGTGGCATCCCCGTCGCCGACGACGACATCCCCTTCTGAAGCGCGCGACACGGTGAGATGATCGCCCGTCCTGCCGGGGATCGGGCACCCGGCAGCCTTGCTTTCGTACTGAGCGAGTGCACTTCATGGCGCTGTGTAGGTGAGTCAGGACGTGCAACGCGGTCACCTCCCCGGCTAGGGTCGGTTCATGGAGACGCTCACGCCGACCGAACTTGCCGTCGAGCTGTGGGGAACCGCCGAGAACGATTCGCACAGCCAGGGCGCGCGTCAGGTCCGTCGCACCGCTCGCTCGCTGTTCCCCGCCGACGCTCCGGGGATGGGCGGTCATTGGCACCTGACCCCCGCCCAGGTCCAAGCGATCCGCGCCGAGGTGATGGCCACGGCTGGCTGAGCGTCAACCAGCGGTTGTCATTGAGGATCCGTCCGACCCGCACGACAGGATCGCAAGACCTCCCAGCCGATTCCCCGCAAATTGCGGGTGAGTCCACCGCCCTCGCCGCCCATAGCACAGGAAACCGCGCTCGTGCCGTCCGACACGAGCCGTACTGTCGCGGCCGATCCGCTCCGCAAAGTGAGCGGGACGACGGTCCCTGCCTACGGTGGGGACCGAGAGAGGAACGGACCAATGGTCCGAAGTACGAAGGTCAACCTGATGCTCGCCCAGTCCGCGTTGGTCGCGGACGGCTTGCTCAACACCCTCGGCGCGGGATGGACGGAGATCGGGCCGGACCCGTCGCCGTTCGCCATCGCCGGGATCATCGAGGTGCCGTGGGACGCGACCGGGGTGCCGCACACGTTGCGGTTCGACCTGCTCGACGATCAGGGCAAGCCGGTCGTCGTGGACACCCCGGACAGGGGATCTGTGCCGGTGACGATCGAGGGTCAGTTCAACGTGGCCCCTCAGCCCGGCGTCAAGCGCGGTACGCCGCTCTCGATGCCGATCGCGTTGTCGCTCCCGCCGCAGCCGCTCCCTCCGGGTTCTCGGTACGAGTGGCGGCTCGAGATCGACGGCGAGACGCACGAAGACTGGCGGCTCGGATTCACGGTCCGGCCGTTGGCCCAGTCTCGTGCGGCGTAGTTCGCGCTACTGAACTAGCCGCAGGTGAGGACGCTTAGCGCCCTCTGACAAAGACACGGTGGCACCGGTGGGGGCCTTGAGATTCAGGCCGCTTGCACACGGCTTGAGGCTCCCGCCGGTCGCCAACGCTCCGACGCCGGTGAACTTCGTGATGTAGAGATACGTGTCCACAAGCCCCGGAGTTCGTCGTCTGGACCATACCCCCTTCGACCGGACAGACGCGGCCGCTTGGACGCCAACAACGATCCGGAGCCCCTCCGCTTGTCGGCGCTACCGGGGTAGCGGCTTCCGCCGGGTCGGCCGCTAGGTTCGTCCGGGTGCGTAAGTACGAAGTGATCGACCTCTTCGCCGGGTGTGGTGGCATGACGCTCGGCTTCTCTCTCACGAGACGTTTCGAGCCCATCTTCGCCGTGGAGTTCGACTCCGACGCGGCCGACACGTATGAGTTGAACTTCGGAGCACACATCGCGCGTCAGGAGGACGGTCGTCCGACTCCGATCGAGGACGTGCCGTCCTTTCCGGAGGCCGATGTCGTCATCGGCGGACCGCCGTGCCAAGGATTCTCGCCGCTCAACATGCGAGGCGTCGGGCTCGAGCGCCGCGACCTCTGGCGCGAGTATTTCCGAGCCCTCGAAGAGGCCAACCCGGTCGCCTTCGTCATGGAGAACGTCCCGGAGCTGCTGCGCTCGGCAGAGTTCGTCGACTTCAAGGAAGCCGCCGAGACCGAGCTTGGCTACCGCGTGGAGGGTCGCATCCTCAACGCCGCCGACTACGGCGTGCCGCAGACGCGCCGTCGCGCGATCGTGATCGGCACTCGGCTCGGCGAAGTGCCCTGGCCGGAACGCACGCACTTCCCGGCGGGCGATGTTCCGGCTGGCGGCAAGCCGTGGCGCACCTTCGCCGATGCGGTCAAGGGCCTGCCCCTCAAGCCCACGGGCAAGGACTGGCACAACCCGAGGAACCCCAAGCCCGTCAGCGTCGAGCGCTACCGCACGATCCCGAACGAGGGCGAAGGCCGGTTCCACCTTGCCGAGCGTCGCCCCGACATCACTCCGGCGTGCTGGATCCGAAAGAAGACAGGGTCGACCGACGTATTCGGGCGGTTGTGGTGGAACCGCCCCGCGTTCACGATCCGGACCGAGTTCTACAAGCCCGAGAAGGGTCGCTATCTGCATCCGAGCGAGCACCGGCCGATCACGGTTCGCGAGGCTGCTCGGTGCATGACGTTCCCCGACGGAGCCAAGTTCAAGTTGCCGCCTCTAGACCAGCAATCGATGACCTCGGTGGCCAAGCAGATCGGCAACGCTGTGCCGCCGATGCTCGCTCAGTGCATCGCCAGCGCTCTCGTCGAGCACATGGACGATGCCGGAGTTCGCAACGAGCAGCGCGAGCTGACGGCTGCCTAGCCGCCCGCGCGTTCGTCGCGGCGGCGACCCTGGAACTCCGCCGTCAGACGAAGGTGGTCCTCGTGACAAAGCGTCACGAGGTTGCTCATGTCGTTCAGCTCTGAGGCGGGGAGCGCGTCGAGCTGCTCCGCTACTGCCGTCTTGTGATGGACCTCGAGGTAGAACCGCCGGTCCCCGGCCCGCTCGGCGGCCTCACGGTTTCTGCCGCAGTCCTGACACGTGAAATCGTCTCTCTCGAAGACGCGAGCCCGAACTTTCTCCGGGTATAGGCGCTGACGCGGGTCGGTTCGGTCCTTCGGATCGGCCGAGACGAGCCGATACTGGCCGGGCTGGAGGTCCGGCTCGTCGACGTGCGACTCGATCGGCCAGCCTTCCTCGTCCCGCAGCTCCCGCCAGCGGCGGCTTCCCTCTTTGATCTTGGCCACGTAGTCGAGATCGTCTCGCGTGAGTACATGACCAACTCGAGCCTCGAGCAATGCGGCTACTCGATCCTTACCGCTTCCCGGCCTGCGGCGGATCGCGTTCATGAGCTGCCAGAGCGCAGCTTCTTCAGCGTTGCGATCAAGCGACCGCAGCCGGTACCGGTCCCCCTGCTCTTCGATCTCCCATCCGTGTTCGACGCGAAGCTCGCGGACTCGCCGCGCCCAAGTTCCGATGCCAGCGACCGCCCTGAGTTCATCGCCCCAGATCCACTCGTTTGGGTGCTCCTGGAAGTAGGCCAGGATCTTCCACAGTGCGCCTTCGCCGGGCTTTGATCGCGGACGCGGCCCGAACAGCCGGACGACGCCAGCCCCGGCCTCGCCGAGTGCCAGGTCGAACTCTTCTCGGGTTAGGTCGTCATCGCCCACGCGAGCGGCGAGGTCGACGAGCTGCCTCCCAGCGTCGGCGATGCGGCTCGCCGCGTCGTGCTCGTCGTGGGCCATCGGCGCGTAGTTCGCTCTGAAGCCGACCCTCCCCTTCCCGAGTCGCCAGCCGCATAGGGCGTTGTCGCCACAGCCGCCGACAGCCGCTGCAACGGCCGTTGCCGGAGAGTGTCGGTAGAGGCGCGCCGTGGTGCCCGGCGAACTGTGGCTCGATGCCCGTTCGCCGGAAGTCTGTCCGTCGGATGAGCCCGACTCATCCGCATCACTTGCCCGACTACGACCCTCCGGTGATGGGCGACGACTTGGAGCTCGACTCGGTCGCCGCCATCATCCTTGCCAAGGACAGCGACGGCGAGATGCTCGGCGACGCACTCCGGGAGACGTATGACCAGCTCTACGACGGCCAGCGCACGGGCCGGTGGAACCCGGACCAGCTCCACAAGACCGAGAAGACCCACATGGGCACGCTGGTCGAGATCAACGTCCACCGCGCCTTCGAGTTCGACGACGGCAAAGAGATGGACTACCGCGTCGGCGGGATCGAAGTCGACTGCAAGTTCTCCGCTCGCCTAGGCGGCTGGATGCTCCCGCGAGAGGCATACCGCCACAACCACCTGTGCTTGGTCATTTGGGCCAACGAAGAGCACAACCGATGGGAAGCCGGGCTCGTGCGCGCGACGCCCCGCTCGACGGGGCTGGATCCGGCGGCCGACGACGACTTGCTGGGGGCGGAGAACCAGGACCGGAAGCGTCCGCTCACACCGGCCGGAGAAAGCCGCATCCGTTGGCTCCATCCGTCGCCGACGCTGCCAGAGAACCTCTTGATGCACATCCCTGCAGAGACGCGGGAACGGATCCTCAGCGCTGCCCCCGCGAACCGGCGCAAGCCCACCGGGCAAGCGAAGATCAACATGCTGTTCCGGCTGGTTCAGCATCGGCTGGTCAATCGCGGGTCCGTAGTCACGGTGGCCCAACAGAAGGATTCGCCGAAGCGGGCACGCGACGCACGCAAGCGCAAGCACTTGGGCAAAGACGGCATCCTCGTGCTGGGACACCAGGAGCACGACCCGCTCGTCGCGGAAGCTCTCGGCCTTCCCGTCCCAACCAAGGGCGATTTCGTGAGCGCCCGCGTTGTCCCGGCTGAGCCGGGCTTCGCCGGTGACGCAGCGGATATCGAGGGGATGCGTTGGCGGCTGGCTCTCGACGAGGACCCGGTTGTGCCTGCCCCGCTCATGCCTCGCGTGAGCCGCAGGGGCGACGACGAGGACGACGACTGACGAGGGTCGCTACCGGCCCCGCGCCGCGAGCGTCGAGGCGACACGGTCGACGCAGGCCGCAACGTCCTTGCTCACCTCGAAATCCCAGAACCGAAGAACGACCCAACCGGCGTCAGTGAGGTCCCGATTGACCTTCGCGTCGCGCGCCTGATTGCGGGCAATCTTCTCGTCCCAGAACTTGCCCGACTGGCCCCAGTAGAAGTCCGGGTGGCCGTGCCAGAACGCGCCATCCACGAAGACGGCGATACGTCGGCCGATGAACGCGAGATCCGGCTTGCCGGGCACTCGCTTCGGATGGCATCGCCAGCCGCGCACGCCGCGTGCCCACAGGGCGCGCCTCAGCGCCAGCTCGGGCTTAGTGTCCTTCGAACGGACTGCAGCCATGTTCTGGCTGCGACGCTCTTTGGAGAGGTGATCCACCTCGCGTCCTACGAGGGTTGGATGTCCTCGAGCGACACCATCAGATCTCCGTCGCGGTTCCTGACTTCGACCAACAATCGAGCGGGGATCTCCGCCTCGGCCGAGACCATCGATTCGTTCCAATCCCAGTCGTAGACCGTCACGGGGCTTTCATCCGGGATATCGGCAGCCTCGCCCTTATGGATGCCGAGATCGAAGCGAGCAATCCCGCTGGCCCATACGGTCATGAAGTAGCCCCCTGGCGCAAGATCCGCCCGGACAAATTCGATGTCGCTCGGATCGAAGGAGGCAAGGATCGACTCGTCGATCTCTACCCCGAGGCCCCACTCCTGGTCGAGAGTCAGCGGGAACCAGGAGATGGCGTCCGTAATCTCGGCCTTGAGCGTCTCGACGTTGGCATCTTCCGTCAGGAACTCGTTGGCCATCCCTCGGGCAATCTCTGCGGGAACGTGTGGCCTGATTGAACTCGAGGATCGAAGCGAGTCGCGAGACCTTCGACGGATCTGCTCCAGCCTCGGCCAGATCCTGCCGCAGACGATGGTGCAACTTCGAGGGGTCCGGTGAGTCCGCAAAATCGGCCTTGTTGATGCTGATGAGGATGACCTCGTCACCGCTCTCTGCGGCCTCGATGACGGTGAGCCAGATTGCGGCGTCGACAAGCCCTTTGATGGGTGCCGTTTTGCGCTTAGCAAAGACCGACAGGTCTTGTTCGTTCTGATTCGGCTTGGGCTTTGCGGGCCGCGACGGCTTGATCGGATGACGATGCTGAGCGGCCCATTCGATGGCTCGTGCAATTGATCGGGGATGATCCGCGATGATGCGTTGAGGTCCAACGAGCCGTTTCTCGAGCGACTCGCGATAGGCCGCTACTCCGTCCTCGTTGTCGGCCGGAACGGACGGGCGCGTCAAGCCGAACGATCCGAGGTCGTAAGAGATCGCTCCAAGGGCCTTCCGCATCCGCTCAGTGCGTTCCGGGAATTGCCGCATCAGCTCTTCGACCACGCCGCGAGGCGTCCAGATCTCAACGTCTGGCAATTCGCCGTTATCGGACGCCTCAAATAGTGCTGAGACTTCTTGACCGTGTAGGTATACGTCGCCGTGGTAGGCGTTCGTGTCGACGATGACGATCATTCGAACACGCCGGTCTTGCGCAGTTCGCTGAGCTCGCCGCGTGGAGCCGGGCTCGTGCGGTCACACACGGCGCGGGCGCTGGGAACGGAGCCAAGCGCGGTCTCGCGAACCCTTGAGGGCGCTGAGCTGAACCGCAGTCTTGCCGATCAGGTCGCCCTCACACAGGAGGATCTCGTTGTCGTACCAACGGAGCGCCTCACCGATACTGCCATCGCTCCACTCGACGACCGCCCGACGCGAGCCGGATGACCCGAGAGGCAGCGACTCGAACGCGACAACGGCCGCCACGGTTGCGGCAAGATCCATCGTCCAACCGTGGCCCCAGATCTCATCTCGCTCGCTCACCTCTGGAAGGCTACGGGTTCGGGTGACCGGAAGAAAGGCCCGGCGGCCGAGTCGTTGCTTGCATGGTTACCCGATGCTGCGCGGCGGGGGCGGGTAGTGCTCAAGATCCATCCGGATCGCCGCTCCGCGAACCTGTACCCCTGGCTCCTCGGAGATCCCTACCTCCTAAAGCGCGGGAGTGGCGTCGAGCTTCCGTATAGCGGCTACCCGTATTCGGAATCGCCGGATTCGCCCTGAACGAGGACGGAGGACGGTCGTCAACCGTCGGTTGTCGCGGCCGCAAATGGCGAGCGCCGTCGCAGCCTGAAAGCTGAGGCTCAGAGCCGTGCCACAGACGAACGGCGTTGCACGTGACATCGCACTCCTTACGGGCGATGCGGCACCACGCAGCCTTGGTTTCCCGCTGCTCTAGTGGCGAGCGCCGCCGGGGCGGCTGTGCAGCGGCTCGGTGGTGCGGCCGCCCGCCGCGGCGGCGGCGCGCGCGATGATGGGTCTGCGCACAGCAGCCAGACCTCGTCGAACCAGCGCGCGGCGCGATAGCCGTCGACGATGCGCCGCAGCCGGCTGGCGCCCTTGAGCGTGCGCTCGAACTCGAGGACGACGCGACGGCCATCGCGGTGCTTGACGATCAGATCGGGCCAACGCTTGGACGTTCGATCGCCGGCCTCTCGCAGGTCGGCGCTGTGGCGCGTGCCGGTCGTGCGTTCGCGGGCGCGGCACTCGCGCTCGGTGTAGACGCTGGCGCCGTCGCCGCGCGCCTCGAGCCGCGTCACGAGCCACGCGAGTCCTAGCTCATGCTCGCGCTGCAGATCGGTGCGCGCGGGACGCCGCGGCGAAAGACCCACGGCGCGCAGACCGCGGGCGGTCACGCTGACCGTCCAGCCGGCGGTACCACCGCGCGTGCCGCTACGCGCCAGCAGCCCGGCGCGTTCAAGCCGTCGCAGGCGCGCGCTCACCTTCTCCTTCGAGACGCCGAAACCGCTGCGCCAGCGTGGCCGCGTCGACGAACCGAAACCGCGATATCCAGTGGAGAATCTCTCGGTCTCGTTCGTCCTCGACCCTGGAATGCCTCTGCCGCACCACCAGGGTCGGTGCCGTTGTCGTCGTTGTCGTCGTTGATCGTTGTTCCTGTCTCATCTGCCTTCCTAAGACGAGGCTCTCACCCAGCCCCAGCACCCTGACCCCACCCACCAAGGGCAGCCGCTCGGCCCCGTCCCAGGTGCAACCCCGGAGTGGGCTCCACCACCCGCACTCACCATCGCTACGAAGTACATGGTGGGTGTGGGTGGTCGAGCACGCGACGGCCGCGCGAAGCCCGGTGCGACGGGGCCGAGCGGCTGCCTACCCGTCTCGCCGCGAGACGGGTTGCGAGACGGGTAGCAGCCGCCCTCCAGGGGTGCACAACTGGTGCTGCGTCCGAGTAGTGGTGATGTGCGGCGCACGGTCCGAACGGTCGCCGTCGAAGCGGCAGGGCGCGGACTGCGGTTCGGAGTGCGAGGGGCGATCGCCGACGACAGGTTGCGCGAGGCGCTGAGCTTCCCGGAGCGGTCGAGGGTCGCTGGGCCGGCGGGCGCCCGTCTCCGACAAGGTGCTGACCTGCCGGCTGATGCCACGCAAGGTCGCTCAACCACCGCCGTGGGGGTGCCGTCGACCAGGACATGGACTCGTTGCCGAAGGATGGGGGAGCAAACGAACGAATGGAAGACCGCGCGCCCAGGTCAAATGGTGCCCAGCGCTGCAGGTCTTCGGCGGCAAGACCACCGAGAGGGGGAAGGGCGCGAGCGCCGACGCTGTTCCCCTGGGCCCCTGCTCTAGTGGTCCGGCTAGTGGTCCGTCCGTCGTCCCCACTAGGCGCTCAAGATCTGGCTGTGCAGTTCCCAATCACCCTTCCTCCAGTTCCCAACCACCCTCCCCCACCGTAGGAATGAGTGAGGGTGGTTGGGAACTGTCTGTGGGTTAGGTCAGCATCAATTGTGGAAGAAGTGGGACTTGGACTGAGGATGGATCAGAGAGCAGGGGTCCAGGGGAACAGCAGCAGAAGAAGAACAATAAGAAGAGGGAGAACAAGGGATAGAAACAACAACAACAACAGAGAACGGCAACGGCAAGAGAGCACCAACGGATGAGAAGGAACGAGGGCTAGGGATGGCCAGCAGCGAAGGCGAGAACGGCAAGGAGAACGGCAACAAGGCGATGGGCGGCGAGAGCGCGGGCGGGCGGCAGCGATGGGCCAAGGTGGAGGGCGAGAAGGATCGGGAGTGGCTTGCGTGGATGGCCCGTTTTCGGTTCGTGACGTCGGAGCTGATGGGGCTGCGATTCGGGGTCAGCGACCGCAAGGCGCGCAAGCGGCTGATGCGCCTGGTAGGCGACCAGCTGGTCGGCGTTCATCGCTCGTTTGGCACCACCTCGGTCTACGTTCTGACGCAGCGCGGCGCCCAGCACGTCGACATGCCGCGCCGGCTGCGGACGCCGCGGCCCGATCTGCACCGCGAGCATGAGCTGGCGATCGTGGAGAGCGTCGCCAAGCTCGAGCTGGGTGCCGCCGCCGGCGTCGAGGTCCTCACCGAGCGCGACTGCCGCCAGCGCACCGCCGAAGGGCCCGACCGCTTCAGCGTCGAGGTCGCCGATGACCGCGGTCGCAGCACCGACCGTTGGCCCGACATCGTGCTGCTGACGCCGAACGGCAAGGTCGCCATCGAGCTCGAGTTTGCGCCCAAGCACTCCGAGCGCCTGGCGCGGATCCTGCGCGGCTACCTGCTCAGCGACCTGGCCGAGGTCCGCTTCCTGGTGGTCTCCCCCAGGCTTGCGCGCACGCTTCACCGGGTGACCGAGCGCGAGCGCGCGAAGCTGCCGCTGCGGCACACCGACGGCCTGACGCGCGTGGTCATCGACGCCTGGACCAGCGCCGAGCCCGAAGACCGCGAAGCGATCCGAGCCCAAGCCGCCTGACCGCCGGCGGCCGCGGTGGGCGCATGCCCAGCGAGCACTGGCCGCACCGAGAGCGCAGCGGACCGGCGGCGGCGGCCGGGCGGACGACCACCACAATCGGGCCGTCGTCACCGTTCCAAAGCAGGCCCAACGACCGACTAAATCGCGCGTCGCGCGACGACGGCTCACGCCGCCGGCCGGTCATCGACCCGGCTTCTCCACGGCTCCTCTGACCCGTCTGGGTGGGCGTTCCACCGACCACCACCCCCGGAGCCCAGCCAGATGCCTCTCACCGCCACCAACGACGTCGTCTCCCTCGAGCAGATGCCGATCCGCGTCCTCGAGCTCCACATCCACGACGAGGACGTCTGCCGCAACTGCGGCTGGCCGCCCGCGCTCAACGGCTTCTGCACCTGCACCAACTTCGAGCCCGAGCCGAGCACCTTCGCCGTCACCTACCTCGACACGCGCGCCACGCGCGCCGCCAACGGCCTGACGCCGCAGAGCGCCCCGGCCCCGACGCGCCGCCGCCTGGCGCTGCGCCGCGGCGACTGCGCCTGAGCCTCACGTCCTCGCCGGCCGCCACCGAAAGGCGCTCTGATGTGCCCACAGCGCTACCTCGACGCCGACCCCGAGCGGCTCCCCGCTGCCGACCACTACCGCCTGAAACGCGTCCACGGCGGGCGGGTTCTCCCGCGCCGCTGCGCAAGCGCCATGCAAGCAGCGACACTGGGCGCGCTGCTGCCCTACGCGACCTACGTCCTGCCGCTGACCGCCGACGGCAAGGTCGTCCAGGCTCCCGCGGGTCCGGCCAGCAACTAATTGCGCCATCGGCGCTCAAACGCCCGCCTAGCGGGCATGAACAACGATCGCGACCACGCCCCCGGCGGGGGCCTCCTTGACGTCATCCCCACCCTGCTCGGCGCTCTGCTCGCCGTCGCGCTGGCTCCCGGCGTCGCCGCCGGGCTCGCCCTCGGCGAGTTACTGCGCCGCCACCGGCTCGCCTGGAGCTGGACGATCGCCGCCGGTGCGCTCGTCGCACCAGTGCTCCTCATTTCAGGCCCAGCGGCCGCCCACGGCCTCCTGGACACCGTGAGAGGGCTTCCCGGTTCCGTTCCCAGCCCGACGGCCCTCACCGAGATCCTGTGGCCGTTCTGGCTCATGGTCGCCTGCCCGGTAGCGGGCGTCTACAAGGCCTGGCGCGATCACCGCTCGCGGATCCAGGGCGGCAGCGCCGAGGAATCGGTCCGCTACCAGCTCGGCCCGATCGCATGGTGGCGCAAGCGCCGCCACACCGCCGCGCAGCTGGCCGCCGGGCCGATCGCCGCCGACGGCGTGCTCATCGGCGCCGACGAGCGCGGCAACGTCGTGCGCCTGCCGCCGCTTGCCGCCCACGCCACCATCGTCGGCGGCTCCAACACCGGCAAGACCAACACCGCCGAGGTCATCCTCGAGGGCCACGTCGCCGACGGCGCCGGCTTCATCGTCCTCGACGGCAAGGGCGGCCGCTCGCTCGCGCACGCCGCGATCGAACTCGGCCGCCGCTACGAGCGGCCCGTGGCGCTGTGGTCGATCTTCCCCTACGGCGACGAGACCCTCGACAGCCTGCGCCTGGCCTGGAACGTCACCGGCGACGGCAACCCCACCGAGATCAAGGACCGCATCGGCTCCAGCGAGGAGCAGTCAGAGCCCTACTACGCCGCCGTCGCCGCCCGCGGCCTGCTAATGGCCGCCCGCGCGTTGCAGAAGCTCGACGGCGTCGTGCGGCTCGACGAGCTCGCCGCCTGCCTTGAGAACCACGAACGCCTCGTCCAGGCGGTCGGGGACGCCGCCACCGAGGATCAGCCCAGCATCAGCTGGGCCAAGAGCCTCGGCGACGCCGAGAAGTCCGGCCTGCGCGGCATGGGCCTTCGTCTGCGCACGATGGTCAACTCCGATGGCGGCGAGTGGCTGCTGCCGACGTCTGACGGCCGTGAGATCAACCTCTATCGGGCCATCACCGAAGGCTGGCTGGTCGTCTTCACGCTGCCCCAGGGCATGTACCCGCAGCTCATCCCGCACGTCACGCGCTACGCGCTGCAGACCATCAACAGCGTCTGCACCCGCATCGAAGGCGAAGGCCGCAAGGCCAACGCGCTCGTCTTCGTCGACGAGCTGTCGGCCTTCGACGGCGAGCAGCTGTGCGCCACCTACGAGCGCGCCCGCTCGGCCGGCGTGCGCGTCATCGTCGCCACCCAGTCGGTGTCGAACTTCGAGAGCGCCGGCGGCGACAAGCTGCTGCACGCCGCCCTGGACAACAGCGAAGTCGTCATCGTGCACCGCCAGGCGGTCCCCGACGCCGCCGAGCTGCTGGCCAGTCTCGGCGGCACCGAGGAAGCGTGGGAACACACCCACCAGGTCATGGACGGCCGGGGCATGGGCGCCATGGGCGTCGAGCTGGGCCTCGACGAGTCCGGCCAGCGCGCACGCCGGCTCACCGACCGCTTCCGCGCCCACCCCAACAAGATCAAGCAGCTGCGCCAGGGCCAGGCGATCGTCATCAGCACCCGCCCCGACTTCCAGGTGCGCCACATCAACGTCCGCGCCGGGCTCACCGCCCGCCCCGAGGCCGCCTAGCTCGGTGTCTATACGCCCGTCTTTACGTCCGTGTACACAGCGATCTTTACGCCCGTCTTTACAGCTATCTGTACATCTGCGCGGTTAGATGCCTAGATGTACGCATAGCCCTGCGCCTAGCTGCCTAAGCGCGTCTCTCGCCGCCTAGCAGGACGCTGGGCGGGAACCACCGACCAAGGAACGACATGGCTCACGTCATCGCACTCGCCAACCACAAGGGCGGCGCGTCCAAGACGACCTCGGTGGCCAACCTCGGCGCCGCGTTCGCCATGGAGCCGCTCAACAAGCGCGTCCTGCTGATCGACGCCGATCCCCAGGCCAACCTCTCCACGATCTTCGGGTGCGACCCCGAGCTGATCGGGATGCGCCTCGAAGACGCCCTGGAGCGCCCCAGCTGGGACGACGCCCCGGCGGCGTGGCGCACGCGCCCCGTGCCCGGCCAGGAGCCCGTCGAGCTGGCCGCGGGAGTGCATGTGTTGCCGTGCACCGAGGAGCTCGAGGTCGTCGTGCGCAGCGAGGCTCAAGCCGAGGGCTTCGCCCACCGGCTGCGCAACCTCGTCGCGCTCTACGACGGCTCCTACGACATCATCCTCATCGACACACCGCCCGGCCGCCAAGCGCTGTCGACGCTCGCCCTGCTGGCCGCTCACTACGTGATCGCGCCGATCCGCCCCGCCGACCTCGACGTCGAGGGCGCCATCCGGCTGACCGAGATGCTCGAGGACGAGATCGAACAGCACAACCCGAGCATCAAGATGCTCGGCGTGCTCGTCACCCAGACCGACCGGCGCTGGAAGATCGGCGGCGCGGCGCGCAACGCGCTGAAGGAGGCCCAGATCGCGACCTTCGAGCGCGAGGTGCCGTTCGCCGTCAGCGTCGGCCGCGCCCCGGCCTACATGGCTCCGACAATCGTGCTGCAGCCCGACGGGCGCGTCGGCTCCGCCTACCGCGACGTCGCCATGGGCCTCGCCGAGGTCCTCGACCAGGTGACGCGCCTGGAGGTGGTCTCCTGATGGCCGAGCCGCCGCCGATCCGCGCCCGGCGCCGACGCGCCGACGGCGACCTTCCCGGGCTCGGGCCCGTGGCCCTGCTCGATGCTGCCGCGCCAGTCTCGCCCGGCACCGTGGCTGAGGCCGAGCGCCCCGCTGACGACACTGGCCCTCGGGGCGCCGCGGAGGGCAACGAGGTGGCGCGCACCGAGCGGCCCACTGAGAACGCCGCGGAGACCGACGGAGCCTCCGATACGACGCCGACAGGCGGCGATGTGCCACCGGCGCATGAGGTCCGCGGGGCGGCGCAGTCGCCGGCTGACGCGACCGACCGGCCGGCGCGGGGCGCCGCAACGCTGCAACGCCGACGTCGTCCCGTGGCCAGTGGCAACCCCTACGCCGGCGCTCGATCACGACAGTTCAACGTGCGCCTGCTGGACCCGCTCAAGGACCGCTACGAGCAGCTCCGTCGCGAGCTCGGTGATCAGGGGATCGACACCAGCGTGACCGAACTGCTGCACGCGCTGATGCACGAGGGCCCCGAGTCGGCCGACGAGGCACGGGCGTTGCTGCAGCGCTGGCGGCTGCTCAACGCAGCGCTGTAGAGCGCCGGCCAACCGTTGTCAGGCTGACGCTGGGCGCGCCCGAGTGGCGAGCGGCAGAGCAAGGCGCGAAGGACGGGACCCCTTGGCCTGGCGGCCGGGCGGACGACCACCACAATCGGGCCTTCGTCGCGGCTACGCAGCCACGCTCAACGACCGGCCACGCCTCGCTGCGCTCGGTGACGGCTGCGCCGCCAGCCGCTCGATCGAGCGGGCTACTTCACCGCTCCTGCGACCCGGCTGGGTGGGCGTTCCACCGACCACCACCCAAGGAGCCCCACCATGAGCGCCACCACCACCACCGTCAAGTCCGCCACCGGCCGTCAGCGCCAGACCATCGCCGACCTGGCCCGCGAGCTCGACTACACCGACGTCCCCGAGCCCCGCAGCACCACCCACGCCTCGGCGATCATCCAGCGCCTCATCGAGGACCGCGACCCCGCCGGCGCCAAGCCCGCCCCGACCTCCCGCCAGCTGCGGATGCTCGAGCGCCTCGGCGCCGAGCGCGGCAAGGACTACAAGGTGCCTGCCACGCGCGCACAGGCCAGCGCGAAGATCTCCCGGATCCTCGCCGCCGGCGCCCCCGACGAGCAGCAGGCCGTGGCCGCCTAACGGCGGCCGCAAGGCCTCCTCCCGGACCGCCCACACCATGCTCGACTCGCAGATCCTCGTCGTCGCGCCCACGGGCGCGACGCTCTGCGGCCAACCGCTGCAGCTCACCAACAGCGAGCTGCGCCTGCTGCGCCGCCTCGCCCGCCAGCCCGGCGCGGCCTACTCCGCCGAAGTGCTGCAGGGCGCCGCATGGCGCCACGCGCCGACGCTGCGACCCAGCCGCGTCCGGGACGCCATGAGCAAGCTCAGCTCGCAGCTGCGCGCGATCGCCGAAATATCGGTCGTCGAGCACGTCGACGCCTACCGGCACACCTACCGACTGGCCCTGCCCGCCGCCGAGGTCCTCGTCCTCGACGACGCCACAGGCCCCACGACCTACGATCGGACCCCATGAGCCCTGAACCCGACACCAGCGAGCGGCGCCGCAGCCTGCGGCCCGGCGACGTCCTGTAGCGGCGGCCCCCGGCAGTCTCTGGCAAGCAGCCCCGCGGGCCGAGTTGCCGCGAACTGCCTAAGCGCAGGGGAACCGCCAGATGACTGGCACTCGTCGCCGTCGTAACGCGCTCGGTCGTCGGCGTCGACGTCGACGCTCATGGCTGTGGTGTCAACGGCCATACCACCGTCGCTCAGCTTGCGACAGCAGAGCACCGCCCCTACCGGCGTGGCGGCGCAACCTTTGGCGCGGCCAGCCGTACCTGAGGTCATGTCCCGCATCCCGATCCTCGCCGCATGCGCCGTCGTGCTTGGCCTTGCTCTCGACTGCGGGTCCGCTCAAGCCAAGTTGGCTGCCGCCGGCGACCGCTGTGCGCCGCACCGCACCGAGCGGGTCCGGGCTCGGTCGGCCTCGGCCGTCGTGCTGCTGCGCCGCACAGATGTGCTGATCGGCTGCTCGCTGGCCACCGGCCGCCGACGGGTCATGTGGGTCATCGACCGCCACGAGGTCATTTTCGACCAGATCCACGTTCGCGGCACCTGGGTGGCCTACGTCGTGAACAACGTTGAGCGCTATGACCACACGCAGTGGCTCTTCCGCGACGATGCCACGCACGCCCATCGGCGCAAGCGACTGGCCGCCGGAGCGGTGACGGAGGTCGCGGTCGGCCCGGCCGGCGCGATGGCCTACGTGACCGGCGGCGCCCCCTCAGACCACCTGCTGCTCGATCGCCGCGGTGCGGGCGCCCTGCTCGTCGACCAAGGCTTCCGACTGCGCTCCGTGCGCTTCGCCGCCGACGACCGCCTGACCTGGCACCACAAGATCACATCGATGACCGCGTCGATCACTGCCCCCGACCGCTGCGCCACCGGCCACGACAGCGGCACACTTGCGCTGGCCGTGACCCACACGGCGACCACCGCGACCGCCTGCTGGCGGGCCACCGGCGCCACCCGCACCGTGACCGCCGACCAGATCACACGCATCGCCGTCGGCGGCTCCTGGCTGGCCGTCGGCACCGGCAACGGGCAGCTCCCCACCGCCGACGTCCTAAGCTTAGGCTAGCCCGCCCCGTGAACTAGCGTCGTGCGTCGCCTGCCCCGGGGCCGCGGCCTCTCTATAGGCGACCGTGGCTGGTGGACAGACCCGGCGGCGTCCCGCTCGGGCGCCGCGTGAGTTGTCAGTGTGGTCCGGTTCGCACCGACAAAGGAACGGCGATGCCAGCGCCATCCGACCCCGCTGGCCGTGCGGGAGACCGACGACGAGTTACGGTCTGTGGATGATCGCGCGGGGTCTGGATGTGGACGGCCCGCGCTGAAGACGACCTTCGCTGACGTCGACCCCTGGCCATGCCCCACGTCGTCACCGGTCTTCCTGATGAACAGCTGATCCTCACCGCCCCAGAGGGTCTGCGCCTGGTCATCATGGCGGAACGCGCGCGGAAGCACGGCGAGGACGCCGGTAGGCTGGTGGTCGACGCGCCGCGCGAGGTTCAGGTGCTGCGTGGCGAACTGGATGGGCGCCGGCCGAGCAGCCGCCATGCGCAACGTGGGGCGCGCTGGCCCTGTGCGTTGCGTGGAACGAGCCAGTGGACGTAGGTCGGCGCTGCGGCTCTCTAACGGCGTAGCGCCAATGACGATGGCCACGCATGAGTCGCCCGGATAGACCGTCGGGGCTGGCCTCCCAGCGCTCGGTCGATGCAGTCATGAGCGCCTCTGCGTCCGGCATGCGGCGCCGACCGCGTTGACTACGTCGACGTCGACGTCGTGGTAGGTGAGCTGCAGACACGCCCACAAGTGCAATTCTGCAGCTACTCGGATACCGAAGCTCCATCTTAAGCGCAGTGGTCCTATGGAGGTTCCCGACCTCGATCCTGATGTGCTCGTCGGCGGTCCGCCTTGCCAGGGCTTCTCGGTGATCGGGCGCATGCGTTGAGCCCCAGACGGCGCCAGGCGTGCGCGCCTGCGCGCCCGCGATCTCGGCCCCCCGTTCCCGCACTGGCCGGCTGGGTCCTCGCGGGATAGCGTCGAAAGCTCGCCGACGAGCTGCAGCTTCGCCATCCCATTTGCAGGGACATCTTTCATGCGCTGGACGCATGTCCCATTGCTAAGGAATGCTGCATTTACGCTGCCGGGCCTCTCGTCGTCTGTCCCTCATGACGGCCTTTCTCGACACGGAGGTCCTGCTCGTGATTTCTTCGCCCCGCGACCGCTGCGCGCTCGCTTCAGTCATGTTTGCGCTTGCGGCACTCTGCCTGCTTGGCATGGCAGCTCGTCCTGCGCCGGTGTCCGCCGCGCCGACGGTGATGACCCAGAGTCCCGGCGCCTTCGCCAACAGCGGCTCGCTCGACAGCGAGCGCGCGTTCGCCGGCGCCAAGTACATCGGCGCCGGGACGATCCGCCACATCGTCCAGAACGACGTTGGCTTCACGTGGGCCTCGACCGACGCGCTTGTGACCGACACCGCCAACCACGGGCTGTACAGCTTCCTCACGCTTACCTACAGGCCCTATGCCTACGGCGGGAGGCGCATCCCGACGACCGCCGACATGGCGAGCTTCTGCAGCGCAGCGGCGACGCGCTACGGCTCGACGATCACCGACTACAGCGTGTTCAACGAGCCCAATGCATATACGTACAAGTGGGGCGTCGACTCGACTCCCGACCATCACGACATCGTGCACGCTGTGCCGGCCGTTGATTACGGCGAGATGTATCGCGCTTGCTACTCCGCCATCAAGGCCGCCGACCCGACGTCGCGTGTCTACTTTGGCGAGCTGTCGAACGGCACGGCCGACTTCAACCCGTGTAACTACGTGAGCAACGCACTGACCAGCTCCGTCACGAGGGCCGATGGGGTTGCCATCCATCCGTACCAGCTCCTTGTAAACCCGCTCGACAAGTTGACCGGCGCTGCTTGTCGCGGCATTGGCCGCATCAGCGAATGGGGCCCGGTACTCGCGTCCGCATCCACCCTCAGGACGCCCGCCGGCGGCGCTGTACCACTCGCCGTCACCGAGTTCGGCTACTGCCGCTCTTCTTCGGCAAAGCCTTGCGACGAGCCGGGGGCGCCGGGCAACGAGACCCAGCGTGCCTCGTGGCTCGACGCCGCCTATGACAATGCCTCGGCGGCAGGCGCGACGTACTTCAACTACTACCACCTGGCTCCGGGAGATAACTCCTGGGACACCGGCATCATGAACGCCGACGGCAGCGTCACCGACTCCATGAACACGCTCCGGGCGAAGACCGGCAGCACGTGGGAGAGCGGGTACGTCCGCACCGGCGGCGCGACGTACCGCATCGTCGGCGGTGCGCCTATCCGCATCTACGACTGCACCAACCTCCCCGGCTGCTCGCTGGCGAAGGACGTGCCGAACCTCAGCGGCTACGCGAGCGTGCCCGCGAACGGGACGTTCGTGAGGATCGAGGACGGGCCCGCTCAAGGCCAGGTCGCCCGCGTCGTCGGCGGAGCGATGGTGCCCGTCGGCGCAGGCAACTGCGGAGCGCTGAACGGCTGCTCCGGTATGGTCGCCCTCGACCACCAGGGCTTTGACGCCTACGCCGCGGCGCATCCCGACATCGCCAGCGGGACGCTCGTCCGCCAGGCCACCGGCCCCGGCGCAAGCCAGATCACCCGCTCGGTGGGTGGCGCGCTGCTGGTCATCGGCACCTGCAGCTACCTCAACGGCTGCGCGGGGTGGGTCGACATCGACGAGGGCGGGCTCGATTTCTACAACGCGCGGCACAAGAACGTCGCTGACGGCACGTTTGTTCGGCAGGTCGACGGCGCGGCCGCGGGCCAGGTGACGCGGGTCGCCGGCGGCGTTCGGATGGCGATCAACAATTGCACGACCATTGGCGGCTGTCCGACCGATTGGGTCAACATCGACGAGTACGCCTTGTCGATCTACGACGCCCACCACAAGGCTATGGCCGACGGCACCTACGTGCGTCAGAACGACGGCGGCGCGGCCGGTCAGGTCAGCCGGGCGGTCGGTGGTGCGCTGCTGCCGATGCAGACCTGCCCGGGCACGTGTAGTTGGGTGCAGCTCGACGAGCAGGCCATCGGGACCTACAACGCCACCCACAAGGACATCGCTGACGGCACGTTCGTTCGCCAGTTCAACGGCGCGGCCGCGGGCCAGGTGACGCGGGTCGCCGGCGGCGTTCGTCTGCCGATCGACAACTGCGCGAGCATCGGCGGCTGTCCGACCGATTGGGTCAACATCGACCAGTACGGACTCGACGCCTACGACGCCCACCACAAGGCTATGGCCGACGGCACCTACGTGCGTCAGACCGACGGCGGTGCGGCCGGTCAGGTCAGCCGGGCCGTGGGCGGCTTCCTGATCCCGCTGGCGACGTGCCCGACCGCCGGATGCGGTGGCGTCGCCGTCGGGCTCGCCGAGGCCTCGCTCAACGCGTACCGCAGCACGCACACGGCCATCGCCGACGGCACGTTCGTCCGCCAGGCCGACGGGGCCGCGGCCGGGGAGATCACGCGGGCGGCCGGTGGCGCGCTCGTGTCGCTCACCGACTGCGCGCCGCTGGGCAACTGCGCGGGGCGAGTCGACGTCGACCAGGCCGGCATCGCGTGGTACCGGTCGACGCGCCCCAAGCCGGCGAACGGCACGGTGCTCAAGGCGGTGCCGTCCAACGGCTACTGGCTGATCACCGACGGCCAGCGAACGCCGACATCGGCAACCAGCTCGGCGGTGATCGTCAACGACGGAACGCTCGCCGACTTCCCGGTCGCATAGCGCAAACAGACGCCGTCCCTGGGCCGTCGCCACATGCTGGCGGCGGCCCGCCCGCGCTTGCTGGACCGGGCGGATGTCTTCAACCAGGAGCAGCTCAAGCCACCTGGCCGGCCCGTGGGCTCGTCGTGACTTCAGGCACCGTCCTTGGGGGATGGGAGTCTCTCGCAAGGAGTCCCCTGCTAGCCGTCACGCCGTTCGAAGATGCTCAGCGCTGACCGACCAGCGCCGGACCAGACGAGGTATGGGCCGATGCTCGGCGTGTGCCCTCTCGATGCCTTCCCGCATGACGGGTCGCGAAGTGGAGCTGGGCCACCTGCCGCCCCCAGCCCTTCGCCAGTCGGCACACCGCGCATGATTGCCGGGTCGACCGCGACGACGCCCGCACGATCCTTGCGTCGCTCGTCGACCAGTTGCGGGGCGACGCGTTCTTCGCGCCGACCGCCCAGGCCTGGCATGCCCGCGCGCAGTTGCGCGCGCTCGGGCTCTGGAGCGCCCATGACGCCGCCGCCGGCCGTCCCGGTTGAGGCTGTATGACGAACGAGGTGACTGAACGTTGGCCCGCTCGGCCCCCGCCCCCGGTCGATTTCGCTGCCGCGATGCTCGTCTCCGGCCTAGCGCGGGGAGAGGCGGGCACACCCCGCAGTCGGCGAGCTATTGGCCGCTGGCGGCCTGACGGCGCGGGGTGGGGGATCAGGTGCCGGGCTGCTCGCCTCGGGCTGGCTCGCCCGCCAGATGCCGCCCGCCGGGTCCGCAGAGCAAGCCGACGTCGAGCTCGCGCTTCGGCGCCTCGGCCAAAACCACTGCTGATCGCCCGCTCGCAAGTATCTACGCCGCCCAGCGGCGGGCGCCCGCCTATCGAGCATGAGGCGCCACACACACGCCGCGTCCGGCCTGTCGCGCCCTGGCGACGAGGACCAGGACCGCAGCATCGTCACGCCGTCTGTCGACTGCGCAGCCGTGCCCAACGCACGGCCCACGCTCGCCAGGGCGACCCGCCGCTTCGCGGCTGCGCAGGACCGTGCGCCGAGCCCGTCGCTGCGTCGACTCCGGCGCGCCGGTCGCACGGCCCATGATCCTCACCACCAAGCGCCACAAGGTCCTTCACCCGAGCGAGACCTACCGTCTCGGCCTGGCCCTCTGGCTCGCTGACCGTCTCGCCGACGCCCCGTGCGGCCTGATGACCCTCGCGGAGCGCAAGCTGCTGGAGCGCGAGGTCACGATCCATCGCGGCGTCCTGGAGATCGAGGACGGGTGGGGTCAGATCCTGTACCGCGGCGTGGCTACGCCCCGCGACTACTGGCGCTACCTCACGCGCCGCGTCGAGCACGACGCCGACGGGTGGACCACCGCCGTCGACGGCTTCGGCCAGATCCGTGCCCACATCGCCCCCGCCGCGATCGGCGGCCGCTGATGATCGGCCTGGTCCTGCGCTGCTGGCGCCTGGTGGCGCTCGCCGGCGTGCTGATGTTCGCGTGGAGCCACCTGCCGGGCCCGCTGCGCTCCAGGGCACCGGCGGCGCTGGCGCGCCTCAACGCGGCGCTGCCCTGGCAGCACGACGCCGCACCCAGCTCCGCCACGCTGGTGGCCGTCGTCGACGGCGACACGCTCCGCGTGCGCCTGGCCGATGGCGCGACCACGCGCGTGCGGCTGCTCATGGCCGATGCCCCTGAGCACACCGCGACGCGCGCCTCGACCGGCCACCACGTCGACTGCGGCGGCAGCGCCGCGCTCAACCACATGGCCTCGCTGGTAAAGGCCGGCGATCAACTGCGCCTCACCGCCGATCCGACCCAGGACGGCTCCGACCGCTACGGCCGCCGGCTCGCCTACGTCTCGCGCGGCGGACGCGACCTCGGGCGCCTCATGATCCGCGCCGGGTGGGCCAAGGTCTATATCTACGACCACCCCGGGTTGCGCGTCGTGACCTACCAGGCGGCGGCGCTCTCGGCCCGCACCAACCGCCGTGGCGTCTATGCCGCCTGTGACGGCGACTTCCACCGCCCGGCACGGTGACGCTCTACCCCGATCTCTGCTCGGCGCCGCTGTTCTGCGAACACTGCCACGCCGCCGTCTGTGACGCCCTGCGTTCGCAGCCGGACACCGGCTCGGCGTGCGGCTCAGCCCTTAGTCCACTTCCCGCCTCAGATCACGGAGCGACCTGCTGTGTGCCATTCAGGTTCCGTCCAGTACGCCGATGTGTGAGCCGTCGCGGTAGCACGCAGGTGCACAAACCCCCGCCCAACAACATCATGAACTTGCCTTCTCTCAGCGTGCGCTCCCACCATCGGCCGGGGCTGGCGATTTTCGTCGCGCTCGCCGCCACCATCCTCACGGCGCTCCTTCCGCCCGCGGCCCACGCCGGCCCGGCGACGATCTACACGTGCCACGCCAAGACCGGCGGACCCAACGGCGCGATCAGCGACTCCGGCTGGGCTGGGCGAGCGCCGGCTTCGGCGACTTTCTCAACACCCCTGCCGCGCCGCGGCGGCTACCTCCGAACCGTCGCCGTGCGCTAAGCCGGCTCCGCGACGGTGCTGCCGGCGTCCCGCAACCAACGCGATGAGCGTCGCCGGCCCCGCCACCGCTCGTCGGATGTGCCGTGCCTCTGGCCGCGTCCTCGGCACGACGCGATGCAGCGTCTGCGGTCGCGACGCCTCGTAGCAATGCGCACGAGCTGCTATCGATCACCGACCATGATCGCACAGGACACTCCTTCATTTGTCCAACTTCAGGCCCGTCACCGCAGTCCGCGCGCGTAACCGGGCGATGGGAGCAGACGACTGCCAACAGCGCGCAAGCCTCGGCTTCAGGGATGGCAGAGACCTGTACACACCAGCGCGCTCAGAAGGTCACGGATGACCGTCTCCACCCCACCCAAAAAAGAAACTGCGCCACGGTTCGCGGGCCGCCCGCCTGAGTGGCAGATGCGCACCGCAAGCCCGCTCGAGCACGTCATCGCCCACCAGGACGACTACGTCCGCCGCATCCACGGCCACTTCTTCCGCGCGCTGTCGACCGCCGCCTGCGCAGACGCCGTCCAAGACGCGTTCATCGCCGCCTCCCAAAGCGACGACTTCGCCGCACTCGACGGCGCCGACCAATGCGGCGCCTGGGTCCGCACCCGCGCCTACCGCAACGCGATCGACCAGATCCGGATCCTCAAGGGCCGCCCCGATCGCGGCGCTCCCGAGCGCTTCGCCGTCGTCTCCCTGGACGACCTCCCGCTCGAGGCACTCCCCGGCGAGCCCGACTACGCCGACGACGATCCCCGCGCCGACGACGCCGCCGCGGTGCTCGAGGCCTTCAACCGCCTGCCCGACGCCGAGCAGCGCGTCATCGGCCTCCGGCACCTCGACAACCTTGACCGCCGCGCCTGCGCGCGGCTGCTCGGCCTCTCAGAGACCCAGTACAAGCGCAAGCACACCGAGGCCGTCCGTCGGCTCATCAACCTCGTCATCCAGACGCGCCCGCACGACACCTGTCTGCAGGCGCGGACGTTGATCGATCTCTCGATCAACGACATGCTCGACCACGACTCGGTGGCGCGCCGCGACGCCCACTTGGCCGGCTGCGCGCACTGTCGCCAGTACCAGCGCCGCAGCCGCGGCCTGCTCATCTTCGTTCCACTGCCCGCCGTGGCCTTCAGCGACCGCTTCGTGGCCCGCCTGCACAGCCTGCTCGAGCGCTTCATGCCCGTCGTCCAGAACGCGGACGCCGCCACTACCGCAGGGGGTGCCGGAGCGATCGGCGCCGGCGGCGCCAAGCTCGCCGCCATCGTTGCTGCCAGCGTCGCCACCGTCGGTGGCGGCACCGTCGTCATCCACCACCAGGTCACCCACCACGCTCCGGCCAAGGCCGCAGTCGTCCAGGCCCGGCCAGTCGGTGCTCCCGCGGCTGCACCGACCACGACCACGACAACCGCGCCGCTCGCGCGCTCAGCCAACGTCACGCGCGCCGCCGCTGCGGCCAAGGCCCGCGCCAAGGCTCGAGCCAAGGCGGAGGCTGCCGCGCGCCGCAAGGAGGCCTCGGCGTCTGTCGGCTCCGGCGAGCTCAAGCCGCTGGGCCACGAGATCACCGTGCCGAGCATCGCGACAGCCGCAGCCGCGCCGCCGCCGGTCGCTTCCACACCTTCCCCCACGCACACCAAGTCCGCCCCGGTCGCGGTGCCGACCCAAGCGCCGGCCGACTCGTCCTCGGGCGAGTTCGCGCCTCACCCCTAGTTCATGTCCTTGATCTCGAAAGGATCAACGTTGCAACTGCACATCCCTCAGACGCTAAGCCGCGGACGGCACCGCGTTGCGGTCGCCGCGGCGGCCGCCCTGCTGGCCGCCGGTGCGCTCACGCTCGCCCAGGCCGCGCCCTCGCGCGCCGCGGGCGGCTACATCAACGCCTCCTGTGACACCAACGCAGGAGTCTCCGACGCCTACGGCGGCTGGACACCCTTCACCAACACCGCGCTCGGCTCGGGCGTCTACACCGTCAACAACTGCAACTGGGGCGGGCTGCACACCGAGCTGGAGCCCAGCGGTGGCTTCAGCGTCACCAGCTACCGCGAACTCGGCTGGGACTACGCCGCGCCGGCCAACACCCGGATTACCGGCTTCAGCGCGGGGATCGGCGGCTGGAACCGTGCCTGGGACGGCTCGTCGCGGGGCGTCATCACCGTCGACGCTGACAGCTCCCGCCTTCGCGTCTATTCGTCTGCCGACGGCATCTGGCCGACCACTGACCCGTTCGCCGCCTGGGGGCTCAACGCCTCGCAGTTGCGGATCCGCAGCGCCTGCGACGGCGCATCAGGTTGCTCGAACTCGACCTCCTGGCACTCGGTTTTCTCGCCCAAGACCTACCTGGCCGACGACACGCCGCCCGCCGCCGGGACGATCTCCGGCGCCGCCAAGGACGACGCGACCTGGAAAGGCGCAAAGAGCCTGGCCTACGCCGCCACCGACCAGGGCGGCGGCGTCGCCCGGTTCCGTCTCTACGTCGACGGCACTCAGACCGTCGATCACGTCATCGACACCTTCGGCGGTCACTGCTCGATCCTCGGCAGCGAGAGTGGCCAGTGGATCTTCGGCTACCCCAAGCCGTGCCCCAGCGGCGTCAACGACACCGAGGCCATCGACTCCAACGCGATCGCCGACGGCTCGCACACCATCACCGCCAAGGTCGTCGACGCCGGCGGCCGCGAGGCCACGCTCTACACCGCGACCAAGCTGGTGGCCAACCACCCGCCCGTCAACACCCAGGTCCCGAAGTACGCCGGCGCGGCCCAGTCCACCCTCGTCCCCATTGTCGGCACTGCCGTTGCTGTGGCCGACGACGGAACGTGGAGCGGTCCGAGCCTCACGATCACCCGCAACTGGGTGCAGTGCGACGCCAACGGCACGTTGGCCTCTTGCGGCGCAATCCCCGGCGCCACGGCGCTGAGCTACACGCCCACCGCCGCAGACGTCGGCCATCGTCTGCGTCTGCTGGTGACCGCCACCAACGCCGCCGACTCCGTCACCGTCTACTCGGACCCGACGGGCATCGTGACCGCCCCGAGCAACGCTGAAAACACCACGCCCAAGCCGACCGACGGCACCGACGGCACCGGCGGAGTCAACGGAGCCAACGGTGCCAATGGCGCGGGCGGCTCCTCGAACTCGACGACGAATACCACGACGCTAGTCGCGCCGGCGCTGCCGGTCACCGAGGTCAACTCGACGATCGCGCACACATTCCGTGGCCGCATCGTCGGCGAGGCCTCCGGAACCGTCTGCCCGCAGGACAAGGCAACACTGAAGTTCGAGCACATCAAGGGCGGCCGGCTCAGCTTGAGCAACGGCAAGGCCGCCACCGCACAGGTCCAGCTGACCTGCAGCACGACGGGCAAGGCGATCGCCGGCGCCCAGCTCGACATCGCCACCAAGATCGGCGCCAAGGCCGCCGTCGCGGCCGACATGAGCACCGACGGTGCCGGGCACGCGGTGCTGCGCCTGGCAAAGGGGGCCAGCCGCGCGGTGACCGTCGGCTACCGCATGTACGCCGACGACCCGATCGCTCGTGCCACGGCGACGCTGAAGGTACTGGTCAACAGCAAGGTGTCGCTGAAGGCCAACCGCAAGCGTGTCCACAACGGCCAGGCCGTGACGCTGCGCGGCACGCTGGCCGGCGGCGAGATCCCGACGCGCGGCGCCTCACTGGCCGTGCAGTGGAAAGACGGCAAGCGCTGGCGTCCGTTCGCCCAGATCAAGACCGATCGCAAGGGCGCGTTCAAGTACGCCTACAAGTTCACGCGGACCAACAAGAAGGTGACCTACGCCATGCGGGTACAGGTCATCAAGGGCCAGGTCGACTACCCGTACGTGGCGACCGCGTCCAAGACCGTGAAGGTCACCGTTGCCCCCTAGCAACGACCACCAAGCGGCCCGCTTCGGCGGGCCGCCCACGGTCCTCTTCGAGCTGCTGCGGCGACGGGCGATGCCCGCCGCCGTCGGTGGCTGCGCGGCCGCCGCCATGGTGCTGGCCCGTCCTCGGGCCGCTGACGGGCGCATGCCCCACGCCGTCCATCCCCGGCCGTGCGGCCGCGTCGTGGTGCAGCTGCTCGCCGCGATCAGCGCGATCGTGCTCGCCCTCCTCATCGCCCCCTCAGCCCACGCTGAGGAGATCTTCACCGGCCAGGCCACCGCCGCGCACGCGACGGACTCCACCTGGATCCCCGCACCCGCCCAGCGGGCCGCGGTCTGCGTCGTCGACACCGGCAACGACGTCAGCCCCGACACCGTCAACGTGCTCGACCGCCTCTCGGTCGACAGCGGCGACGGTGCCGATCGCAACAGCGACCACCACGGCACGCTGATGGCGATGATCGCCTCGGCGCCCTACAACGGCTTCGGCATGGTCGGTGCCGCACCGTCGATCAACGTCGTGTCGGTCCGCGCCTCGCGCGAGGGCGCGAGCTTCGGCGGCACCGACCTCGGTCTCGCCATCCAGAAGTGCATCACCAACCGCAACATCTACAACATCAAGGTCATCTCGATGTCGCTCGGCGGCGCCATGATCGCCAACCTCGACGCCGCCGCGATGGCCCTTGTTCAGAACAACGTCGCCAACGCCCGCCGCGCCGGGCTGAACGTCGTCGCAGCCGCGGGCAACCACCCCGGCGCCATCGACTGGCCCGCCGCCTACGGTCCCGTACTCGCCGTCGGGGCGGCCGACAACACCGGCGCCCGTTGCTCATTCGCCGCCTCCGGCCCCGAACTTGACCTCTGGGCCTCAGGGTGCCCGGTCGACGCGGCGCGGCCCGACGGCACCGCCGTGTGGGCCAGCGGCTCAAGCGAGTCGACGGCCTTCGTTGCGGGGGTCCTCACCCAGCTGCGAGGCCTTCGCCCCGACCTGACCGTCGATGCCGCCGAGCAGCTGCTCACCCAGAACACCCGCGCCACCGACGCCGGCCCCTCGCTCGACGTCGACGCGGCGTTGCGCGCCGCCGGGCTCGGCGCCGAGCTGACCGCCGGTCATGCCGCCATCCCGGTCCTCGGCACCCAGCCATCAACCCAGGAGGCCACCTCCAACACCACGACCACCGTCACGGCGCCTGCCGCTCCCGATGTTCCCGTGACTACGACCCCGGCGGTAGTCCCCAAGCCTGTGGCCGTCGCTGCGCGCCCTCCCGCTCGGCTTTCCAAGCCGGCGGTGAGCTCGGTGCGCTATCGCCGCGGGCTGCTGACGTTCACCTTCAAAAACAAGCCCAAGGGCATACAGGCGCGCGTGGAGATTTTCGCGCGCCAGAAGGGGCGAGCATTCCCGACCCTCACGCGCAACCTGCGTGTCACGGGCGACAGGCTGCGGACCCGGGTCTCGGGAACGCTCAGCGAAGTGTCGATCACGTACCGTGATCCCACAGGGGTCCGGGGGACATCGGCTCTGCTGAGCCTCCATCCGAGGAAGTAGCGCCGCTTTCCTACGGAAACCAACGCAATGCTCGCTCGACTTCGTCTCACTCTCACCACCGCCGCCGCCCTTCTGGCGGCGGTGGCCGTTCCGATCAGCGCTCACGCGCAGCCCCGTCCGTTGCCGGGCGACGTCGGCCCGGTGGCCGGCGGCGGCGCCTTCGTCATGCAGACCTGCGGCGAGACCGCCTCATCGCAGGGCTGGTCCACCACCCTGAACAGCAACCCGATCGCGCTGGCAACCGGCGTCAACTGCCCACCGTCCAACCGCCCGCCTGGGTTCCCCAACAGCTTCCAGCAGGCCGGTCTCTGGGTCAGCGACCGCCTCGGCAACGCCGGGGGCGCCATCGAGGCCAACGCCGGCGATCGCGCCGAGATGACCTTCACCCCGGTCACAGGAACGATCACGCGCCTGCGCTACTGGCGCGCTATCGCAAAGGCCAACGACGACAGCTGGCAGCCGTACATCGCGCTGAGCACGCGCGCCAACGTCATCGACACCTGCGAGATCGCCGGCCAGTCGATCTGCTTCGCTGGCGGCGACGACTGGTACCCCAACGACACCGCCAACGTCAACCGCAGCTCCTACCGCGACCTCGACAACCAGACCGCCAGCTCGATCATCATCGGCCTCTACTGCCGCGACGTCCCGCCCGCCCACACCTGCGGAAACGGCTTCTCGCTGACCAACATCAACGCCGAGATCTTCTCCGCGTTCCTGACGATCGCCGAGTCGACCGCGCCGACGGCGGGCACGCCCACCGGCAGCGGCTGGACGACGACCGACTGGGCACAGGGCACCCTGCCGCTCTCGCTGAGCTCCGCCGACAGCACGGGGATCTACGCCACCCGCGTCTACGCCGACGGATCGCTGATCGCCACGCTGCGGCGCAGCTGCAGCTACGACCGGCCGCGGCCCTGCACCGACGAGCCGGGTGGCGCCGTGGGGATCCCCACGGCCGACCTGGCCGACGGCGCCCACAGCATCGAGGTCGCCGCCGTCGACGCCGCCGGTAACGAGACGCGCGTCGCGCGCCCCCAGCCGCTGCGCATCGACAACCAGGCGCCTGCGGCCCCGCTTGCACTGGCCTCGCCGTCTTCGACCTCGCAGGCCAACAGCTTCTCGGCCAGCTGGTCGCTTCCGCCCGACTCCGGCACACCGATCGTCGCCGCGCGCTTCCAGCTGTGCCAGAACGGCGGGTGCGACGCAGTCCAGACCGCCCCGTCGCCGACCGGCGTCTCCGGCCTGGCGCTTCCCGCCGCCGGCGACGCCACGCTGCGCGTCTGGCTCGTCGATCAGCTCGGCCACGAGAACGCCGCCGGCGCCTCGACGCTGAAGCTGACCTATGCGCCTCCGGCGCCGCAGCCTGACCCTCAGCCGCAGCCGGACCCCACTCCCCCGCCAACGCCGGTCCCGACGCCCACGCCGGTCGTCACCAAGGTGTCGCCTGCGCTGAAGCTCACGACGGTGCGGCGGGCGGGCCGCAAGGTCACGATCGCCGGCAAGCTGTCGACCAAGGCCTCCGGCCGCGTCACCATCCGCTACCGAGTCCGCCAAGGTGGCCGTACGCGCACCGTGACCAGGCACGCCACGATCCGCCGCGGCGCGTTCCGGCTCACGTTCACGCTCTCGGCGACAATCGCCAAGACGCGCACCGCCACCGTCTCGGTCGCTTACCCCGGCGACCGAGACACCCGCTCGCAGACACGCACGGCCAATCTGCGCCTGCGCTAGTAGTGCTTTGTTGGTTGTCGCTCGTGGTGGCGGGCGGGGTGGAGTGGTAGTTGGTCGAGGTCGACGGGCTGCTGGCAGGTCTGGCAGCGGCCGGTCCAGCACCTGAGGAGCGGTTGCAGCAGGCGCACCGCTCTGGGCAGGGTCAGGCCGGCCGCGGGCGATTTGGGCGTCGGCGCTCCAGGGTGAGAAAGCCGTGGGCGGCGGTGACCAGCGCGGTGTGGTGATGCCAGCCGATCCAGGAGCGGCCCTCGTAGTGGTCGAGGCCGAGCTCGCCCTTGAGCTGCTTGTAGTCCAGCTCGATCTTCCAGCGCAGCCGGGCCAGGCGCGCGAGGCGTTCGGGGGCGGTGTCGGCGGGCAGGTTGGAGATCCAGTAGTCAGTCGGCCGATCGGCGCCCTCGGGCCACTCGGCGATCAGCCACTCCTCGCGCGGCACGTCGGCCAGGCCCTTGTGCCAGCGGTGCGCGGCACGGACGCGCGCGAACACGAAGCGCGAGGTCAGCGGCGTGGCGTCGGGGCCGTCGCGGAACGTGACGATCTGGGCGTCGTCCGCCAGGCGCGCGATCAGCGCGCCGATCGCCTCGGGCTCGCGGTCGGCCTTCGGTCGCGTGGGCGGCCGGCCCGTCGCGCCGGCCCGCGCGGGCACGGTGAACGTCGTGCCGGGCGCGAACACCTTCGTCTCGGCGCCGACCGACAGCACGTACTCAAGCTGCGCGTCGTGCAGGCGCTCGCGCAACTGGGTGTTGTCGCCGTAGGCCTGATCGCCGAGCACCGGCGCCTTCGCGACCTCCCAACCCGCCGCGCGTTCGACCAGCTCCACGCCCAGCTGAGGCTTGGTCTTGAACACCACCTCGGCGGGGATCTTGGCCCTCTGGCGCCGGTCGGCGTCCTCACACCACTCCTCCGGCAGGTACAGCGCCCACCCCAACGGCACCGTCCCGGTGGCGCCGACCGCGTGCACCGAGACGCCGATCTGGCAGTTGCCGATCTTGCCCAGCGTCCCCGAGTACTGACGCTTGACGCCCGGCGAGCGCGTGCCGTCCTTGGGGAACCCGGTGTCGTCTAGCACCCACGCCTGCACCCCGATCGCCGGCGCGACGCGCTCGGCCACCGCGCGCGTCACCAGCGCCGGATCCCACGGGCTGTCGGCCAAAAACTGCTGCAGGCTCTGATAATCGGCCGCCGCACCCAGCCGCTCGCACATCGGCTCAAGCGACTTGCGCGGGCCCTGCTCGATCAGCCCGCGCAGATACACCCCGCCGTTGACCACCTGCACCGGCCGGTTCATCGCCCCGGCCAGCACCTCACCCGCAAACGCCTCCAAGCGCTTCTTGACCGCCGACAGACCGGCGCCCTCAGACCGTGCATCCCTCACGCCACCGCCGCCATCATGAACCCCCCGCGTCGAGCAACCAAACACGAGCAGGATTCGACGACACCACCAAAAACCCCTACAACCCAACTAACAAAGCACTACTAGGAGCGTGGGTCCGTAACCCGCCGCGGGTTTCGCCCCCTGAGCGAAGACCCGCAAGGGAACCTGGCCCTGTGGGCCAGTGTTCCCTAGCGGGGCGCCGGTGGCGCCGCTCTTGCGTTCGATGAAATCCCCTGAGCGGCTTCTGCGCGACTAGCGTTCCGCCATCGACACGACGACGACGTACGTTTCCGCTGGCCTGGCGGCCGGCACAGCGCGCCAGACCCGCCAGGACGCCGGGCCCTTCGCCGCATGCCACCCAAGCGTCGCCTGACCGCCGAAGACGACCGCATCGCCCACTGGGTCGCCCGCTGGGCACCAGTGACCTCGATGCAGGTCGCGCAGCGCTTCGGCCGCTCCCGCCGCACCGCCTACCGACGGCTGCAGGTCCTGCGCGACGCCCAGCTGCTGACCCTCACCGAGCCCGTCGGCTCACTGCCCGGCGTCCTTTACCCCGCCCCGCGGCTCTCGCGCCACGGACGCCACCCGATGCATGGCGCCAAGCTGGCCAACCACCTCGTCGCCGTCCAGCGCGTCATCGCCTACGAGGGCGACGGCCGCGCCCTGCTGGCCGCCCACGAGCTCCACGAGCATCCCGGACTCCTCGACCAGCTGCCCCACCACCGTGATCGTCCGCTTCGGCCTTCGGTGTGGGTTCTCGGGGACCCCGCATGCGCCATCTATCCGGCCATGAGAGGCAGTGAGGAGGACCGCCGCGTGCGGGCCCACCTGGCGTCCGCGCCGCAGAACGGCCTCGCCTATGAGCTGCTGATCGAGCCGGACACCGTCCTCGAGGTTGACCTGCCGGCGCACATCACGGTGCTCGCCGTCGACCTCGCCGACGTCCGCGACGCCAGCGCCTGACCGGCTGAGCAAGATTTCTGCGCCACCCCTCTTGGCCCGCCCGCCCAGAGGGAATGAGCGTCACCGAACTCGATCCTCTCTTCGGGATCCTGCACGCCAACGGCGCTGCAGCCGCACCCGCTGAACCGCCGCCGCCGCCGGCGACGGTCCCCGAACCGGCCGCCGCCATCGTCGCCGATCCCGGCGATGAGACCGTCACGCCGTCGGCGCCCGAACTCGAGCATCCAGAGGCCGCGCCGCAGCACGACCCGGACCTGCAGCCCGCCGACCTCGAGGACGACCCGCTCGCCGTCGACCACGAGGGCGAAGACCTCGGCGGCTTCGACGCCGTCACCGACAGCGAGCCCGACTTCGAGGACGACGAGCCCGCCGCCACCGTCGAAGTCGTCTACGACGAGGAGCCCGAGCAGCTCGAGCTCCCCGCGCCCGCCGCAGGCGGGGTCTTCGCTGCCTTCACGCCGGAGATCCCGCAGCCGCGCCCGGCCCCCGCCGCGGCCGCCGCGCCCGTCACCCAGCCCGCCGCCGACCAGCCGCGAAAGGACGGCGGCCCGCTGAAGCTGCGCCCGCCAAGCCTCGGTGCGCTCCGGCCCGCGATCGGTCGCCTGGCGGCCCGCGGGCACCGTCCCAAGAAGCGCATGATCATCGTCTTGGTCCTGCTGGCGCTGGTCGTGATCGCCGCCGCGATGGGGCCCAGCAAGACGCCGGCGCCGTCCGCCAGCAAGCCGGCCGCCGCGGTCCCCGCTGCGCGCGCGGGCACGCCGTCCAAGCCCGCCGCGCCTAAGGCCGGCAAATCCGCCGCACGCCGGACGCACCGCGCCGCTTCCCCGCAGCGCACCCGTCGCGCCCGGACCCGGGTTCGCACCCGCGTTGTGATCCGACGCGTCGCCGTCCCCGCCCCCGCGGCCACCGGCGCCCCGGCTACGGCCCTCGCGCCGCGCGCCGCGCCCCTTCGGCGCTCGTCGGCCGCCTCCGAGTTTCGCCCCTAGCTCCACCAACCACCCGAACAAGGAGTTTCACCCCAGTGACCACCGTCACCAACCGCACCGGCGCGTTGCTGCTCGCGCTGCTGGCCCTGGCCGCCATCGCAGTCCTGCTCAGCACCGAGACCGCGCAGCTGGCCTTCCTGCAGAAGGCCGCGGGCTACACGCCCGCCGGAGGCAACTCGTTCTCCGGCGCCAAGACCTACCTGGACAACCTCCAGGGCGGCATCGCCCCGCTCGCCATCCCGGCCTGCCTCATCGGCCTGTCGATCGGCGGCCTGGGCCTAGCCAGTGGCCAGCAGTGGGCCCAGCGGACCCTGACCGGCGTGCTCATCGGCGCGACGATCATCTTCCTCGGACCGCAGATCCTGGCGTGACCCGGCGACCGCTCACCCGGCCGCTACTGCTGGTCCTGGGCGTCGCGCTGGCGGCGGGCATCCTGATGCCCGCCGCCGCGCAGGCGGCGCCGCTGGATCACGCCGCCAGCACCCCGCTGGGCCTCTTGGGCCTCAACGTCGGCAGCCTCGTCACCGACATCATCAAGAAGCTCGTCGACCTCGTCGTCCCCGACTTCGCCAGCCACTGGATCACCGCGCTCGTGCAGTGGCTCGTCGCCGTCCCCGACGTCACCGACGCCCACGCCTACCCGCACCTGAACGCCTACCGCGCCGAGCTCGTCGGTCTCGGCTTCGCGCTGCTGGCCATCAGCCTCAGCGTCTGCGCGCTGCAGATCGCCGCCGGCGCCCCGATCGCCAGCCAGGTCGCCAAGCGCGCCGTCGCCGCCGCGGGCGTCCTGGTGCTCTACCCCAAGCTGGTCTCCACCTTCATCCTCGGCCTCAACGTCCTGACCGGCTCGATGGTGACCCAGCACCTCGTCACCGACGGCATCGACAAGATGCTCGGCGCCGCGCTGGTCATTGGCATCGCCACCTCCGGCGTCGGCTGGGGCCTGGCCGTCGGCGCCGCGCTGACCTCGCTGTACTTCGTCGCCGGGCTGATGATCGTCAAGATCGGCCTGACCTCGCTCGAGGCCGTGCTGATGCTCGCCGGGGCGCTCGTCTGGGGCCTGTACCCACTGCCCGCGACCGCCTGGCTGGCGCGCACCTGGATCGCCGGGGCGATCACCATCGCGCTCATCCCGGTGGCCTGGGCGCTGATCTTCGCCGCCGGCGCCCTGCTGACCAGCGACTCGCTGATCTGGGCCTCCGGCGCGCACGGCGGCCTGCCCGACGAGCTGCAGCAGATCGTCAAGCCGTTCACCGCCGTGGCCTGCCTGTGGCTGGCCTTCAAAGCACCCGTCTTCCTCATGGCCGCCGGGCGCGCCGTCGGCATCCACCCCGGCATGGTCGCCGGGCCCGCCCGCGGCGGATCGGGCGGCGCCGCCTCCGGTGGGCGCCGCGGCATGCTTGCCGCCGGCGTACAGACCAACCGCGACCGCTTCCGCGCTCTGGGCGCCGCCGCCGCAGCGCGTGCCACCCCGTTGGCCGCGAACGCCCGTCAGCGGGCGGCGTCACTGCGATCCAGCGCCACCAGCGCGGTCGGCAAGCGCGTCGCTCCCGTGGCCAGCACCGCCGCCGTCGGCATCGGTGCGCCCCACACCGCCACCGGCGTCATGGGCGGCCACGCCGTCAAGCTCGCACGCACCAGCGCCAACGGCCTCAAGGCCTCCGTCAACGCGCCCGTCAAGGCCAACAAGGCGTGGAAGGAGCTACCCAAGAAGGGTGCCGCCGCACGCTACGCCGCCGCGGCCGCGCTGCCCGGCGCCGACAAGCTTGCCCCCACTGCAGGCGGTGCGGCCGCCGCTGGCGGCGGCGCCTCCGTCGGTCCGCGTCAGCCCGCACCCGCCGCGCCGCGGCCGCCTGCGCCCTCGAGCACCACGCCCGAGAAGACCGCGGCCGCGGCTGACCCCGCCGCCATGGCCGCCCAGTCCAGCCCCGCGCCTGGCGGTTCTGATCCGGCTGTCCGCACGGCCGCCTCTGACGCCGCCGTTGCGGCCGCCGCCGTCAAGGGCACGCCGTCGGGGCCAGGCGCCCAGCGTCGCCCCACAGCGCCCATCGGCACGCCCGCCAGCTCGAGCCCCGCCACCGGCTCCTCACCGAGCACCGCGCCGGCGCGCGCCGCCCCGCAGCCCGCCATCGACAACGCCCGGCGACCCGCGACCAAGGCGCCCGGGATCTCCGCCCCAGCGCCCGCCCGTCGCACCGCCGCGCCCAAGCGCCCCGCGCCCGCCGCCGATCGCGCCGCCGCGCGCCCGGCCCGTCCCGTTGACCCGCGGCCGACCACGCCGCCCGATCGCCGCCCCTCATGAGCAACGACACCAACGACCTCGCCGGCGCCCTACGCGAAGCGCTCGCGCCCCGCACCAGCCTCGTCCATCCCACCTACCGCCACCTCGGCCGACCGGTGACCCTGATCGGCCTCAACCGCACCCAGTGGGTCATCGTCCTGCTCGGCCTCGCCGCCACCTGGGCGCTGACCTCACTACTGCCCATGCCGACCCAGTGGGCGATCTCTGTCGCCGGATCGCTGGTCGGCATGCCCTGCGCGCTGCTGTTCGTGCTCACCGCCGACAGCGAGCTCAGCCTGCGCTCGATGCTGCGCGGCGTGCGTTCCTGGCGGCGCAGCGCGCACGTCCTGCTGCCCGACGTCGCCCTGGCCACCGAGCCGCACGGCTACGAGCTGCAGGCCCCCGACACCAACCTGACCAACCCCGGCGTCAGCGACGCCACCACCCCTTCCCTGGAGGACCTGTGGGCCTCGTAAAGACCCCGTCGCTGCGTCGCAGCGAGCAGCCGCGCAGCGCCGCCGACGAGCTGCCCATCGAGGCGCTCAGCCACGACGGGCTGCTGATCCGCTCCGACGGCGCGCTCGTGCGCTACCTCAGCGTCGTCCCCAACAACCCGCTGGTCCTCGACGAGGACGGCTGCCAGCGCATGACCGCCGGCTTGACCGACATGTTGCTGCGCGTCCCGGCCGGGATGAGCCTGCAGTTCTACGTCCACGCCAACCACGTCTCGCTCGAGCAGCTCGTCGCCGAGATGCGCACCGAGACCGACGGCGCGACCCAGCGGCTCATCGACTCCGAGGATGACCTGCACCGCGCCCAGGGCGCGGCGCTGCGCGCGCTGGCCGCCTGCCACGAGCAGGGCATCGCCCAGCACGCCGAAGCCCAGGCCGCCGTACGCGTGCGCTACGTGCTGGTCGTCACCTTCGACCCCGCCCAGCAGACCCGGACGCTCGGCACCCTGCCGATCGCGCGCAAGACGCGCGAGTCAGACCCGCTGACGCGAGCGCTCGACCACCACCTCGGGCTCATGCGCGACGCCCAGGAGCTCTGCGATCAGCTGCGAGCATCGCTGCGCTCGCTGGACCTCACCGTCGAGGCGATGAGCGGCCAACAGGTCGCCGATCTGCTGTGGTCGCGCCTGGCGCCGACCAAGGCCCGGGCGCTGCCCGACCAGGCCCCCGGCCTTTCTGAGACCGCGATCCTCGGCAGCCTCGATCACGACGTCGACCGCGCCAGCGCCGCGGCGGCCGCCAGCCGCCTGCGCAATGCGCTGGCCCAAGGCGTCATCGACTTCCGCCCTGCCCGCCACATCGCCATCGACGGCGACCTCGAGCAGACCGGATACGTCTCCAAGCGCCCCGAGCGCACCTTCTACGGCTGGCTGCTGCACGCCATGCAGTCAGACCGTCCCTGGACGCTGTCGATGCACGTCCGCATGCGCGACCGCGGCCAGGAGCGCGACCGCTTCCGCCGCCGCGAGCGCGTCCTGTGGGGCATCAACAGCTCAGAGACCGGCCGGCCCAACCGCAGCCAGCACGAGCAGGAAGCCGAAGTCACCGCCATCGGCGACGAGCTGTCAAGCGGCGGCGAGTCGATCGCCGACGTCTCGCTCTACCTCTCGCTGCGCGAGCTCGGGCCCGAGCCCGACCCTCGGGCGCTCGGCGAAGCGTCGCTGCGCGCCCTGCGCACGATGGTCACCCCCGTCGAGGCCGGCGTCCAGCAGGGCGAATGCCAGCAGCCCGACCTCTGGCGCTCCAGCCTGCCGCTCGGTCTCGACGTCGCCGCGCGCACGTTCCCACTCATCACCCGCAACGTCGCCGACAGCATCCCGTTCGTCTCCACCAGCTCGGGCAGCCCCGACGGGATCCCGTTCGCCTTCGCCGACCCGGGCCGCACCGTCGAGCGCATCAACCCCTTCGACAAGCTCCACGACAACGCGGTCACCCTCGGCTACGCCAAGTCGGGCAAGGGCAAGACCGCCACCGTCATCCACCTGGCCTCCGCGGCGATGGCCCGCGGCGCCCAGGTCTCGGTCATCGACCGCTCCACCGGCCACTACAAGTTCCTGTGCTCGCTGATCCCCGGTGCCGCGCACCTCGAGCTCGGCGACGCCAACGAGCAGGCCACCATCAACTGCTGGGACGTCCCCGACCCCGGCAACGTCCCCACCGACAAGGTCGCGTTCCTGCTGCACCTGCACGCGCTGCTCATCGGCGAGCACGACCCCGACCAGGACAGCTACGGCCTTGACCGCCTGCAGCGCTCGCTGCTGGCCCACGCCATCCGCGCCACCTACCGCCGCTGCCACCGCGACGGCCTGGCGCCGCGCGAGCAGCTGCTGCACCAGATCCTCGCCGAGCTCGCCGACCTCGAAGCCGACCGCTCCGCCGAGCACGCCGCCATCTACCGCGACCTCGCGCTCGGCGTCGCCGAGTTCTGCGGCGAAGGCACCTACGCCTACCTGTTCGATCGCCCGACGTCGCTCGGCGTGCGCCCCGACGCGCCGCTGGTCGTCTTCAACACCACCAAGATCCCCGCCGACATCGCCCCCGCCGTGCTGTTCTCGATCTTCGAGTACATCACCAACCGCAACGAGGACCGCTGGTCCGCAGAGCTGCAGCGCCGCGCCGCCGGCTACCGCCCCGCCGGGCCGCTGGACGGCACCTCGATGCTCGTCTTCGAGGAAGTCTGGAAGGTCGTCAGCCGCCGCGCGACGGCCGAGTTCGTCGCCGAGCGCGCCCGCCGCGGACGCCACACCGGCCTCTGGACGATCGCGCTGTCCCAGACGCGCACCGACATGGACAACCCCAACGCCCGGGCGCTGCTGGACAACGCCACGATGCACTTCGTCCTTGGCCAGAGCCGCGGCGACCTCAAGGCCGTCCAGCGCGGCGTCGGACTCGGCGACGAGGAGATCGAGCAGATCCGCAAGCTGAGCACCGAGAAGGGCGTCATGGCCCAGGCCTACTTCGTCAACGGCGAACGCGGCCGCGGCACCGTGGCGATCCGCATGGCCGCCCCGATCTACTGGACGGCGACCTCCGAGCCCCACCACGACGTCCCTCGCCGCGGCCTGGCGCTGCGCACCGCCGGCGGCGACCCGTGGGCCGCGCTGGCGCTGCTCGTCGACCCCGCCTGGCACGCCCAGGTCGACCGCGATCAGGCGTGAGCGTCGCAGTCCCCGCACTGCAGGTCGCCCGCCACAGCCGGGCGGCCAAGCTGGCCCCCGGCATCCTGGCCGTGCTGCTGCTGATGATCGTCGCGCCGCTGGCGATCATCAGCAGCCAGCAGTCAACCCAGGACTTCGGTCCCGGCGGCCTGCCCGCCGGCGCCCAGCCGTTCGTCGCCGTCTACCAGGACGCCGCGCAGGCCTTCCACGTCTCGCCGTTCTTGCTGATGGCCGTCCACGAGGACGAGACCAACTACTCGACCTCCACGCTCGCCGGCGTCACCGACGGCCTCAACTTCGCCGGCTGCTGCGCCGGGCCGATGCAATTCTCCATCACCAGCGCCGCGTCCAACACCGCCGGTGGCTCCGGCGGCACCTGGGCAACGTTCGCCAACGCCTACAACAAGGCCGACGCCCCGCGCCCCGACGACTACCCCGGCCGCTACGGACACCACCCCAACGTCTACGACAGCCACGACGCCATCTACGCCGCGGCGTCCTACTTCCGCTCACTCGGCGCCGGACCGCAACTCGACACCCGCACCCTCGGCGCCCTGGCCTCCTACAAGGGCACGCCGCCCGCCTCGCTGCCCTACGCCCGCCACGACTACCAGCGCGCCCAAGAGCTGCAGCAGCTGGCCGCCGCCGACACCGGCGCCGGCGAGCTCGGCAACGTCGACGGCACGCCGCTTCAGCGCGTCGTCGCCTACGCCAACAAGATCGAAGCCCTGAAGCTGCCCTACTGCTGGGCCGGCGGCCACGCCCCCAAACTCGGCCCCTCGGCGACCGCCAACGACTGCTGGCGCCAAGACGCCGAGGCCGCAGGGCGCACCTTCTCAGACACCGGCCTGGACTGCTCGGGCTCGCTGCGCTGGCTGCTGACCCTCGCCGGGTTCCGCGACCCCGGCGGCATCGGCTCCGGCGCCTTCCCCTCCGCCTACGACAGCGGGCCCGGCACGCACGTGACCATCTGGTCCAACGCCGAGCACGTCTTCCTGACCATCGACGGCCGCGGCTGGGGCACCTCCGGCTCCAACTACAGCCACGGCCCCGGCTGGGCGCAGCACACCACCGTCGGCTTCACCGCCAGCCACCCCCACGGCCTCTGATCCCCAAGGACCCTGACATGCTCAACCACCGCCTCCCCGCCCTGCTCGCCGTCGCCGCCACCGCCCTGGCCACCGGCTGCGGAGTCTCCAACCCCTACGACAAGACCCAGGCCGCCGCTCCCGCCTCGACAGCGGCCGCGACGACCGCCGCCGCGCCCGCAGCATCTCCCGGCGGCGCCCGCGCGCCGCGTGCGGCGCGCACCGCCGATCAGGCGATCCGCCTGTTCGCCACCACCTTCATCAACTGGCACTTTGACCAGCTACCCAAGCAGCGCCTCGCGCTCGTCGCCCAGTCCGCCGGCACGCTGGCCGACGAGATGAAGCAGGCCGCCCACCAGGCGCTGACCGAGGTCAGCCGCCGCGCATCCAACCAGGCCAACACCGGCACCGTCGAAGTCGTCACAGACCCCAAGCACAACGGCCAGTTCTACGTGGTCACCCACGAGACCGCCAAGCTCGGCGGCAGCGACGAGCAGTCGGCCTACTTGGTCTACCGCGCCACCGCCCAGAAGACCGCCGACGGCTACAAGCTCACCTCGTTCAAGGCGGTCAGCTGACGATGATCGTCGCCGTCTGTGGCCTGCACGGAGGAGCGGGCACCACCACGATCGCCGCGCTGCTTGCGCGCGCCGCCGCCGCCCAACAGCCCGGCCGCGTGCTGCTCTGCGACAGCGCGCCCGGCGCCGGCGACCTCGCGCTCGCGCTCGGCGCCGCCAGCCCCTACAACCTCACCGACGTCGCACGGCTGGCCGACGACCGCCAGACCCCCGCCGAGGTGCCCTGGCTCGAGCAGGCCGACGGGCTGCGCGTCATGGCGCGCGCACCCGCACGCCGCGCCGCCGCCCGCCCCGACGCCGTCGTCAAGGTCCTGCGCGACGCGGCCGCCGCCCACTCGCTTGTCATCGTCGACGCCGGCGCCCTGCAGTCAGAACACGCCGCCGCGGCGCTGCACGCCGCCGACATCGTGCTATGGACCCTGGACGCCACCGCGCAGCTCGACCGCTGCGCCGCCCTGCTCGGCGGCCCGCTGGCCACCGACGCGCGCCACGCACGCTGGCTGCTGGCCGCCAGCGCCACCGGCCGCGACGCCGACGTACCAGTCGCCGCGCGCCTGACCGAGCTCGTGCCCACCGCCGCTCGCCTAATCCTGATTCCAGCGGTCGGCCACCGGGCCGCAATCGCCCCCGAGCGGCTGCTCGCGGGCACCCAGCTGCTCAGCGCCCTCAGCTAGGGGGCTTCACGGTCGTTCGAGGCACCCGCTTGCGACGACCCTGTTACAGCCGTCGCCTTGATTCCTGGACCTGCCGGTACTGCGCCGCCCGGCCGTGGCGCCACCCCTGGTCCGAACTCGACCAGCTCCGCTCTGCCGGTACCCGCGAGTGGTACCCGGAAGACTTCACGCGCTGGGTACCAGCGAGAGTGGTGGCGTTCTCAATCAACAACAAGCGATGTCAACGATCGTCGGAATTCCCCAGGTGCGATCACGGGAATTCCCCACCTTGTGAGGGGTGGTTGAGGCCGGCTCGGAGGGTGGCGAGGCGGGCGCGGTGGTCGCGCATGCGGTAGCTGTCGCCGTC
>Ga0193699_10000064_pt1 | contig 51891 bp, 82 predicted proteins | sample L3c2metaG_FD_160095 | JGI IMG/M metagenome (GOLD analysis project Ga0193699, IMG submission 160095) | Soil microbial communities from a riparian zone of the East river system, Colorado, United States - L3c2 | ecosystem: Environmental > Terrestrial > Soil > Riparian zone | place: USA: East...
CGGCAAGGGGAGCGCCATACTCGTCACTGACAAGGCCGGTGTCTCTATCTTTGAGGAACGAGGCAACGAGGTCAACGCCATCTCGCCAGTTCTCCTTCGCCTCAGGTAGTGTCCAGCAGCCTACGAGGTCGATCGAAATCTGTACGCCAGCTTCAGGGTCAGCGGCATCCCCGAAGGCCATGTCGAGGTGGTAACCCTCGGGCTGCTCACGGGCCTTAAGAATCCGGATGTGCTCGCCTAGGGTAGTGAAGGCTTGGTAGTGCTCACGCCATACCCTAATCTCGTCCCAGGGCGTTACCTGAAACTCAATAGCTGCCAGAGGGTTCGTGTACCCGAAGTCGAAGGCCATGTAGTTTGGCCAGGCTGGGTTGAACTTAACAGACCCTACATGCTTGGTTACATCCCACTCAGGGTAAATCTTTCCAACAAAGCTAGAGAAGTCCGCTGCGATCTCCTGAAGGAACTGCTCGGGTCGCATTGTTTGCAGTAGCAGTTGAATTTCAGGATCGTCGTACCCGCCAGGATATACAGCGTCGTTGTCCCAGCTGGGGAATCTCCAGCTTTCGTAATCGGGGAACTCAGGATCCTGTCCGAACATCCAAGTGGCGTAAAGCCAGTTGAAGCCTTCAGGTGTCGTAGGGAAGTCTGCCGAGCCGCGCTTGTCCGCCAACGCTGGCCGAATGAACCTCTCCCACGTCTCTTCCTTATGCTTCGCGGCCTCAGACATGATCACGTGGTCGAGAGCCTCACCCACCAGGTTCTCAGGGTGGTCAGCACTTCTGACTTCCAAGCGTGTGTGCCACGGAAACTCTAGGAACATGTGGCCTTGCTTCTTGTTGTATGCCTTCTTCACTCGACTGTCACGGCCAAGTTGTTGCTTGACAATCAGGTCATCCCAGATTACCCGAAACTCCTTCTCGCCAAGGTCGTACGTAGGTCCAACAATCCAAAACGTCTTGTACGGCTCGAACAGTCGAGGCTGGAGCTCCTTGCCCGCCATGGTGCTTTTGCCAAAGCGTCGTCCGCAGTTCGGCAGTCGAAAGCGTGCCTTGCTATTGTGGTACAACCACTGCCGAGCATGTGGCGTGTACCCAATATGCTTGAAGTACGCTTCCTTCGACCACCTCACTACGCTTTCACCCACTTCCCATTACGGATCCAGCCGTGGTCACCACAGGTTCGGCAAAGCAGCGACGGCTCTAAGTGTAGCGGGTCCATCGATACAACTTGCCACTTGGCCTTGTCTGAAATGTCGACGTTCTCAGGAGTGTCGAAGAGGATCGAACCCTTACACTCCGAGCCATCAGGCTTGCTGTGCCAATCGATCAGTCCTGCTCGGAGGCCGCCAGCATGGTGAGTGTAGAAGGTGTAGAACGTGATCGCATGGCCTTCGCCAATGTCTTGACGATCTGAGCCCGACCACTCTACACCTGCATGCGCCAACACCGCTTTACTGCAACCGCGAGTAGTACACGTTGGTCTGCGTTCGTGTCGTAGCAGCAGCCACGTCATCTACAACAGCACAGTTGTTGGAGCCAATGGAGAGCTTCAATCCAGAGTTGGTTCCCTCCGAAAGTACCCGAGCCGCCTTGGTGTTACCCTTGGCATCGCGGTACAGCACAGAGCGCCTACCCGCAGTTGCGCGCTTGCCCTTGCGAGTCGTATCAATGGTGCGGGTGTCGTAGAGCGGCATCTGTATCTGTCCCTTCCTTCGGAACTTTGGATTGCAGTAGACCACAGGGAGCTCGGTGGGTGGCTGCCGCGGAGATGGGGCAGCTGTTACTTGCCCTGACCCTTGGCGAAAGGGTTGACCTTCTTGCCAGCAGCTACCTTTTTCGCAGCACCCTTTTTGGGCTTCGGCATAGGCTTTGGTGCTGCAGCCTTCTTAGCCGGTGTAGCCATGTTGATCCTCTTCCCTTACTTCCTGGGCTGGGCGTTGGCCGCGTTCTCGACATCTACTTCCATCTGGCGCAACATCGCCTCGAGCGGGCTGTCTGCCCTGTGAGTATCGTCGCCGATCTTGCCAAGTACTCGGTCCACGATGTACTTGCCCGCGTCAAGCCGAAGCCGCTCCGAAGATCCGCGGATCGCAATGTCAACCAGGGACATTGCAACCCTAGCTGAGTTCTCCCGGAACAGTCTCTGCGTCAGCGCCTCTTCGGACTCTTCAACGTGAGTAACTCTTTCCATCCGAACCGCCTCATCAAGGCGTCTCTCGTCCTCGGCGGACAACGGAACCGGCGTCCCGCTACCCCTGAACTCGGTCTCATCGTTGTCTCTCATGTTCTCATTATATAGTATCCAGCCTAGCTGACTTCCCGATCAAGGATACATTGGTAACACTATGTCTATGGCCCCTTATATAAAACAAGACGACCACTTGTGTTACGGGCTAGGCTGGTAACACCTCTCATACCCAACCTAGCATGTATCCCGTATAGGCTGGTATACCTTCAGAGCTTAACCTTGGCGCGTTAGCCCCACGGGTTCTGTGTAGGTAGGCCTCCGGACAGGTAATATAGTTAGGTATGCCTACATGTAGGTATGCGTTCCGACATGTAGGGGAGGCGACACAACCCTAAGACATGCCTAAATGATGTTGATATAGCTTAGGCATAACTTAGGCTGGATTTAGGCAGATTGTGTTGAATAGATCTTGGTAGCGCTATAAGATATAGATATAAGAAGAACGAGAGATACACACAGATGGGGTTGGGATCATGAACACACTGGCCAAGCTTGCAGATGCAGTGTTGTTAAGGGTACACAACGACGGCCACCCAGGGGATGTACAGGAACCGGAAGATTGCCTTTACTGCCACCCAGAAGGGTAAGGTACCGTAACCTGGGAGCTGGTGCCAGGTTGCAGTACGTACCGGAACAAGCCGGTACGTTCTGTGACAGGGAGACAAGCCATGAGCGAGAACAGTGTTACCGAGATCGAGGTTACCGAGACCGAGGTTGTCGTGGGGGACTTCTTCACCGCGGAGACGTACAGTCCGTACGGGGTGATCAAGGCCGTGAATGCCGTCCTCAAGGCCCTAGAGATCGAGAAGGTCCTGCCGGGACCGATGGGCTACACGTACTGCAAGAAGGGGTACATCGCCACCGTCCCGGGGAGCAACGCGAAGCTGGTCACCAGGGCAGCTGCGATCGAGTGGACCGAGAAGTACCTGGGCAAGCTGGCAGCGAAGCAGACCATGCAGGCCGAGATCGTCGAAGAGGTTACCGAAGCTCCGGAGGCTGACCTTCACGAGGTGCTGTAAGCGGAACGGAGTGACAGAGTGACGTAGTAGGTAGGGGGACCTCAAGGAGGTCGAGGTCCCCCGTCCTACTTCATCAGTCGATGGGGTAACAGGCAGAGGGAGGTAGACGTGAAGCGTATCGATCAGCTGTTGCAGAAGTGGCCTTCACCGCTCATGGTGTTCCACTTGATCGTGGTAATCGGGATCGTCCAGATGTGCTACCTCCCGATGTAACAGAGAGACATGGGTATAGACATGATCCTCAAGCGTACCATCGGTGCAATCGTCGTAGGCACTTCACTCTTCGGAGGCGGAGTTGCCTACGGCGCCACCAAGAGTACCTCGTACGCACCTGCTCCGCACAAGAGTTGGGCGGGTCAGAACAAGGCCGAAGTGGCCTGCGCCGCCGAGTTGGACGACGTGTCATGGGAGTCCTGCCTCGTGAAGGGGTGGGAGAAGTACACCGGCAAGCACCTCTCCTCCTCAGAGTACGTAACGAACGGTGCCAAGGGAACCTGGTCCGTTAGCTGGTCGCACGTGGTGCTTCCCAGTGGTGGGAAGGTCATGAACAAGGCGGCGAAGGCTGTGTACAACGTTCCAGTCACGGTGTACTGCAAGGCATACAACGAGGGCGAAGGCAAGGTTGTCCTCTGCAACAACGGCTACCGTCACGAGTAAGAGCTGGTGAGACTCCAGTAGAGACACTGATAGGCTAGGCTGGTTCCCCCGAGAGGGGGAGCCTTCCTAGGCCCTCAGCGCCTATGTACCTTCACAACTCCACAGAGCTCTTACTGGGAAGGAAAGTACCTCACGAGGTCGTAGTTCACATTCATGATGTAGGCTTCCCGATGGGCAAGGTCAACATCATGTCTCAGGGTGCGTTCCCTGTCCACACTATCGAGGTAGTCGGCGACAGCCTTAGGGCCTTGCGTTCGCTTCTTAGTACAGGCCTTACAGTACCCGCCAGGCCTTCCGTACTGGGTTCCGTCCCTCTCGTACCAGATGTCCTCGACCTTGTCCAGGCCGTCACCAATCAGCTTGGCTGTGTAGTAGTCTCCGATGTACACCCAACGGTGACACATGGAGCACTCGATGGTTCCGTCTTCCTGTATGTATCTCTTCCCTCTTCCCATATAATAAGTATAACGTAGTCAATAGAGTTAAGCAACGGGTTCACGTGATTATTCTTATTTCCTTAACAATATATTCTCTAACAAGGGGCGGTATATCTAGTATAACATGTAGTGTCGGACAGAGAGAAAGGAACAGGAAATATCAATTATAATAATATATATACTACCTTATTTATATTAACTACTATTCTGGTAACTTACATTAACGATACGTCCCTTAACTGTCCAACTACGTCTGGAGCCAGAAAGTTACATTGTCACTTCCAGAAAGTTACATGGTCACTTAACGTCTGGGGCTAGAACATTACAGGTTCAGTAGGCAAGTAAGTGAGATACAAATCCCTAAATAAACTTAAGCTAGATTTAAGGTTTTATTAATTGATCCCGCTATATAATTAAAAGAAAAGCGCATAACACAAAGACTCAGGAAGGTAAGTGGCATGAAGATCAGGCTCTCCAATGGTGAACTGCTTGAGGTAAGTTCCTCCAGAACAACTCCATCAAAGAGAAGTGTTAAGCTCAAGAGTGGTAGTCTCAAGAGGTGGAACTCCTCAAAGGTGAATGCCTCAGTTGGAGGCCGTGCCTCTGTGGTCTCTGCTACCTATGCGCCGGCTGACACTCTTCTATGTATCGTTCGACCTACTAGCTCCGGGAAGCCATTCACCTGGGACTTAGGTGGTTCTGCAAGCACAGGTTATATTGGCGGAAGAGGAATCTGAGAAGGAGTGTGACTGGAATGTTCACAGAGGCAGAGATCGAGTTCCTGACCATGTTGGTAGAGGATGCTAGAAGGGAGTCTTGGGAACAGGTAGCTAGCCACTCTGATGACGTCGAAATGAAAGCGCAGACCATCGAGCGGACGGATGCTATCCTTCGCAAGCTGAAGAATGGCGAGGACTAACAATGAGACGACGAATGATGTCACTGGTGGAAGTGTACTCCGGAGAGATGACCCTGTGTACGAAGAAGCCCTGTGTACGAAGAAGCACTGCATGGCCCAAGCTAAGTGGTGGCTGGTTGTACGAGATGACGATAACGAACAAGATGTCGACCACGCCAGATGTGAGGAGCACAGCCGATGAAGCGGACTAAGTGGGAGATACTAGAAGACCGTATGCTGAACGCTGGTGAAGCTGTAGGCTACTCTGCCTGGAGAGAGCTACGCGCCCTAGAGCGCACTCCGTTCACTGCGAATGGTACGGGCCAGTGCTCGACCTGTGGTGCTTTACTCAGCACGGAGGCCGATTTTGCCAAGCACTACCTCATCGACGACGAACGTTATCTGAACCTGGGAATGTGCCCGACCAGAACAACTGAGGGCCACCTCAAGCACGCTCTCGACATCGCGTACGCGATGAACGAGGAGTATAACGACAACGCAGGAGTACCACTTGAGGAGGAGCAATGACTAGGCACATCAAGGTTACAGACACGGAGGGTAACACAGCTGAACTGACGTACGAAGAGAGTCGATACCCATCTCGTAACAGATACGACAACGACCACTCAAGGTTGATGGACAGTGAAGCCCTTCACCTCGTGCTTCTGAACAACCCAATTGGTGATCACTACACTGTGGAGTTCGACAACGCTGAGCCAGAGAAGTACAAGCACAGCTACAAGAGCCCGAGAGAACTGTAAGTAGTGCATGACACTCAACTTCTCGTTGAGTGTTGTGTTCAGCGTACAGTAGACCACAGGGAGGCAGGCAATGCGAGGGCAGAGACGATTGCAAGTAAGGTCGAAAGTAGCTTGGTGGTTCCTGAACATCGCCAGTTTCGTACTGGCGTTCCTGATTACCATAGCAGTCAACTGGTACTTTCTAGACAGGAGGTAAGGACATGACGATTCGAGAACTGATCGACGAGCTCGAGGGCATTGCACTCAGGGAAGCTGCAATGGGAGACCAGACTGAGGTGCTTACATTTCACGACTGCCAGGCACCAAACGTTTTCTACTCTGAAGATGGTCGAGTGTACATCGAGCCAGGCAGCTCCTGATGGTCAACGAAAGAGGGTTCGACGAGGACGGTAACGACGACCTTACTGACGAGGAGAAGAACTACTTCCTTGATCTGTTAGGGCGGAGCAACGTTAGCTCCAACCCGAGGCCGGAGATTTGGATCGAGAGGAACGCGATGGCTAGAAGGAACGGCATAACGTTATCGTCACATAGCTATGTGGCCATGATGCTTAGGGAGCCGGAAGAAGGAGACAGGTTCCTTAACGGGAGGCAGAAGGGAATACAGGTTCCTGTGCGGACCGCTGAGCACTGCGACCACTGTGAAACCATCTGCCCCACCAAGGCTTGTGTAGATGGTTGGAGTATCGACCACATTGTTCTGCTAGATAGGACTGTTGCAGGTCGAGGAATTAAGGAGCAGCTGGGATGAAGCAACTTCTCTACAGGCCATCTTGGCAAGGACTGCGAGTGGGCCTACTGCAGGAGAACTCTCTCAATGGTGGCTGGACTACCGAAGAGGGTGTAGAGTTCAACATCGACTGCCTTAGGCACTATGTCAATATGGACAACCATGCCATATTGTTTCAGGCAGCAACTGAATGCCGAGCGATGGGCTACGCAATCGAACAGGAGCGTTCGCTCAGGCTGTTCAGGACGATCAACCTTTTGAACGCTACACGTATGGGTTACTCTGGTCAAGGTCTTCGAGGTACCGACCAAGACGTTATGGTTCTGGAGTACAGGAACCAGTTGCAGAAGCTCCAGACCTCTATGTACATGAGGGATCTGACAATCGTGATGCATGCCTGGGATTGGAGTGTTGTCAAGAGAGAGCTACGCAGACAGCACGACAGCCAGAGACTACTGTTCGACCTAACGAGAAGGAACCTTATCGCAAGGTTCAACCACGCAGCGTCGTTGGATAAGGTTCGAACCAGGCCAGAGCTGGTTAAGTACCTCGACCTGATGGACTCTGTAGGTGAGTGAGCCAAAGCTGCCATGGGTAAGGATGGCTTGCTATGCTCCCTTGGCCTTAGCGTTCTGCGGACTAGGGCTACTGATCATGGTGTACGTGGTCGAACTAATACCACTCGGCCTTCTCTGCCTGTGGTGCTCTGCATACCCATACGCGCGGTGGCTGTCGAAGAAGATACACGCTGACATCGCGTACGCGAACAGGGATCATTCGCTCAACGAGGGACAGCCTCTTGAGTGGGACGAAGAAGATCCTGTTGACATGGAACTACTCAACATTGTTATCAACGGAACAGGGAGAGGCTCATCATGACCGAACAAGTTGTCGAGAGTCCTACGTTCACCGACCACGCACAACCAGTGTTGTCGGCTATGATCGTTGAGTACCTCGCGATCCATCCTGATGTCGAGTACGTTATGAACTTCTTGACGGATCTTGGGTTGAGCGACGATCTCATTCGTGACTACCTTGCCTGGCTGAATGGTGAGAGCGTCACGATCAGATTGCCTCACTCCTACCCGGCAACACTGCAAAGGACTGAGCCTCCAGTGTTCGACATCGTGGGTGGTACACCGTTCAAGCCCACCATCAACATGTTCACTCGCCTTCGCTGATCGGACTTGCGGCGCCTACACGATGTGTAGACGCTGTTGGTTCTATCGAGGAGGAGGAAGTGATGGCAAGCACTACTCGGCTCGTGTGCGCCGAAAGAGGCCACAAGTGGGGCGATGAGAGTTACGTTCAGGAGAGGAACTGGAAGGGCATCAGGATCATCTGGGTGTTGCGTCTCAGGTGTGAGAGGGATGGTTGTCAACGCATTCGTGTCGATCACGTAATGCCTAAGACCTTCAAGCTCGTTGGTCGTCGCTACGAGGGCGACTACGAGAAGATGCAACGGATGACGAGGGAAGACCTTCGTCAGGACATCATCACGAGGACGGGAGTTAGGTAATGTACACATGTTTGTGTGGAGGGTTCTACAAGTCCACAAGACAACGAACTGTCCAAAGACCCAGCTGACACCTACACAGAAGGCTAAGCGACGGGCACTCAAGAAGGGAAAGAAGAAGTAGAGACACTTCCAAAAAGAAATCAAAGTCCCATCTTGCGTGGCTAGAGGGGACTGCGTTATAATTATAAGAGAGGCAAGCATAAGGGGCTTGCTTCGAGAGACTCAAGGACAAAGACAATGGGAAGAGGTAAGACTGTGACAGAAGCTAGCGTGGCGCTCGACGAGGTCGACGTGCCGGACGTGAACGACGAGATCGAAGACATCACCGACGCTCCGACGGGTTCGGGCCAGGAAGAGAAGCCCAAGGAGCCGGCGAAGCCCAAGCGTGGCGACCTGCCGACCATCGAAGGCGACGAGTACATCACTCCTGTTGCCTTCGCCAAGCTGCTGAGCCAGCCGCTGGACGGCAACCCGGAGAACGACGACGCCAGCAACTGGCGGAACACGGACAAGAACGGCTCGCATGTCGTTCCTCCGCAGATGATCTACTCGTACATCAAGAGCTCCAAGGAGTTCGTGTCGTACGATGGCATTGTCGACAGCAACGGCGTTGTGCGGAACAACCTCCTGAAGCTGTCCGAGGCGAACGCGTACTGGGACGGGCGCGCCGGCAAGGCTGCGGAGCGTGCGGCCAACGCGAAGGCCAAGGCGGAGAAGAAGGCCGCGAAGGCTGAGACTTCGACGACTACCGTGGATGCCGAGTCTGTGGGCGAGGTCGTCGAGGCGGAGTAACACCTCTCGTGTCGGTCCTGAGCGATGCTTTTGCTAGCACAGGGGCTGTGAAGCAGGTGTAACTCCGTAAGAATGGCCGGACGTACAAGTACCAGAAGCCCTCCGCTTCCGAGGAAAGTACGTCCGGCCATTCGTTTTAGAGGTTGTGTTCCCTAGCTTGTACACTATATAATTTAAGAGTAAGGTAAGACAAGTATCCAACGGTCGAATAGAGGATACATGGCTCAGATAGAAGTACCAGAACCAGATATAGAGGCGCTTGCCGATATACTGGACATGGCGATCGAGGAGTACCGTAGCGCTAAGGACCATACATTATCGTGTCCTAGTGTTGAAAGTCCGGAGCAGTTGCTAGTAGTTGTAGCTGACTACGATATGCGGCGAGCGGCACTACAGCGAGTCCGGATTCAGATTGAGGAGCAAAGGTGAACGACAGCACGGAAGCTGCTCCAGCAGCCCTCCTAGGACATTGCACTTCGGTGTACGAGGAGATGGAGGCTCAGTCGCGAGTCATCACGGCTGAGCAGGTCGAGATGCTTGTGTACGAAGGCAAGCTCGTTGAGCTAGTGACAGTACACGTCGGACTGTCAGTACCTTACTACACCAAGGTGACCCAAGCACTTAAGGGCATGGGGTGTGCAAGGCAAATGCGACGTGGCGGAGGCAACAGTCCGTCGCAGTGGCAGTTGCTTCATGCACCCACGGTTGAACGATTCGACAAGTGGTTGGAGGCTATGGATCCAACCCCCGACGAGATCGAGTACGCGACAGCACAGACAGTGCGGGACATGAACACGAGGCTACAGCGCCTCGAGAAAGCGATGGGTGTGTAGTGCGAAAGGTACGCATTACCTATACGGCTAGTGCAACGGTCGAGATGGACTTGTCCTCATACCCTGGTATGACGGAGAAGGGGATCAAGGAGTACGAAGAGGGCAACGGCGAGGCAGAAGTCTTCGAGGTACTCGCAGGACAAGACGACCTTGATGTCAAGGTAGAAGTGGAGTTCTTCGATGAGTAACACAACGTTCGAGGAAGCTAAACAGTGTCCGAAGTGTAGCAATCCTGGTGAGGATCGTATCACCAGAATCGCTAAGGGCATGAAGCCTGGTACGACTACGCACCACATCTACTGCATGTCCGTTCTTTGTCCTTGGTACGACACGTGCTGGATTGTTCAGGTGAATCCTGATGGGTCAATTCCTCCGGCGACTAACCATGTTGGCCAGCCCAAGGTGTACGAAGGCTTTGAGGGTCACGACAAGGAAGCCACAGACCTGATCGACGAGCTGAAGCGTTCTGCCGCTAAGCAGACTGAAGACGGATATGAGATCCGTCGCAACCGGTGATCTTGAGAGTGCTCGTGGCAGCGTACGTTATAGTTGTCGCGAGCATTTTCGTTGCTGCGGTATTACTTATAGTCTCTCTGTAAGTCTAACTCTCATGATCCTTAGGGCTATGTTCTCTATGAGGGCGTATTGGCATTCGGTTAGACATAGCTTAGACTCGGTCTCATAGAAAGTCTAAGGCTATCGAGAGCTTAGAGCTCGAGCGTGTGATGGCTGACAGTAGACCACAGGGAGGAAGCGATGCATAGGCAAGACATGGCAGTGATGCGTTCAGACATCAGAGCTGGACTGAGCCAGGAAGGTAAGGCCACTGTGGGGTTCGGCGGGACTCCGGCAGAGTGGCGAAACATCCGTGCCACCATAGCTCTCTGGGCCAAGAAGAACGGAAAGCAGGTGCACATCGAGTTCGTTAAGCACTCGGGCTGGCAAGAGCTGGATGTTCGGGTAGCGTCGTGAACTTCGACGAACTCCAGAAACAGATTGAGGCAGACGAACTAGCTGACGGTATCGAAGCAGGTCAGCTGTTACTGATGTCTGTAGCGGACTACGCGAAGGCTCGAGACATGAAGCCTCAACTCATCCACTACTACATCCGCAAGGGCAAGATCGTACCAGTCTTGTGTGAGTGTGGACGCAAGTGCGTAGAGGTTAAGGAGGCAGACGATTTCCTTGCAGGAAGGAGCAAGAGTGAAGGAGAGAATTAAGGGCGATGTGATCGTTGCCTTGATTCTAGTACCTATCGTTACACCAGCCTGGTGGACGATGTGGCATGTCTGTGACAGACTATGGAGCCTGAGGTAAGGTAATGCCCGTGAACGACACACTGCTAGCGATGCTATTCGAAACGGAGAAGGCCAAGATGCCCAGCATGAGCCACTGCAACCACTCACTCAACGACGTTTGGGGCGACCAGCGAACTCCTGATGCTACGGAAGTGACGTTGGAAGAGGCCAAGGTGCTGGTCGAGGAGAAGCCTGCGGAACGCTATGCAGCCTGCTCGTTCTGTGGTGTAACTACTGTGGAGGAAGTAGAAAGTGTGTGAAGTGGAGGGAGTAGAAAGTGTGAAGTGCAAGTCCCAACTATGGCCAGACAATGATGCCATGCACTACTACACGTATGACCTAGAGCAGAACCACCAAGGCTCACACATCGACCTCGATACATGCAGAAAGTGGGGCTGTAACGATGAGCGACTTCGCACTCCTGGACTTTCAGAAGGAAGACGTTCTCAAGATCGCTAGAGCCGGCCGTGGTGCGATCGGTTCGGAGATGGGTACAGGTAAGACTCATGAGGCGATCGCCCTGGACAACTACTGGTATAAGGTCGCCAAGACGAAGGGCCCTACGCTAGTCGTTTGCCCCATCAACGTCTTCTCGTCTTGGAAGGAGAAGTACGCCTGGCAGTCTCCTGAGACGGACGTGTTCGTCATCGATCGGAAGGATAGAGATGGGTTTGTTCAGGCGATCAAGCAGGGCAAGGCTGACGTCTACATCATGCACTGGGACGCTCTGCGCCTCTTGCCCGCTCTGCATCGCATCAAGTTCCTCACCGTCATCGCTGATGAAGCTCACCGAGGGGCTAACCGAACAGCACAAGCCACACAGGCACTCAAGAAGATTCCGGCAGTCCACAAGCTTGCAATGTCCGGTACTATGTCAGGCGATCAACCGCAAAATCTCTGGTCAGTCCTGAACTGGATCTGGCCAAAGACGTACACGTCGTACTGGAAGTTCCGCAAGCACTACGTGGTCGAAGAAGCAAGTTCAGGCAGAGGCGACTACAAGGTCATCACAGGTGTCAAAAACGTCGATAGCCTGAAGGAGGAGATGTCTCCCTGGTTCGTTCGACACCTGAAGAAGGAGCAGTGCTGTCCTCATCATCCCAATGGTGTCATGGACTACCTGCCCGAGAAGGTGAATGACACGATCTGGGTTGAGCTGTCGCCGACACAGCGCCGAGTGTACAAGCAGATGAAGGAGCAGATGGTCGCGTGGATCAACGAGCATGACGATACGCCACTTGTTGCCTCTATCGCTGTCGCTCAGCTGACACGCCTCTCGCAAATTGCTCTTGCGACTCCTGAGATTAGAACCGAAACACGTCGCAAGAGGGACGGCACAGAGCACGACGTCTCTGTGGTCTACTTAAAGCTGCCGTCTTCGAAGATGGAGGCACTGCTCGAGCGCCTCAAGGACAACCCAGAGAAGAAGTTCGTAGTGTGGTCGGCGTCCAAGAAGATGTGCTACCTGATCTCAAAGCACCTTGAGCAGCACGGAATTGGTAGCCACGTTCTGTCGGGTGACACTCCTCAGTCTCAGCGAGACACAATGGTGAAGAGGTGGGAGACTGACGACAAGCAGGTCTTCATTGGCGTCATCGCAGCAGCCGGAGAAGGCATCGACGGACTTCAGAATACCACAGACACGTGCTTCTTCATGGACAGGAGCTGGTCAACAAAGCAGAACTACCAGGCCGAAGATAGGCTGCACCGACCAGGACAGCTAGGGGATCATGTACACATCATCGACATCATGGCCAAGGACACCATCGATCTTGGACGTCATACGCGTCTACTTGAGAAATGGGACTGGATCCGTATGATTCTGGGAGACAAGGTCGACCAGAGGACAGGAGAGTTGAAGCTTGAGCTGGCCTCCTAGTAAGGTCCCTTACGAGGGAATGCATAGAGATCCATTCAAGCTGAGGTGGTACGAGCGTACTACTGCAGGCGTGGTTCTCGTCTTAGCCTTGCTTCTGGGCATGGCCTTACCGTGTATCGTCTTCTACTTCTGGAGCTAACCATGACAGACAAGGACGTTCAGGTCCATATCGTAGTGAACCTCGAGGGCTTCTCTGGAGACGTCGCGGATATTCGTACACAGGCAAAGTTTGCTGACCACGACTACTTCTGGACTCAGGTTCTAGATGTCGATAAGGTTCGAGCAGAGGCATACACACTGTCGAAGCCTGACTACTACAGGAAGAAGGGTGAGACGTCCATGATTCACTTCCACAGGTTCCACGAGCCTTGCGACTACGGAACTCCTGGTGGAAGCCAGAAGCACGAGTTCTATCCTGTGCTGGAGGGGTAATGGTAAGCGCCGAGGACTCTCTAGCAGTACCACTCGGGGAACACCTAGCATTACTACGCGAGGCAGACTTGAGGTTCGATGCTGAGAGGGATAGGCGCTTGTCTGAAGTAGCAGTAGAACGTGAGAAGGCCCTAAAGATCAAGGAGGAGGCGGACAAGGCTGCACTAGCTCTAGCTCGTGCCGACCAGACCTATAAGGACGAACAGGCAAACAAGCTCAGGGAGCAGATCAACTCGGAGAGGAACATCTATGTTACCCAAGACCAGCTAGCTGCAGCTATTCGCGAGATGTCGGCACTAGTTCAACCGGTGAGCGACTACGTAGCCAAGCAGCAAGGTAGGTCTGGAGGCATAGGTGACTCACTCAGTATGGGTAATGTTCTAATTGTGCTCCTGATCTCGATAGTAGGCTTGTATGTGGCACTCAAACAATGACGAGAGGCAGTAATGGCAAACAGGTACAACGACGAGTACAACGACTACGGAAATCCTACGGGTCGGTATGTCTTCCCGGACCCTGCCCCGGCAAGAACCACAGGGAGGCTGGGAAGCTTCAGACCTGTAACTGAGAAGGTCAAGGCAGTCGATCCGGAACTAGCAGAGGAGATCGAGATGAGTGCACTGAATCGCTACCAGATAGACCCGAACACGGCTGAGGCTCTCGAGCGTCGTGCCGATGCTATGCTGAAGCGTGCCGCAGAGATGCGCGCCAAGACCGAGCGCTTTGGCATCGACGACTTCCCAGATGGCTCCGTCATCATTTTCGACAAGGTCTTCCACGAGTATGGAGGCCGACCGATCAGTCCGTCGAAGCCGTACCACTACGCAGCCATGAAGTTCGGCGGCGTATGGAACACTACCGGCCCGAAGTCTCCGAAGGCCTACACCTGGGAGGAACTCATCAACTGGATGGGTGAAGGTGTACAGGAGATTTACTACGTCAACGAGATCACGAGGTTCGTCTAGTGAGTACGAAAGGGCTAATTGGACTGGAGCTAGGTATCGCAGTCTGGTGCGTACTCTGGATTTGGGCTATTTGGTACTTTGGCTGGAAGGCTGATAAGCACAGGGATCTGCTTCAGGCGGGCCGACCCGACGCCCACCCTGACGACTTCGAGGGGCACTGATGGCATACAAGGTACTACGCCTGCTCGAGTACACCTATGACACCGTGGAGGATGCTGACGAAGACATGCAGCGTTGGTACGTACCTCCTGTAGGTGCGAAGAAGTTCAACCCCAACAACCGAGGCATCCGATCTACAGTCATCCAGTACCCGTTCAAGGAGGAAACAGATGGAGAACAAGACGCCTCCAATGAAGCGACTAGCTGTCGTCTTAAGCCCTCAGGCTGCTAGTCACTTCGGTGTCTGCGACCAGGGAGATACCATCGTGTTCTGGGAGGACGAGGGTAGTTGGTCGGTTCAGTTCTACGGGCTACGGATGACCTACACAGGGAAGAACTCCGACCGGAATAAGGGCGACACACAAACCATCGTGTGGCAGTCCATCGTGTTCTTCGAAGAAACAAGCATGTCGAGGTGGTCGCATGACGGTTAGAGTTGTCCTGGAGTTCAAGGACGAAGTGGAAGCCAAGAGGTTCTGTAAGGCATCTCTGCTTAGTGGAATAGGAATGGTTGAGGCCTGCGCAGATAGTGTTCGCTGGATCAGTAACGAGACCCTCGAACTCATCGGGGTCTTCAAGAAGCCTACCCTCTACTGCAACCCTTCTGATGGTCACCGTGGCAAGAAGACTTCCGGTGGATGGGCCCGTGGCAAGAAGTACGGCTGGTGGGTCTGTGGTATCTGTGGGAAGCCGACTGAGCGTTGGGCGAACGGCGACCTCTGGCCTTACAGTATGGGCTTCAACCTGTTGCCGAAGTCCATCTCGAGGTGGGCTAGGCCTGATTGGGATACAGCTACGCAATGGACTGAAGAGGATTTAGGGTGTTCTGGGCAGGAGTAATTGTCGGAATAGTGATAGGCATAGGTTTCTACTACTACCTAGAGAGGTTATGATGGGTAAAGTTGTCACAATCGAGTTCAATACAGAAGAGTCTGCACAGATCTTCTACGACTGGTCGACAAGGCAAGACCACATATTTGGCGATCCAGTAGTTAAGTCAGTTGAGCTAGACTGGCACACTCCTCACGAGCTGTACGAGCACCGCTATCACCTGTACCGTGCGCTTGTCTTTAGCGGAATCTACCGCTTCAAGTCTTGGCGATCTAGACTTCACCATGACGAGACGATGTTCGAGGACTCGTTCATCGTAGGTATCAACCTCGTCACGGGCATAAGCTCTAAACGGAATGACATCACTTACCACTTGCCCCTCTCGTGGTGGGAGTCGTTCGACGGCATTACGACCTACGACAAGGCGCCAGAGTATGACGGAGCATCGCCTGAGGAGGGTCTTCGCCGGCTAGAAGCATTCGTCGATGCGAATAAGGAGCCTAACCGTATGTACGGAGGGGATAGATTCGCGTGACAGATGGTCGTCTAGGACGTAGTTGACTTTCAAGAGAGTCCACTATATAATATAAGTATAAGCCCGCAAGAGAGGGGTAAGATGCCAGACTCGGCAGTCGACATCAACTGGTTCATCGACAAACGTCTCGTCCATGAAGTGCATACATCTGAGCGGAAAGCGTTTCGTGGATGCCGTCGTAGGTGGGACTGGTTCTCTCGGCAGAGGTACTATCCGAAGGTGACAGAGAAGCCTCTGAGCTTCGGCATTGCCTACCACAGCGGTCTCCAGGTGTACTACGACCCGAAGAACTATGACTTCTCTCGTCTCGTCCGGACCGAACTAGCCATCGCAGCCTTCGTTGCCAAGACGAACCAGCAGCGCAAGGAGATCCTCGAGTCAGGCCTTAAGGAAGACGAAGAGGTCAACGAGGACTTCGACGCGCGTGTCACTCTCGGCATTGGCATGTTGCGGTACCTCGCGAGTAGCATAGCACCACAGGAAGAGGAGAAGTGGACTCCCGTCGAAGTTGAAGTGGAGTTCATGGTCCCGATTCCACATCCCGAAACGAACGTCCACATGGTCTGTGGGTGTAAAATCTGCTATGAGAAGTGGATGTTGTCCGATGAGGGTAAGAGGCAACACGCATTAGGACAGCTCTGGACTGGACTTCCTGTTGTCTATGCTGGTCGCATCGACTGCTTGATGAAGGACGAGTACGGAGACCTCTGGATTGTCGACTGGAAGACAGCAGCACAGATCGACTCGTCCCTAACCTTCCTAGACCTAGACGACCAGGTCGGATCCTACCCCTGGGCCCTGTGGTCTATTGGCATGAGGGTCCGCGGGTTTATCTGGGCGCAGCAGAAGAAGGGCTTTCCTCAGCCTCCGAAGCAGAACAAGACCACTCGGCTCGGTCGGAAGTTCTCCGTAGCTGTGGGGCAAGACACTGACTACGAGACGTATAAAGATACGGTCTCCAAGCAGGACACAGCTGCGTATGAGGAAGGGCTGTACGACCAGTTCTTGGTGTTCCTGAAGAACGAGAACATCAAGTTCTTCCACCGTGAGCCTATCATGAAGACGGAGGAGGAGTTCCTCCAGCTGCAGAAGAACCTCGGCCAGGAAGTCCTTGACATGCTACGTGAGGACCTGTACCTCTATCCGAGTCCTGGACGCTTTAGTTGTGACCGTTGCACCTTCCTGGTTCCATGTGTCGAACAGACTCGAGGCGGAGACTACTTGTACGCCATCGAGACCTTGTTCGAGAAGAAGACGCCGTACTACCTTCGCGAAGAGCCTTCGACCGAGCGGTCGACCTAGACTCCCTAGTCCTCGGTGTTCCATATCGTCAAGTGCAGGCGGGTTGGATTAACTGGCATCGAGGACTAGGGTTACTATCCAACCACAACAGGAATGGATTAGTGCCATGACTGAGCAACCCGTTACCAGAACAGAGTTCAATGCACTGTCGGCCCGAGTCGACAAGTTGGACGGCGGAGTGATTGTTACTCCTCCTGTCACCTCTGTCGGATCTGTCGTCGTGACTCCTGGCGTGAACAGTGTTCATGTCGAGTGGATCGCGCCAACGGGGAAGACCCAAGCCAATGCTAGTAGCAGTCGCAATGGTGTCGACAACACCGGAGCTGGTCCCTGGACGAACAACTTCACGACCCAGACGCACGACGACTTCGACAAGCTCCTCGCTGGTACGTCCTACACGTTCACCGTCCTCGTGACCTACACGGACGGTACGAGTGAGAGCTTGACAGGAACGGGAACGCCTACGGCTCCTGTCACCGGAACAGGTACTGGCGGAGCGATCCTCGCCGGTGTCGGAGGATGGGAGAGTGGTGTCTGGGGTCGGAACGATGCCTCGACCGTCACCAAGTTCGCTTCTGATCGTGGCGCGCCGGTGAAGAACATCGGAGTGTTCCCCGATCGCAATACTGGATGGGCTGGTCTCGCCAACAACTGGTGGACCGTCTCTATCCCGGCTGGTGCCATCGCAGCCGGAGCTCACCTGTCGGTGGCTCTCCCGCTGTGGCCCGAGTCGGGCAGTTCGGGTCTGGGTTCGGCTACTGACCAGCAGTGGAGGGACATCGCCAACAGCATCAAGGCGGTCGACCCAACGGCGCACATCCGGCTAGGCTGGGAGATGAACCTAGGGAACAACTGGCACATCTCCGCAGGCAACCGTTCAGCCTGGATCGCCGAGTGGCGCCGCGCAGCCACCCTGATGAAGTCCGTCGCTCCCGGTTTCCGCTTCTGCTGGAACCCCAACAGTGGTGGGGACCAGACTGGGACGAGCTCTCGTTCGGCCTTCCAGGCGGTCAAGGACTTGTGCTACTCATACGGCATCGACAGCTACGACGCGTGGCCGGGATGTAACACCACCACAGGGCTCAACGTGCACAAGACTGGCGTTGGATTCCTGGGCGAGAGCTACGCCTATGCCAAGGCCAATGGAGTCAAGTTCGCTCTTCCGGAATGGGCGCCAACGAATGGATCTGCCTGGGCAGGCAGCCAGGGTGGCGACGACCCAACCTACGTCAAGTACTACATGGAGTTCATGCGAGGGCATGCGACTGACATGGCGTTCGATTGCTACTTCTTCGAGCCGCAGGGCTATCTCCGCTCTGACATCTTTACTGGTAACATGCCAAACGCTTCTGCTGAGTATCGCAACCAGTGCACCAACGCCGTCGGTGTTCAGTAACTGAGAGCGCTTCTCCTAGCACTACGCAAGTATCCAACCCAACCGAAAGGACTTGTAATGCGCAAGAAACTCCTCATGATGCTGGGAGCAGTCCTATCTGTTTTCAGCCTTGCTATTGGGACCAATGCTGCATGGGCTGTGAACCAGACGCCTGTGTATCATGAGCTGTACGAAGCCAGTACTGCCCAGACGTGTTCAATTCCTTCCCAGTATGGCGGTGGGACGGTTCAAGCTCGTGCATACTGGAACTACAACAACCCCCATACTTCTGTCAAGCCTGCTCAGGTGAACTTCTCGACCAACACAACTGGGAATTGGTACACCCATTTGATGGCGATCTACTACATGGATGCCAATGGGATCAAGACCACTTCACAGTACCGTGACTACCTCATCCCAGTGGATGACCTGCCGGGAGACACCTCCTATTGGTCGATGTACAGTTCATACGACACCTTGTACCACGACACTCCATACAACGACGGGAACACGGCTACTGGGTCTGCATGGAACCCGTATGGCAACTCCAGTGCCATGCTGGTGGCCAGGTCTAACAGTCCTCACTTTCACATCGACTACAAGCTGAAGAATGGGTCAACGACCTCTTCCGTACGTACCTGTGTTGTCTACGGTCCATGATCCTGAGAGAAGGAAAAGTCATGCGTAAGAAGTTCTCCATCATCATTGCTACTATGTTAGCCTGCATCGGGGCCCTGACCCTCACTCCTGCAGCCAACGCCGACACCTACCACTATGTTGACATGGCTTGTACTAGTGGTGGGTCAACGTTCAAGATCCATCAGCAGTACGTTAGCCATCTCCCGTACTTCCCCAGCAATGTCACGGAGTTTGCCTCTTGGGACAGCGACCCGAGAGCACTGTTCAACCGTGTGATGATCTCTGAGAGCTATACAGATCACGGCCCTTGGGTTGAGCTGTACTCGTTCGGCGGGTCTTCCACTACGGTCGACGACGTCGCAAGCCATGGGAGCAACGTGGTCTCTGAGACCTTCGAGTCTGGGAAGTGGCTTCGGCTAAGTGTCTGGGGAGGTGTAGGCGGCTCTACGGATAGTTGTGTGAGCAACGCCAGACACACCTACTAGCACCAAGGCCCCTGCTACAAAAGAGCTGCCAGCAGATGTAGACGAACTGTACTGCCTGGGCAGACTGGTGTAATGGCTTCACTGAGGTGAAGCTACAGCCCGATCGAGTCGGGCCAGGGGCACGCTATGCTAGACATAGCCAGACAGAAGGAGAACGATGACGACTCTCTCGCCAGGCAGAACCTTGGGCGGCGTATCCGTTCAGAAGGTAGCCAACAGGGATCCGTTCCTGAACATCCTGGTCTATGCAGACTCAGGAACAGGTAAGACAGTGCTCGCTGGGTCAGCAGATGACGTTCCAGCGATGCGGAAGGTTATCGTCGTCGACGTGGAAGGTGGTACGGAATCGCTTCGGCGGACCTACCCCAACTGCGACGTCGTCCGAGCACCTTCCTGGAGAGCAATGCAGGAAGTGTACAACGAACTGCATCGTGGCGGTCACGGGTACAGTACTGTGGTTGTTGACTCTCTGACTGAGGTTCAGAAGTTCAACATGTACAACATCATGACGGACCTCGTCGCCAAGAAGACTGACGAGGGCAAGGAAGTCGATCCTGACATCCCATCCGTTCGTGAGTGGGGGAAGAACATCGAGCAGATGCGAAAGTACATCCGCGCGATGCGAGACCTCCCCATGCATACCATCTTTACAGCCTTGTTGCGTACTGACAAGGACGAGAAGACAGGTGCAACAACGTTAAAGCCTATGCTCAGTGGCAAGCTCGCTGACGAGGTGGCAGCGTTTCTCGATGTCGTAGGGTTCTACTACGTCAAAGAGATCGTCCAAGAGGGTGGAGAGAACGAACTGCGTCGCGTTCTCTTGACCCGCAAGACTGCAAGACACGTGGCAAAGGATCGTAGTGGCAAGCTAGATATGCTGATCCAGAACCCGACGATGCAGATGCTGTTCGACCAGATGTACAACAAGACAACGACACCGAAAGAAGGAACAAACTGATGGCGCGTGATGACGATATGCAGGTTGTCGACGAGGATCTCCTTCCCGACGGAGCTTCGCTCGACGATGTGGACAGCGGTGGCGATGACTTCGACATCACTGAGCTTCGTGTTGACTTCTCGGAGAAGGAGTCTTCCTCTGAAGCAAGGGACTTCGAGCCGCTTCCCTCCGGTAAGTACCTCGTCGCGGTGACTGAGATCACCATCCAGACCTGCGGTCCGAAGAGCAAGAACCCCGGCAAGAAGTTCTACAACCTGCAGCTCACTGTGCAGGAGGGCAAGTACGAGAACCGGAAGCTCTTCGCGAACGTCATGCTCTTCAACGGTGCGCTATACTCTCTCGTCCAGATCCTCAAGGCGATGGGTCTGCCGTATCAGGGTTCAGGTGTCAAGGTGCCCACGCCTGAGCAGCTCGAGGGCGAGCAGTTCATCGTCAGCGTCCAGAAGATGGTGGACAAGTACAAGATGGACAAGGAGGACTGGGACCCCAAGGAACCCAAGCCCTTCAAGAACGAGGTCAAGTCGTTCGCCAAGGCGCCTAACACTGGCAGCATGGTGCAGTCCGGTGGCAACGACCTGATGCCGTAACACAGCACCACAGGGTGGGCCGGGCATCTTAGGCTAAGCGCACAAGCGTGAGGAAACCGGGATGGGTAACAGTCAGTATTGCGTGTTAGACCCGGGAGTGGGAGGACTTGCAAGTGGTACCCCACACTGTACTACAACAACGAGAGACAGGCGGAGCTGAATGGGCAATCTGTTAGGCGCTGCAGAGGATGAGCGCCGAGCATCATTCTTCCGTTACGCCTTCAACGGAAACCATGGTTACGTCGCCTTGGCTTTCCTAACACCTGACAAGACAAACTTCTGGGAAGCGTACTTCAAGTACCCAGAAGAGGAAGCGGAGATGCTCCTCAAGATTCGGGACAACCTCGCTTCTCATAACGTCTACTTTTGTCCTCAGCTATTTGGAGGTAAGAGGCGGAAGAAGGAAGACGTAACACTAACACCCTCGGCGTGGGCTGACCTCGATACTTGTCATCCAGACAACCTAAGAGTTCGACCCAGCTTGGTGATCGAGTCGTCCGCAGGCAGATACCAAGCCCTGTGGACTCTTGACGAAGTCGAGGCCGACGATGCCGAGTTCCTCAGCAAGAGGATTGCGTACGCTCACTACGAGGAAGGTGCTGATCGATCTGGTTGGGATCTGACACAGCTACTCCGAGTTCCGTTTACGTACAACTTCAAGTACAACGCCTTGGCTGGCGAACTGCAGATAGTTCGTATCCATGACCTGTACCGAAGCTCGTATCGTCTTCAGGACTTCGAAGAGGGTTACCCTACCCTTGCTTCTGAAGTCGTGGACAAGATCCCGATGCCAGAAGCCGGAGAGCTGCCTGAAACGGCAGAGGAACTGCTACAGACCAAGCGCAGGATGATGAACCCGCGCCTGTGGACTTTGTACAACACGGAGCCCGATGAGGACTGGAGCAAGCCTCTTTGGCAGCTGAACATGATGTGCTTCGAGGCAGGCTTCACTAGGGAAGAGTCCTTCGTCATCGCTCGTGAGGCGAAGTGTAACAAGTACGCTCGGGATGAGCGTCCTCTCAGGTTGCTATGGAAGGAAGTAGTTAGAGCCCATGCGCGCGGTGAGGCTACGGCCACACTCTTGGAAGTCCCCGGCGGTCCTGAACGGACTACGCTTCTCACTCCAGAGGAGCAGGAGTCCGTTCATCAGCAGCCCGACACCTTCGTTGAACGTTACATCACCTGGGCCCGAGCGCTGGGAGATGCTGCACACCAGTATCACCAAGCCGGAGCATTTATCATCTTGTCAACGTTGCTCAGCGGTAACGTTCGACTCCCTACTTCCTTCGGAACGTTCATCCCTAACCTCTGGTTCATGATCCTTGCGGACACAACACTGACACGTAAGACCACCGCAATGGACATGGCAGTCGATCTAATTGCCGAGTTAGATAGTGATGCCATCCTTGCTACTGACGGAAGCATCGAGGGTCTGATGACCTCGTTGTCTCTTAGGCCAGGACGCCCGAGTATCTTCCTTCGGGACGAGTTCTCGGGCCTCCTGGAGTCAATGACGAAGAAGGACTACTACGCAGGTATGGCGGAGGTGTTCACAAAATTATACGACGGGAAGATGCAGAAGAGGGTCTTGCGGAAAGAGACTTTGGAAGTCCGCGATCCGCGTTTGATCTTGTTTGCGGGTGGGATCAAGAACAAGGTCACTGGGTTGTTGACTTTCGAACAAGTTTCAAGTGGCTTCATGCCCCGTTTCATTTTTATTACCGCGGAATCGGACATCACCAAGCTGAAGCCGTTGGGACCAAAGACGGAGCAGACGAACTACGGCAAAGAGATCATCTTGAACGAGATGCGCGACCTGATGGATCACTACCAGCAGTTGACGACCATCGAGGTAGCGAAGCTCGGAACGAAGATCGAAGTGCCTCTTATACACGAAGTAGAGATGACGGACGAGGCGTGGTTCAGATACAACCAGCTCGAGTCAGAGATGCTACAGGTTGGGATTGCGAGTGAGTTCAGGGCAGATGTCCTTACCCCTACCTACGACAGGCTCAGCAAGAGTATCCTCAAAGCTGCCGTTCTTCTCGCTGCCAGCAGGACGAGGGACGAACAGATTGTTGTCGAGCTGTCTGACATCCTTAGGGCGATCCATTATGGTGAGCAGTGGAAGATTCATGCCGACGATGTTATGTCGAATATCGGTAAGACGACTTACGAGAGACAGATCATCAATATTCACAAGTTGATCTGGCGCAAGCCTGGTCTAAGTCGTTCGCAGGTAATGCAGCACTACCACCTGAATGCCAAGGCGTGTACGGAAATCTTCGAGACAATGGAACAACGAGGACTCCTATCACGTTCACGCACAGGCAAGACTGAACAGTTGTATCCAACTCAGATTCACCCACCGGAGGAATGGAATGGCAAGCAGCCAGCTTAATGGCATCGCGATCTTCAGCGGTGGACTCGATAGCACAACAATGGTATGGGATGCAATTGTCAATAGAGGATTGCATATCGACCTAGTCAGCTTCGACTACGGACAGCGTCACAAGAAGGAGTTGGAGTATGCGGCACGTACTGCTGAACGTCTTGGTTTGCGTCATGACATTGTTGACCTATCTTCAATCACACCCTTGCTAGCGGAGTCGGGCAGCTCATTGGTGTCGAGCGAAACTGTTCCGGAAGGACACTACGCCGAAGATAACATGAAGGCGACGATCGTTCCGAACCGCAACATGATGATGATCTCGATCGCAGTCAGCATCGCCGTGGCCCGTAAGGCTCCATTTGTCCTAACAGGTGTCCATGCTGGTGATCATGCCGTGTACCCGGACTGCCGTCCTGAGTTCGTCAAGGCTGTTAGCTACGCTGCGATGGAAGCGAACTTGGGTTCGGAGTTCAAAGCTGTCGTTGCCCCCTACATGGAACAGTCTAAGGAAGATATCGCCGCGATCGCTATTGGCTTGCACCTGGACTTGTCTCGGACTTGGAGTTGCTATAAGGGCGGCGAGCTTCACTGTGGACGCTGCGGAACCTGTGTCGAACGTCTTGAGGCTATTTACGGTGCTCAAGCCCGCCTGTCCTCAGGAGATATCCTCAAGCAGTACGATACGACCAAGTACGAGGACACCAAGTTCTGGCAGGAAGCAGTAGCTGCTCAAGGCGTTGAGGAAGAGATCGTCAACCTAGATGCCTGTGATGGGACTGAAAAGGAGATCATCTGATGTACACAGTGTCGAAGGAGATTGAGTTTGATGCAGGTCATCGCGTTCCCAATCACAAGAGCAAGTGTAGAAATCCGCACGGGCATCGCTATCGTCTTCGTGTCACTATCGCAGGCGAGCTCATCACCAATGCTGGTGCAAGCGACGAGGGTATGCTTGCTGACTTCGGAGACCTAAAGACCATCATGACCGAGAAGGTCCACGACGTTCTCGATCATGGCTTCATCGTACATGAAGACGATAGAGTCATGCTAGGCTTCTTCAGCGAATACTCGGAAGACGTGTTCAAGTACATCGTTGTGCCCTTCGTTCCTACAGCTGAGAACCTTGCCAAGTGGTGCTGGGACCAGCTTAGCGATTTGGTCCTGCAGATGGGCTTCTGGCTCGAACTAGTCGAGCTATGGGAAACGCCTACTAGTCTGGCTACGTACAAGGAGGTTCGATGAACTGGGCAAGGGCCAACAGGTTCTCAGAACGTATCTTCTCGAACTTGAAAGGAGTCAAGGGTCCAACGGCCAAGGAGATGGAGTCTATCGACTACGGGCCCAAGCCTTGGAACTGGCAAGACCCATCTCGTGAGACGTCTGCGCCAGAGCAGCCTCAAGCACTTGACCTGACAGACCTTGACTTGATCAGACAGTCGTACAGGAAGTAGGGAACGTGCTCAAGCTGCGCGTCAGTGAAGTCTACCTTTCAATCCAAGGTGAAGGCCCTAGAGTTGGCGAGTCTACGGTTTTCGTTCGCTTCGCAGGTTGCAACCTCCGTTGTCCTGGCTGGGCTTGTGATACTCCGCATGCTATTGATCCTGCAATCTATACGAAGGATGCGCAGCTACTTACGCCTCAGGAGATCGTTGAGCTCGTCGTCGAGGCTTCTCATCCAGGAACGAACATCTGCTACACTGGCGGAGAGCCCTTCATTCAGAATAGTGAGACTCTCTGTGAGTTGTCCGACGCCCTTACGGTTGCGGGTTACCCAACGCAGGAGGTGTTCACTAATGGAACTCTCGAGTTCCCCGAGTGGGCATACGAGGTCCTATACTTCGTCATGGACTACAAGTTGTCTGGGTCCGGCGAGGAGGGCAACATCCATGGGACCGAGGGTGTGCAGGCAACTAGGATCAAGAACATCCAGAGGATGAATGAAGGCGACGTAGTCAAGTTCACCATCGCCAGTCGCGCTGATTACGAAGAAGCGTGCATGTCCTACCCTCATTTGCAGAAGGACAACCCCCACATCGACTTTTACTACGGAGTCGTGTGGGGGAAGCTCGAGGCTGGGGACCTAATCGCCTGGGTCCTGGAGGATGGGCTCACTGCTTGGATGTACACCCATCAACTGCATAACGTCATTTGGTCAAGGGACATGCGTGGAATCTAAACCGCTTGCCAACCCTCACAGAAGCAAGATCGACCACCCTTACCACTACTCGTTGTTCATGCCTGAGCAGAAAGAGGTACCCAGATTGTTCGATCTCGACGCATCTTCCGATGCCGCTCAAAGGTTCCTCCAGTCTCTAGGCGCCGCGTGGGATGGATCTGAAGAAGACCACAGGGATAGAACGCCACGTCGTATGGCAACCATGTTCAGGCAGATGACAGAGCGTGAAGAGTTCAACTTCACCACTTTTCCTGCTAAGGCTCAAGACATGGTAACGTTAGGCCCAATCCCCTTCTACACCATGTGCGCCCATCACACGGCCCCGTTCTTTGGGAATGTATGGATTGGGTATGTGCCGAACGCTAGCATCGCAGGGCTGTCCAAGTTCGCTCGCGCAGTCAAGTACTGTGCGAAGGGATTCCACGTTCAGGAGGAGCTGACGGCTCAGATCGCTGATTTCATCGACAAGAAGTTAGACCCTATGGGTGTGGCTGTCGTAGTGAAGGCGGAGCATCTATGTATGGCGATGCGAGGGGTCCAACAGCCGGGCGTCGTCACCACGACCTCGTCCATGCTAGGCGCGTTCGGAGATCACAAACGGACGGCAAAAGCGGAGTTCATGTCACTCATCCAGGGAGGCTAACTATGTTCAAGGAACCTACGCATCTCGGTCGTATGTCCCTCGAGGCTCATCAGGACAGCAGGCGATGGTTCCCCGACACTGCTGACAACCTCTTCTTCATGACTGCTTGTATGGGTGGTGAAGCAGGTGAAGCTGTCAATGAGCTGAAGAAGGTCTTTCGACTCCAACGTAGCTTGACGCCCGTCGAGAAGCATAAGTACGTCATGGAGCTTACAGACGTTCTGACGTACCTGCTAGGCTGCTACGCAATCGTTGGAGCAGATCCCGAACGAGCGTACTACCAGAAGCGACTTGAGAATGAGCAGCGCTTTGGAAAGGTGATAGAGTGAGTATCCCCGAACTGATCCGAGACTTCTCAGCAGAGTTTGACGCAGTATGTGAGGCGCGACACCTCGAAGGTCAGCAGAAGTATGGTGTCTTCACCTTCCTCGAGAAGGACATGATCGAAGAGACGATCAAGGAGATCACCGACGCATCGAACTATCTCCGGTACATGTTCATCAAGCTGAGACTGCTCCAGTTGGCTCTGACTGAAGATGAACGAATCAAAGGTCTGACCGATGAGAACGGTAACATCTCTATCGGTGTTGAGTCTTTTCACTCCAACGGCTAGCCCTGTGGTCTACTGAAAGGTGTAACCCCGTGCAGATGGTATACATCCCACCGTTGCAGATGTTAGATCAGGCAGGCAACTACAGGATGCAGTTGATGCTTCCGCAGTGGGTAGGGAACCTCACGTACGACAAGTTCTTCAAGTACCGTGCAGGTATGGGTGATCACATCATCCTGGACAATGGTGCCAACGAAGGCTACAAGATCAGCCTGGACCGCTTGTGTACACTCGCCAACAGGTATGGTGTGTCGGAGCTGGTGCTACCTGACACTATGGGAGACTTCGAGGAGACGCTTGGACAGGCAAAGCTATTCCTTGGCCACTACGCTTCCTCGTGTCCTAAGTGGACGAAGTTCGGGTTCGTACTTCATGGTGCCAACTATGAGGACGCTGCAAGGAACTTCGCTAAGCTTCGAGGCATCAAGGAGCTGTATGACATGATCTCAGTCATCTACATTCCCCGAATGCTTGTCACGAAGAAGGAGCCAGGTGCTCGGATTAGTTTGGCTTACTACATCCATGGACACAACAACAGGTTCGTCTCGCGTAACCAGGAGAAGCAGATACATCTACTTGGCGCCTCTCCTATCTGTATGACAGAAGTTCGGGATGCGCGTAAGAGCGTGTCAGCCATTCGCAGCATGGACACGTCTGCTCCGTATGTGTACGCACTAAAGGGAAAGCATGTAGATGATGGCGTAGTCCACAGGGAGCATGACACCTACTTCTACGCCCTCATTGACCCTGGTACTCGTAAGCTAGCCCTTCAGAGTTGTGAACTGATGGACAGCTGGGTCAAGTGAACAAGAACCCATTAGCGGACTGTGAGAACTGCCCCCTTCAAGGAAGAGAGAACGTTTATGTCCCGAGTAGTGGTCCCCCTCGTGCCCAAGTGGCCTTCGTTGGGGAGGCACCAGGCCTCCAAGAGGCCCGCACAGGTCGTCCGTTCATGGGGCCTTCTGGCGATCTCCTCAATACTGTTATGCGTCATCATGGGATTAAGCGACAGGAGGTCTTGCTGACCAATGCGTGCCTTTGTCGCCCACCTGATAACGCGACTCCTCCTGCAGTGGCTATCAAAGCATGCCGTCCGCGACTCATTCATGAGCTTGGATCCGCCCAGGTGGAAACGGCAGTTGCGCTCGGTAACACTGCAGCTCAAGCACTCACGGGTCGCACTGGAGTTACAAAGCTCCGAGTTGGATCGGGTATCCCATCAAGTTTCAATCCGGATCTCCGTGTTGTCAGCACCCTCCATCCTGCGTACTGTTTGCGAAATGCTGATGGATTCCCTTCGCTCGTCGTCGACGTCGGAAAGGTAGTACACAAAGGTGTCAGCTTCACTCCTCCCAACTACACAGTCATTCATACTCCGCTTGAAGCCATCCGACTCGCCCGGAAGCTTCTCAGAGGACAGGGACCTCTTGTTGTCGACATTGAAACTGATGTTGAGAAGGATGTCGGCTTCGGACACCCTAATCAGCACAGTATGTTGTGCATTGGAATCGGTAAGCGAGCTGAAGGATACTTCGTTCTTGCTGACACTGCACTTAACAAGCGGTCGTATCGTGCGCTGGGAATTCTCCTGCGACGAAGGGGTGTTGTCGAGCAGAATGGAAAGTTTGACAACGCAGGACTCTACAGGCACGTTGGGCCAGTTCCTCTCAAGTTCGATACGCTCATCGCCAGCTACGTATTCGATGAACGACCGGGCATCCATGGGCTAGAGCATCAGGCACAGGAGTATCTCGGAGCTCCTTCTTGGAAGGACGAGATCAAGCAGTATGTTGGTTCCGGTGAGGGTTACGGCAACATCCCGAGAAATATTCTATACAAGTACAATGCGTACGATGTATATTGCACGGATCTCTTGCAAGAGATGTGGGAGTTGCGGCTTAGCCACGACCCAGACGCTCGGAGAGTCCACGATTTTCTGGTGGAAGCATCCAACGAGCTCATGTTTGTGGAGCTCAATGGTATCGCAGTGGACGTTGGATACCTAGATGTCCTAACAGATATGTATACGAAGTCGCTAGGTGAGATCGAAGCAGGCATTGACAAGATTGTCGAGAAGGGAACCAAAGGTCAGACAGCGTTCGTCAACCCACGTTCGCCTCAACAGGTGAAGAAGGTTATCCACCAGATGGGTATAAAGGTGGACTCGACTGACGTAGACCAGCTCAACAAGATCATTGACTACATCAAGCAGCTAGCGCACAAGAAGAGTCTGACTAGAGACACTCCCGTAGAGCCCGAACAGTTCCCGCTATACAACTTCGCCGTAGAGCTCCTGCGGCACCGCAGAGAAACGAAGATGTATGGAACCTATGTCAAGGGTATTCGTAAGCGGCTATACCGGGGTAGGGTGTACCCAACCTTTCTTCTTCATGGAACGACCACGGGAAGACTTAGTTGTCGTAACCCTAACTTGCAGAACGTTCCACGAGAGTCAGCAATACGAGATTTGTTCGTCCCAGCTAGAGAGGGCAATGTCTTTGTTCAGACTGACTACAGTCAGGCTGAGTTGCGGGTGCTATCTTTCCTTGCGGGTGATAAGTACTTCAGAGACATTTTCAATGCAGGGGATCACGATCTCTTCGATGATCTTACTCCGGTGCTATACCCTCACCTCCAATCCAAAGATGTTGTCGGAGCTGCGAGATGGAAAGAAGTACGTATCCGCATTAAGGCATTCGTCTATGGTCTTGGGTACGGTCGAGGTCATGAGTCTATTGCGGAAGAGCTTAAGATCCCTACGTCTGAGGCGTACAAACTCAAGCAGAACTTCTTCCGTGTCATCCCAGAGATACAGGCATTCCAATCACAGGTCCAAAGGGACATCCTCGCTGGTAAGGATTTGGTTACTCCTTTCGGTAGGCATCGCCGCTTCATGCTTATCACTGATCGTAATCGCCATGAGGTCCTAAAGGAAGGCCTAGCCTTCAAGCCTCAATCAACCTCTAGCGACCTAACACTACAAGCTATGGTCAACGTCAGAAAGGATCTAAAGGGTTATGGATGGGTTCGAAACATCGTCCACGACTCTATCCTCGCCGAGTGTCGAGCTGAAGATGCCGAGGAGGTTGCAGCTCTTATGGATCGGCGCATGCTAGAGTCGGCCCGAAGCGTTGTCGGAGACACTGTCAAGTTCGCAACGGAGTCAAAGATTGGGACAACGTGGGGGCAAGTATAGTGACTGGAGTCTTCGATGGCTGAACACGGAACATACGCAAGGTACAAGAAGCACACCCGGGAGAAGGACACTCCCTGCGATGAGTGTCGAGAGGCTTGCCGGGTATACCAGAATGAGTTGTTCGCTCGACACCCTCAGACACATGAGGCGGAGAAGCTACGTCAGCGAGCAGTTCAAAGGGCTGCAACTCGCCTCAAGCATATGTATCCACTCGACTACGAAGTCTTCTACCAGGATGAGCTACGAAAGGAGCAGGAGCGTGAGAGGCCAGCTGAGTGATCCAGGAGAGACTCGGACATCTCCAAATGGTTACCACTACACAAAGACCTCAAAGGGCTGGCGGATGACCCATCACATCATGATGGAGCAGCACATCGGTCGCCCTATCAAATTGGAGGAGCGTGTTGTCTTCAAGGACAAGGACCGCACCAACCTTGAGGTCGACAACCTCGAACTCCAGGTGAAGGGCAGGAGTACTGCTGCACGTGAGCTCGCTAGACTCGAGGCACGTCGGGATGAGCTCGAAGCTAGGATTACTGAGCTTAGAGAGAAGCTTGAGACTTAGAGTTAGACCAAGTCTAAGCTATGTCTAACCGAATGAATCGTAGACCCAAGGGAGTAATGAGGGGCAAGATCCTTCACAGGTTAGACTTACAGAGAGACCTCGAAACATTGCAGACAGGAGACCACAGGGTGGGCTTAGCTATTGCTTTTGTGGCAGGAGCCGTTGCGGCTTGTGCAGGATTACTAATCTGGTTGGCCTACAAGTTTAAGGATATCTGGTGAGTGAGTTCGTCTATCGAGTCCTGGCCCTTGATCCAGGAGGCACAACAGGTTGGGCAACGTACACAACTGAAGCAGAAGGTGTGAAGCCTTACGACCGCTTGGACTTTACCTCTGGACATCTCGGCCCAGAGAAGCACCATCAGGCACTAGAGGTTCTCCTAGGCAATCAGCGAACAACCTACTTCACTGTGGTCTGTGAGCGCTTTCAGGATCGTGTAGGCGAACACTCAATCAACCTTATGGCTCGGGAGTACATTGGCGTTGTCGAGAGATGGTGCCAGGAGAACGAGACACAGCTTGTTATGCAGACTCCTGCATATGCCAAGGGCTTCATCCTCGACTACAACTTGAAGGAAGCAGGTCTCTGGGACGGACCAAAATGGAAGCACGCGAACGATGCAAAGCGACATCTGTTGTCTTACATGATCAATGGTACGCCCCATAGACATGACTGGCTACGCAAGATTGGGAAGGGTCCTCATGGCAAGTGAGGACTACATCGAGCTGAAACTAATTGCCTCACTGATGGCAATGTACGGGCGGGACGAACTGACGATGACGTTAGGTGAGCTGGACAAGGTCTTCAGCCTCTACGCCCCTGTGGTCTCTACGACGTTCGATGGCCGTGTGTTTGTCCATCTGCTAAGGAGATGACAGAAGACTAGCCCTCACCTGCGGTCCCTAGGATCGACCCCTTCAGGTGAGGGCTAGTCGGCTCTGACCTAGACGGTCGGGGTCTCGGGTGCAGGGGTTTCCGCGTCGAGAGCGTCCAGAGCGTCCAGCTTGGCGTCGATCGCCGAGAAGTCCAGCTCCTCCGGCGGGGTGCCAGCAGCGATCTGGTCCTTCAGGCTCTGGAAGTCAGCACGAAGATCAGTACTGAGGGTCCCGAGACGGCCAGCGATGATGTTGAGCTTGTCCTGGTTCTCGGACATTACGTTCTCCATTCCTTCGAGTTTCTCCAGGATGTACACCTGGAGTAGGTAGGTCCGAATCGCAAGGTCACGTTCGGACAGATGGTGCGGCTCTGGGTGACAATGAGGCCTATGGCTCATTGCGGACCTTGTAGACTCCGACGGATGTAAGGAAGACGACAGCCGCGACGGCATACGTTTTGTAAGGCTCATGAACGAGTCCCGTAGCCAGCACAGCAACCAAACCGCCAGCGACTGCTGCTCCAAGCTTCTTCGCCTCCGATCTCCACTTGAGCCAGGTAGGCTTGTCAGGTTTCATCCTTCTTCACCTGCTCCTTCAGCATTCGAATGATAGTGTCGAGCTTCCTGTCATCGGCAGCCTGCACTTCTGTGGTGGTCCAGTTCTTGCTCTGGGGTTCACCCTCTACGACAGGCAGGTTGGGAATGATGCGCTCTGTCCTAAGCACATCTATGATGAGCTCGCGGATGCTTTTGAGATCATCCTTGTTCAGTGGCATGTGGCCTTCGACTCCTTCCTTGACCCTCGGGATGACTTCGCGGATGAACTGCTTCACCCTAACAGGTCCAGGACATGTGTGTCCGGCCTTAGACCAGAGTTCTCCTCCCCTGACGAGGTTAGGCGGAACTCCTTGGTAGTGGTAGGCAAGTCCTCGCCTACCAGGTTTCGTGTCAGGGATCAATACTGGTGGGATGTCGTAGAGGAGACACCACTCTACAATGACCTCAACCAGTTTGTCAACCTGTTTCGGGGTCCAGGGTTCAATGTCCTCTGGATGTTGCGGAGCATTGTCAGCTGTCTCGATCGACAAGATATGCCAACTACCCTCATAGTTGGCGTCAGCTGTGTGGTTATCGTCTTGAAACTGCCAAGCGACACCATCTAGTCCAGCAGCTGCGTCGGTACCCCACTTGCCGCCGATACCTACGTGCGACTCGGTACCTGTGTACCCGTTGACCTCAAACATACGCTCAGTCGACTTGAGGTAGCCAACCATCGTATGAACACAGATGATGTCCTTATGTACCAGGGACGGTTGCCTCTGAGGGCCTAAAGGCCTTTGCGTTGCGCTCTTGAGCCACATGTTCCTCCTCCAACGTCTTGATCCTACCCTCTAGGGTTTCGATGTATGACATACTCATACATTCTCTCAGTTCTGCGTCAGCTAGGCGCTGTGCCAAGAGCTGTACGGTTCTCTCGAGATTTACGTTCACTAGCCTCAGCCTCCAGTCGACTCTTCATCACATCTTGCAGACGCTGTCCATGTGACTTCTTGCTGTTCATCCCTCGAGCATGTCGATCTCTACCTACATCTCGGAAGTACTTTGTCGCTGCCACAGTAGTAGGATCTACATGCTCAAGCAAGAGTGCCTTTGCCTGCTTCAACCCGTCAGATGATGTGCTAGACTCTGCCGCATGGAATAAGGTCCTCATTCGTCCTGCAGGTGCTCCATGCTCTTGCTTAACAGCTTCGATGTGCCTCATCACTTCCGCATGAGCATCGACAATAGTTGCAGCCGTAACAAGAGGATGTAGCCCAGGCATGTCAATAAATGGCTCAAGCAAAATCATGTCAAGAACGTCAGGATGTTCCGGCTCAAGGTTATACTCCGCTGCGCGAAGGGATAGAATTTCCTTTGGCATCCTGTTGATACTCGTTCGTTCGTTTGGAGTACCTTCGTCGTACGTTCTGTAGACAAGTAGGTGCCTTCCATCAGGATCTAGCTCTGCTTTAGTGATCTTAATGTCCATTACGTAGTCCTAAAGTTGAAGTAGTTTAGTTTAGGTGCGCAGGCAGTAACGCAGTGGATTGTGAATCCTGTAGCGCTCTCTGCAGAACATCTATCGTCACCCTGAGAAGCTCCAGATAGCTTGAACGAGTAGATTACATTTGGCGTCGAACTGAATGTCGTCCCATAAGATAGGATGAAGTCAGTATTAGAGCCTGGACTCCACGACCCACAAAACACAAGGGCATCACCGCCAATGACGTTGTCGGCGCTAAACACACCTGACACCCACCATGACTGGTCATCGAACATTGCGAGCTCAGCTGCAACTGAGCCCGAGTTCTGTACGTTAAGTTTAGCCTGACCACCATTTAAGTCTACGTAGCCGCCATTGATAACACCGTTGGACATGATACCAAGAGTGGCACCAGCACCTGTTAAGGCAAGTCGCCCACCTTCGTTGTTACCTCCAGATGTCCTAAACGACTCGAGGATAATGCCAGAAGCGTTCGCCATAAACAACCGATGCTTACAAGTCACACTATTGTATGTGAATGCTGCAGTGTTAATACCAACCATTGGGTTGCCTGACCCATCGATTGGTGTATTCATAAATGCTGGATTGGTTCCGCTAGCATCATAGAACGTCAAGGTTGTGCGGTCTGCTATAGACGTCATATCGACATATGGGACGCCAGCCGATGGGAAAGCTGTACGAAATGCTCCAGTAATGGTAACTGCGCCCGTAGAGGCTTTGACGTCGAACGTTTGCTGGCCAGACGAGTTAAACGCCTGAAACCCATTCGAGTTCATTTCGGCTCGCGCACCAGTGAGACTAGTTGCAATACGGCCCGAAATAGTAATGATTGCCGAGATAACACCTGCGGTAAGCTTGCCCACGCCTAGAGATGCGATATCCCCATCAGCTGCCTGGACAGGCGTTCCAGACCCCGCAGTCGACGCTACGCTTCGATTGCCTACAGTATCAACAGCGACAAGCCTAGCATACTGTACTGTGCCATAAGCCAAGCCAGTCGCGACCCAAGTTCCACCACCACGTAAAATAGTGCCGACCAGAGTAGCAGTAGAAGGAGTAAACGTAGGACTTGAAGTAGAGAGGTGTACTTCACAAAATCTAAAGTCCGTCGGCATAGGGTTGGAGCTAACGTCCAAACCGTTCCAGTCAATCGCGAGCTGCCCCAGGTATGGAGAGACCACAGGGGTAGCTGGCTGGAATGGTGCAGTCGCGTCAGCAGTAGTAGTGTTACTAATGGAGCTGAAGTTGCCTAGGGTTCCCTTGACGGTTCTTGCTCGGACACGGAACGTGACGACTTGACTTTGAGTAAACGGCCCAACGTCCGCAAACGTGTCTGTCGTAAAGAGTTCCGCAGTCCAATGCGTACCATCAAGAGACCAAGACGTAAGGTACCCATCAAGCGCTTCCTTATTGTACTCTGACGGGTCATCTGGAACTGCTGTCCAACTATACCGCATCATGACACGATAGTTGTCACCGTCAGTTGTTATAGTCTGGGTCGCAAGAGCTAGTCCAGTAATGGCGAGACTACCAATGACGACGACATCAGTAGAGGGGGCGCCAGACACACCTCGTTCAAGTCTAGCAATGCGACGCTCTAGCATCTTGTAGTAGTCAGCTAGATCAATCTGGCCTGTGGAGTTGCTGAAGCCTACCATTACAGCTCCCTCAGGTCTTGGGTGTACAAGACTATAGTCTCGTCGCCACTCTTGTTGACAGTAACCTGTGCACCCTTATACCTGTACTGCTGATTGATACTGAGGTACCCATCCAGGATAGTAACCTTGATCTTGTCACCGTACTGAATGACACTCGTGTCGAAGATGTTAATCCCCTGCCCTCGTAGGACAAGAGTTGGATAAGCGCTCACATCGGATCGCTGATCGCTAACGTGAGTTGTGTACGCAGTCAGCTCATTGGCTGTCGCTGCGTCTTTGAGGGCGTCTGCATACTCTCTTAGACCGTACAATGCCCGGTTCGTTGTGTTGATCCCAACGTCGTAGCTAGGATCAGGTCCTTGAACTACAACCCTGTTACGCGTATACTTGCCTTGGATGTTCAGCGCGTAGGAGCTAATATGCTGAGGATATACCAGGTGCAGACCTCTATCCGTAGCAGGCCTAGGATATATAGCGTTGAAGGCCCTCGTTACAGGATTGATCCAGAAGTCAAAGCCATCATCTAGCTCTGCGAAGTCCTGAATGGCCTCCAAGATATACTTGCAATCGTACGTAGTCCATGAGATGCTTCTAGTAACACCCGTACCGAGCGTGCCCGATACAATTCCTAGAGCACCATCAGTTCTAGCTTGAGAGTCACTAATTAGGTCCCACGCAATGTTCACTTGGTCGATTACACTATAGTCAACATCTTGAATGAGTCTGACGTCTAGATAGTCTTCCAAGCTTTGTGCACTACAGCTCAGAGACCTAGAGTCTGTCGACACTGAGATGTCCCAAAGAGGTCCTGCGGCGACGCATACTCCATTACGCATCACCCAAACCTCGTGGAGACCTGCCCGAATAGTCGTCATCGACACTAGCTCATGGTAGAGAGGAGTGCTCCAGCGAATCCCTGTGGTGCCATTAAAGCCTACTTCGAATTGCAGATTGTAAAACGGGATCTTACAAACGAAAGTCCCGTCGCGTAACCTTGTCTCAAGCCAGTACCTAGTCATTACAACCAAGCCGACTTAGCTGCAACAGTACCATTACCAATGTTGCTAGTGACCTTCCAAGTATTCAAGCCAGGAAGTGCTACAGGCCAAGCACCGCCTGTGAGGGTCAAAGCTACATTGACGATGACACCATTCACCTTGAAGACTAACTTCTCCACGTCGATTGTCAACACCTGACCTGAGGTAATTGCCTTCGAGAAGCTAAAGGACAAGCCCGTAGTAATGTTAGCGACTGTGATGTTAGCTGTCGTTGAGGACGTTGCGGTGATGGATATAACCTGCCCAGTTGCTGCGTTGCCCGCGTTGGTGAATGTGTAGTTCGATCCTGCTGTCCAAGCGAACGATGTAATGTCAATGTAGGATCGAGGATCAGTACAGCCAAACTGCAACTGGAAGGGCATCCGACCTGTACGACGTCCAGCCTCTACGTCCGCCTTGTATGCGATAGGCTTTGCAAGGAAGTAACGTTGTGCTTTCGAAGGATGCTTCCAGTACAAAGGATAGTCGACACCATCAGGAGTAATGGTCGCCTTAAGGAGTTCGTTGTTCGTTTCTACATCTGAAGGGCCGCAGTACAAGGTACCTTCGGGGATGACCATTCGATGGTGGAAGTAATTACCTGTAACGAACCCACCATGCTGACCATCGAGATCGAGAACGTCATAGTCCAAATCAGGAAAGTCAGATAGTCCACCAACCTTATTCACGTCCCAAAAGGGCATGACAGATGCATTTTGGTTAAGCAGGATACCTGTATCCTTGTACTGGTACTCATAGTCCAAAAGAGTAGGAGCAGCCATTACCCAACCCTCTTCGCTACCTCGTAGCCAAGGTCAGCTGCATGCTTCCTTGGGTCGATCTCCTGTGTCTTGATGTTGAAAATCTGCGTCAGCCCACTAGCATTGTCGCCTGAAGCGGCCAGCGCCGCTGCAGATACCACAGGCCGTTGGGCTGGGATCATTGCCGGGAGCCTCTTGGTAAGACCCTGAAGCTTGGATTGAATATCAGGAACACCTTGGTCGAGACCGTCGCCGAAGCCCTTCATGACTAGTCGACCGTTGTTGTAGAGGAGCTTCGCATCCTTCTCAGGCGGACCTTTCCAGCTCGGCAAGATGTTTGTAACGTTGCCAAGCGTGTTCCGTACGCTACCGAGCATGCCCTGAATACCATTGATCAGGCCCTGCATAATAGATCGGCCTACTCCTACCAGGATGCTTCCAGGGTTGGGAATAGCTCCGACGATTCGTCCTGGAAGGCCTCTTAGCCAGGTGAGTGTGGTGTTCCAACCATTCTGGATAGCTGTCCGAGCACCATTAGCCAGGTTAGTAGCCCACGTACGGACGCTGGCGATAGCGCTGCTAATCGCGCCCATGATTCTGCCGGGCAATCCTCTGAAGAAGCTGATGATCGCGTTCCAGACGCCAGAGACGTCCGACTTAACTTGGTTCCAATTCTTCTTGAAGTTATCAACAATATTGAGTAGCCAAGTCAGAAGGAAGGCTAGCGCATAGATTAACATCTTCTGAAGGAAGTCAATAATCGCATGCCAGACCTTTTGTACGAAGTCCCAAATCTGAGTATGGTACTTGACAATTAGCACAACGATAATGACAAGCGCAACAATAGCGGCAATGATTCCGAGTACAACTGCAATGACTGCCCCTAGAGCCACGCCTGCGACAGCTGCAGCAGCCATCAACATTAAGATGCCACCAACAATAACCATGACGATTCCGATGAGGACCATCAGTACTGAGATGACTGCCAACACAATAATGATGGTCTTCTGCATACCCGGACTGAGACCATTCCACATGTCAAGCAGCTTCATACCTGCTGCGACTAGCTGCATCTTGACAGGAAGGAGCTTATCTCCAACCTCAATTCGCATGGCCTGGTACTTGTTCTGCAGCAACTGAATCTGACTTTGAGGCTGCTTGAACATCGTGTCATAGGCTGCTTGCATAGAGCCCTTAGACTTCGACATATCGCCAGTCAGCTTATTAAGCTGAGTGTATCCTGGAATTGCTAGGTCGAAGAACCGTCGAGCCTGAATGGTTCCTCCAGATCCCTTGAACAAAGCATCTAGCGCCTTTGCTCGTTCGGGAGCTGTCATCTCCCCCATCTTGCCATTCAGTTCCTTGATGATCTGAACCATAGGCTTGAAGTTTCCATGAGCATCCTTAACAGATAGCCCAATGTCCTTCATGTGTTTCTGCGTCTTCGGGTTCGCCATTGCGTCGAAGGCTCGAGCAGCCGAGGTCGCAGACTGTGCAGTCGACAGACCATTCCGAGTCATGAATGCCATCATGCCAGCTAGATCCTTGATGGATCCACCTGCACGAACAGTTGAAGGGATCGCTCTACCTATGGACTTGGAGAACTGATCGTAGGTGCCAACACCCTTCTGCACCAGCTTGAACATGATGTCGTTAACTTTATTTACGTCCGTAGCAGGCAAGTGCCATGCGTTTAGGATCGCGATTGTTCCTCGGCCTGCAGTCTGAAGGTCAGTCTGACCAGCAACTGCAGCCTTAGAAAACTCTGTCAGAAGCTTCTTAGCCTGAGGGACCGAGACATCCATCGACGAGAAGATGTCATACAGTCCTGCTTGAATCTCATCAAGCGGAACAGGAATCGTCTTGGCGACGTCTAGTCCGATCTTCTTTACCGTGTCTAGCGACGTGCCCAACTTGTCTGTCTGGGTAAGCGTCAGCGCAGCTTTCTGGTTGTAGTCAGCTGCTGCTGTAGTAGCATCGTTGAAGTACTTAATGCCTAACCCACCAGCGAAGGCTATACCTGCCCCAACTGTGACTAGCGCTTTGCCCTGAGCCATATGCTTCGCAGCTGCATCCTGCGAAGCCTTACTCATAGTGGTAATGCTGCCGGCAGCTCCAGCTAGAGTCTTGGATGCCTCATCACGTGCACGTAGAACTAGTAGCAGTTCACGTGTTGAGACACCCACTACGTCCTCCTCCTCCTGCTGTTTCGTTCCTGTTCGAGTCGCTGCTTCTCGTGCATAGCATTCAGCCCTGCAGTTAAGAGCTCGATGTGGTATGGGTCCTGATCAAGCAACCCTCCAGCTCTTGGTAGAACGTGCAGCTCCTTGCACAGGAACGTAATCCGTATGGCGAGATCAACTTCGTCATCTGGTTCGCGATCTAGGATGACACTGGCGTTGACTCGCCCTTGGAGTTTCCCTCGTCATCGTCCCCGTCGAAGTTGTTCATGTCCTCGATGAGCTTCTCGATTTCCTGTCCAACGCGCGGGTCCAGGGAAGCAACATCCACAGGGTTGGAGAGGTTGAGCAGCTGACCTTCGATGCGTTCCAGGTTGTGTTCGATAACACAATAGCGGAACTCGAACAAGTTCACATTCTTGTTCGCCATCGCGATCTCGCCTGCAACGTCGTTCTTACCCTTGCCGTGGTTGGAGAAGGTCAACTTGAGCATGGCACGTCGTTCCAGGATTTGACCATAGTCCATCTTTCGGAGCACAACAAATGCTCCGTCAAGAGTCTTGAGGTCAAACCTCTCAGTGCTATTGGATCTGATTGCTACGGGCATTGCATTTCCTCCCTTAAGGAATTTCTCGCCCTGTGGTCTACTAGATTTCTCTAAGCTCTCTAACCCTTAGACTTCTCATTAGACCGAGTCTAACCTAAGTCTAATCGAAGTTCCCTGAGGCCCTAATACTACTCGACCCCGCAAGATCCTTCTTAGTTAGACTCTCAGAGAGACTTAGACAATGTTCTCCGTAGTATTCACTACAAGTCCGTAAGCGTTACCGGCACCTAGCGTACCCTTGTACTCAACCTTAGCCCGGACCAAATCGCCCTGTCCTCCGAGGTTGACCTCATACGTGTCGATAATCGAGGCTGCCATCGTCATCACGAAGCCAGGAGTACTGCCAACTGTCATGGTGATGCTCTGCGCTGTCTCAGCTTTGAACAGGTCGTACTCCGCACGGCTGTCGAAGTCTCTCTCGACCGACAGCCCTACTTCCCGTTCCCCATAGCTAATGAACTGTGCACCTGTTCCAGTGTTCTTCAACCGGAACTCAGGCTTACCCTTGTCGTCAACCTTCAGCTCGAACTTGTCCGTGTCGAAGATTTGGGAAGCTGTTGGAATCTGGAGATTGTAACTGCCAGCACCGAACGGAACCGAGGTAGGCCACGTAGCAGTAGGCGATGACTGAACTGCCTCGTCCTGACCAACAATATGCGGCTTGAACATGAGTTCACCGTTGTCGACAGAGAAGCTAAAGCTCGCAACAACGCAGCCCGTGTAGGCATACACAATACCATTGCGGACGATCGTGATCGACAGCGTCTTGGCTGGGATAGCTACAGCTGTAGGAGTGCACGTATAGACGTACGGTCCGGCACCTGTCTTGACAATGCTCACTCGCGATGCGTAGAGGAAGTACGGCACACAATCGTGCAGCGCCTCCATCGTAATGTCACCAGCGATGTTCGAGTCACCCGCAACAGCACCAACGATATCAGGTGTCTGTCGAATCGGACGGCGCCACTGCGTGTCCTGTTCGAACTTGAGCGACTCCGACATGAACGGGATGAACTTGGTAGGCGCGACGTACGTGCCAGGCACGGTCTCGATCGCAACGCCCATGATGCCAGCTGCACCGATGCCCGGAGCCATTACACTTCGCCACCCTCCGTGAACTCGACCGTGACATGCTCATTGCCTGCGAACGCCTCAACCAGCGAAGGTCCCGGCCCGTATCCGCCTTCTGCAAGAACCACAGGGTTGGAGGCTCGGTAGTGTTCGTCGACTTCATCGTTGACTCTGTACGTTCGACCATTGAGGAGGATCTGGTCGAGGCCTGTGATGTCGATCTCCCCATCCTTGGGGAGGTTCGGAAAGTTGAAGCTAATGGTGTACAACGTGCACCTCCTAGGGGTTGTTGGGGAGTCGTTCCTGTGTGGTAGCTTCCCACGTTATGCGAGACGCTCTCATCGTAGTATTCGCTTTGGTAGAGTAGCCCGACGTAACATCAGTAACGTAGCAATGAATTGCCATGCCAAAGAATGTAGCATCTGCGTTCACTAGGGTACAGATGGCTTCAGCGAGTTGATCCGACTCAAGTCTGTTAGTTGTTATGTTCCTGATTTCACTGTGGTATACTAGGATGAACAACGTCAGCTTGACCTGAGTCATGCGACCTGCACCGTACAGCTCTGAGGCCTTGTTGTTAGGCTCAACACATACAGCAGGAGAAACGGGAATGCGCTCCTGATCTCCATAGAAGATTCCGCCATCAGCAATGCCTAGAGCATTACTGTTGGCCTCCAGTAGCTGTTGCATCCGAAGGCCGAACTCAGAGAGTGTCGTAGCAAGTGTCATCCAGGCCACGCAGCTTCGATGCGCTCTAAGAGCCACCTGTCGAAGACATCGCCAATGGCCTTCTCATCTGAGTCCTGCAACAGAACGAAAGGCCTAGCCGGGATAGCGCCAGCACCCGACTTGCCTCCATAGCCGCCCTGATGGACCTTACCATACCAAATGTTTGGAGGTAGATCCGCGATGTAGGCTTCTTCCTTTGTGATGGTCCAAAGGTTCTGGTAACTCATCCCCTGACGGAGAGCGCCTGTCTTGATGAGCATCTCGCCTAGGTCTTCACCCAGCATCTCATGGAACTCAACTGTCGAGTCCGCGTAAGGAGCCCAGCCAGGCCTTCCACCAGCATCGAAGTTCGCCCTAATGCTGGGAATGACTACCTGCTTGACGCAACGCTTGAGAGGTTCCTTGAAGGACCTGATGTCAAGACCCAACTTGTCAACATGGGCAGCAACGATCTTCAACGAGGGCTTGAACGTGTACTCTAGAACAGGCTGTGCTGTAACTGCTGCAGGCATAGCCCCTCCTAGAAAACGTTGCCCATGGAGAACGATGCGGGCCCGAGACTCGGGTCTTCGACTGTCGGACACTGTGCCGACGAAACGTCTGTAGGGTAGAAGGACGGAGCACCCTGATCATTCACAGGTATAACCCCAGGAATGATTGTAGCACCCGTCAGGATGTTCGAGAGCATTGCCTCAGCCATGGCCGCAAGTCTAGTGGCGTAGGCATTTTGATCTGCGTTGTCGTCCGAGTACTGCCGTGAGTACAACCATGACACGTAGTACATTGCAATGATGGTCTTGATCAGCTCTGGCGTAGTCGTAGGGCTGACCCAGCTCGAAGTGTCATATGCCGTTGCTACTCTTCCGAGCACCTGGGCTGACACCTGCACTTCGAGCTCACCGTCGAGAGTAGAGCCCAGAGCAAGTTTGGTCTTCTCAGCCCACGCTTGCGCCTCAGCGACAGTGATGTTGGACACGACTACTTGACCGGTTCCTTCGGCTTGTTAGCCTCGGCCAGTTCCTTCTGCAGCTGCTCGATCTTCGTCAGGAGCTGAGCCTTCTCCTCGTCCTTGTCAGCAGGACCAACGACAGGTTCACCGATGGCGCCCTGCTCCTTGAGCAGCTTGATGGTCTTCGCGTCGAGTCCCGTAACCTTGTCGCCCTGTTCGATCACGACTCGTGTCTGATCCCCGTTGCCGTGGACGATCCTCGTAAGTGCTACGTCAGTCATTAGTGTTGCCTCCAAACGTTTGTATCGGTAGGAAGGATGCGTCGTGGAACGGCTGCCCCAGCATTGAGAGGGGTACGTGTGCCTGACTGCTGGACGATTGCAAGGACCAAGTTGCTCTGATCAGTAACCGAAGTCACCTTCGCTGATTGCCACTTGGCTGCAGCCGTCAAGTAGTCGACGCAGTCACCCACTCTCACGTGCCAGGCATTTGCCACTACGCGATCGCGGCCTTGATGAGGTAGCCGGTGATCGACTTCCCGAAGTCAGCCGAGGCAGGATTGATCTCGTTGCCAACCAGCTTGAGGTCGTAGCGGCGGGCCGTCCGAATGAGATCGGACTTACGCTTGTCCTCGCGCCAGCGGTCGGTAACCATGACCTGCCCACCGTAGTTCCAGGCGAACTCGTAACCGAAGGCAGGAGTGCGTAGACCTGGACGTGGCGGCACCCAAGCCATGATGACGTCCTTGCCCCACAGGTACCCGACGGTCACGGCGTTGCCGAGCGTACCTACACCCCCAGATCCGATACCGATACCTGGCACGACGATCTTCGCCATGCCGAAGACGGCAGCGATGATCTCAGGAGTCAGAATGGCTCGTTCGGAGTACTTGATCCGCTCGATGATGTCCGGGTGGTCCTCCAACGTGCTCATCACCAGGTAGGGGATGATCGCGATGTTGGGATCCATGAACACCTTGGCGTTGAGGGCACGAACCCCTGTACGCCAATCCAGGATCGGGTTGCTATTGACGTAGTCGTTCCATTGAGCCGTACCCGACAGCGTGGTCGAAAGACCCGAGGCGTAGTTGGCTGCAGTGGTGACCAGCGCCTGCATCTTGACTTCGCGAGCCAAGAGGATCTTGGACGTAAGCAGCTCAGTCGCGTCGCGGTCTGGAACGAATGGCGAATCAACCTGCTCCCGCTCTTCGTCCGGGATCGCCATCTGGAGCGCGTGCTCCTGGCAGTAGTAGGTGTCCGTAGACACCGTGTACCCGGGGATCTCGTTCGCTTCGGTTCCAGGAGCTCGGTAGTCTGACGTCTCCGTCAGCCAAGCTTCACGACCGAAGACGTAGTACTTGTCGGCCTGCTTCTTCACCGCGACGACGGGGAACAGTTCCTCGCCAACCATGCCAACGTTCGGCCAGCCAACGCTGATCTGCGTAAGGACGGCATCGATGTGGGTCTGACCGGATCCGGTAGGACTCCAAACAGCCATTGCTTAGTACACCTCCTTCTCTAGTAAGACGCGCCGGGAGTGAGCAGCATGTCGAAGAACTCGTTGGCATTGCTCGTAGCCGTCAGTGCAATGCCAAAGACTGGCAACGGCTGAGCACCTGCGATCGCACGAGTCACAACGATTCCTCGAGAGCTAGAGTCGTTGCTGATACGTGCACCCTTGGTAACGGCTGCACCGCACTTCACGCGGGCGATGCCCATCAGGTCGACCTTGATGAAGGCCTTGCCCGTAGCGATCTTGGCCGCATCGATGTCCTCGGTGCAAACACCAAACGGAAGCAAGGTGTTCGCAGCGGACAATGTAATCACGGACTGCTCGACAGTGCCCTGAATGACCAGGAGACCTGAAGCGTAGGCGGTGACAGGCGTCTGAGCCAGAAAGCCTTTGCTCAAAACGTAATTCGGACCAACACCCATTTCTAGTTACCTCCCTGCACGGCGTAGGAGCCCATCGCGTAGTCGCGGTAGGCGTCAGGGTTCTCCAGAGCCACCTTGGCTACAGCGTCAGCGTAGTTGAGCTTGTGGTCAGTCTGGACCTTCTGAACCAGCTCGCCGAACACCTTGACAGGGTCCTGCTCGGTACCGGGGTTCTGATGACCAACCTCACCAAGCTTGACAAAGCCTGTCTCACCAAGCGCCTTGACAATCGTGGTGACCTTGGTACCAACGGCGTCAGTCGACTCGTGCAGGATCTGCACCAACGTCTCCACGACAGTCGCAGGAAGCGCAACCTTCTTGGTACGAAGCTCTTCGTTCAGAGTAGTAACACCGTTGCGAACCTCAGCAAGGCGCAAGGCTGCAGTGGTACGGGCACTCTCTTCCCGCAACTGCTGCTGCGACTCCATCAGCAGCTTGATCGCAGGGTTGGTCTCGGCCAGCTTCTTGAGTTCGGTCTCGGCGTCGGTCAGCTTGACCGGCTCCTTCTCCGCCTTCTCCTTAAACTCCTTGATCTTGGCCAAGAGCTGCTCTTCGGTAGCGTCCTCGGCCAGACCCAGAAGTTCAGCGAACTTCTTCGGATCCATATCATTCCCTTCTTCTGGGTCGTCCGTACCTTTGAGCATCTCGGACAGGTTGAGAGGAGACAGGTCCTTCAGGAAAGGCCTGTTGGTGATTGCTCCGCCACTGAGGACATCCGAGAACTTGGTCTGGCTCTTCGGATGCACCCACTCATCGACAAACTCAGGGGAGAAGTACTTGTAGGCCTTCGACCGAATCTTGGTCGCGGCGTCCTTCGTCCACTCGACAAACAGGTAGAGGCCGTCAGTACGAACTTCAGCCTTCTTCACCCATCCTGCAGCCTCGTCGGTTCGCTTCTTGTGATCGTAATCAACGTCAGGCTCAATCTCTCGCACCTTGTTGTTGACACTATCTGCAAACCTCTGAAGGCGTTCATCAGAGAAGTCGATCTCACCATAAACGACGTGATCGTACTTGCCTCGAGTCATGGCGTGGATCCAGGATGATGGAGTTTCTCCCTCACTTAGTACAACCTTATGCAGGTCGACCAAGTAGCTCATCCGCTGCGTCACTGTACCACCCTCCTTACCTCTTATTGTAGAGTATACCTAGTAGTGAACTACACGAACACGTATATCTTAGACTATCTTAATCGCACCATCATCGCATGTGACGTAATACGAGATGTACAAGGTAGTTGCAAGGTCATCAAGCTTGAAGGATATGTACTTCGGAAGCAATGTACCATCGTCAACGAGCTGAGCCAGGTCTGCTGCTACGCAGCTGTCGAACGCTTCCTTGGCAAAGGCTACAACCAGGTCAACAGCAGAAGCATTATCAGCCGCCAAGATGCTAACGACTACGTTGGTTGTAGTATCCGCACCATTGCAAGTCTCGCTTGCGAAGACCTGAACAACAACCGTACCAGCCTCGGAGGCTACAACACTATCGCCAAGACCTGCTCGAGCTAGAATGCCTACAGCGTCTACTCCAGCGGAAGCCTCTGCGGTAACTGGGAGGGCTGCTGCGATGGAGGAGCCTTCACTGCTCGCAGCATTGTCAAGGCCGCTTCTCGTCGTCGCCGTGACCGCTTCAGTACTACCAGAAGTGTCAGCAGCACTAGTAGTGACAACAAGTGAGCCTACCGAATCTGCGCCTGTAGAAGTCTCAGACGCTGCAGGGAAGAAGGACTGGAAGACCGTTCCAGCAGTATCTACACCTGCAGACGTTTCAGTTGCAGAAGTAGCAACTGCAAGAGTCGTTGATGCATCGCTACCTGAACCAGTCTCCGTCTGGGTCCGAGACGTAGCAAGGCTTGCAGCATCTGCGCCAGATGCGACATCAGCGGAAGTCGTGGACGCAGAGACCACAGGGAGGTCTGATCCAGATGACGTGTCTGCCGAGCTCGTTGCAACAGCTTGGGTGTTTACAGCATCTGAACCCGTACCTGTATCCGAGTCGCTAACTGGAACTATGGATAGTGGTGCAGGTAGTGCAGGTAGGACGATGTTGGTTTGGCGTGTGTAAAGTCGCCTCGCTACGTTTAGAGCAGCTGAGTTGACAACGAGTGGCTGTCGAACGGGTGGGTCGAAGACCTGAAGCGTCCCTGCATCGACTCCAGATCCTATCTCAGTACCAGTACTTGACGCTGCAAGTGTTCCTGCGTCTACAGACGATCCCGTCTCAGTCGCTGAAGTTGACGTTGTTGTCGCACTTACAGCATCCGTACCTGAGGACGTTTCTGTCGCAGTGAAGGTTACAGTCTGGGTGAGTACAGAGTCATTGCCAGTAGGGGATTCAGTGTCTGTCCTCGACGTTGCAAGTGTTAGGACAACATCTACTGCAGAGCTGGTATCTGAGTCTGCAATTGGTGTAGGCAGCAGGAAGACAGGCGTCCGCAATACGATCGGGACGTTAGGATAGCCCCTACCAGCTCTTGCCATGTGTCACCAACTCATTGCTCTGTTGAGTGCTGCCATCGAAGGTGAGACGTATGTCTCAGGAGGATTGAACGAGGCAGACGGAAAGGCGTCGTCTAGCTGGTAGTCATCTACATCCCACTTTCCCAAACCAGCATTGCCTACGCCAACAGAGAAGCCTGCAGCACCTGCAGCTGTGAGGGTAGTATCGGTCGTGGACCTATCCCACGTGTTCGGCTCGCCAGCACCGTCAGCCCAAACACGTGCTTGGACTAGGGAGCCTACAGCACCAAATCTACACCAGTACTTAGTAGCAGATGCAAATGCTAGGGTAACGGGTGTTAGTAGGTCTGTGCCTGCATAGGCATTGCTATATCCAAGGGTCCAGTTACCTGCAGGCCTATTCAGAGATACATAGTACCCTGCTTGTCCATCTAGCAGGTTCGCATTTGACTGGTTTGATCGCACATAGAATAGCGGATATACTTCATCCCCTGTAGGCCACTGGAAGCTGAAGAGTGCCACGGCATTTGCCACGGACCCTGCAGTAGCATCCCGGCGTGCAACGCGCGACCCACCAGCGTAGCCCCCTGTGGTGCCACAGGTCAAACGTCCCTGGTTAGACTGGATCTGGGATCCACCACCAGAAGGCGTCAGACCTGTAGCCCAGGTAGCACTCCACGCAGCACCATTGGTCCCAGTAAACGTGTCACTGGAAAGCGTGGTCACCGACTAGCACCTCTCGAACCAAAAGGCTGCACGGGCGTTGACGACGGCTGCCGCAGTAAGGCGAATTGCGAAGCCCTTGGACACGTCGTTGTCAGGCGTGTCACCAAGCGGGAAGTCGTAGACAAGCAGTCCACCTGCAGGCGACAGGAAGCCTGAGTCAATTGGAGCCAATACCGTAGGCTCCGATGTCGATGCGGAGAAGGCCGTAAAGCCTGCAGTAATCGCACGCCCATAGTTCTGGGTGATGTTGGAGTTCTCGTTGGTGTTGGCTGTACCAGGTGTACTGTTGGTTGCAGCAGTGAGGGTACAGAGCTCCCAGAACACAGGGACAGCCGTACCCGTAACACCGTCAAGCGAGAGCCTGAACTTCTTCAGGTCTGCGCCGAATGTAGAAGGGGCGAGGACAGCAAGCACTGTCTTCGCTGTAGCTGCAGCTAGAGCGACCTGCGAGGTCGTCCTGACCGAGTAGCCAGCCTTAGCCATGCCTCCTCCTTAGGAGAACGTGATTGTGGTGGTGAAGGCCCAGGTGGAACCGGAAGCCTTGGTACCGAGCGCTGCCGACGTCTTGTGGTTTAGCAACGTGGCACTAACGGCGTTGCTAGAGGAAACGGTCGGAGTACCGATATCGATGCCCCACTCGTTCCACGCGTAGTTGCCATCTGCAGTACCAAACGTCGACTTGAACGTGATGACTGCAGCTGCAATCGTGGGGAACGTAGCATCCATGACCTGGAACCAGCGGTGTGTGGAACCTGCAGCAGCTGAGAGGTCAGTATCACCAACTGCTGCCGAGCCTGCGCCATCACCCGTACCAATACGGGCCGCTGTGTTCGTAGGAGCCTGACCTCCAGCAGCTACCATCAGCGACACAAGACGAGTCAAGCCCGCAGTGGTCAGGAGGTTGTCCGCCCGATCAGCCGTGTCTGACGGCTTGATCCCAAGAGCTGTGAACACCGCAGCTGTCGGAGCCAAGATACCCGACTTGAGCTGAGCGTACTTGGTCTGGTCCGCGTCGTACTTGTCAACGTGGGCATGTGCCTGCCACTTGAACGTGTCAGTCTTTGTCGTCATCGCTGTATCGCTACCTCTCCTGTAATGACGGTCTCCCTAATGACTGGGATGGTCTTGGCGAGCATAACTCGGAACGGTTGAGCGTCCCAAGAGAACTGAACATCCTCAGATGGCTGATCGAATGTCGCACTGTTAGCCAGTATGACACTCGTCCAAGTAACCATCCCATCAGGATCGTCAATCTCAATTGTGATCGATGTCCCAGCTAAGCTGGCAGGAACTGTATTCTCGACATCGTTCCAAAAGTACAATACGAACTTATTGCGTGAATTGAACTTCAGTCGCAGGACAGCAACAATTGCAACTGAGCCTACTTCGACTGTGCGCGCCATCACTTACCTCCGCAACGGAAGGACCCTCGCAGTTTGACAAGCTCGTCATACGTACGAATCTGATACGCGCGCTGCTGTACACCAGCAGCAGTCGTCGGCGTCAGCTGCTTATGCGGATCATTCGAGGTGAGGATGTCTAGCGTCGAGCACCATTTCTGGTTTGAGTAGGTAACGTACCAGACAACAAATGCTCCACTCAGGACCAGCGACATCAGCACAGATACAATGCTGTAGACAACACGCTGCCTAGTATTGGTCATCTGTGAATCACCACGTTCCAGAACGTTGAGACCGAGATGGCGGAGATGGTGAGTCCGGCGGAGACGGTGGCGGCGAAGAGCCTCCATTCTGTCTCAGTAACCAGATGGCGTTCGTGATGCCAGGAATCCCTAGCATCGTGGTGAACGTTGCTAGGAGCAGAGGGTCTGTCCTGCCCGTCAACAACTGATACACGATACCGAATGTACCTAGTGCGAGGAGGACCAGATCGCGTAGAATCGTTAGCCATGGAGGACCGTTCACCATTCACCTGTTAGTCCTAACCAGTAGGGGATGCTACTAGTTACTTGTTGCCCGAGCGATCAGCTCCAGCATTACTGGCAGGGAGTTGTGCCTTCGCAGGCCCTTGCCTTGGAGGTCCCGCTTTAGGAGCCTCACCATTCCCAGGCTTTCCAGCAGCAGCTTCACCAGGTGCCTGAGGTGTAGCCGTCTCTCGGACGGTTGCTTCGTCCGCTGGGGGCAAATCCATTTCCTCTCGAATGTTTGCCTCTAGTACATCGTCAGGACGAATGATGTTTGCTCCGACGAAGTTTCTAATCGCGAAGCTAAGCGTACGCCAGTCAGCAGATTCACCAATACGGCGGGCACGAAGCTTAGGGTAGTCCTTAACGCCAGTGAAGTTGAAATCCACTAGCTCTTTGATAGCATAGTCGTTAACCGTCTGGCATACAATATCCGCAATGAACCTCGTAGCCTTCAGGAACAGGTCAAGGTCGACATCCTTTGACCCCTGCCCAGTATCAGCCAGGAAGGCAGCCAAGATAGACTTCTCGATCTGCTTGTCATGATGCTCGATCGAAGCCAAGGCATCTACAGGTTGACCCTCGAGCTTCAGCATGATCAGCTCCCAGTTAGGCGGAAGCACTACATGCGCTCGCTCGTTGGTTCGAAGGTTTCGACCCATCTGCTCTGCGAGTCCTCGGTCCTGGGGCGAGAAACCGGGAGGCAGCGTAATCATCGGGATGCCAATGCCGTGACGTTCCTTCTGAATGGCATCGATCTTGTACAGCTGCTCCTTGTAGTACCAGTGCTTATAGGTCGACCGGAGCAAGCTGATACCCTCGATGTTCCCTGCTTCCTTGTCGAAGGTAAACACCAGCATCTTACTGATATCGATCATGACCTCCTGGTCATAACCATTACCGTTCGGAGGCCAAAAGCAAACTGACTTAGGTCCGCCAGCTGTATCGTACTTCCACTCCTTGACATCCATGGGATGCCGAGGAGCAAGCTTCTTCCAAACGATCTGGTACTTGCCATCGATGATTCGAGGTTCCCAGACCTTCTCGAACATGTAGTACCCAAACTCGCACATCAGCAAGGACTCAATAATGAACTGAGACCAGCTGATCGACATGTACTCGGTTAGGCACTTCCATACGAACTCCGCGATCTTTTTGTCCTTGGGTCGAATCTTCCCATTAGGACCTTTACCGGGTTCCATGAACCAGCGTGCGGCGAGTACAGGCGTCTTAACCAGGCGAAGAGTACCGCGAACAGTACCATCACCACGACGCATCTGGTCGTACTTCTGGAGGCCCTTAATCCCCATGAGGTCACGATTGTACTCCGCTCTAATAAAGGATGTAAATGGTGAAGGTGAGGATGTTCCAATCTCTCGCAGGTCAACTTCGTTGATGCTGGATGAAGCAACGTTAGATGCGAACTGGCGAGGCGTGACGATGGCAAACGGGTCCATGCCAGGCTCAGAGACCACAGACACGATCTCAAATCTGGCCAGAACATCGTCCATCGTGCTAACGAGGGTCTGGGTCTCGGCCTGGGTCTCAGTCACTTACTGCCTCGCCCTTCATTAGAAAACTCCACCTGAGGTAAAGAAGGATGCATCGCCTTCTCCTCCACCCTCTGCGGGCGTCATTGTGAACGAGCCACCATCTTTCGAGCCTCCAGATTCTCCCTGGTAGACTTCGGATAGGTGGTGATGAGCTCCGAGCTTGAACACATGCATAAGGCCGTATCGCAATGCATCGAGTGCGTGGTCTTCGACCTTGTTTCCGAACTCAGGTACGTTCCGCCCCTTGACTGGAGCATTGGACTTGTAGTTGTTGAACTCATGGATGAGAGACTTGCATGAGTGATCCACCAGCATCCCTGTGGTGGTAAGGGGAGTGCCATACTCGTCACTGACAAGGCCGGTGTCTCTATCTTTGAGGAACGAGGCAACGAGGTCAACGCCATCTCGCCAGTTCTCCTTCGCCTCAGGTAGTGTCCAGCAGCCTACGAGGTCGATCGAAAT
>Ga0193699_10000065_pt1 | contig 50898 bp, 47 predicted proteins | sample L3c2metaG_FD_160095 | JGI IMG/M metagenome (GOLD analysis project Ga0193699, IMG submission 160095) | Soil microbial communities from a riparian zone of the East river system, Colorado, United States - L3c2 | ecosystem: Environmental > Terrestrial > Soil > Riparian zone | place: USA: East...
GTGACGCGGCGCCAGCGCAGGCCGAACGGCGTTTCGACGAGGCGCTTGACGCGGTAGCAGCTGGGCGCGGCGATGTAGGTCGGGCCGTAGAAGCCGTAACCGCCGTAGAAACCGTTATGGCCGTGACCCCAGGCAGAGGCTGTGGTGGGGGCGAGAGCGGCGACGCCGAGGACGATGGTGGCGCCGAGGGCGATAGCGAGCTTGCGGATCATGGTGTCTCTCCTGTTTGAGGGATGTGCATCTGCCATCCTGCCCATGGGTCGCCGCCTGCCGGGGAAAGGTTCAAAGGCCGGCCGGGAATGCCACCCCACACCCATTTTTAGGCAAAAAACCCGGAATACCGGGTATTTGACTCAGGCTCGGCTTGCCGAAGCCGGGCCTTAAAGGGGAAACTGGCTAAACTGGGTCCGAACTTTGGCCGAACGCCGGCCCTGTCCGACACATAGCCGAATTTTCTTCGAATCCGATTGAACCTGTATCCGCCCCGCAGCGACCCATTCACACGAGCCCGATTAGCCAGCGATGCAAACGACGACGGACGAAGTTCTGATCGCAAGGATCGCAGGTGGAGACCGGCTCGCAATGCAGGTGCTGTTCGCACGGCACCACGTGCGCATGTACCGGTTCGTATTGCGGCTGGTGCGAAACGAAGCGACGGCGGAGGACTTGATCAGTGAAGTGTTCCTCGATGTCTGGCGGCAAGCCGGGAAATTCGAGGGCCGCTCGGCGGTTTCTACCTGGATGCTGAGTATCGCCCGATTCAAGGCTTTGTCGGCGCTGCGGCGCCGGCCGGAAGCGGAACTGGACGACGAAACGGCGGAACGGATCGAAGACGAAGCCGACGATCCGGAAACCGCGCTGGCGAAAAAAGATAAAGGTGCGCTGTTACGGAAAGCCTTGAGCGGACTGTCGACCGAGCATCGCGAGATCATCGACCTCGTCTACTACCACGAGAAGTCAGTTGAAGAAGTCGCCGGGATTGTGGGCATCCCGGCAGCGACGGTGAAAACGCGCATGTTCTACGCGCGCAAGAAGTTGTCTGAGCTGCTGAAGGAACAAGGAATAGATCGAGGATGGCCATGAACGCAATCGACAAAGAAACGCAGAGCGAGATCGAGGAACTGCTGCCGTGGCATGCGGCCGGCACCTTGAGCCGTAGCGATGCGCGACGGGTCGAACAGGCTTTGGCCGACGACCCCGAACTCGCCCGCCGTTACGAACTGGTGCGTGACGAATTCGGCGAGACCATTCATCTTAACGAGACTCTCGGCGCGCCCTCGGCGCACGCCATGGAGAAACTGTTCGACAAGATCGACGCGGAGCCGGCGCGCAAGGCGGCGCTGTCGCTCAGCTTCACCGCGCGCGTGACGGAATTTTTCGCCAGCTTCAGCCCGCGCACATTGGCGTACGCGGGCAGCGCCGCGGCCATCGCCATCCTGTTGCAGGCAGGCATCATCGCCACGGTGCTGGTCAAGGAAAAGAGCGCCGGCGGCTATCAGACCGCGTCGACGTCCTCGAATGATCCCGGCGTCGGCGCCTTCACCCTGATCCGCTTTGCGCCGCAGGCGACGCAGGACGACGTCACCAAGTTCCTCGAAAACAACAAACTGTCGATCGCGTCCGGTCCGATGGCCGGCGGGCTTTACAAGGTTCGGGTGTCGATGACCGCGCTGCCGAAGTCCGACCTCGCCGCTTTGGTCAAGAAACTGCAAGAGAACAAAATCGTCGGCTTCATCGCCACGACGGAGTAGACTGGTTCGCACCGGAGGTAAGCGTCATGCGCAAACAGCTTCTTCTATCGGTCGCCGCGGCGGTCGCGTTTTCCCTCACGCTCGGTGGCGCGCTGGCCCAGACCAACCTGCTGAATGTGAAGCAGACGGGAACCAAGAACACCGTCAAGAACGTCGCCCCGCGGGTCAATCAAGTTGCGCCGCGCATGACGCCCAACGTCACGCGTGTGACCCCAACTAACGTCGGACCGACGCCCGGAACGACGCGCATCGCCACGCCCGGCGGACCCACGGGTCCGCGTGGTGGCGGCATGACAGGTGGGGGCGGCCGCGGCGGTAACTCAGGTGGTGGCGGCTTCGGCGGACATCGCGGCGGTGGCGGCGGTGGTTTCGGCGGCGGCTTTGGCCCAGCTTTGGGTGCGGCCGGCGTGCTGATGGCGATCCCCGGCATGATTCCGCCCGCCGGCAGCCAAGCCGTCGATGACGGCGCGATCAATATACCGCCGCAGAACCAAGGCCCGCGCCAACAGGCGCCGCAGCGCGCCAACCGCGGTCCGAGCGGCGTGCCGCCGGCCAATGAGCGGCGCATGGTGCCCGACGAAGTCGTGCTCGAAATTCCGAACACCGTCAGCCCGGCGCAGATCAACGCGCTGCAGACCCGCTTCCGGCTGACGCGACTGGAGTCGCAGACCTTCCAGCTCACCGGCACGACCATCTATCGCTGGCGCGTGCCCAACGGCATTTCCGTGCCACGGGCCGTACAGGCGATCGAAGGCGACCCGCGCGTCGCCTCGGCGCAGCCGAATTATCTTTTCACGCTGCAGCAGAGCGAAGCCGCGGCTGCGGCCGTTGCCGGCGATCCGGCGCAATATGGCCTCGCCAAACTGCGGCTGCCGCAGGCGCATGACCTGGCCAAAGGCGACAATGTCCTGGTCGCGGTGATCGACTCCGGCATCGACGTCGCGCATCCCGAACTCAGCGGCGCGATTGCGCAAAGCTACGACGCGGTCGGAACGCCGATGGCGCCGCACACCCACGGCACCGCCATGGCGAGCCTGATCGCGGGCCATGGCAAATTGCTCGGCGCCGCGCCGCGCGCGCGCATTCTCGCGATCCGCGCCTTCGATCCCGCCGGCAAGAGCGCCGAGGGTACCACCTTCAATATTCTCAAGAGCCTCAACTGGGCCGCGGCCAACGGCGCACGCGTCATCAATATGAGCTTTGCCGGGCCCTCCGATCCGGCGATCGGCCGCAGCCTCACCGCCGCGCGCAAGAAAGGCATCGTGCTGGTCGCGGCCGCGGGCAATCAAGGCGCCAAGTCCGCGCCGCTTTATCCCGCCGCCGACGCCAACGTGATCGCGGTGAGCGCGACCGACGCCGACGACCAGTTGATCGAGCAATCCAATCGCGGCAACCACATCGCGGTGGCAGCGCCCGGATCGCAAATCATGGTCGCGATCCCCGACGGCGGCTATGAAATGTCGTCCGGCACCTCGCATGCGGCGGCCGAAGTCAGCGGCATCGTCGCGCTGATGATCGAGCGCAAGCCGGGCCTCACCCCGGACCAGGCGCGCGGCATTCTGCTGGCGACCGCCAAGGATATCGGCGCGCCGGGACGCGACCCGCTGTTCGGCGCGGGCTTAGCTGACGCCTACGCCGCCATCACGGCCGGCGAGGCGCCGATCTCGCAGGCGCCGATGGCCGAGGCGACGCCGCCGGTCGAGCGCGTCAGCGGCGCACGCTGAGACATGAACGCTCCTGAAGCGCCGTCGACGATGCGGCTCCGCGTGACGCGCAACGACAGAATCGCGGACGGCATCCATCTGTTCGAGCTATGCGACCCGGGCGGCCAGCCTTTGCCGGCGTTTTCGGCCGGTGCGCATATTGCCGTGCGCACGCCAAACGGCCTGCTGCGCAAATATTCGCTGTGCAACGACCCGGCCGAGCGCAACCGCTATCAAGTCGCGATCAAGCGCGAGGCCAACGGCCGCGGCGGCTCCTGCGACCTGATTGACCACGTCAAAGCCGGCGACGAATTGACAGTGGCGGCGCCGGTCAACGATTTCGAATTGCCACAACGCGCGCAGGATTTCCTGTTCGTCGCCGGCGGTATCGGCATCACGCCGATCATGGCGATGATCCGGCAGGTGCAGGCGGAAGGAAAGCGCTTCCGCCTGTTCTATTGTTCGCGCTCACCGGAGACCACCGCGTTCCGCGACGAACTCAGCGCGCCCGCTTTCAAGGACAGCGTGACAATCCATTACGACTACGGCGATGTATCGCGCTCGCTCGACCTCAAGCCGGTTCTGGCCGAGCGCAAGAACCGCGAGCATCTCTATTGCTGCGGGCCGCGGCCGCTGATGGAAGCGGTACGCAAGATGACCGATCACTGGTCGGCGGCGGCGGTGCACTTCGAGGCGTTCAGCGACGCCGAAACCCACAAGCCGACCGACCGACCGTTCAAGGTTAAACTGGCGCGCACCGGCGCCGTGCTCGAGGTGCCGACGGACAAGACCATTCTCGAAGTCCTGCGCGAACACGGACTCGAAGTGCCGAGTTCATGCGAGACCGGCACCTGCGGCACCTGCAAGACGAAATTGCTGGCGGGTGAAGCCGATCATCGCGACCTGTTTCTGGCCGAGCACGACAAGGCCGACAACATCATGATCTGCGTGTCGCGTGCCAAGAGCGATGAGATCGAGATTGATCGGTGAGAAAACTCTCCGTTCGTCCCCGCGAAAGTGGGGACCCAGTGTTGAGCTAAAGAACTGGATTCCCATCACAAGTCGGCTTTAGCCGATTTGTGCATATTGAAAGCCGACATCGGGTAAACCCGATGTCGGTCCGAGGGAATGAGTGGCTTTCATCCTCAGTGCCGCGCGCGTTCGGCCTCGCGCAGGATATCGAGCGCCCGCCATGGCTTCTGCATAAACATCGCCCCGGCAGGGAGCACGGGCGCATGGCTGCCCGAGGTCACGATGACGAGCATGTCGGGAAACCGCGCCTTGGCGAGCACCGCGAGTTCCGTGCCGCTCATCTGACCGGCCAGATTGACGTCGGTGAAGATCATCGAAAGGTCGCCGCCGACCTTTTCCAGCACGGCTTCCGCCGATTCCGCCGTCTCGCACTGAATAACGGCCATATCGCACTCTTCAAGAAGGACGCTGACCAGTTCGAGCTGGTCTGGATCGTCCTCGACGACTAATGCCGTCGGTTTGCGTGTGGTTTGCATGGGCGCCTCCTAATAGTTAAGGCCCCAGCTCGACTATAGTTCAAAAGAAAGTGCCCTAAAACAGCGCAGTAGCCCGGCTTATTCCTGAATCGACCGCAAGTAAGCTGTCACGGCGCGGGCGTCGTCTTCGCTGAACTTGAATTCGGGCATGTTGGGATGGCCCGAGGCGAGGCCGTTCTGAAGCTTCTGCGGGAACTCAGCGAGATCGAAGCTGCGGCTGAGCGTACGGAACGCCGGCGCCGTCGGACGGGGACTGTCGCCGGTTTTGCCGACCGCGTGGCAGCTCGCGCAATGGTCTTCGAGCAACGCACCGCCGCGCTCGGCCGGTTCTTGCGCCAAGGCCACGCCGGCGATCACCAGACCCGAAGCGATCAGCAACGCCTTCATCGTCGACTCCACGAAAGCAACGCGCGAGCCTCACGCAAGTTGCGATCTGCTCAGCCGTGAAACTTGTTTTTCTTGAAGTTTTTCTTGAAGTCCTTTTTCGGCTTGTCGCCGAAGGCCGGCTTTGCGAACGGCTTGCTGTCGTCGCGCCGCGGCGGCCCGCCATGGGAAGGCTTGTGATCGCGGCGATGCTTGCTGTGGAAGTCGCGCTTCTTCGCGTAGTCCGGCTTTTTCTTGAATGCCGGATTGTCGCGCGCGCCCGTATCGGGCGCCGGCGCGGCGCGCTCAGGTCGTATTTCTGGCCGCCTCTCTTGCCGGTTCTCTTGTCGATTCTCTTGCCGCTCGACCGGCTTTTCCGATGCCGCTTCGCCTTGCGGCCCGCCCGGCAATTGCTCGATGCGGATGTTTTCTTCCTTGTCGGGGCGCTTGAGGCTGACGGAAAAATTCTCCGCCGCTTGCGCCGCGATCTCGAACTCGCTGTGCTCGCCGTAAATCCTGATCGCGCCGATGTCCTGCTTGGTGACGCCGCCGCGGCGGCAAATCATCGGCAGCAGCCAGCGCGCCTCGGCGTTTTTCTTGCGCCCGACGCCGATGCGAAACCAGACGCTGCCTTCGGCCATGCTGTGCCGGAAGCCGGGCTTTTTCGCCCGCGTGTCCGGACCGGTATCGCGATCGTCGCCGCGCGCGTTGCGGCCCTGCTGCCGGTCGCCGCGATCGTCGCGCGCCCTGCCCCTATCCTGGCCCGGATCGAGAATGTCTTCCGGCGACGGCAGCCGCGCGCGATAGAGCCGCGCCAGCGCGGCGGCGATTTCCTCGCCCGAGCGCTCGGCGAGCAGAGCGCGTGCCAGCACGAGGTCGTCCTCGGTCGATACTTCGGTGAACAGCGCGTCCTGCAACATGCGCTGCTGGTCGAGCTTGCGGATTTCCTCGGCCTGCGGCGCGTTGGCCCAGATGGCGTTGACGCCGGCCTGGCTGAACATCATCTCGACGCGGCGGCGGCGCGCCGGTGGCACCAGCAAGACGCTCACGCCCTTTTTGCCGGCACGCCCGGTGCGGCCAGAGCGATGCTGCATCACTTCCGGATCGTTCGGCAATTCCGCGTGAATGACCAAGCCAAGGTTCGGCAGATCGATGCCGCGCGCCGCGACGTCGGTGGCGACGCAGACGCGGGCGCGTCCGTCGCGCAAGGACTGCAGCGCGTGGGTGCGCTCGCTTTGCGTCAACTCGCCCGACAGCGCGACCACGGAGAAGCCGCGCTCCAGGAGAGCCGCCTGCAAATGGCGAACGGCATTGCGTGTGTTGCAGAACACCAGCGTGCTTTGCGATTCAAAATAACGCAGCACGTTGACCACCGCATGCTCGACGTCATTCGGCACGACGCGGATGGCGCGATACTCGATATCGGCGTGGCCGGCTTCGCCGCCGGCGACTTCGATGCGAAAAGCGTTCTTCTGATATTGCTTCGCCATCGTGACGATGACGCGCGGCAGAGTGGCGGAGAACAGCAGCGTGCGGCGTTCCGCCGGCGTGGTCTTGAGGATGAATTCCATGTCCTCGCGAAAGCCGAGATTGAGCATCTCGTCGGCCTCGTCGAGCACGACGGCCTTGAGTTGCGACACATCAAGACGGCCGCGCCGCAAGTGATCGCAAAGGCGCCCTGGCGTTCCAACGACAATATGCGCGCCATCGGCCAGTTCGCGCTGTTCGCGGCGTGGGTCCATGCCGCCGACGCAGGAGACGACGCGCGCGCCGGTATATTGATAGAGCCAGGTCAGTTCGCGCTGCACCTGAAGCGCGAGTTCGCGCGTCGGCGCGACGATCAAGGCGAGCGGCTCGGCGCTACGCTCGAAGCGCTCGGCGCCGTCGAGAAGATTTTTCGCAATCGCCAGCCCGTAGGCGACGGTCTTGCCGGAGCCGGTCTGCGCAGAGACCAGAAGATCGCGGCCGTCGGCCGCGTCGGCGAGCACCGCGCTCTGCACGGGGGTCGGCTCGGTGTAGTTGCGTTCCGTCAAGGCGCGGGCGAAGGGCGGGCTTGTGGGCAGGAATGTCACGAGATGTCAGACCTTAAGGAATGGATCGCCATACGCCTTGAGCGCGTATCGATCACGTCAAATCGATTGAGTGAATGTGAGGATGCTTTAGGCCATGACGCGCCAAAGCGCCAATCATGGCAGCCATCCAGCAACCCCAAAGCGGCGGATTTGCGCCAAATCCGGCTGGACTAGCGATTTACAGTTAATGGGCAGCCTTTCGCCATGCACGATTGCGATAACGAATTGCCGCAGAACATCCTTCCGCACAGCGTCCGGCATGGCATAAGGGCGCCGCAAACTCCTTCTTCCGGACCCCGCGCGCCTCATGATTCGTCTCGATAACGTCAGCAAGCAGAACGGCCACCAGCTCCTCTTCATCGAAGCCTTGGCGGCACTCCATAAAGGCGAAAAGGTCGGCCTCGTCGGGCCCAATGGCTCCGGCAAGACGACGCTGTTCCGCATGATCACGGGCGAAGAAGTCCCCGATGAGGGCCAGGTGGCGGTCGATCGCGGCGTCACCATCGGTTACTTCAGCCAGGATGTCGGCGAGATGTCGGGCCGCAGCGTCGTCTCCGAAGTCATGGATGGCGTCGGCCCGGTCAGCGCCATCGGCGCGGAGTTGAAGGAACTCGAGGCCGCGATGTCGGATCCGGATCGCGCCGACGAGATGGATGCGATCATCGAGCGTTACGGCGAGGTGCAGCACCGCTTTCAGGAGCTGGACGGCTATTCGCTGGAAGGCCGGGCGCGCGAGGTGCTGGCGGGCCTGAGCTTCAGCCAGGAGATGATGGACGGCGACGTCGGCGCGCTGTCGGGCGGCTGGAAAATGCGCGTGGCGCTCGCCCGCATCCTGCTGATGGCGCCCGACGCCATGCTGCTCGACGAACCGAGCAACCATCTGGATCTGGAGAGCCTGATCTGGCTCGAATCATTCCTCAAAAATTATGAAGGCATGCTGCTGATGACCTCGCACGACCGCGAGTTCATGAACCGCATCGTCAACAAGATCGTCGAGATCGACGGCGGCACGTTGACCGCCTATTCGGGCAATTACGAATTCTACGAACAGCAGCGCGCGCTCAACGAAAAGCAGCAGCAGGCGCAATTCGAACGCCAGCAGGCGATGCTGGCCAAGGAAATCAAGTTCATCGAGCGCTTCAAGGCGCGCGCCTCGCATGCCGCGCAGGTGCAGAGCCGCGTCAAGAAGCTCGACAAGATCGAACGCGTCGAGCCGCCCAAGCGCCGCCAGACCGTCGAGTTCGAATTTCTGCCCGCGCCGCGCTCCGGCGAAGACGTCGTGAGCCTGAAGAACGTGCACAAGGGCTATGGCAGCCGCAGCATCTACGAGGGGCTGGATTTCATGATCCGCCGCAAGGAGCGCTGGTGTGTCATGGGCATCAACGGCGCTGGGAAATCGACTTTGCTAAAGCTGATTGCCGGCTCGACCGCGCCGGACGACGGCACCGTGGCCGTGGGCGGCAGCGTGAAGATGGGCTATTTCGCGCAGCACGCCATGGATCTGCTCGACGGCGAGCGCACGATTTTCGAAGAGCTCGAATTTTCGTTCCCGCAGGCGGGCCAAGGCACGCTGCGCGCGCTGGCGGGCTGCTTCGGATTTTCCGGTGACGACGTCGAGAAGAAATGCCGCGTGCTGTCCGGCGGCGAGAAGGCGCGGCTGGTGATGGCGAAGATGCTGTTCGACCCGCCAAACTTCCTGGTGCTGGACGAGCCGACCAACCATCTCGACATGGCGACGAAGGAAATGCTGATCGCGGCGCTGTCGCAGTACGAAGGCACCATGCTGTTCGTTTCGCACGACCGTCACTTCCTCGCCGCGCTGTCGAACCGGGTGCTGGAACTAACGCCCGACGGCATCCATCAGTATGGCGGCGGCTACACCGAATATGTCGCGCGCACCGGACACGAGGCGCCGGGCCTGCATCCGGCCTGACGCGGTCTTGTAGAGGGCGGCAGACTGGCGCGCTGCGAGGGATTCGAACCCCCGACCCCCAGATTCGAAGTCTGGTGCTCTATCCAGCTGAGCTAGCAGCGCGTCGCGTCAGACGTAGAGCGGCGGCCGCGCCTTGTCCATGGCGCGTTCCCGCCGCGATACTAATGCATGTCGTGAATGGCTGCCATCTTGCGCCGCGCGGCGGTTGGCGGGCTGCGTTTGTCCTGTCATGGTGGCGCGCAGCGGCCGCAGAGCCGTAATTATTCGGGAGACTTGTTGATGTCCACGACCGTCGAAGTGCTTGCCGCCGCGTTCAAGGATGCCGGCACGCCATTCATCGTCGGCCATCCCGGCGGCGAGTCTGTGGAACTGATGGAAGCGGCGCGCCAACTCCAGATGCGGTTTCTCCTGATGAAACAGGAAGTCGCCGGCGCCATGCTGGCCTCAACCTGGGGCGACATCACCGGCAGTCCGGGCATTTGCCTGTCGACGCGCGGGCCCGGCGCCGCCAACATGGTCAATGGCGTCGCGCATGCGTATCTCGACCGCTCGCCGCTGATCGCGATCACCGACGCCTATTCGCGCCCGACCTACGAAACCGGCTTGCGGCAGGTGCTCAACCAGCAGGCGATCTACGAGCCGATCGTGAAGTGGAGCACCGTGATCGACGCCAAGGTCGTGCGCCAGCAGGTCCGCCGCGCCATGCGCACCGCGACCGCCACGCCGCCCGGCCCGGTGCATTTCGAATTTCCGCAAACCGAAACCACGCGGGAGGCCGCCCCGATGACGGCCGAGCCGACGCTGATGCCGAACTGGATCACGCCGGGCCCGGACCGTAACGATCTCAAGCCGGCGCTCGACATGCTCAACCGCGCGAAGCGGCCGATTTTGATCGCCGGCATGGGCGTGTACTGGTGCAAGGCCTCGGCCGAATTCGTGAAGTTCGCCGAGCGCCTTGGCGCGCCGGTGCTCACGACGACCAAATGCAAAGGCATGATCCCGGAGGATCATCCGTTGCGCGCCGGCTGCATCATCGGCGGCCTGATCGAGCGCAAGCTGGTGATGGAGAGCGATCTGATCGTCACCATCGGGCTGGACGCGGTCGAGCTGCAGCCCAAGCCATGGCCCTACACTTTGCCCGTGCTGGCGCTGTCGTCGGTGGCCAGCACCGACGCGCTGGTGCCGGCCGATCCGGAGATCATCGGCGATCTCAAGGCTATTCTCGCCGGCCTCGCGCAATGGGCGCCGGAAGGCACCAACTGGGGCGAGAAATCCGCCAAGAACTTCCGCACCGAGGTGCGCGACGCGCTCAACACGCCGGCCAAAGGCCTGTCGCCGCAGCGCGCCATGGAAGTCGCGCGCGCCATCCTGCCGCGCGACACGATTGCCACCTGTGACGCCGGCGCTAGCCGGCTGCTGGTGGTGCAGAAATGGGAATCCTACGGCCCGCGCGAGTTCCTCACGTCGAACGGCCTCGCCTCGATGGGCTACGCGGTGCCCGGCGCGCTGGCCGCGCGCATGGCGTTTCCCGACCGCCCGGTGGTGGCCTTCACCGGCGACGGCGGCTTCCTGATGACGGTCGCGGAACTGCAGACCGCGCAGCGCGAGAACCTGCCGATCATTGTCATCATCTTCGACGACCGCGAGATCGGCCTCATCCGCGTCAAGCAGGAGATCAAGGGCATTCCGCTGCACGGCGTCGCGCTCGGCGGCGTCGACTGGCAGAAGCTGGCACAATCCTTCGGCGCCGACGGCGTCACGGTCGAGACCGAGCAGGACTTCAGCAACGCTCTCAGTGCTGCGCTCAAGACCAAGCGCACCACCGTGATCGGCGTGCGCATCGACGCGACGGGCTATGTCGCGCAGTTCAACGCGCTGAGGGAGCTCTAGGCCAAGCCCTCGCGTATCCCCGTCGTCCACTTCGACGCCGCGGCCTGCAAAAAGCCGATGTCGGACTGCGTGGTGATGAACTGGCAGCCCTTGCGGATGATCTCGACCTGACGCGCGACGTCGCGGTTGCCGCCGCAGCCGGCGAATTTCTTGTGCTTGCGGCAGACGGCGATGAGCTTTTCCTGCGCTGCGATCAATTCCGGATCGTCGAACTTGCCGGGCCTGCCCATATTCGCGATCAGGTCGTTGCTACCCATGTGCAGCACGTCGACGCCGTCAACCGCCGCAATGGCCTCGATATTCTCCAGCCCTTCGACGGTTTCGATCATGCAAACCAGCAAACAACTGTCGTTGAGCTGCGGCACGCTGGTCGTGAGCGGCACTGAACGATAATCGAAATGCGGATATCCGCCGGACACCGAACGTTTTCCGACCGGCGCGAACTTGCAGATGTCGACCGCCTTCTTCGCCTGCGCCGGCGTACTGATGTCCGGATAGACGATGCCCATGACACCGCAATCGAGCAGCAGCGACACGCTGGGATCGTCGATGCCGCGCAGCCGCACCAAGGGCGCGATGCCGATGGCGCTGGCCGTGCTGGCAATCTCACCGATGGTCTCCAGATTGAACAGCGAATGCTGGCAATCGATAAAGATGAAGTCGTGGCCCGTCGTTTTGGCGATGCGGGCGACGTCCGACGAACGGCCGAGCCGGACCGGCATGCCGAGCGCCACGCCGCCCGCCTTCATGCGCTCCTTGACCTGGTTGACGAGTTTTTCTGCCACTTAGGCGACCCGGCCCAAGGGCTGACCGCCGGCCAGCGCCTCGAACAATTGCTCGGCGACCAGCATCGATGAGCGCACCTGCGTCTCGTACGTGCCACCCGCGGCGTGCGGCGTCAGTACGACCGTCGGCAGCTTGGTCAATGGATTTTCGGTCGTCGGCGGCTCGATATCGAACACGTCGAGACCGGCGCCGAACAACTTGCCGGACGAGACGGCCTGATAAAGCGCTTTCTCGTCGACGATGCCGCCGCGCGAGGTGTTGACCACCACCGCGGTCGGTTTCATCAGCGCCAGCGCCACGGCATTGATCATGCCGTTGCTCTCGTCGGTGAAGGGCAGATGCAGCGTCAGGATGTCGGCCTGCATCAGCACTTCCTGCAACGATTTGGCGCGGGTGTGCGGGATGTCCGGCCAGCGCCCGGCTTCGACGTAAGGGTCGTAGGCGATGATCTTAGCATCGAAGGCGCCGTGCCATTTACGGGCGCTACGGGTGCCGATGTCGCCCATGCCGACGATGCCGACGGTCTTGCCCCAGGATTCCAGGCCGATGAAATTAGCGCGTTCCACTGTCCCGCCGGAACGGATCATGCGGTCGAATTCACTGACCCGCCGCACCACCGCCAGCGCCAGCGCCAGTGCGTGCTCGGCAACAGCCTCCTTGTTGACGCCCGGCGTCCGGTAGACCGCTATGCCGCGCGCAGTCGCCGCCGCGACGTCGACATTCTCGATGCCGACGCCCTGCTTGGAGATCACCTTGAGCTTCTTGGCCCGCGCAATGTCATCGGCCCTGATCTTCGAACCGCGGACCATGATGCCGTCGGCATCTTCGTGCCAATTCTTCACGCGAGGATCGTCCCAGCGCACGACCTCGGCGCGCTGCTCGGCATATTCAACGCCGATCGGAAAAAATGGATCAAGAACATAAATCTTCATTCCGGCCTCCCGACCGCATTTGCGCGTTTAGAATCGAAAAGCCCTCAGGCGCCTTTGAGATCGTGGGCCACCGGCATGTAGAGGTCTTTCCACGAGTTCGGCAGACGCTTCATGGTGCCGACTTTATTCATGAAGCCGGCGAAGTTCATGTTCTGCTGCGGCGTCGTGGTCCAGATGTTGTCCGGATCGGAAATGAACTTGGACATCTCTGCCTGCGAGCTGCGCTTCTCATTGGTGGTCTTGATATAGATTTCGGCGGCCTCACCCGGCTTCTTGTTGATGAAGTCATTGGCCTCGGTCACGGCGGCATAGACAGCGGCGCTGATCTTAGGATTGGCGTCGTAGAACTTCTTCGACATGATCATCGAGCCGTTGGTCGCCGGACCGCCTAGCGTGTCGTAGGATTTCAGCACGTTGTGCACGCCGGGCGTGGCCAGTTCGTAATAGTAGAACGGCGCGACGGCGTAATGGCTGTTGACCTCGCTCGCCTTGGAGATCACCGAAATGGCGGCCTCCGGGTGCGAACGCGTGATCGTCATCGGATCGAGCTTGGCGTAGTTTTCGAAGCCGAACTCCTTGGCAACCGCCATTTGCAGGCAGATCGCCTGGCTCGACACTTTCACCGCCGGCACCGCGATCTTGTCCTTGTCGGTGAAGTCGCGCAGCGTCTTGATGCTTTCGCGGTTGGTCACCAGCATGAAGGGCATCGACTGCACGGCACAGAGCGCGCGGACTTCCTGCGGCGTGCCGGCGGTCTTGTCCCACAGCGTATTCAGGCTCGGCACGCCGGTGACGCCGAAGTTCATCTGACCGCTGATCAGCGCGTCGATCAGCGACTGCGTGCCGCCCATGGATTTGTATTCGGTTTTGAGCGAGGCCAAGCCAGCCTTGGCGGCGTGCTTCTCGACCAGCTTGAGGGTGTCCATCACCATCATCGGCAGATAAGGCAGCCCGGTTTGGCTGATCATCACGATGCTCGACACTTCCTGGGCAAGGCTCGAGCGCATCAGCATCGGCGATGCCATCGCGGCCGGTACAACCGCGAGTGATTTACAGAAATTGCGCCTGTGGATCATGAATTCCTCCCCGTTGTTTAAGCCTGGGTTGTCATGCTGTCCGGATTTTCAATCAGGACTGCATGCCCCAGCGTTGAACCGTTCTTTTCTCGATGACGCGGAACACGACGTTCTCGACCGCGAGCCCGATCATGATGATCGTCAGCAGCCCGGCGAAGACTTCGGCGATATTGAGCTGGTTCTTGCTCTCGAAGATGTACCAGCCCAGCCCGCCCTGCCCCGACGACACGCCGAACACCAGTTCGGCGGCGATCAAGGTGCGCCAGGCGAAAGCCCAGCCGATTTTCAGGCCGGCGAGGATGCTCGGGAACGCCGCGGGAATAAGAATCCGCGCGACGAAACGCAAGCCGGTGAGATTATAATTGCGGCCGACCATGCGCGCCGTCATCGACACGCCGCGAAAGCCGGCAAGCATGTTCAGCGACACCGCCCACATCACCGAATGGATCAAGACGAACACGAGACTGCCGGCGCCAAGACCGAACCAGATCAGCGCCAGCGGCAACAGCGCGATCGCCGGCAGAGGATTGAACATCGCCGTCATGGTGTCGAGGAAGTCGGTGCCAAGCTTGCTGGAGATCGCGAACACCGTCAGCAAACCGGCGAGGAAGGTGCCCGACGCAAAGCCGATCATCAGAACCTGGATCGAACTCCAGGCCCGCTTCGGAATGACGCCATTACCCACGTCCATCACCAAAGCGCGCACCGCGTCGCTGAATGGCGGCACCAGCAGCGGATTGTCGAGCCAACGGCCGTAAATTTCCCAACCGAGCGCCAGGACAATCAGGATGCCGATCTTGCGCAGCCAGACCTGGTTATAAAGTTGCTCGAACCAGGTCAGCGGCTTCTCGATGATGCCGAACTGATCGGGCCCCAGCGTCTCGCAATAGATATTCGGGCGCTCAGCTGACGGGATTGTTTGCGTTTGGAGCATGGGGCGCCTCCTCGATTTGATCGGCGAACAGCATGTCGTGAATTTCGCGGCCGAGCGCCGCGGCTTCGTTGGAATTTTCCTGGCCGCGCGGCACGCTGTTGATCTCGGCCTTGACCTGACCGGGGTGCGGCGACAGCAGCAAAATGCGGCTGCCGAGCTTGATTGCTTCGGGGATCGAGTGCGTGACGAACAGCACGGTGAAGCGGATTTCGTCCCACAGCAGCAGCAATTCGTCCTGCATACGCGTGCGGGTCAGCGCGTCGAGCGCGGCGAAGGGCTCGTCCATCAGCAGAATATCCGGCTCCATCGCCATGCCGCGCGCGATGGCGACGCGCTGCTTCATGCCGCCGGACAGCGTGTGCGGATAGCTGTTGGCAAACTCGGTGAGCTTGACCTTCTCGATGTAGTGCATCGCGCGCTCGGTGGCGGCTTTGCCCTGCAGCGTGCCCGTGGTCTTGAGCGGGAACACGACGTTCTCGAGCACCGTCATCCACGGCAGCAGTTGGTCGAACTCCTGGAACACCATCAGCCGGTCCGGGCCGGGCTTGGTGATCAATTCGCCCTTGAGGCGAATGTCGCCTTCGGTCGGCGCCAGATAGCCGCCGACGGCCTTGAGCAAGGTCGACTTGCCACAGCCCGACGGGCCGACCACGACAAAGCGGTCGCCCTGCAGCACCTTGAAGCTGACGCGGTACGTCGCCGTGATCAGATGGTGCTGGGTTTTGTACTGGATGGTGACTCCGCGCACGTCGAGCAAAGGCTGGCCCGCGCCGGAATCGGTCAAAGCACGGCCGCGCGCCTTGCTTTCCGTCGAGCCCGCCTGGCGTTCCCCCTCGCCTGGCGTCGCGAAATTCGATGCGAGTGTTGTACCGCTCGTCATCAGAGCTTTCCTCCCAAACTGTTCTTATTTTTTCGTCGAGACTTCGGTATCTCCTGCATAACGTCCAATAACAATTTGAACGGTTTCCATAAGCCTGTCTATTGGGCGGGGTCCGCTGCGACGACGCGGCCCAAATGGCTGACGAATTCGTTCATGACCTTGGAATGCGGCGTCGTTTTGTGACGGATGAGCAGGGTTTTGACCTCGATGCGCGGCTTCAGCGGCCGCGCCACCATGCCCGGCAGGCCCAACGACGCGACCAGAAACGGCTCGACCAGCGCAACGCCGGCGCCATATCGGGCCAGCATAATACCGGTCAGCGACAGGCTGACCTGGGCGGTGATGTTGGGCACGATCCCCGCGGCGCTCAGCGCCCGATCGACGTAACGGCGGAACAAAGCCTGCGGGAGATAAGTGATCAGCGAATAAGGCTCAAGGTCGCGCACCGCGACTTCCTTGCGGCGCGCCAGCGGATGGTCGGAGCGCATGACGCAGGCAATGCCGGCGCGCATCAAAGTCCTGGTTTCGACTTCGGAACTGACCACCGGCTCATAGGCGATGCCGAGTTCGACCTCGCGGTTGACGACCTGGTCGAGGACTTGCGGCGAGGTCAGCGATTGCAGCGCAACACGAACGTTAGGCCGTTCGGCGATGAAGGTCGCGACCGCCTTTGCCAGATAACCGTTGGCAATCGGAAACGCTGCGGCGACCGACAGCGTGCCGAGCCGGCCGCCCACCAGATCCTGCGTCAGATTGTTCACCGCATCGACGCGGCCGAAAATCGCGGCGATTTCCGGGAATATGGCCTTGGCCTCCGCGGTCGGCTGCAATCGGCCCGACACGCGAAAGAATAGCTTCATGTTGAGCTGGCTCTCGCAATGCTTGAGCACGGCGCTGACGGCGGGCTGCGTGACATTGAGCGCGCGCGCGGCGCCCGTCACCGAGCCGGTCCGCATGATGGCGTGAAACACTTCCATGTGCCGTAAGTTCATCGCGGCAGCGCCCTCATTGCACGTCGTAGACATAAGCAGAGCTTATGGACTATGCCAAGCTGCTGATTGGACGGGCGCCGCGCCCGCCGCCCATGCTGACGCAAAAGAACAAGTGCGTAGGTGAGGAAGCGTCGAATGAAAGCAGAAGGCGTAATCCGCGTCGGCGCCGGCGCGGGCACGTCGGACGACCGTATGGTCCCGGCGCTGGAACTGGCCGAACGCGGCGACATCGACTACCTCGTCTTCGAGTGCCTGGCCGAGCGCACGGTGTCGCGCGAAAATCTGTCGCGCAGCAAAAATCCCGAACAGGGCTATTCGCCGTCGCTTCACGCGCGGCTGCGCATGGTGCTGCCGGCCTGCATCAAGAACGGCATCCGCATCGTCAGCAACATGGGCGCCGCCAATCCGCTCGGCGGCGCGCGCGCCGCGCGCAAGGAAGCGAAAGACCTCGGTCTTGGCGATATCCCGGTTGCCGTCGTGCTGGGCGACGACGCGTCGAACCTGGTCAAGAGCCGTGGCGATCTCATCATGATCGAAAACGGCGAGCCGCTGGAATCGATTCTGCCGAAGATGATTTCCGCCAATGCCTATCTCGGCGCCGACGTGATGGTCGAGGCGCTCAACACCGGCGCGCCCATTGTGTTGTCCGGACGTGTTGCCGATCCGTCGCTGTTTCTGGCGCCGATGATGCACGAATTCGGCTGGACCATCGACGACCTGCCTAAGATCGCGCAGGGCACCGCGGCCGGCCATCTGCTCGAATGCACGGCGTCGGTCACCGGCGGCTGTTTTGGCTGGCCCGGCAAGAAGGACGTGCCAAATCTCGCCAATAACGGCTTCCCTTTCGCGGATGTCCGCGCCGATGGCTCCATCGTCATCAGCAAGACGCCGGGCACCGGCGGCCGCCTCGACGTCATGACCTGCACCGAGCAACTGATCTACGAGATCCACGATCCGACCGCCTACATCACGCCGGACTGCGTGCTCGACATCACCGGGATTTCGCTCGAGCAGGAAGCCTCCGACCGCGTCCGCGTTTCCGGCGCGCGGGCGAAGCCGGCGACGCCGACCTACAAGGTCAATGTCGGCTACACCGACGGCTATATCGGCGAAGGCGAGGTGTCCTATGGCGGCATCGATGCCATCGCCCGCGCCAAATGGGCGGCCGAGATCGTTAAGGAGCGGCTGAAGCGGCAAGGCTTCAAATATGACGATTTTCGCGTCGATCTGATCGGCATGTCGAGCCTGCACGGCCAGCTTGATATCCGGCCGGAGCCGTACGAAGTGCGGCTGCGGATGGCGGGGCGCACTTACGACCGCAAGGCCGCGCATGCCATCGGCTTCGAGGTCCGCGCGCTGCACATGCACGGACCCGGCGGCGCCGGCGGCGCCATCGAGCCGCGCGTGCGCGACGTGCTGGCGGTGAAGTCCGTGCTGCTGCCGAAGAATCTCATCAATGCCCAGGTGCTGGTGGAGGGCACGCTATGAGTGTCCGCGTCTACGATCTCGCGCATTCGCGCGCCGGCGACAAAGGCAACACCTCGAATATCTCGGTGATCTGCTACGACGCCAAGCATTGGGAATTCCTCGAACGCGAGTTGACGACCGCGCGTGTCGCCGAGGCGTTCAAACATATCGCCAAAGGGCCGATCAAACGGCATCCATTGCGCAATCTGAAAGCCTTCAACTTCGTCATCGAAAATGCGCTTGGCGGCGGCGTCACCGTCTCGCTCGCGCAGGATATTCATGGCAAAAGCTACAGCAATGTCATGCTGGCGATCGAATTGCCGGACCCGAAGTAAGGAGCGACGACGTGAAGGCCTCTGAAGTAGTCCGCAATATCGTGAAAGAGAAATTGGCGCGGAACGAAGTCGTCGCCTCGATGACCATCCGCCTGACGCGCGGCGTCGAGATCGCGCGCATGGCCAAGACCGCCGGTTTCGACATGATCTATATCGACCTCGAGCACTCGACTATGACGCTCGACATGACCGGACAGATTTGTCTCGCGGCGCTGAACTGCGGCATCGCGCCGATGGTGCGCGTGCCGGCCAACACGCCCGAATATATCCAGCGCGTGCTGGACGGCGGCGCGCTCGGCATCGTCGCGCCCGGCATCCGCTCGGCCGAGGAAGCGCGCGAGGTCGTGCAGGCCGTGAAATTCGCACCGCAAGGCGAGCGCGGCGCCGGCGGCGCCCTGCCCCATCTCGAATACCGCCCGTTCCCGACCGCCGAAGCCAATGCGGCGGTCAACGACGCCACCATGGTGATCGTCCAATTCGAATCTGCTGAAGCGCTCGACAAGGCCAACGAGATCGCCGCGGTCGAAGGCGTCGACATGGTGCTGATTGGCGTCAACGACATGCTGGCCAGCATGGGGCTGGCCGGTCAGCACGAGCATCCGAAAGTGCGCGATGCCTATGCGCGGACCATCGCGGCCTGCCGCAAGCACGGCAAGCACGTCGGCGTCGGCGGCCTATCGACCAAGCCGAAGCTGGCGGCGGAGTTCATCGCCATGGGCGCACGCATGGTCTCGACTGGGACCGACATCCAGTTCCTGCAGGCAGCCATGAACGAAAAGGCCAAGCAGGTGCATGACATGAGCAAAGCGTGATGGCGGCAGCAAAAGAAATCCTCGGCGTCACACCGACGCCACTAAACTTCGCGGTGCCGTCCGGCGCCTGCGATTGCCACACCCATATTTTCGGACCGGATGAGAAATTTCCGCTGTCGCCGAAGCGGCTTTACACGCCCGGCCCGGCTTCGATCGAAAACCTGAACGCCTTGCACAAGGCCCTGCACGTCGACCGCGTCGTCGTCGTGCATCCGAGCCCCTATGGCGCGGATAATGCGGCGACGGTCGACGCGGTGCGCCGGATGGGCAGCAACCGCGCGCGCGGCGTCGCGGTGATCGACGACGCCACCACTGATGCGATGCTCGAGGATATGCATCAGGCCGGCATTCGCGGCGTGCGGGTCAATATCGAGACTTACGGCGAAAGCGACCCGGCGGTCGCCGGGCGGGCTTTCCAGCAAGCCGCCGCGCGCGTCGCGCGTCTCGGCTGGCACGTGCAGACCTATACCAACCTCGGCATTCTGGCGCCGCTGCACGACGTCATTGTCAAACTGCCGACGCCGCTGGTGGTCGATCACTTCGGCCGGCCCAAAGCGGAATTGGGCTCCGGCCAACCGGGCTTTGCCGAACTGTTGACGCTGCTGCGCAGCGGCAAGGTCTATGTGAAAATCTCCGCGCCCTATCGCATCTCGCAAGCGCCCGGTTATCCGGACACCGCGCCGATCGCGCGGGCCATGATCGAGGCCAATCCGGACCGCATTCTCTGGGGCACCGACTGGCCGCATCCCGGCGGCAGCCGGCGCGACCCGGCCGTGGTCGAACCGTTCCGGCCGGAGGACAACGGCGCCGCGCTCAACCGCCTCGCCTCATGGACCAAAGACAGCAAGGAGCTTGCGAAAATCCTCGTCGACAATCCGGCGCGGCTTTATCAGTTTTAAAAAACTAAAAAGACAGGGAGGACGTCATGTGGAGGAAGTTCGCGGCGGGCGCGCTGATCGCGGCCGCCATCGCCGCTAGCGCGCACGCCGAAGTCGCCGAAGTGCGCATGTCGAAGCAGTTCGGCCTGCCCTATCTGCCGATGATCGTCATCGAGGCCCAGGGCCTGATCGAAAAGAATGCCAAGGCGGCCGGCCTCGGTGACGTCAAGACCAGTTGGACGCAACGCGTCGGCCCGGCGGCGGACATGGACGCCCTGCTTGCGGGCCAGGCCGATTTCATCGGTCCAGGCGCCACCACGCTGGCGACGATCTGGGAGAAGACTGTCGGCACGCCGCAGGAAGTGCGCGCGCTGATTTCCATGCAGTCGATGCCTTTTGTGCTGGTAACGCGCAATCCCAACGTCAAGACGATCAAGGACTTCACCGACAAGGACAAGATCGCGCTCCCCGCGGTGAAACTCACCGGCCATGCCTTGATCCTGGAAATGGAAGCCGCCAAGGTCTGGGGCTTCGAACACTACGACAAGCTCGATCCCATCACCATCACCCGCTCGCATGCCGATGCCGCGGCGGCGGTGATGGGCGGCGGCTCCGAGATCAATTCGCATTTCGCCAGCGCGCCATTCTATTATTACGAGCTGGCGACGCCTGGCATCCATCAGGTGCTCAAGTCCTACGATGTCGTCGGCGGCAAACACACCAACGGCGTGCTGATCGCGACCAAGAAATTCCACGACGCCAATCCAAAAATCTGCGCGGCGGTCGTCGCCGCCTTCGAACAGGCCAACGCCTTCATCAAGGCTAATCCGCGCGAAGCGGCGCAGATCTATCTGACCGCGACGCGGGACAAGAACTCGCTCGACGCTCTGGAGAAGATGGTCGCCGATCCGGACGTCGAATACACCACGACGCCAGTCAACGTGATGAAGTTCATCGACTTCATGCACAAGGTCGGCCGCCTGAAGAAGAAGCCCAACTCGTGGAAAGACATGTTCTTCCCCGAGGCCCATGGTTTGAACGGAAGCTGAGGCACCAATGGCCACGGTGAAAGAAGCCACTAAGCTCGAAGTATCCCGGGGCCAGCTTTATGCCATGGCGGAAGCGGCGGAGGCTTTCGGCCGCCGCCTGCTGCTGGCGCATGGCCTGTCGGAAGAAGACGCCACCACCGTCGCAAGCTGCCTGGTGCGCGCTGACTTGCGCGGCGTCGATACTCACGGCCTGCAATATCTGCCGCATTATCTCGACCGCGTGCGGCGCGGCCTGATCAACGCCAAGCCGAAACTCAATGTTCAACGGGTCATGCCCAGCATCGGCGGCCTCGACGGCGATAACGGCTTCGGCTTCGTCGTCGCCACCAAAGCGATGGCGGAAGCCATTGTTATGGCACGCGAATTCGGCGTCGGCATCGTCAGCTGCCGCCGCAGCACGCATTTCGGCATGGCGGCGAATTACGTATTGCAGGCGATGGACGCCGGCTTAATCGGCTTAGTGTTCACCAACGCCTCGCCCGGCATGCCGCCCTGGGGCGGACGCGACCCGATCATCGGCACCTCGCCAATCGCCTGCGGGGCACCAGCCGACAAGGAGACGCCGTTTGATCTCGACATGTCACCGGCTGCTGCGGCGCGGGGCAAAGTACGGCGGGCGGCGCGGCGCGGCGAAACCATCCCGCTCGGCTACGCGCTCGACAAAGACGGACGCGCCACCACCGATCCGAACGCCGCGCTCGACGGCGGCGTGATGCAGCCGATCGGCGGCCCGAAGGGCTCCGGCCTGTCGATGATGATGGATGTACTCTGCGGCGTCATCAGCGGCGCCGCTTGCGCCGGCGAGGTCGGCAATCAGTTCAAGGATTACGACCGCCCGCAGGATGTCGGGCACTTCGTGATGGCGATGAAGCCTGATCTGTTCGTGTCGAGGGACGAATATCTCCGACGCATGGATATGCTGGCGCAACGCGTGCACGGCTGCCGCCGCGCCGAAGGCTTCGACGAGATCCTGATGCCGGGCGAACGCGAACGCCGTCTCGAAGCCGAGTATCGTCGCCGCGGCGTGCCGTATAACGTCAAGGAACTGGACGCGCTGCAGGCCGAAGCCGCCAAGGCCGGGCTGCCGCCGCTCCAGGTCTCGACCTCTCCGCTCGCATAGGACGCGCATGAAAATCAACGATTACGACCTCGACATCGTCGTTACCGGTTTTCCCGGCAAATCCGTGTGCCATGGCGGCTTGGGTTGGAGCACCGTCGTGCTGCTGCGCGCGCACGGCCGGATTCTGGTGGTCGACACCGGCGGCTTCAGCATGCGCACCATGCTGCTCAAGCGTTTCGCCGAGCGCGGGCTGAAACCGGCCGAGGTGACCGACCTGTTGCTGACGCATTCGCATCACGACCATTCGGTGAACTACCCGATGTTTCCGAACGCCCGCATCGTCATCGGCGCGCACGAACTGGACTGGTCGTTGACGGTGCCATGGGGCGAAACGCCGGTGCCCGAACTTTATATGCGCGAACTCAAGACCTATCCGAAGCTGCACACCGCCAAGGAAGGCGAGGAAGTGTTCCCCGGCATTACCGCGCATCTGGCGCCCGGCCATACCCCGGGCTGCCTGGTCTATGTGCTGCACACGCCGGACAAGGACGTGATCTTTTCCGGCGACGCCGCCAAGAACCGCGCTGAGCTGGTGTCGGGCACGACCGACATGACTTACGACGCCACGGTCAGCAAAGCCTCTATCGCGAAAATCTGGGAGCTGTGGCGCAAGCGGCCGGGCAGCATCATGGTGCCGGGCCACGACATGCCGATGACGCAGGAAAACGGCGTCACGAAATACATTGGCAATCGCGAAGCCGCGATCGTCGCCTGGTATGGCGACGACATGGAGACGACGACGTTGTTCAAGCTGACGGTGTAAACTTCGGAGGCAGTATGCCGCGGGACATCAAGACGCTGATCGTTGTGCCGGAGAACAACACCACGATGGCGCCGGAAATCTCCGCGCTCTGTCCGTCTTTGGCGCCGATCCCAGTGGCGCGCGTGAAGCGCCCGGCCCGCACGTTGCTGCTGGAAGACCTGCCGGCCTATGCCGAGGCGACCTTGGACGCGATCGAGCCGTTCGCGGACCGACAATTCGATCTGGTGATCTATGGCTGCACAGCTGCTGGATTCCTTGGCGGGCCGGAAGGCAACGCGCGGATGGTGGAACGCTTGCGCGAACGCACCGGCGCGACCGTCATCAGCACCGCCGGCGCAATGATCGATGCGCTACACAGCGCTGGAGTTTCGGAGACTGCGGTGGTGACACCCTATCTCACGCCGGTGAACGGCGGCCTGCGCCGCTATCTGGAATCGTCCGGTGTCAGCGTCGAGGTGCTGAACTCATTCTTCTGCAAGACCACCGCCGAGTTGGGCGCGATCACGCAGGAACAAGTGCTTGAACTGGCGCTGAAAACCGTCACGTCGCGCAGCAAAAGCCTGTTTGTCGCCTGCTCGCAATTACCGACGATCAATGTCGTGGCGCAACTGCGCGCCCGGCTCGGCATTCCGGTGTGGTCGTCGATCCAGGCCACGGCCTGGGTCGGCGCAAAGGCGCTGACGGCACAAGGACTGAAGGTCGAATTCAAAGCCGCGGCCTAAGCGGTGCAAGGGAGAAAACATGGACGACAAGACCAAGACGCCGAAGCACGATCCGGAAGCCGGTTGGGAGCCTGCCTTCAAGGCGCCGGATAACGCGTGTGACGCGCATTTCCACGTCTTCGGCGACGAGCGTTACGGCTACGGCAGCGACATCCGTTACAAGCCACCCTACGAGCCGGTGGAGGACTATCTCAAGCTGGCGCGGCGCATCGGCTTCGTGCGCTACGTTTTCGTGCAGCCGAGCGCCTACGGCTTCGACAATTCCTGCATGTTGGATTCGATGCGCACGCTCGATCCGGCGGTGCGGCGCGGCATCATCGATCTCGACGAAAAGAACACCGGCGACAAAGAACTCGCCGACATGAACGCGCTTGGCGTGCGCGGCATTCGCGTCAACATCTCGCCGATCCGCAAGCCGGAGGCCGGACTTGCCGACTCGATGCTGCCGCGCATCGCGCGCCTGACCAAAATCTGTCAGGAACTCGGCTGGCATCTCGATTTCCTGACGCCGGGCTGGCTGGTCACGGAGTTGATGCCGACGCTGCGCGAACTGCCGATCGAGTATTCGGTCGCGCATATGGGTCTGTTCCCCGCCAAGGACGGGCCGCAGCAGGCAGGTTTCCAGGAATTTCTCAAACTGGTCGGCGACGGCTCTCGGCGCGTCTGGCCGAAGCTCACCGGCATCTATCGCTTTTCGACCGCGCCGGGCTTTACCGACGTCAAACCGATCGCGCAGGCGCTGATGGACGCAGTGCCGGATCAACTGATCTGGGGCAGCGACTTCCCGCATCTGTCGTTCCACGACAAGGTCGGCACCATCCAGCTCTACAATCTGCTCGGCGAATGGGCGCCGGACGCAGGCCTGCGCAAGAAAATCCTGGCCGACAATCCGGCCAAGCTGTTCGGCTTCAAGTAACGCAAAGACAAAGTGGACGTTCGATCCACCGCAATAAAAGAGGAAGCGCACTAACCATCAAAACGGGAGGATGACGTGAACAGACGTGAATTCGCGATCGGAATTCTTGCCATGCCGGCCTTGATCCGGCCGGCTTCCGCGGAAGTCTCAAAAATCGTTCTCGGCAAGCAATATGGCCTGCCGTTTCTTCCGCAAATGGTCATGGAAGACCAGAAACTCATCGAGAAACACGCCGCGAAGTTCGGGGTGAACGGCCTGGATGTCGGCTGGCAGACCATGGGCGGCCCCGGCGCCCTGAACGACGGGCTGCTCGCCGGTCAAATCCATTTCGTTAACGTCGCCCCGCCCTCGCTCGGGACGTTGTGGGACAAGACCTTCGGCACGCCGCAGGAGGTGCGCGCGGTCTGCACCGTTCAGTCGATGCCTTACATCCTGACGACGCGGAATCCGGCCGTAAAGACCATTGCCGATTTCGGACCGACCGACCGCATCGCGGTGCCGACCGTCAAGATTTCCGGCCAGGCACTGGCGCTGCAAATGGCGGCGGCCAAAGTGTGGGGTCCCGAGAAGTACGACAAGCTCGACGAGATTACCGTGACGATGGGCCATCCCGACGCGATGCAGGCGGTGCTCAGCGGCCAGACCGTCAACAGCCATTTCGCCGTGGCGCCGTTCAATTATTACGAACTCAAAGTGCCCGGCATCCGCGCGGTGCTCAAAAGCTACGATGCGGTCGGCGGCAAGCACACCAACGGCATCCAGGTTACGACCAAGACCTTCCACGACGCCAATCCGGCGATCTGCAAGGCGGTGCGCGCCGCCCATGAGGAAGCCAACGCCTTCATCAAGCGCGAGCCGAAGGCGGCGGCGGAAACGTACCTGAAGTTGACCAGCGACAAGAAGAACTCGGCCGACGAAATGGTCGCCATGATCACCGATCCGGATATCGACTACACGACCGCGCCGGCCAATATGATGACCTACATCTCGTTCATGCACAAAGTCGGCCGCATGAAGCGCCTGCCGACGTCGTGGAAGGAAATGTTCTTCGTCGAGGCGCACGACCTCAACGGCACCTGACGGCGCGCCGCTGGCATTGACTGCACGTCCACTTGTAAAGTGCGGCTGCCCTCTGGCATGCTGACCGCGCCGGGCGTTTAAGAAGGTCAAATTGCCTTGGAAATCGTCCTGACTGAATTGCTGAGCGCAACGATTCGCTGGGTTCACGTTATCGCCGCTGTCGCCTGGATCGGAAGCTCGTTTTACTTCATCCATCTCGACCTCAGCCTCAAGAACCACGGCACTTTGCCGAAGGGCGTCAAAGGCGAGGCGTGGCAGGTCCACGGCGGCGGCTTCTACCAGATGATCAAGTTCATGGTCGCGCCGTCGGCGATGCCGGACGAACTGACCTGGTTCAAATGGGAAGCCTATGCCACTTGGCTGTCGGGCTTCGCGCTGCTGGTGGTGGTCTATTATTTCAACGCCGAGCTGTTTTTGATCGACAAATCGGTGCTCGACCTGAGCGCGCCCGTGGCGGCAGCGGTGGCGTTCTTCAGCTTGGCCGCGGCGTGGCTCGCCTACGAGGCGCTGTGCCGCTCGCCGCTCGGCAAGCACGAGGTGGCGCTGGCGCTGGTCGGCTTCGTGTTCCTGGTGGCGCTGACCTACGCCTTCACCCGCGTGTTCAGCGGCCGCGGCGCCTTCACCCAGATCGGCGCGCTGATCGGCACCATCATGGTGGCGAACGTCTTCGCGATCATTCAGCCCTACCAGCGCAAGACGGTAGCGGCCCTGATCGCCGGCAAAGAGCCCGACCCTTTGTGGGGCGAAATCGGCAAGCAGCGCTCGGTTCACAACAACTACCTGACTTTGCCCGTCATCTTCCTGATGCTGAGCAACCATTACCCGCTGTTCTTCGGCACGAAATACAACTGGGTGATCGTCGCCATTGTGCTGCTGATCGGCCCGGTGATCCGGCACTTCTACAATTCCCGCCACGAGGGCAAAGGCAGCCCGTGGTGGACCTGGTTCGTGGCGGCCTTCGGCATGATGGCGGTGGCCTGGCTATGCAGTCTCGGGCCGCCGGTGCAGAAGTCCGGGGCCCTGCCGCCGACGCCAAAGTTCGCCGAGGTGCAGGACATCATCGTGTCCCGCTGCAGCATGTGCCACACCGCCGAGCCGGTCTGGGCCGGATTTGGCGCGCCGCCCAAGGGTGTGCGGCTGGATAGCGGCGAGCAGATCGCGCTCCATGCCAGGATGATTGCGATCAACGCGGTGCGCTCCAATGCGATGCCGCCGGGCAACGTCACGGACATGAGCCTGGACGAACGCCAGGTGCTGGCCTCCTGGCTCGCGGCCGGCGCGCCGGCGCAATGACGACGATCTCTCTCGAGACGCTGAACGCGGCCAGCGAAGCCGAATTTACGGCGGCGCTGGGCGATATCTTCGAGCATTCGCCTTGGGTGGCGCAGCAGGCCGCCAAGCGCCGCCCATTTTCGACGCTCAAGGCGTTGCATGACGCCATGATCGCCGCCGTCCGCGCGGCGCCGGCGGAGGCGCAACTGACGCTGGTCAAAGCGCATCCCGATCTCGCCGGCAAAGCGGCCCGCGCCGGCAACCTCACCGCGGATTCGACCCATGAGCAGGCCAGCGTCGGCCTCGACCGCCTGACCGACGAAGAGTTCGCCCGCTTCCACCGGCTCAACGATGCCTACCAGGCCAAATTCGGGATCCCGTTTATTGTCTGCGTGCGCCGGCACACCAAAGATTCGATCCTGCGCGAGTTCGAACGCCGCACCGCCCATGGCAGCGAAGGCGAGATGGAGACCGCGCTCGGCGAAATCTTCCGTATCGTCGCGCTGCGGCTCGACGGCCGCGTCACCGCGCCGGAACGGCTCAATGTCAGTGGGCGGCTATCGACCCATGTGCTCGACGTCCACGGCGGCCTGCCCGCCGCCGGCGTCGCCATCGAGCTGTGGGAATTGTCGCAGGCCGGCGCCGACCGTCTGATCGTTCGCGCCGTCACCAATAGCGACGGCCGCACCGACAAGCCGCTGATCGCGGAGCGTCCGCTGCCGATCGGCACTTACGAACTACGCTTTTCGACCGCCGATTATTTCGCTACGCGCGGCGTTGCGCTGTCGCAGCCGCCTTATCTCGACGTGGTGCCGATCCGATTCTCGATTGCCGAGCCCGAAGGTCACTATCACGTGCCGCTGGTGATGACGCCGTGGAGCTATTCGACCTACCGCGGCAGCTAAAGCGAAATTGCGTCAATTTGGATCGAGGCGCGACAAGCCTCGCTTCACCTCTCCCATAGGGAGAGGTCGGATCGCAATAGCGATCCGGGTGAGGGGTTACGGTCTTCCAGAGAATTGGGCCCCCTCACAATGCGCCGGTCGATGTCTCGACCGGCGTGCTTTGCTTTAGACCGTGACGTGGCGATCAGAAGGCGATCGTCGCACCCATCAGCCAGGTGCTTTCCACCGTGGCGGTAAAGTTGCCGAACGGCTGGGCCGACTTGATGCCGAACTTGTTCACCCAGTAGCGATAGCCGCCCCAGACCGAGTACATACCGGGGCGATAGCCCAACACTTTGCCGAGGTCGAGTTCGAGGTTCTCCTGCGCGTACCACTCGGTGCCGCGGACAAGGCCGACAGCGCAGGGTTCGCCGCAGCCCTTGGGACCGTGTACGGTGCCGAAGGCCTTAAACGTGAGCGGGATCGACGGCGGCAGGAAGCCGAGCGGCTGAACCCACAAATACTCGAAGCCCCAGGTGGTGTTGAAAGTCACGTCGCCCGACGGATTGACCAGCGGGGCAAAAGACACGGCGAAGCCGTCGTGCTGCCATTCCTTGTAGACGGTCGGAGTCAGGTTCAAGAAACCTTTGTAAGGCGTCGCGAAGCTGAACTGCAGACCGGCTTCGATCGAACGCTTGGCCGAGCTGAGAGCGGTGTTGTCGGTGTTGAGATCGGCGCCGACCATCAGCGAGACGTTGGTCAGCGGGCCCATCGAGAAGGCCTTGGTGCCGAAGATCTCGTTGAAGCCGAAGGTCGAGCGGAAGAAGCCGTAGATTTCGGTGTACGGCGCGCAGCCCGTGGTCGGGTTGCCGGCAAGGCCGCACGGACCCGATGGGGTCTGGCCGCTGGTCGCCCTCAGCCAATCGATGTTGATGAAGTTGGTGCCGTAGGCCCACACATCGAAGTGCGTGAAGCTGAACACGTTCTTCGGCGTCTTGCCGGCGCCAGGATTGGTCGCCAGGAATTCATAGTGATAGCTGATCGCGTTGTCGTTGACGAAGAAGAACGGAGCCGGCGCAACGGCCTGCACCGCTTTCACCGGCATATCGGCCGCGCCGGCGATGCCGGTTGCCGTCGCGACGAGAAGTGCGGCGAGCGCTAGTTTTCTGCCAAACATAATTTTAACCCCCAAACGAGTTGCGAACTGACAAGCTTTTTTCTGTCACAAAAAGCTAATCAGCGCGGTTCCCGCGGGGAAAGCCTGAAGATTCGCCAGTATTTGCGAGCATTTGCGCCGCTATGCAAAAAACATCAGCGTTGCTTTTATCGCCCTTCGAGCAATCGCCGATCGTTTTGCAAGTTCATCGCGGAAACTTTGAGGAATCGAGCCATCGCGGTCGGCCGAAATAGCGTGGCTTTTGAAGCGGGGAATACACACCTGCTGTCTAAAAACCGTGCAACCCAAAATAGCCGCGTCTGAAAAACAATAGGAATCTTATGCACTGTGGCGCAGTTGCAACGCCTTTTGTGGCCGCGTTACGCGGCAAACCGGGTCGCACGCGCCTGCTTCGGCCGGCAGTCACGAGCTTCGTTGAGCGATTCGCCTGCGGCGGCGCATTGCATTGCGTATCGGCACACTGATTAAATGGCGTTAAAATAAGCAGCACATGCCGCTTATTGGTGGCTTCTGCCGCCTGAGGTTTTGGCACAGTATTGGCTTGATAGTTTGATGACGCGGCGCATCGATCGCTTCCGCCGCGCCTGCGTTTGAGGCCACCGTTGTCATGTTGAATCCAGCGTCTGCGCACGGTTCCTCCGCGGAAACACCGCTGCTGCAGGCTATCGGGATCACCAAGCGCTACGGCACGTTCCTTGCCAACGATTCCATCGATATCGAACTCTACGCCGGCGAAATCCACGCTTTGCTGGGCGAAAATGGCGCCGGCAAGTCGACGCTGGTCAAAATGATGTACGGCCTCATACAACCGAGCGCCGGCGAACTGCGATGGATGAACCAGAAAGTAGTGCTCTCTGGGCCCTCTGCCGCCCGCGCTCAGGGCGTTGGCATGGTGTTTCAGCACTTCTCGCTGTTCGATAATTTGACGGTCGCCGAAAACGTCGCGCTTGGCCTCGACGGCAAAGAAAGCTTCGCCGACATGTCGGCGCGGCTGGCGCAGGTCTCGAACGACTACGGCCTGCCGCTCGATCCCAAGCGCGACGTCTGGCGGCTATCGGTCGGCGAACGCCAACGCATCGAGATCGTGCGCGCGCTGATGCAGAATCCGAAGCTACTCATCCTCGACGAGCCGACCGCCGTGTTGACGCCGCAGGAGGCCGACCAGCTTTTCACCGTGCTCGAACGGCTCAGGAGCGAAGGCCGCGGCCTGCTCTACATTTCCCACAAACTCGAGGAAGTGAAACGGCTCTGCGACACCGCCACGATTTTGCGCGGCGGCAAGAAAGTCTCGACCTGCAATCCGCGCGCGGAAACCGCGTCCTCGCTGGCGCGCATGATGGTCGGCGCCGACATCGGCATCGTCAAAGCCGTCAGCGCCCGCGCCACCACGGTGCCGCGCCTGGTCATCAAGGATCTGTCGCTCGCGCCCGACGATCCGCACGGCACTTATCTCCACAACATCTCGCTCGAGGTGAAAGGCGGCGAGATTCTCGGCATCGCCGGCGTTGCCGGCAACGGCCAGGACGAGTTCTTCGCGGCGCTGTCCGGCGAGCGGCTGTCGGGCGCCGAAGCCAATGTCGTGATCGACGGCGAAGCCGCCGGACTGATGTCGGTGACGCAACGGCGGCGGCTCGGCGCCGCCTTCGTACCGGAAGAGCGGCTGGGCCACGGCACCGCGCCGCGCATGAAACTGTCCGAGAACGCGCTGCTGACCGGCCATGCCGCGAGCCACATGGTCAACCACGGCTTCATTGACAGACCGGCCACGCTGGAAACCGTCGACAGGACCACGAAGACCTTCGACGTGCGCAAGGCCAAGCGCGATCCGGAAGCGGTCAGCCTGTCCGGCGGCAATCTGCAGAAATTCATCGTCGGTCGCGAGATTTTGCGCGAGCCCGGCGTGCTGGTCGTGAGCCAGCCGACCTGGGGCGTCGATGCCGGCGCCGCCGCCGTCATCCGGCAGGCGCTGCTCGATCTGTCCGGCCGCGGCAGCGCGGTGCTGGTGATCAGCCAGGACCTCGACGAACTCGCAGAAATCGCCGACCGCATCGCCGTGATGTTTCACGGCCGCCTGTCCGAGCCGCTCGATGCCGCTTCGGCCACCCGCGAAAAACTCGGCCTGCTGATGGGCGGCAGTTCCGCCAGCGCACAAGAACCAACTGTGGAGATTCCCCGTGCAGTTGGTGCTTGAACGGCGCGCCGAGCGTTCGACCAAGATCGCGATCCTGTCGCCGCTGCTCGCCATCGCGCTGACGCTGGTGACGATGGCGATACTTTTCGCGATTCTCCGGAAGAATCCGATCGCGGCGCTGAACGTCTATTTCGTCGAGCCGCTGACCGATTCCTTCACGCTGCAGGAAATCGCCGTGAAGGCGACGCCGCTGGTGATGATCGCGATCGGATTGTCGTTCTGCTATCTCGCCAATGTCTGGAACATCGGCGCCGAAGGCCAATTCATCATGGGCGCGGTGTGCGGCAGCTGGCTCGCCGTCGTCACCAACGGCACCGGCGCCGGCCCTTGGGTGCTGCCGGCGATGCTGGTGATGGGCGCGCTCGGCGGCGCGCTTTGGGCGATGATTCCGGCGCTGTGCAAGGTGAAATTCGGCGCCAATGAAATCCTCACCAGCCTGATGCTGGTCTATGTCGCCGACCTGATCATGGATTATCTGGTACGCGGGCCGTGGCGCGATCCGAAGGGCATGAACTTCCCGACCACCGCCACTTTCGATCCGGTCGCCAACGTTCCGGTGCTGATCGAAGGCAGCAGGCTGCACGCCGGCGCGCTGCTGGCGTTGATCGTCGTGGCGCTGGCGACCGTCATGCTCGGCCGCACCATCAAGGGCTTCGAAATCCGCGTCGTCGGCGCCGCGCCCAAGGCCGCGCGCTTTGCCGGCTTCAGTTCGGACCGGCTGGTGCTGTTCACCTTCGCGGTATCCGGCGGTCTTGCCGGTCTTGCCGGGATTATCGAAGTTGCCGGCCCTGTCGGCGTGCTGCAGCCCGGCATCTCGCCCGGCTACGGCTTCACCGCCATCATCGTCGCCTTCCTCGGCCGCCTGAACCCGGTCGGCATACTGATTGCAGGTCTATTTCTAGCCCTGACGTTTATCGGCGGCGAAGGCGCGCAGATCTCGATGAAAATCCCGCTCGATCTCACCAAGGTGTTCCAGGGCATCCTGCTGTTTTACGTGCTGGCCTGCGACAGCTTGATCCTCTACCGCATCCGTCTGATCAGCACTTTCCGAAAGGCCGCAGATGGGACTGCTTGAAGCCATCATTCTGTCGGTGATCGCCGCCACGACGCCGCTGCTGCTGGCGGCAGCGGGCGAACTCGTGGTCGAGCGCTCGGGCGTGCTCAATCTCGGGGTCGAGGGCATGATGATCATGGGCGCGGCCTGCGGCTTTGCCGGCGCCCACCTCACCGGTTCGACTTTTATCGGCGCGCTGTTCGGCATCGCCGCCGGCGCGGCGCTGTCGGGCGTATTCGCGCTGCTGACGCTCGGCATGGCGGTGAACCAGGTGGCGGCGGGACTTGCGCTGACCATTCTCGGCGTCGGCCTCTCAGGCCTGATCGGCGCCGGCTTCGTCGGCGAGCGGATCACGCCTGCACCGAGCCTCTTTATTCCGTTCCTGACCAGCATTCCGATCGTCGGGCGCATTCTGTTCGGCCAGGATATGTTCGTTTACGCCTCGGTCGTGCTGGTGGCGGCGATCTGGTGGTTCCTCTATCGCACGCGCAGCGGGCTTATTTTAAGAGCCATCGGCGACAATCACACCTCGGCACACGCGCTCGGTTATCCCGTGCTGAAAATCCGGATGCTGGCGGTGCTGTTCGGCGGCGGCTGCGCCGGTCTTGGCGGTGCGTTCCTGCCGCTGGCCTATACGCCGTTCTTCATTCCCGGCATGACCGCCGGCCGCGGCTGGATCGCGCTGGCTCTGGTCGTGTTCTCGTCATGGATGCCGGGACGGCTGGCCGCCGGCGCCTATCTGTTCGGCGCCGTCACCATCCTGCAACTGCATGCTCAAGCCTTCGGCCTCGGCATTCCATCGCAACTGATGACGGCGCTGCCTTATCTCGCGACCATTATCGTCCTTGTTCTGATTTCGCGCGCGCGCGGCACCGCCGGGTCCGCCGCGCCGGCATCATTGGGCACGGTTTTCGTGCCCGATCGTTAGCGCGCATGATCCCGAAAAGTGGGAACCGGTTTTCGGACAAAGATCATGCGCAAAGAAGAGTACCAATCCCCCATGAGCGCGCGCGGACGGGCGATGTGCTTGGGGACCAGAAAGCGACCCGTCTGATAACCCGGAGACGAACATGAAAAAACTTCTGATGACCGCGGTCGCCGCTTTGGCGATTGCAGCGACTGGCACCACGATGCACGCCGCGGAAAAACTCAAGGTCGGATTTATCTATCTCGGACCGGTCGGCGATCTCGGCTGGACGTATATGCATGAAGTCGGCCGTCAGATGATGGTCAAGGAACTGGGCGACAAGATCGAGACCACTTATCTCGAGAACGTCAGCGAAGGCCCGGACGCCGAGCGTTCGATTGAGCAACTCGCGCGCACCGGCCACCAACTGATCTTCACCACCTCGTTCGGCTACATGGACCCGACGCTGAAGGTGGCGAAGAAATACCCGAAGATTAAGTTCGAACATGCCACCGGCTTCAAGAGCGCGCCCAACATGGGCACCTATTCCGGCAAGTTCTACGAAGGCCGCTATATCCAGGGCGTGATCGCGGGCAAAATGTCGAAGACCGGCACGCTCGGCTACATCGCCTCGTTCCCGATCCCGGAAGTGATTTCCGGCATCAACGCCACCATCCTCGGCGCGCAGACCACCAACCCGAACATCAAACTGAAGGTGATCTGGGTGAACACCTGGTTCGACCCGGGCAAGGAAGCCGACGCCGCCAAGGCGCTTGCCGATCAGGGCGCCGACATCATCATGCAGCACACCGACTCGCCGGCGCCGATGCAGGTTGCCGCGCAGCGCGGCATTCTCGCCTTCGGCCAGGATAGCGACATGATCAAGTTCGGGCCGAAGACCCAGTTGACCTCGATCACCAACAACTGGGGTCCATACTACATCCGCGCGGCGAAGGCGGCGCTCGATGACAAGTGGAAGGCCGAAGACACCTGGGACGGCCTCAAGGAGAAAATGGTCATGATGGCGCCCTATACCAACATGCCCGCCGACGTGAAGGCGCTCGCCGAGAAGACCGAGGCGTCGATCATCTCGGGCGAACTGCACCCGTTCAAGTGCCCGGTCGTCGGGCAGGACGGCAAGGACGTGGAGTGCAAAGGCGGCAAGACGCTCGACCCCGGCCAGATCCTCGGCATGAACTTCTACGTCAAGGGCGTGGACGACAAAATGCCGGGGAAATGATCGCCCGCTTGCTTATCCCTCCCCCGCTTGCGGGGGAGGGTGGCGAGTCATCAGCGCGTTTACGCGCTAATGGCGCGGAGCCACCCTCCCCTTTCAGGGGAGGGACTAAGAGCAGAGAGTGTTTTGTTGAAAACCCTACCCCTGAATCATGCGCGCGGCGGCCTGATGGCGCCGCATCAGCGCGGCGAGATCGAGGCCCGGGATCGCGCCGTCCTCGACCGTCCAGCGGCCATTGATCATGACGCGGTCGGCGCGATGCGCGCCGCACAGCACCAATGCCGCGAGCGGATCGCCATGGCCGGAAAACCGCAATTCGTCGAGTTTGAACAGCGCCAGATCGGCGCGCTTGCCGACGGCAATCTCGCCCAATTCCGGACGGCCGACGCAGGCGGCCGAGCCTTTGGTGGCCCAGCGCAAAGCGTCCTTGTGGCTGACCGCCTTGACGCCGTAGCGCGCGCGCTGGAGCAGGAACGCGGCGCGCACTTCCTGCATCAGATTGGACTCGTCGTTCGAGGCCGAGCCATCGACGCCGAGGCCGATGCTCACGCCGGCCTTCTCCATATCGCCGACCGGGCAGCAACCCGACGCCAGAGTCTGATTGCTGCATGCGCAATGGCTGATGCTGACGCCGCCTTTGGCGAGCCGCGGCATTTCGTCGGCGCTGAAATGAATGCCGTGCGCCAGCCAGGTGCGGCTGTTGAGCCAGCCGCAGTCTTCGAGATAATCGAGCGGGCGGCAGCCATAGAGCTCAAGGCAGAATTTGTTCTCGTCCTCGGTTTCGGCCAGATGCGTGTGCAAGCGAACGTCGAGCTTGACCGCAAGATCGGCCGTCGAGCGCATCAGCGCCGTCGTCACCGAGAATGGCGAGCACGGCGCCAGCGCCACTTGCGTCATCGCCGCCTCGCCGCGTTCGTGATAGCGGTCGACCAGGCGCTTGCTGTCGGCGAGGATCGCGTCCTCGTCCTGCACGACCGAGTCGGGCGGCAGGCCGCCGTCGCGCTCCGACAGGTTCATCGAGCCGCGCGTCAGCAAGGTGCGGATGCCGAGCTTGTTGGCCGCCGCGATTTCGATGTCGATACCGTCTTCGAGGCCCTTCGGGAAAACATAATGATGATCGGTCGTCGTGGTGCAGCCCGACAGCATCAGTTCCGCCATCGCTACCGTCACCGCGGCGTCCAGCGCGTCCGGGGTCAGCTTGGCCCAGAGCGGATACAGCGCCTTGAGCCAAGGAAACAATTCGCGGTCGAGCGCGGCCGGCACGGCGCGCGTCAGCGTCTGATAGAAGTGATGATGGGTATTGATCAGGCCGGGCAGCACGACGTGATCGCGGGCCTCAAAGACCTTGGCGGCGGCTTTCGGTTCATGACCGATGGGCACCAATTCGACAATCGCGCCACCGGCAACGACCACGCCCCGCTCGGCGCCGTCGGCCAAAATCGCCATCGGGTCCTTAATCCAGACCGCCTCGCTCATCGTCAGTCTCCTTTGCGTTCCGCACCATACAAGTCCCTGCAACTCCGGGACCAGAGGCAAGCATGGATCTGAACACCATCACCACGGTGGCGCGGCCGAAAGCGCGCGGCGAATTGCCGGCCTGGCGCGACGGCGATGCTTGGCTCGGCGGTGGTACCTGGCTGTTTTCCGAGCCACAGGATCGGCTGACGCGGCTTATTGACTTGCCCGCACTTGGATGGGAGCCGCTGCGCGTGAGCGCGAGTGGCCTCGAGATCGCCGCCACCTGCACCATTGCGCAGCTCAACGCGCTGAACGCGCCGGTGGACTGGATCGCGGCGCCGCTGATCGACAAATGCTGCCGCGCTTTTCTCGCCTCGTTCAAAATCTGGAACACCGCGACGGTCGGCGGCAACATCTGCATGTCGCTGCCGGCGGGACCGATGATTTCGCTAACCGCGGCGCTCGACGGCGTCTGCACCATCTGGGCGGCCGACGGCAGCGAGCGGCGCGTGCCGGTCGCAGATTTCGTCACCGGGCCGCAACGCAACGTGCTGAAGCCCGGCGAGCTGCTGCGCCGCGTCGACATTCCGGCGTCGGCGCTGATCCGCCGCACGGCGTTCCGGCAGATTTCGCTGGCGCGCATCGGCCGTTCGGCGGCGTTGCTGATCGGCACATTCGATCCGCCGACCGGCGAGTTCGTACTGACGGTGACGGCCTCGACGCCGCGGCCGATGAAGTTTTCCTTTTCGACGATGCCAACGGCGGACGAGTTAGGGGCGCGCATCGAGCGCGAGATTACGGCGTACTTCGACGACATTCATGGCGCGCCGGAATGGCGGCGGCACATGACGCTGCATTTCACGCAAGAAATTCGCGCCGAGTTAACGGAGCCGTCCCGATGACGTTTCAGATCAACGGCAAGAGCTTTTCCGAGCGCCCGACAGCGGGCCAGTGCCTGCGCACTTTCCTGCGGCAGCTTGGCTGGTTCGGCGTCAAGAAAGGCTGCGACGCCGGCGATTGCGGCGCCTGCACGGTTTATGTCGACGGCGAGGCGGTGCACTCCTGCCTCGTGCCGGCGTTCCGCGCCGAAGGCCGCGAGGTCACCACCATCGAGGGCCTCGCGACCGGCAACGAACTGCACCCGATGCAACGTGCCTTCCTCGACGCGCAAGGGTTTCAATGCGGCTTCTGCACCGCCGGCATGATCATGACCGCGACCGCCCTCAATCAGGCACAGCGCGCCGATCTCGGCCAGGCGCTGAAGGGCAATCTGTGCCGCTGCACCGGCTATCGCGCCATCGAGGACGCCATCGCCGGCGTGCGCAACACCGAAGATGCTGAGGCGGGCGCGGCCTGCGGCCATAACACACCGGCGCCGGCGGGGCCGGACGTCGTCACTGGGCAGGCGCGTTTCACGCTCGACGTCGCGCCGGAAGGCTTGTTGCACATGAAGCTGGCGCGCTCGCCGCATGCGCACGCGCGCATCCGCGCAATCGACAAAAGCGCGGCGCTGGCGGTGCCGGGCGTGCAGGCGGTATTCACCTATGAAGACGCGCCGCCGACCTTGTTTTCGTCCGCGCGTCATGAGGTGCAGAGCATCGATCCGCCGGACACGCGGGTGCTGGACCGCGTGGTGCGTTTCATCGGGCAGCGTTTCGCCGCAGTCGTTGCCGATACGGAAGGCGCCGCCGAGGAAGGCTGCCGCCGCTTGAACGTCGATTACGAAATCCTGCCCGCAGTGTTCGACCCCGAGGAAGCGCTACGCGACGGCGCGCCGATGATCCACGATCTCGATCCCGGCAAGGCGCTGGCCGATCCGCGCCGCAACCTCGTTGCCGAAGTGCACGGCCATTTCGGCGACGTCGAGGCCGGCTTTGCCGCGGCCGATGCGATCCGCGAGGGCACATATTACGTGCCACGCGTGCAGCACGCCCATCTCGAAACGCTGTGCGCCATCGGCTGGATCGACGACGCCGGGCGGCTGAATGTGCGCTCCAGCACGCAGGTGCCGTTTCTCACCCGCCGTGAGCTGGCGCGCGTGTTCGGCCTCGACGAGGCCAAGGTGCGCGTGTTCTGCGAACGCGTCGGCGGCGGCTTCGGCGCCAAGCAGGAAATGCTGTCCGAGGATGTCGTCGCCCTCGCCGCGCTGCGGCTGAACCGGCCGGTCAAGCTGGAATTCACCCGCGAGGAGCAGTTCACCGCCGCCACCACGCGGCACCCGATGCGCGTCAAGATCAAGATCGGCGCCAGACGCGACGGCACGCTCAGCGCCATACAGATGCACGTCGTCTCCAACACCGGGGCCTACGGCAATCACGGCGGACCGGTGCTGAACCACGCCTGCAGTCAGGCGCTCAGCGTCTACGCTTGCGCCAATAAGAAAGTCGACGGCTTCGCCGCCTATACGAACACCGTGCCGGCCGGCGCGTTTCGCGGCTACGGCCTGCCGCAGACTTTGTTCGCGGTCGAATCAGCGATCGATGAGGTGGCGCGCGCCATCGGCATGGACCCGCTGGAATTCCGCCGCCGCAACGTGATCAAGCCCGGCGAGCCGATGATCGGCGCGGTCGAGTCGCCGCCTGACGTCATTTTCGGCAGCTACGGGCTCGATCAGTGCATCGACTTGGTCGAACTAGCGTTGAAGCGCGGTGACGGCGACAAGCCGCCCTCGCCCGACTGGCTGGTCGGCGAAGGCACCGCGCTCACCATGGTCGATACCGTGCCGCCGGGCGGGCACTATTCCGACACCACGATCTCGCTCGCATCTGATGGCGGCTACGACATGACCGTCGGCACCGCCGAATTCGGCAACGGCACCACCACCGTGCACCAACAAGTCGCCGCCACGGCGCTTGGCACGACGCCGTCCAACATCCGTATCCGGCAATCCGACTCGGATCACGGCGGCCACGACACCGGCGCCTATGGCTCGACCGGCACCGTGATCGGCGGGCGCGCCACGCAACTCGCCGGCGAGGCCATGCGCGAAAAGCTGCTGAGCTTCGCCGCGGATTTTGCCAAGAGCGGCCGCGACAACTGCACGCTGACGGCCGACGCCGTGAGCTGCGGCGCGCGGCGCATTCCGCTGAGCGACCTCCACGGCGAGGCGGCGATTCGAGGCATCGATCTGTCCGCAACCGACACCACCAATGGCACGCCGCGCTCGGTCGCCTTCAACGTGCAGGGCTTCCGCGTCGCGGTGCATCCGGTCAGCGGCGAAATCCGCATTCTCAAAAGCGTGCAGGCGGCCGATGCCGGCACGGTGATCAATCCGATGCAATGCCGCGCCCAGGTCGAAGGCGGCGTGGCGCAAGCGCTCGGCGCCGCTTTGTTCGAGGAAGTCGTGGTCGACGATCAAGGCCGCGTGACGACGCCGAGCTTCCGCACCTATCACCTGCCCGCCTTCGCCGACATCCCGCGCACCGAGGTGCTGTTCGCCGACACCAAAGACAAGCTCGGGCCCTATGGCGCGAAATCAATGAGCGAGAGCCCGTATAATCCGGTCGCGGCCGCGCTCGGCAACGCCATTCGCGACGCCACCGGCGTGCGCTTCACCAAGCTGCCGTTCAAGCCGGACCGCATCTTCGCGCAGCTCGCCAAATGAAAGGCTTTGCGTTTCGCCGATTTCGTGGGTCGGCCCGAAGCTGACGCTCGAAGACATTGTGGCCCTAGAAGACGAGGCCCTAGCCGAGACCGGCAACATCATTCTCAATAGCTGGATTGCGACCACCGCCAATCTGCTCAAGCGGCGGATCAAACTACCGGCCAAACGCAGCGGTGACCCAAATCCGTTACACGAGCGCCTTGCGGATTCGGGCGCTGAGGAGATCGATCGCGATCACGGTAACGACCACGACAATAATTTGCGCTGCCGTTTCGGCGTATTGAAAGCTTCGGATGCTTTCGTAGAGAGTTTGGCCAATACCGCCGGCACCGACAATGCCGAGTGTGGTCGCAGAGCGAACATTAGTCTCAAGCCGGTAGAGCGAAAATGAACTCCACATCGGCATCACCTGCGGGACGACGCCGAAAACGACCTCTTGCACGCGCACAGCGCCGGTAACGCGGATACCTTCCACCGGACGCGGGTCAACGGCTTCCACAGCTTCGGAAAAAAGCTTGGCGAAAACACCTAGATTATGAATGAACAATGCCATGACACCCGCGAAGGGGCCAAGACCGACTGCGACCACGAACAGAAGCGCAAACACAATTTCGTTGATCGCACGAAAAGAATCCATCAAGCGGCGCACCGGCTGCACGATCCACTGCGGGCAGACATTGGCGGCGCAAAGGATCGAAAACGGGATGCCGAAGACCACGGCCAGCGCGGTGCCCCAGATCGCAATCTGGATCGTCACCATCATATCGCTGAGATAGGTGTTCCAATCGTGAAAGTTCGGATGCAAAAAGGCTTTGCCGAACTCGGCCATGTTACGCCAGTCGGTGAGCAGCGCCGACGCGCGAAACATTTCAGCGGCGTTCCAACTCCAGACGAGCAGCGCGAAAACGAGCGCCCAGCCCAGCCAGCCGCGAATCCGCCGTGCCAGCGGATATTCTGGAATGGCAATGGCCGGTGATGCCGGCCGGTTATCGAGGGGAGCGACAGTATCTGTCATGGTCAAAACCGCATGGAGGGCGCCGGATACCCAGATCCGGCGCCCGCCAAAAGCGTCAATTGGTCGGCGGATTCGCGGCATTCGCCGCAAATTCGCCAATCAACTTCTTGAGTTTGGCCTGATCGTTGGCCTTTTCGGCTTCGAGAAACAGTGCAACCTTCTTGCTGAACGCACTGTGCTCGGCTTTTTCGGACTGTTCCTGATATTTCTTGATGTCGACCTGCAGCGGCGCGATTTTCGCCGCCTTCGCCTCCGCCGACAGCTTGTCGTCGCCCTGGAACTTCATGATATCCTTGTTGGCTTCCAGGATGCGGAACGGCAAGAGTTGGTTGTCGTTGGACGGATTGAATGGTGCCCGTAGCATAGCGGCCAAGATCTTGCGGGCCGCGGCGATCTCTTCCGGCGTGCCGATGCGGCCATAGCTCATGTGCCACGTATAGAGCCGCATCTTGATGTCCTCCGGCAAGTCCTTGCGCCAGACTACCGGATCGTTCGTGATAAGCGGCGAGGTCCAGATCACGCGGATATTCTTCCGGGCTTCGGGCGCGGTCACTTCCAGCCGCCGCAGGCTTTTATCGTTGCTGGTGGCGACATCGACCTGCTTGTGCGCGACCGCCATGTCGTTGGCTTCGTGCGAAGCATTGCGCACGGTCTTGAAACAGGTCTTCGGATCGAGGTTCCTTGCGGCGAAAATATAGCTGGTCGGAACGAGAAAGCCCGACGTCGAATTCGGATCGCCGATGCCGAAACTCAACGACTTGTCGCATTTCAGCACGTCATCGACGTTCTGCAGCGGCGAATCCTTGTGCACGATGACGTGCGACCAGTAGCCGGGCGCGCCATCGGAATCGACGGCTACCGCGAACAGTTCTCCATTCGAGCGATTGACGGCTTCCATCGCAGATTTGTTGCCGAACCGTGCGACGTCTACCTTTTTGAAGCGCATCCCCTCGATCACGCCGGCATAATCGGAGGCATAAAAGCCGTTGATCTTGAGGCCAGTCCCTTTCGCCATCGCTTCGAGGTAGGGCTCCCAGATCGTCTTGAGATTGGTGCTCGCCTCGGTGGAAACGATGCCAAAGTTGATTTCCGGGGTTTCGGCGCGGGCCGCGGTGGCAGCGATGCCGGCCGCCATGGCCACGGCCGTGCCAATCAGGAATAGCTTTCGCATGACGCATTCTCCTGTTTGAGTCGCTTACATTTAATGACGCAAGTTCGAACACGACCGCCGTGGTGAGGGCGCCGGACACTCGTGTCCGGCGCCGGCCAAAAGCGCTAGTTGGTCGGCGGATTCGCGGCGTTCGCCGCAAATTCGCCAATCAACTTCTTGAGTTCGGCCTGATTGTTGGCCTTGTCGGCGTCGAGGAACAGCGCAAGCTTCTTGCTGAATGGACTGTGCTCGGCTTTTTCGGACTGCGCTTGGTATTTTTTGATTTCGGCCTGGAGTTCGGCGAGCTTCGGGGCCTTTTCCTCCGCCGATAATTTATCGTCGCCGTTGATCTTCATAGCCGTCTTGTTGGCCTCGAGGATACGAATCGGCAGCAACTGATTGTTGTCGGACGGACGAAACGTCCCCCAGATCAGATTTCCCAGAATTTCCTTGGCGGTCTTGATTTCTTCCGGCGTCCCGACCCGGCCATAGCTCAACAGGAATGTGTTGAGCTTGGCTTTAATCGCAGGATCGAGATCCTTGCGCCACATGATCGGGTCGAGCGGAATAATCGGCGATGTCCAGATGACACGGATATTCTTACTCGCCTCTGGCGCGGTCTTTTCGATGCGCTGAAGGTCTTCACTATTGTTGGTGGCGGCGGCGACTTGTTTGTTGGCAACCGCCATGGCGTTGGCTTGATGGCTGGCGTTGCGCAGGGTCTTGAAGCAAGACTTCGGATCGATGTTCTTGGCCGCGAAGATATACGACGTCGGAACCAGGAAGCCCGAGGTGGAGTTCGGATCACCGATGCCGAAGTCGAGCGTCTTGTCGCACTTTAGGATGTCCTCGATCTTGGTATAGGGGCTGTCCTTATGCACGATGACGTGGGAATAGTAGCCAGTACTGCCGGTATGCGATGTGATCTGAACGAAAACCTCGGCGTTCGAGCGATCAGCAGCTTCCATGCCCGATTTGTTGCCGAACCAGGCGATCTGCACCTTGTTGAAGCGCATCGCTTCGATCACGCCGGCATAGTCACTGGTATAGACGCCGTTGATCTTGACCCCGACCGCCTTTTCCATGGCAGCCAGGAAAGGCTCCCAGTTTTTTTTCTGATTGGTCGAGGCCTCTGTCGAAATGACGCCGAAATTGAGTTCGGCCGGAGTTTCCGCACGGACCACCGTCGCCGTGAGGCCCGCTGCTACGGCCAAGGCCGCGCCGATCAAGAATAGCTTTCGCATGCGCATTCTCCTGTTTCAGGTCTGTTAGTTCGTCGAGTTGAAAGTTCGTGCGACGGCCGCGGTTACGCAGACAGCCTCTCGATTTCCGGGAATGGCTTTTTTGCCAGCGTAGCGACCGCAGGCAAGTCGTGGCCATTCTTGAGCGGCGCGGCTGATCGCTCTTCCGAAGTCGGAAGAAACAACTCCTCGCATTCAGCGCCGTAAATCTGATTGAGAAAGGCGGGAGTCAGCGCGCTGGAAGGGCCGTCATAAGCAACCCTGCCCGCCTTCAAGGCGATGGTCCGCGGGCAATATTTCAAGGCGTATTCAACCTGATGCAACGAAATTAAGACGGTAAGCCCGTCGTTCCGATTCATATCGGCAATCAAATCCATCACGCGCCGCGCCGATGCAGGGTCAAGCGAGGCGATCGGTTCATCCGCAATCAAAAGCTCGGCGCCCTGTACCAACGTGCGGGCAATCGCTGCGCGCTGCTGCTGGCCGCCGGACAATTCGCACGCGCGCTTGAGGGCGTGCTCCGCGATGCCGACGCGGGCCATCGCCTGCATGGCCTTGCCCTTATCAGCGGCGCTGAAGCGGCCGAACGTGCCGCGTATGACCGGCAACCGTCCGAGCAACCCGAAACAGACATTGGTCAACAGCGAAAGCCGCGGAACCAGATTGAATTGCTGAAAAATGACGCCGATTCGCGTGCGCAGGCTCCGGCTAGCGCTGAGCCGGCCGCCCTGCTGAATGGACTCGCCCATCACTACAATGCGACCGACATTTTCCTTGCCGCCGCTACGGCCGCCGTCGATCGCGGTCAAGCCAGCAATGGTGCGGATGAGCGTGGATTTGCCCGAGCCAGAGGCGCCAATCAACGCGACCATTTCCCCGCGGCACAGCGACAGACTAACGTCATCCAAGACGCGAATGCCGCGCTGGAACGACTTCGAGATACCTCTGGCATCGATGACAGTTTGCGACGACAAGCGGCACCCTCCTCTGACTGTCACAATCGCTAACAACGGCCTGTGACAGTCAGATGAAAAAGCTGACCGTTTCCGACGTAGTCCACCCTGAAGCCGGCGCCGCAATGTCGGCCATCAACAGGAATAGGCGTATGGTCGGTAGGACGATTGGCCTAATGCGCCCTGCCGGATCGCCTGAAAATGCGCGGACTTATCGGTCTGGCGCGTCAGGACAATCTGATCGATGGTCAACGACCTCGCGCCAGACGTTTGCTCAAATTTATTGCAAAGAAATCGCAGGGCTCGGTTTCGTTCAGGCAATGGAAGCGATCCGGTCAACGTCATATGAAAGCGGAAGTCCTCCAGTACGTAGGGATAACCCCATCGTTCGAGGTTCTCGATTTGCCGAGCATTTAAGTCGGCCGCCAGCCGGCGCTTCCGCTCTGAACTGGACATCGGCTCACGGAACCGATCGAATTCCCGGACGCAGGCCTGCGCCAGCCGGTCGAGTAGCGGGCGCGGGGTCTTTGGAACCAGGGCGATGAAAGACCCAAGTTCGCGAACGGCCAATTCGCCGACTAAGACCGCCAGCTGGTCCGCGGCGAAATCCAGTACGGCGCGTTCGAGGTCTGCTTCGTTCGATCCCTTGGCCAGATAAAACGGCGCCTTGAGCGTCGCGTGAAAGCCGTAAATGCGCGGTTCGCGCACGAACTCGCTCCAGGACGAAGCATCGGCGCCGTCAATCAAGGCAATGTCCCGGCCGGTGTAGCAGTCGTAGCCGAGAACCGAGGCTCCGAACCGATACAGTTCCGAGTCCGTGCCTGGAACAAAATAAATTGCGTAGCGCGGCTCCGGACCCGAGGTGTTCATCGCAAAACCGTTCAATTGAGGCGGCGGCCCTCAGCCAAATGGACGACGCGCCCGTTTGAAATTGTTGCAATCGCCTTGGGACGGCGCGCATCGCCGCCATCGACCACAATCATATCGGCGCGACGGCCGGGTGCGAGCACACCGCGATCGCCCAAGCCGGCCGCTTTCGCGGGCCGCTCGGAAACATAAGACCATGCAGTCTCCAACGGAACAACGCCGTCAGCAGCCAGCCGAAACGCGGCGAGCAAGGGCGCCGGATAATAATAATCCGAGGCGAGAATCGTGCAGAACCCGCGTGCGATCATGTCGGCCGCGCCGACCCAGCCTATATGGCTGCCCCCGCGGACCACGTTGGGCGCCCCCATGACCACGTCATCGCCCGCCCGCGTTGCGTCTTCGGCCGTTTCAAGCGTGGTCGGAAACTCCGCCAAGCGGCAATCAAGCGCACGAAACCAGCGGCGTTGTTCGGGCGACATATCGTCATGCGATAACAGCGCCACGTCGCTTGCATTAGCTGCCGCGGCAAGGCGTGAAATCGAGCCGGGAACCTCCTCCGCACGGGTTCTCAGCCGTTCCACCAGCGCCAGGAAATCTTCACGCGACAATCCAGCGCGCGCAGCCATCTCGGCGACCTTGCGGGTGCGCGCAGGTGTATTCTCGCCCGGCATATGGTCGTTGAAGCCAAGCATGCCGATACGCCGGTCATCAAGCCAGCCGGTAACTTCAGCTTCCGCATCCAGGTTGAACGTCTCGTAGCGCAGATGGCAGCGCGTATCGGCTCCGAGTTGCGGCTGCAAGGACTCGATTTCATTCAGCATAGCCCGAGCATTGTCGGCGCCGCGCAGGCCAGGTTCCCACGACCAAGTAACACCGTGGTACAGCGTGGTAATTCCGTTGCTGACGGCCTGCCGGTCGCTTTCCAAAAGCGCGACATCGATTGGAAATCCGACGCCCGGCCTCGGCATGAGCTGCCGCTCGAAAGCATCTGCGTGGATATCCACGATGCCCGGCAGCACCATGAGGCCGCGCGCGTCGAAGCAGCGGCCATTACCGCCGTCTGAGCCGATCGCGGAAATAGTATCGCCATCGATGGCGATATCGGCGGCGACCAGTTCGTCGCCAATTAGTACATGCCCGCCTTGGATACGCATAAGAGACCTCAGTGTGTGGTGGCGACGAGATGCGGCACCGGCGCCTGCACCCGCATCTCATATTTGTCGAGAAACTGCTCGGCCGTGAGCGAGCGGAGGTCCGGAAGCGCGCCGCGTAGCCGCTCGTGCGGCCAATCCCACCAGGCGAGCTGTTGCAGGCCTGCGGCGGTATTGTCGGAGAATCGCTGGCGTATGACGCGCGCCGGGTTTCCCACCGCCACCGCATAGGCCGGGATGTCTTTGGTTACGACGGCGCCAGCGCCGATCACCGCAACGGTGCCGATGCGCCGGCCCGGCAACATGATCGCCGCATGACCGATCCAAACATCGTGACCGATGATGACTTGGTGCGCGCGCCGCCAGGCAAAGAACTCGTCCTCGTCGCGTTCGCCGTCGAAATAGGCGCTGGCGCGGTAGCTGAAATGCGACTGGCTCGCCCGATCCATCGGATGATTGCCCGGATTAATCCTGGTCATCGCGGCGATCGACGTGAACTTTCCGATTTTTGCGTAGGCGATGTCGCTGTCGTTGACCACATAAGAATAGTCGCCGAGCTCAACTTCCAAAAGCTTGGTGCGGGCGCCGACTTCGGTATAGGCCCCGAGGGTAGCAGCCGTCAGTGAGGCTGTCGGATCGACGACAGGAATTGTTGATAATTTCATAGCAGGCATGGCGATGGGTCACGGCGAAACGGAATTCACAATGACGACATGTTGACGACAGCCAGATGACAAAGGCCGCGGCCATACCGAGAATGTGGTTCAAATCCGACGATTAGGAATTGACGTCAGCTCTCGACGATCAGCGCGACACGGTCGGCAGCGAAACGCCCGCGCGTGGTCAAGATCGGTGCATCGCCCGCGTCAACGTCCTGGCTATCCACGATCAAAATCGGACGGTGGACCAAAAGACGCAGGCGGCCAGCATCAATAGCATCTGAAAATGCCGCGCTGATCCGGGTCCATTTTCGCCGGTAACCACTGATGCCGTAATGTTCAAGCGTGCGGGTAATCGAGCGAAGCTTCCGGAAAATTTTCGCTGCGTCGTGGTAGCGCTCGGCTGCGAGCCATGTGGTGGCGACCGATATCGGCACCCGGTCGGCAGCCCGAACGATTTCAAGCCGCACCACGGCATCCCCTGGCTTTAGCCCCAACCGGATTGCGATTTCATCGCTCGCGGGCTCAAGCCGATGGCCCTGCAGCCGTCCCTCGGCCTCATGCCCCGCCGCCGCGACGATTTCGGAAAAGCGCGTACGCTGGCCGATCCGGTAGTCGAGCTTGTCGGTTTTTACATAAGTTCCGCTGCCGCGCTCGGTTCGCACCAGTCCACGCGCCGAAAGTTCGGCCATCGCCCGACGCACCGTGTGACGATTGACGCCATAGCGCGTCGCAATTTCGGATTCAGCCGGCAAGCGTTCGCCATTGTCATGCTTGCCAATCAGAATCATCTGCTCGAAATCGTCGGCGATGCAGCGCCACAGCGTGATGCCACGCGCCAGCAGATGATTTTTATTCGAAGAGCCGCGTGGTGGTCTGGTGAGCATGTCGTTTTGTCATCAAATCGTCACGGGATGCGATCTATCACTTGTCTATTGAACTAGACAACTTGCCGCAAGCAGCAAATGCCCATTGATGACAATCATGCTGTCGATAAAGACACGCTAGCGCCCGGTCGCGCACAGCGACGGGCGGCAATGGCGGTGTTGGCCCAAGCGCCGGCGGATGACATCGCACACGGTCTCAGCCTCGTCGGCGATGGCATCGAATTTAAAGAGTTGCGGCCCGCCGAGACCGGTCTCGTCATGTTGCGCGGCCGCATTGGCGGCAAGGGAGCGCCCTTTAATGTCGGCGAAGCGACCGTCACGCGCGCAGCGGTTCAACTTAAATCCGGCGAAAGAGGCTTCGCCTACGTACTCGGCCGTGACCGACGAAAAGCTGGCCTCGCCGCGCTTTGCGATGCGCTCTGGCAGGCCGAGGACTACCGGGAACAGGTCGAGCAATATGTTCTGGCGCCGCTGCGCCAAACCCAGCGAGAACGCCGCAGCGTGGCGCGCACACAAACCGCGGCCACGCGAGTCGATTTCTTCACGCTGGTGCGTGGGGAGAACGAGCGATGACAGCGCATGGTCTTGATTCGGCGTTTGCCAGCCAAGCCGCGTTTCGCGCTGTGATGAAATGCTTTGCCCGGCCGGGCGAGATCAGGACGCTTGATGGTGTCGCCGCCCCTGCGCCGATGGCGCCTGCAACCGCGGCGCTGATCCGGAGCCTCGCGGATTACGAGACTCCAATCTGGCTCGATCCTTCGCTCTCCGGCGTGCCAGCTATTGGAGAATGGATTCGCTTTCAGACCGGCGCGCCGCTCGTGAATGGAATGCGCGATGCCGCGTTCGCGCTCATCGGCAATCCGAGCGACCTGCCGGAATTCTCAGAGTTCGCGCTTGGCACGGAGGAATATCCCGACCGCTCGACCACACTGATCATGCAAATCGAGCGCTTCGCCGGATACGCAATCACCATCGAAGGCCCCGGCATTAAGACCGCGCGACGGCTCGCGGCCGAACCTTTACCGGACGACTTTGCGACCCGCCTAACCGCCAATCGCGAGCTATTTCCGCGCGGAATCGATCTCGTTTTGGTCGCCGGTGAGCAAGTGATGGCGTTGCCGCGCTCAATTCGTGTCTCATTGGAAGCTTGACGATGTACGTAGCGGTCAAAGGCGGCGAACGCGCCATTGAAAATGCCCACGCGCTCCTCGCCGACATACGGCGTGGCGATCGCTCCGTTCCAGAAATTTCGCTCGCGCAAATCGACAATCAACTCGCGCTCGGCGTCGATCGGGTGATGTGCGAAGGCTCGCTTTATGACCGTGAGCTGGCGGCGCTGGCGATCAAGCAGGCACGGGGCGACATGATCGAGGCGATTTTTCTGCTGCGCGCCTATCGCACAACCTTGCCCCGCTTTGGTACCTCCGAGCCGATCGAGACGGCAGCCATGGACATCCGCCGGCGCATTTCGGCAACCTTCAAGGATCTGCCCGGCGGCCAGGTGCTTGGACCGACCTTCGACTACACCCATCGCCTGCTCGACCATACACTGGCTGAAGAATCCGACGTATTGCCGGCGGTCACGGCACCGGCCAACGACGCGACGTTTCGTTCGGTCGCAGACCTTCTTGCCGACGATGATCTGATCGAAGCGGAAGCCACACATGACGGCGAGGTCGGCGATCTCACCCGCGAACCATTGTCGTTTCCCGCCAGCCGCGACCTGAGGCTCCAGAACCTTGCGCGCGGCGATGAAGGTTTCCTGCTCGCGCTGGCCTATTCGACACAACGCGGCTTTGGCCGCACGCATCCTTTCGCCGGCGAAATCCGCTACGGGGAAGTCGAGGTTGAGTTCGTCGCCGAAGATGTCGGCTTTGCAGTGCCGCTCGGCACGATTGCTGTGACCGAATGCCAGATGGTCAATCAGTTCGCCGGCAGCGCAACGGATGCGCCGCGTTTCACACGCGGCTACGGCATCACGTTCGGCCAGAGCGAGCGAAAGTCCATGGCCATGGCGCTGGTGGACCGAGCGCTGCGTGCGCGCGAACTAGGCGAGGAAGCCGGTGCCCCAGCGCAAGACGAGGAATTCGTGTTGAGCCATTCCGACAATGTGCAGGCGACCGGCTTCGTCGAACATTTGAAGCTGCCGCATTATGTAGATTTCCAAGCCGAACTCGGATTGCTGCGCAAGTTACGCGCGGAATTCGCCGAGCGCGACGCTGGCAACGGAAACGCCGACGCGATGATGCAGGACGCCGCCGAATGACCGCGCCCGTCTACAATTTCGCTTATCTCGACGAGCAGACGAAGCGGATGATCCGCCGTGCGATTCTGAAGGCGATCGCCATTCCTGGCTACCAGGTTCCGTTCGCCAGCCGCGAGATGCCTATGCCCTATGGCTGGGGCACCGGCGGCGTGCAGGTCACGGCAGCTATTCTCGGTCCTGACGATGTGCTCAAGGTGATCGACCAGGGCGCTGACGACACGACCAACGCAGTATCGATCCGCAAGTTCTTCACTAAAACCGCTGGCGTGCGCACCACCACCAGCACGTTGGACGCGACCGTCATCCAGACCCGCCATCGCGTCCCGGAAACCCCGCTGACTGAAGCTCAGGTGCTGGTCTATCAAGTGCCGATTCCTGAGCCGCTGCGTTTCCTCGAGCCGCGCGAAGCCGAAACGCGTCGCATGCATGCGCTGTCAGAATATGGGCTGATGCACGTGAAGCTGTACGAGGACATCGCGCGGCACGGACACATCGCCACGAGCTATGCCTATCCGGTCAAAGTCGACGACCGGTATGTCATGGACCCCTCCCCGATCCCGAAATTCGACAATCCGAAGCTGAACGATTGCCCGGCGTTGCAATTGTTCGGCGCCGGCCGCGAAAAGCGCATCTACGCCATCCCTCCGTACACGCGCGTGGTGTCGCTCGACTTCGAGGATCATCCATTCGAGTCCTATCGCCATGAAGCCACCTGCGAGCTTTGTGGCGCCGCCGAGAGCTATCTCGATGAAGTGGTCACCGACGACCGCGGTAGCCGCATGTTCGTCTGCTCGGACACCGATTATTGCGAGCAGCGCCGCGCCTTGGGCAATGGCGCGCCAACAGCGAGCCTAGAGCCGGAGCCAGCCTGTGATTGACGCCGACGCCATTTGCATTCGCGAAGCGGATAACCGCGATTTGGCCGGCGTGCTGGCGCTCTACGCGCAGCCCGAGCTCGACGAT